>Ga0065719_102243_pt1 | contig 41748 bp, 47 predicted proteins | sample GBSCel85sediment_FD_59106 | JGI IMG/M metagenome (GOLD analysis project Ga0065719, IMG submission 59106) | Hot spring sediment microbial communities from Great Boiling Spring, Nevada - Cellulolytic enrichment CS 85C v3 (version 3) | ecosystem: Environmental > Aquatic > Thermal springs > Hot... | reverse complement strand
GAGGCGGCCGGTCGCTACGGCTCTGCCGTAGCGGCACGGGCTCCCGTAGAAGACGGGGTTGATGGGGCGGGGGTGTAAGCCCCAAGGGGTTATCCCCGAGGGGTTCAGCCTGCCGCTCCCAATCGCCCGACGCCGCAGTGTCTCGCTCAGGGGACGAGCCGGGTGGATGCTTAACTGCAACCCGGGGTAGAGCGGGATCCCGTGGATTCGAGTATAAACCCTGAATGCACCAGCCCCCGCAGCGCCCTTCTAACCTATTCTCTTAAACCATTATTCTGAAACATGCCTGAATCCCATACGATACTTCTTCTATGATTCCTGGTCGAGTATGGGAAGAGAGGGGTTGACACCTATCGTAGAAATAGTTGGCTTCCTCGCGGGTAATGAGCGGTTTAACTCCACTAGGAGTTTTGATGACAAATCACCGGCGCTTATTACGAGCTATACTATACCCTGGGGAGCGAAAAAGCACGAGTACGTTATCAACCAGGTTTCACGAAACATTTTACACGCTGCCTCCCATCCGAGTTGAAACCCTTATTGTTGTGTGGAAAACTGTTTGAGATAGATATGTGGATTTGTTTGAACTGGTTGGTAAAAGAGAGTATTTTCAGAATGGGTAACGATCCTCATCCCCGTTTCAAGGGTAGGATTACCGTCGTATCATCACTACGTATCCATATCCTGTTCGAATCCTTAATACTTTACTAATTCAACACTCTATTATTTGCGGCTAGGGGTTTCAACAACATACCTGGGTGCGGGAGGCCAATTCTTTATTATTTTCAACGGCGATATTAACGGTGGTGAAGCCTGGGCGTCAGGGATAGGTGATGGCTGAGAGCTACTTCAAGATGATAAGGCCTTTAAACTCCTTCATGAGCGGGATTGGAGTAGTCTTCTCACTCCTCGTGTTCAACTCCTACAGGCTTGACCAGCAGGTATTGCTCCTAGCTGTTATAGGGTTTGCAACAGGCTTCACAGCCACAGCGGCCAGCATGCTGGTCAACGATATTGTTGACATCGAGGTTGACAGGGTTAACAAGCCCTGGAAGCCCCTGCCCAGCGGTCGCGCAAGCGTTAGGACAGCATGGCTTCTCACAGCAGTTTTCTCGGCAGTGAGCATAGCGGTTAACATTATCGCGGGTCCAAGCCTTGTCCTCGTGACAGCTGTTTACCTAGCAATAGGCTTGCTCTACAACTTCATGCGTAAACACTGGTGGAGCCAGTTCATGGTTTCAGCATCAACCACGGGGCCAATAGTTTACGGATACGTTGCATCCAACCTCCCGCGCGAAACCTCGTGCTTCACAATATTCTTCACCATCACAATCTTCATAGTCAACACTGGTAGAGAGGTATTGAAGGCTGTGCAGGATATTGAGGGGGATAAAGCCCTAGGGTACGGAACCATTCCTTTGAAAATAGGAGTGCCAGCATCCATTAAAATACTGAAAGTGTGTAGCGTGCTGGGGCCGTTAACCGGGGTATTGGCGGGAGTGTTAGGAGGTGCAAGCATCCTCTACCTCGTCCTCATAATTCTGGCAGGATACTTCTACTCTTCAAGCATTCTCAAAACATGCAGGAACCCGGGAGATAAGCAGTTGTTGGAGAACTCCCGCAGGAAAACTTTAAAAGCAATGCTTCTAGGGCTCGTAGCCTTCTGGGCCAGCAGGATAGGTTTCACAATATCTTTTTGAAGCGCGTGTACAGGGCTGGGGTGAAAACCATGGTCACTCCTAGCAGGAAAAACCCTGTTAAAACCCCGTAGGGTATTAAAGCTGAGAAGCCGTACACGAGGAAAGCAATCAGTGAAACCCCCAACCCCATGGCAAACCTTTCCAGGAGGCTCAGCGAATCCAGGATCTTCATGGAGTGATCAATCCTCCGGCTTGCAAGGATGAGGGAGAGGGCTAACCCTAGCAGCGCCTGGCTAGCTGAAACCTCCCACCCGTTCACAAGGTTCACAACACTTATTACCACGGTTAAGGCAAGTGGTTGAAGCCAGGGTTTAACGCTTCTAAGCCCAAGCCCTTTAAACGAGGCCAGTCCACACGCAAGCCCAGCCAAAACCCCGCCGACCACGTCTAGAGGATAGTGAACCATGAGGAACACCCTGCTCAGAGAAACGCCTGCTACAATTATTATTGAGAAGACAGCGAGCGGCTTCCTCTTCACCTGGAGAGTTAAAGATGTCCAAAGGGATGTTGAAACCTGTGAGTGGCCGCTCGGGAACCCAGGCCCCGATGCTTCAGCTCTCCAATACTCCCGGGGTGGGCGCGGCAGGTTTAATGAGTATTTGAGAGCAATGTTTAAGGATCCTGAGAACAATACTGCTACAGCAGCACTAACCCCCATCCCCTTTCCCATTGTGAAGAACAGGATGATTCCCGCTACCAGGTAGAATTTTTCATCGCCGAGAAGGCTCCAAGCTATCCACAGTTTCTCATCGTTCAAGGCTACAGCAACAGCTAGTAAGAGCCCAGCGGAGAAGCTGAGTATCCAAAGGGTTTTCTCTGCGAAACCGCTGGTTTTCAATCAAACCATCCTCAAGCACCGAATATTGCTCCAGCCGCCTTCTTATACTCTTGAATACTAGCTGTTTTTAAGGGATCTATCCCCCTTATCCTGGCTAGCTTGCAGCTGGATAACCCGAAAACCATGGAGCCGTACAGTATCTTGTCCAGCAGGCTGTTTCCTTCCAGAACCAGCCTGTGAAAACTCCCCGTCACCCTGGCATACACTGTCCTCATGAAGTCTACAAGCATTACCCCCACCTTATCACCAGGGTCGACAACTTCGAGAATTGCGAAGTCCTTGAGGAATGGTGCCTCATACCCGACTATGTCGTTATGCATCCATTCAGGGGCTACATCGACTTTAACAGGTATCTTAGCGTTCTCGTTGAACTCGTTCTTACCTCTAAGCCCCAGCGATTCCAAGGGGGAGTGAGTCGAGATCACTAGTAGGCCTTTAGACCTGTTAACCCATTCAGCGATCACCCCTGCATCAGCAACAGCCTTCCCAGTCTTCTCTTCCAGAAAAACCACGCTCTCCTCTAAGATTTTGAAAGGAATGTTTAACAGGTTATTCTCGTAGAGTAGCTTCAAGATCCCGTAAAGCATTGAGGGGAGGCTTGCCCTCGGCGCCAACCCCTCAGGTAATTGAACATGCGGAATGCCGTGCTCGTGAGCCCTAGTTTTCAACAATCCCCCGCTTGAAACAGTCACCATGGGGATGTTTCTTTCCAGCGCAGAGTCAAAGATTCTCAATGTTTCAATGGTGTTTCCACTATAGCTCACAACGAGCAATAAGTCTTCAGGACTAGTATAACTGGGGAGTATGTGGTTTTTCACGGTTATCACTGGTAGTGATGAATACTTTGCCGAAAGCGTTGACAATACATCGCCAACAATACCGCTTCCACCCATGCCGGCCACGATTATTGACCTGAACCCTCTGTTAAACCTTACGGGCACAGGTTTTTCAAGAGCAATCCTTGCTTGCCGACTCCACTCTAAGTACATTTCCTCCATGTCCACCCCCATTTTAATTTAAGGCCTGGGGGAGTAAATAAAAAACAGTGAAGTAAATGAACCCGTTAATAGAAGACTTGACGAGAGGCTGGAAAGTAGTATACACTCATTACGCCGGGATCACGGCTAAGCTAGCCTCACTCATCGTTAAAGCCTCGGATAAACCGGTCGTGTTTGTAGATGAGAAAAACATCATACTACCCTATATTCCATTAGAGGATGTGGAATCGGGCAAGGTGATACTAGGGTTTGCGCAAGGAGCTGGAAGAGTCATAATTGTAGAGCCCGATAGGATTCCTTTCCTCGGAGGTAGTGTTGAAAACATAATCGTCTTCACAACCCCTCGCTCCGGGTTAAGGATTCCAAGGGTTTTCGAGAAAACATATATTGTTAAGGCAGGCGACGAGTATGTTTACTTCAACAAGAAGTCTTTTCTAAAAATAAGGTTCAGAATCGTGGGGAACAAGCTGTTTGTTATAGAGAAGCCTCCTGGAATGCTGGGGGAAGGACTTGAAGCGTTGAAGAACGCAATGCTCACCTACGGTGAACTAACCGTGAAAGACGCCGTGTTCATCTTGGTCAAGGAGCTTGGAATTGGGAAAAACGAGGCCCGGAGGATTCTGAGCCAGCTAGTTCTGAGAAAATATGTTAGAGTTGTTAAAGGAAAAGTTAACCTCTANTGATGCATGAGCGATTCGTCGAAATAGACTTTTATCAAGCCCAGTTTCTTGTAGACTATGTTAACGTACTCGTCTATAGTTGTCCTTGGAACTCCCAGTCTCTCAGCCCTGGATATAACTATGTTCTCAACCACTGCATATTTCTGATACTTCTCATTAAGCTCCTTCCACGGTATCCCGCTCAAGGCTTTAGCAATAGTGTTGTCAAGCGGTAGCTCACCCATCAAGATTAGAAGCGAGATAATAGGGTAGCCTATGTAGCTTTTGAAAACAGTCCCGTTATCGTTGCTGAAAACCCTGAAGGTGTCAACACCCTCCTTGACAATAACCACTGTGTATTCCTTCTCCCCGGTGCTGGACCTAACCAGGGCCTTGTTCCCGCCAACTAATTTGACCCTGCCGTCTCCAATGGCTCCAACTGCTTCTAAAACCTTTATTCTCGGAGGCTTAGAGAGAAGTTTAAGGCTCAACCAACCTCACCCTTCCTAAATCTTTCTAACAATGAAAGGGTTTTCGGATTCAACAACTCCTCTGCCACTAACCTGCTGTCCTATTCCAAGCCTTAAAACCTCGTCGTATGATGCAGGATCAAGTATCAAGTAGAACTCGGCCTCCTTATCATTCACCCTGCCGTGAACCAGGATACTGGGCTCCTTAACCCCCTCCGGCTGCTCAACACCTATGACGATGCCTTCGTAATAAACAGTGGTTTTCCAAGTTTCTCATCCAAAGTAAAAATACTTCAATCCAGCTAATAAAAGTAAAATGGAACAGTAATATACCAAACCAGTATATAATATATATTTGGTGGTGGGTTTGACTGAACCAATCACGGGACCAGTCTCAATGGAGCTTAACACGGGAATAGTGATAGCGGGAGCATATGCCGACAAGGTCAGGCGGACATTGTTCGCCCAATTGAAGGATCTGATGAAAACTAACAAGGATTTCGCAAGGGAAATAGCTAGAGCGTCTGCAGAGCTGAACAGGATTCTTTACCACATACTGGTTGAATCGGTAAGGATTGAGAAGGGCGATGCTGTGAGAATAAGAGTTAAGTACAGCGTGGACAATACTGCGAACAGGATAGTGTTCGATTACGACTCCCTTAAGCTGGAGGTTTTCAGAAGAGTTAACGATGAGGAAGTATCCTCAATCGCTAGGAAAATCCTCGAGGAGAAGCTGGAAGAAGTTAAGAAGCAATACGCTACACTCCCGAGCAGGGAGGAAGCGGAGAAGATATTGAAAGGAGAGGTAGTGGAGCTGGAGAAGCCGATGGTTCCCGAGACCCGTGAAGACGTTTTGGGAAGTGTTAAATCCATTGACCTACTGGGTGAAACAATAACCGGGGGATACTTATTCAAGATCAAAGGGAGTGAGGATCAGTCAATCGGTATTATGACGTTGGAGCCTAGCGACAGAGGTGTTTTAATCGATGCGTTAATATTGAGTAACGGCAAGGGATTCAGGTACTTGAAGACCTCTGAGATGGGCAAGGAGGTATTGGCTGAAAACCCGGATTTAATCCTCAAAGAACTTCAGGGAGTTAAACCAGCAGAGCTCGGGGCTAAAGAGGTTGAAGAGCTCATCAGGGAGAAAACATCCATGTCTATTTAGAGTTTCCAGGCTGAACACTATTGGAAAGCTCGTCTAGGAATTGTTTGAAAACCTCTTTTTTCACCCTGGCCCCTGCCGCATACGGATGTCCTCCACCGTGAATGTTAAGCCTCCTACTCAGCTCCCTCAACACCTGGTTTAAGTCTACTCCTCCCCGACTCCTCAGGCTTAAAACATACATGTCCCCTCTCGACTCAGCTGCCAATCCTACAAGGGTGCCCCCATAGACCATTGCGTAGTTGGCTGCTCTGCCGAGGCTCCCGTCCGGGTCTATAACGTAGGAGATGTTCCCATATACATTTACGTTAGCTTTAACCCACAGCCTCAACTCCTCATCTACTACGGCTTGGTGGAGAGCCCTGGAGACAAGGTCTGGGAGTGTGCTGGGGAGCCTGTTCCCGCTGAGGTGAGCAACCACTTTCCTCTTAAACTCGTGATCACGTCTCGAGCCTTCAAGTCCTTGAGTAATAATTCCAGCCTCCAGGTAAATACCCCTCCTATCCCATTTAAGGAGCTCGCTCCTAACCCAGGGGGTTTCGTCAAGGTAGTCGCTGATAGCCCCGTACAGTGCAACCCTGCCGTACTCGGGATCCAGCCCTTTCCCGCTGAAATACCTGTATGAGAGCTCCGATGCTGAGCAGCAGGAATCGTGAATAAACTCTATTCCTTCGCCTAAAGCATTGAAGGCTTCCGGTAGGGGATGGTGGTCGATATACACTACTTTTCCATCCTCGGCTCGAGCCTTCAAAACCTTTACCAACTCATCCTTGTGGAGCTCGTCAACAGCAATATCCAAAATGATAATGTTATCACCTTGCTTCGTGAACGATTTCAAATCCTCCACGATTCCAACAGGGTGGGTGAAGAAAACGTTGCAAGCTGAACCCTTGGTTTTAATGTAGGCGCATGCTAGCGAGCCGGAGACGACCCCGTCCCCGTCGCCGTGTGCTAAGACAACCCAGCCGCTCAAACCCCTCACCATTGTAGAACGGTCAGCCCCGCGCGAGGATATCATCCCCTTTAAGGGTTACACCTGCCACGCTTCCTCATCCCTTTAAATAATTTATCACACAGGCTTTATACTGTTAACGCGTAGCATCTCCGTGTTTAAAAGAAAAAACAGGAGGATATTTACCCAGGGCTTGAAGTGCCAGCTAAGATAGACATCGGCAAGGCTCCTGAGGAAATACTCGAGCTGAGCAACCAGGAGATCCTGCAGGAGTTCATAATGCTTTTAGAATCAACAGGAGCGTCTAAGGATACTGTTAAAGCTTATCAATCAGCGATCAGCGACTTCCTGGACTTCATTGGTGACAAGCCGTTGAAAAATGTTACTTTGAAAGACGTGCTTGCATGGAGGAATGAAAGGCTTAAGTCAGGCTTCCCCAGGAGGAAAACACTCGACAAGGCCAGGTGGCAGGCAACCCTCCACTACTACACGTTGTTTCTTAAAAGGTTTTTCGAATGGCTTGGAATCCAGCTCAGGGTTCCAGGGGTTAAGAAGCCTTCTTCTAAAATAACCGTGCTGACCGATGAAGAAGTGGGTAAGCTGTTCCACGCGGCTAGAAGCCCGCTTGACAAGCTAATTCTACGGCTACTGCTGGATACTGGTTTAAGGAGTAAGGAGGTTTTAAGCATCAGGGTTGGCGACATAGACTTCGATAGTAAAACCATTAGAGTCGTCGAGGGCAAGTATGGAAAGGAGAGGTATGTTACGGCTTCTAATGAAACGTTCAAGCTTATTGAAGCCTGGGTGAGACTGAACAATCTGGGCAGGGATGACAGGTTGATAAGCCTAACCTATAACGGCCTATACAAGAAGCTTAAAAGACTGGCAGCGAGAGCGGGCATACCTCCCGAGAAAATCAGGCCCCACGTTTTAAGGCATACTTTTGCAACGAGGGCTTTAAGGCTCGGGATAAGCCTTCCCTCCCTGCAGAGATTACTAGGACACACTGATATTAGAACCACTCAAGTCTACCTTCACTTAACAATCGACGATATTAAAAGAGAGTACAGGGAGAAGTTTGAAGCCGGTAGTTCAAGGAGTGTTAAGGAGAACTTATTATGTGATAATTGCGGACGTAGCATTCCCAGCGATGCCTTATTCTGCCCCTACTGTGGGAAGCCGGTTTCAAAAACCGGTGAAAACCTAGCCCTCGCTTAACCCATCTATAATCCTGCCCACGGCAGCCTCTATTATCTTTTGATAATTAGGGTTAGCCGACCTGTACTTGCTCAAGATTTCCTCAGCGTTCTCTACAGGGTATTCATCCTTGAAGGAGGATAGGAATTCTTCGAGGGAACTGTTGAAAGCTATGAAGTAGATGGGTGAGACCGGGATGCTCCATCTCTCACTACTGTATTTCAAGCTTAGAAGTTTTTCAAGATATTCCTCATCACTACCGGGGTTCTCCAGGACTGCCTTGTAGTATTGGGTTAGGTAGTGTGAAACTATGATGAACTCTAACTCAGTGTTCCTGTAACCCTTGAAGACTGAGACCTCGCTGTTATCCTCTAACACGACGTGGGGTCCTTCTTCAATTGTGTAGCCAAGAGCCTTCAACCTATCTATGAACCCTGAGAGGTTCTTCACGCTTACGGAGTAAATCTTAATCAAACCTATCAGCCATTAAGAACAATAATATCACTGTTTTAAAAAAGAGAGGTCGTGCTTTGAGCGAGGTCATAGCAGGATCCGGGTCGGAGTTGAAGACCATACGGTTTTTAAGGAGTCAGCTCTCTGAGCATGTGGACTGGATTGATGTCTTGAAAACCCCGGTGAAAACATGGAGCCCAGTGGAGTGTTCTATAATCGTTGACAACGCGGATTTCAAATGCATTCCATTACCTTACTCATTAACGAGTGAAACAGAGGGGTACATAGCCTTTGAGAGTGATTTTCAGCGTGGAATCAGCGAGATCGTTTTAATGGAATATCCTGAAAACTACTTTTCGACAAGCATTCTTGTTCATGAAGCATCCCGCAAGGGAGCATCAGCGATAATCCTTTACGAGAGGGAAGAGCCCGCAGCCAGGAAAATAGTCGTAACGGATCCGCCATACCCGTCTAACACCCCTGGAAACCCTCCGCCAATACCTGTTGTAACAATAGATTATGGTGGTTTAAACGCGCTGAAAGACAGGCTGAAAGCCTCTGTCAGGTTGAAGGCTACAGTTCGAGTAAGAGCTGAGCTAAAGGATTCAACAGGCTACACCTTGATCGCAGGGATCAATGGCTCCGGTGACAACGAGATCCATGTTGCAGCACATCATGACCACTGGTTCGAGGGAGCGGGAGACAGCATTGCCGGGTTGAAAACCCTTGTCGCTCTTGCAAAGCAGTTAGGAAGCGTTGAAAACAGTGTAAACGTTGTCCTGATCTCCTTCACCGCGAAAGAATTAGGATCCCCATACATGTCTCCATACCCCTGGTCATGGGGCTCGAAGTATTTCCTCAAGGTAATGAAGAATAAGGCTTTGCTAGAGAAAACACTGTACTCGGTGGTAATCGACTCAGTGCACACAGGCAATCCAACGGTTAACTATCACCCTTCATTGTATAAGGTTGTTGCAGAATCGTTGAAGCCTGGCTGGAGCGCTGTTCCAGGAGGAAACCACTACTCGCTAGACAGTCTAAGCTATCTCCTTGAAGGAATACCCTCAATGGCGATTACCACGCTGAACAATAAGTACTCGTGGAAGATTCACTACACGAGTTTAGACAACCAGGTCAACGTCAACCCTGATCTAATAGCTACGGAACTATCCGGGTTCCTGGTGAAAACAATACTGTTAAGCAGTCCCGAGAAAATTGATGCTAAACACTTATGGGATTACGTCTCTCGCGATTGGGCTCCCTTAGAGTTTAAAACAATTGTTGCCAAGGCGAGACAGGCTGAAAGCGTTATTGGTTCAAGAAGTGTTTTAAGTATCACTACTGCGGCGTTCAGCAATTGTGCTTCACTAAGAATTAATGACCATGTCTCATTTCATGCTGGATTACTGAGCCCCCTCCTCTTGACTCAGGAGGCTGAAAACACGCTTTCTAAAAGCCTCGGCGAGGAGCTCTTCATCAGCCTTAACCTATGTAGAGGTAGGTCTTACAGCTTCGTCTTCACGAAACACAATAAGGGGTTCATGAATGAAGTTTTGAGGAAAGTAGTCGACGACATCGTAAGTTCGCTAAACGAAGACTTCAGCCGCGAGTATACTTTTAAAGTATTGAGCACATTTGATCGGATACAAGGTGACGCTGTTGGAGAAGCAGGGTCCAATAGGAGTTGACAAGTACGCGGAATTCCCTGAATGGTATCACAAAGTGTTGAAAGAGGCCAAGATCGTTGACATAAGATACCCTGTTAAAGGAATGAATGTTTGGATGCCTTACGGCCTTAAAGCCCTAAGGCTCACTCAGAGAATCCTGATTCAATTGCTCGAAGAGACAGGACATGAGGAAGCATACTTTCCAACCATGATACCTGAAAGTGTTTTCAGCAGGGAGAAAGACTTCCTCGAAGGCTTCGGGGGCGAAACCTTCGTAGTCGAGGGAACAGCGACCAAGCGTTTCGATGAGAGATTATTCGTGAGACCCACTAGTGAGACAGTTATGTACTACATGTGGAACATGTGGATAAAGGGTAGAAAGGATCTCCCCGTTAAAATGTATCAAATAGTCAACGTCTTCCGCTATGAAACCAAGATGACACATCCTATTCTGAGAGTCAGGGAGATAATGGGGTTTATAGAAGCACACACAGCCCACGCCAGCATGGAGGAGGCTGAGGCTCAGATAAAGGAGGCGCTGGGGATTTATAAAAACTTCTTCGACTCTCTTCAACTTCCATACTTCATTGTTAAAACCCCTCCATGGGATACTTTCGCGGGAGCAGAGTATAACTACGACTTCATAACCGTCATGCCTGACGGCAAGGGTCTAGAGCTTGGGAGCGTTATAAATCTTGGACAGAGGTTCTCGCAAGCTTTCGACATAAAATTCATGGACTCCGACGGTGTCGAGAAATACGTTTTCCAAACCTGCTACGGGGTTAGCGAGAGGACGCTGGGAGCGGTAATAGGGATCCACGGGGATGAGAAAGGATTGTTCTTCCCGCCCGAGATCGCCCCCATCCAGGTTGTGATAGTCCCTATAATGAAGGGTGTTGAACAAGACGTTCTAGACTATGCAGGCAAGGTGGAGAAGCTTCTGAAAAACCTTGGGGTAAGAGTTCACGTTGACACGGATTTGGAACACACGCCCGGCTGGAAATACTATTACTGGGAGATGCTCGGAGTTCCCACAAGGATAGAGATTGGGAGAAGGGAAGCATCCACGCAAACCGTAACCATTGCTAGAAGAGATGGAAAACCCAAGACTACTGTAAAGATTGACGAACTACATGATGCGTTGAAAACCATATGGAAGGGCATTAACAGCTATCTAAGGGAGAAAGGGTTGAAACACCTTGAGAAAATGACAATTAAACCTCCCCTCGAGGGAGCGCTTGAAAACATGCGGGGACTTATAATAGCTCCCTGGGATGGTTCGAGAGAATGCGCAGAGGAGTTGGAGAAGGACACTGGGAAACAACTACTGGGCGAGATAGTCGAATCCCCCATATCCCTGGGCAACCCCTCGGATTATAATTCATGCCGCGGTGGAAGAGCAGATAGATTCGCCCTGCTAGGGGTTACTTACTAATCCTAAACGGTTGATATAAGATTTTATAAGGGATAGAATTATTTTTTAAATAGTCAAGTATGGTGCATAAGAATGAGTGAATACATGAAGCAATTTAAGATCCAGGTTGCTTCCAAAATCCCTGGTATAAAGTTCCAAGATAAAAGTGGCGGCGAGCTCCAGCTGATCAAGGACGGTAATGTCGTAGCAACAGTTAAGGATGAGAAGGATTATGTCACGGTAACGATCAAGAACAACACCTTCAAATACGATAAATGGTATACTAAACCGGAGCATTTAGCTGAGACGATAAGGGTTTACGTTGAACGCTCCTAATTCTTAGGGATTAACCAGCATTTTTTAATATTGAAAAATGCTTCATATATTGATCTCTCCTCAATACCTCCCTCACATTGTAATCTATGTTTGAACAAGGGCGCGTCCACCACGATGGTCTCGGCCTCGCCTCCTTCAAAAGAAGGGTTGAAACCGTATTTCTCCGATAAAACCAGTATCCTTTCCACATCCTCCACCGATAGCACCTTTCCCAGNATGCTGTGCGGTAGGCCCATAGTCGTTATAGACTGAATTATGAATCTTATCCCGTAGTTTGTTAGGGTGCGGAGGTAGGTTTTCTGATCAATACCCCAGTTCGGGTGAATAGTTTCAAGTCCATGTTTTAAAGCTATTTTCTCAAACCTTTCTCTTTGAAACCTGCTGAGAACAGCTCCTGAAGCAAGGGCAGAGACACGATATCTTTTAACACACCTTGCTAAGATCTCGTCGAGAACAGCTTCTTCCCTGCCCGGATCAACCACCATGGCTGTTTCAAGAGGGATCCCCATCGAATAAGCCTGTAGCATTAACACTTGAGGGTAAGGCTTGTGATAAAGCATTGAGTACTCATATGATGGGATAATACTGATCAACACTTTCACGTTAAAGCCTTCATCCCTCAGCTTATGAACCGCGAAGACGGAGTCCTTCCCCCCGGTGAACAACACAGCAGTATTCAAAAACACTCCCAAGCGAGATTTAAAGAGAAACCAGTAATATAAATAAAACTGCTGTTGAAAATGAAGGTAACCGTTATCGTAGACGATAGATCAATCAGNGACACCGTCAGGGCCAGGCATGGTTTGTCTTTATTGTTCGAGAAGGAAGGGTTCACCATTCTCTTCGACATGGGTCCTGAGGAGGGCTTTTTAAAGGAGAATATGAGGGCTCTTGGAATAGATGCTTCGAAGATCGATGTAGCAGTGATATCGCACCCNCACTCTGACCACTATGGAGGTTTCAAACACGTTTCCTGGGAGAATCCTTACATCAAGGTTTACATCCCGTATGGCACGATGGATTCGCTAGGCAGAACTCTCCGCTCACACGATATGATCCCTGTAGAGGTAACTAAGACGACGCAGTTAGCGAGGGACGTCCTGGTTGCCGGACCGTTCAACGGACCTCCCGTGGAGCAGTATCTTGTTTTCATCANAGGTGATGAATTGCTGGTTGCAACCGGTTGTTTACATCCTGGGTGTGGAAACTCTTGAAGCAGTGGCATCATCCCTGGGAAAGAGGATTGGAGTGGTAATAGGCGGGCTTCACCTGCGCAACGCCCCTGAAGAAGTGGTGAAAAGAACTCTGGACTATATTGTTGGAGAACTAGGGGTTAACAAGCTGGTCCCNCTNCACTGTACNGGGAAAAGGGCGTTGGATTATCTTAGGGAGGAGTATGGCGATGTCCTGGTAGAGGCTGGGGCGGGATCTATTATCGAGTTTTAAAAGGGTTACCCGGTTTGCGAGCCCGGTTCCCAGGCTCCCCTGTACTTTGGATGATACTTCTTGATATGTTCTATCTTAACCTTCTTCAAGTCTTCCTCTGGAAGGATTGCTAGTAACTCCCAGGCAATGTCTAGCGTCTCCACTATGCTTCTCCTTTCAAACTCTCCCTGCCATATGAACCTTTTTTCAAACTTGTCCGCAAACTCAAGGTACTTTTTATCCCTAGCGCTCAATGCCTCGGAGCCAACGATAACGGAGAGTTCTCTCAGCCTCACAGCTTCGGCGTACGAGCTGATTAATTGCATGAACACTCCGTGATGATCCTCTCTTGTCTTGCCTGGGCCGATGCCGTCCTTCATCAATCTTGAAAGACTCATCAACGGGTCTATAGGCGGATATACTCCTTTAAGCCACATTCCACGTGAAAACACTATCTGCCCCTCTGTGATGTAACCGGTGAGGTCGGGAATGGGGTGCGTTATGTCATCGTCAGGCATTGTTAGAATAGGGAACTGAGTGATACTTCCTTTCTTGTTTAAAGCTCTCCCAGCTCTTTCATATATGGTGGCCAGGTCTGTGTACATGTAGCCCGGATATCCTCTTCTCCCAGGGACCTCCTCTCTCGCCGCACTAAGCTCTCTTAAGGCTTCACAGTAGAAAGTCATATCAGTCATTACTACGAGAACATGCATATCATAGTTCCATGCCAAGTGCTCCGCTATCGACAGGGCGAAGCGTGGCGTGGCAATTCTTTCTATAACAGGTGAGTTAGCAGTGTTTATCAGTGCCACAGTCCTCTCCATGGCTCCCGATTTCCTGAAGTTTTCTATGAAAAACATGGCGTCATCGTATGGGACGCCAATAGCTGCGAAGACTACCGCGAACTTCTCCTCTTTTCCTAAAACCCTTGCTTGCCTAACTATCTGCGCGGCCACCCTGTTATGGGGGAGTCCTGAACCGCTGAAGATGGGGAGCTTCTGTCCTCTCACAATGCTGAACAATCCATCTATAGCTGAGATTCCTGTCTCAATAAACTCGGATGGCGGCAACCTAGCTGAAGGATTAAGCGGGGAGCCGTTGATATCCAGGTATTCCTCCGGAACTATTTCTCCTCCGCCGTCGATTGGTCTGCCGAAACCATCGAGAATCCTTCCAAGCATGTCTATTGAGACAGGGGCTCTCAAGACCTCGCCCCTGTATCTCACAGTGGTTTTCTGCAGGTCGACATCTGAAACCCCGCCGAAAACCTGTATAACGGTTGCCGTTTTCCCCACATCTATGACCTGGCCGAGCTTGACCTCTCCGTTTGGCAGGGAAACCTCGACAAGCTCGCCGTAGGAGACGCCTGGAATGGTTTCAACGAAAAGCAGGCTTCCCTGGGCTCGGTGGAGCCTCCGGCTCTCCCTAATGATCAGGTTAAGGCCCAACTACCCCACCTCCTGTAGAAGCATTTCAAATTCTTTCCTAACCTCATCCATAATCTCCTTGAAGGCTTTCTCGTAATCGAAAACCGGGAGGTCCTTCATTCTCGCTATTTTCTCCTTGACCTTCATAGTAAGGATTCTCTCTAATCCAACACCCTTCTTCAAAGCGTCGAAGGCGTAGTCATGGAACAAGCTGATTACCTTAGCCATGTATAGAGTCTTCAACGGGGGTGAGTAAGCGTCAACAGGGCTGAATGCATCCTGCTGGAGGAAATCCTCCCTCACCATGCGTGCAATCTCTAATACGAGCTTATCCTCTGCTGGTAATGCTTCGGTACCTACTAGTCGAACCAACTCCTCCAGTTCAGCCTCCTTCTGGAGAACACTCATTAACTTCTCCCTTAACGAACCGTAGTCCTCTCCATGTTTACTCCACCATTCTTTAACACGTTCCACGTAGAGACTGTAGCTTGTCAGCCAGTTTATAGCCGGGTAGTGTCTACGGTATGCCAGGCTAACGTCGAGCGCGTAAAGAGCCCTTATCACTCTCAACGTGGCTTGTGTAACGGGCTCGCTGAAGTCGGCGCCAGGGGGTGAAACCGCGCCGATAATGGTTAAACTCCCAGTTCTAGACGGTTCTCCAATAGTTTTCACTAGCCCGCTTCTCTCGTAGAATGATGCGAGCTTTGAGCCGAGGTAAGCAGGGAATCCTTCCTCGCCCGGCAGCTCCTCAAGCCTCCCGCTAATCTCTCTCATAGCCTCAGCCCATCTACTGGTGGAGTCAGCCACCAGCAACACATTGTACCCCATATCCCTGTAATATTCCCCGATTGTAACTCCCATGAACACGCTGGCTTCTCTCGCAGCCACGGGCATGTTGCTAGTGTTAGCGATGAACACGCTTCTCTCCATCAAAGGCCTTCCTGTTCTGAAATCAGTAAGCTTAATGAAGCTGTGCAGTGCGTCAGCCATCTCGTTCCCTCTCTCCCCGCAGCCGATGTAAATGGTAACGTCTGCTTCACTACGCTTTGTTAACCCCTGGAGAGTCACCGTCTTCCCTGTGCCGAAACCCCCCGGTATCGCGGCTTTACCGCCTTTCCCAATCGGGAAGAAGAAGTCAATAACCCTAAGCCCGGTTACAAGGGGCTCCCTTGAGTCAAGCTTCTCAATGAACGGCCTGGGCTTTCTAACAGGCCATTTCTGATACATCTTCACTTCCACGCCATTGATTTTCGCAACAGGTTCTTCAATAGTGTATGAGCCTTCTCCAGCCACCCATTCCACTACTCCTCTAATTTCTAAAGGAACCATGATGTAATGGGTTATCAGCTCCGTTTCTTTCACAGCTCCTATGAAGTCTCCGGGACCAACCTTGTCACCTGGTTTCACCAATGGCTTGAAATCCCACTTCTTATCCCTTGGAAGCGGGCTTGTCTTCACTCCTTTCCTAACGAATATTCCGGCAAGCTCCTGAATAACGGGGAGAGGTCTTTGGATACCATCGAAAATCGAGGTTATCAACCCCGGCCCCAGCTCAGCTGACAAAGGCTGCCCCGTGAGGTAAACGGGCTCCCCAACCTTCAAACCAGTAGTATCCTCGTAAACCTGGATTACAGCCCTGTCCTGTTCAACCCCGATGACCTCGCCTATTAATCTTTCCTCTCCAACCTCCACTACCTCGTATACTCCCACGCCTTTAACGTTTTCAGCTATAACAAGCGGGCCGGATACCCTGTAAATCACTCCTTTCTTCTCCAAATTTAACACCTTAAGTAAACATGTGGATCCGGATGGTTTAGACCCATAATTATAAAGCTATCCGATATTTTAAAACTCAATGCTTATCCCGAGGTATTTTTTGACAAGACTTTTATAATACTCAGCCACATCAACCCTACCAACCTCCTTGGGATGGTCCAGCGGAATGGTTAAAACCCTTTCTTTCAACGAAGGCATAAGGTCTCGGAGGCTTCTGCAATCATCCTCGATGCTGCGAAAGTAGATCAGAACATTGTAGTGTTCTATAATTCTTTTCAATTCGCCAACGAGTTCTTCACAATTATTCTTGTAAATTATAGCGTCAGCGCCTGCGGCAACCCCGATTAAACCGAGAACAGGATCTCCCACAACCAGTATTTTCTTCTCGGTAAACAAGGATTGTTTTACTTCAACCATTTACTCAACAACCTCTGAAGCTCAATTCTATAAGTGTCGGTGTGGATAGATAGGACTATTAATTTCAAAATAACATCACTTCCCATTAAACGAATTAGCCTTCTAACCTTTTCCTCCACTTCGCCTTCTACGAGGGTTTTTGAAAGACTCATCACGGTTAAAACCGTGGCAAGGTCGAAGGCTTCAACTCCTTTGAGAATGGTTAACGAATCCGTTAAGGCATCGAATAATTCCAGCACAATCCTTCTATACCCCGTCGTTGTCTTCGAAAGCTCCGATAAATCCGAGCTACAGGCTTCTCGGAAAATCTTATCCTCCATGATTAAGGGGTAGAGGGGTTCTCTAGAAAGCTCGGGAAACATCCTGCAAAGCCTAACAGCTATCGCGTCGTGGTATATCCCAATTACTCTCCAAACCCTGTAGTTCGATACTTTATCAATGTTTTCAACAGATTTGTGAAGCGCTAAGACAACCTCCCTCATGCTTAACTCCTTATTTTCAACAAACCGGTCCACCAGGCCTGTGAACTTCTTGTCAACGCTTCTCCTGAACGTACTTATGTCGAACTCTTCAGGTTTAACCAAAGCAATACTCCTAGCAAGCGGCGTCGGATATATGACTGCTGGTTTCCGCCCAACACTTGTGTTGTGAAGGACAACAACCACGTTGACTAGTTCCGACAAGCTCGTCATAGAGTTCAGATAATTCCTGGCCTCTTTATTCCTGGTTTCACTAAGCAATTCTACTATCTTGTCAATGAAAAAGTCATCGATTTCTCGCTGGATATCGATCAGCGTATAGGATGCTGTTGTCATTCTCTTTAAAAGCTTACCCGCCCACGGTTTGCTGGGTATGGATGAGAAAGCATTTACGAGGTCCGAGTATTGAAGCATTGATAAAGCGTCGTCGAGGGTGACGTAATCTATACCCTGCGAGAAGGTTCTGGCCCCACTCATTTTTGCCTACTCAACCCCAGAGGCTTTTACGTATGATTGGTATGAGCGCTCTTTTAGCAAGCATCAGCCTTGACTCATAACTATTGTCCACCCTANTCCCAGACTCAGACTCTAGGATTAAACCTCCTTTTATGTCAGCAGGGGCTACTTCAACGCTTTCCATGCCCAACTTACTTAGAATTTTACGCATGGTTTCTACGTCTCTACCGGAGACGTAGATTTTTCTCGGTTTATCAACGTACTTCAACGATTCCATCAGCAGATTCTCAAGAGATTTTTCGATTTCAAACGGGTTGAGGTGGTTCAGCTCGTTTTCAGCCTGCTTGAATAACTCCTCAATGATGGAGGACATTTCTTGAGAGATCTTAAGCCTTGAAAGCCTCCGAGCCTCGGATATTCTAAACGCAGCCTCCTTCTCAGCCTCTTCCAGTATCTTGTTCTCCTCTTCTAAAGCTCTTCTCCTCCACTCCTCCTCTGCTTTCTTGACGATTATTTCAGCCTCTCTCTCAGCCTCCTCAACTATCATTTTCGCCCTCTTCTTCGCCTCCTCGAGGATTTTCTCCCGTGCCTCCGCTAAATGCTGGTTTAAATCCAAAACCTTTTTCACCCTATCAGAGTGGTCCCCAGTATCATGAAGACTATTCCGAGAATCCCCCATAACTCCAACGTATGCTGCAAGTATAACGGTGTTCACGAAGTTAGCCCCCTTCGTCCTCGGCAGCTCAGCTATGCCGCTGGCGCAGACAACTCCCTGTGCCCAAGCGGATATGGCCTCGGCCATGAATCCGACGAAGCCTAGTCCGAGAAGGGCTAGGGCTTTGGACAGCTCGATTGTTCCATCCCTTATTGGAGCGTATATCAGGATTAGGTATATCATTTGAATGAGACCGTAAAATGTTTGAGTCATTGGAAGAGCTGCAAGCGTTAACACGTTTCTAAACTGGGTCGGCTCTTCAGCGAGAACTGAAGCCCCAACGCTGGCGGCATACTGCATCCCCCTGCTCGAGCCTAAAACACCTCCAACGAGAGGGAGAGCGGCTGCGAAGTAACCTATACCCATTGCTAGCGGATCCATGCTTAAATCACCAACAATGTTTAAACAGTATCGAATATAAAAGTATTATAATCCTACTTGATTATTATTCTTCGGGAGGTAACTATTCTCAGAGGTGAATAATCCCTACCGTCTCCCGTGTAGAACTTTGACAGGAATTCGAGAATGCAGAGCCTCAGCGAATGGATGAAAGCGCCTAGAATGGAGAGTATCAGAACCATTAAGTGCACAACAACCAGCAACGGGATCGTAACAAGTAGCCCGAGGTAGAACCCAAATGGCGGGATCATAGTCGAGAACCACCCGCTCAGCAGGCTAACCATGGTGTTGAACGTCATGGACATATAGTACGTTGCCAACCCTACCCCCGCCAGCCTAACATAGCTTAACACGTCCCCGAGAATTCCTGTTACCTGAAATATCCACATGAAGAGCCCCATTCCCTTCATGAGCATATAGTTTGCAACAACCAACACTGCGATGCCGGCCAATGTTAAATACAGGAGAGTGTTGGCCCCAAGGCTCCCTAGTAACGGGACTTCGTAGTTGAGGAATAGTAGCAGTATGTAGGGTATACCGAACAGTTCAGATAATAATAGACCTATCTCGTTAAGCAAATCCGCCTTTCTCCCCTCGCTTATGAACTTGGAAACCGCGAAGACGTGTGCAATGTTCACGTGTATCAGCCCTATGATCAGAGACAGCTTAATTAGCTCTATGGGAGATGTGAAGAACGTCATTACCACAGGGTGCTTGGGTTTTAAAGAATACTGATAATAGGTCTCCGAAGAAAGCGCCTGCTAACGCACCTGCGATTACCGATAAACCGTTGCTTATCAGCAAGACCTGTTTAAACTTTCTATAATTCTCGCTGGAAGGATCGTCCACGAGCTTGTCAAGGAAAAGCAGGATGGCGAAGATCCCTGCTAGGCCATACCCCACATCACTGTTCATAAGGGCGAAGAAAAATGCGAATGAGTAAGCCACTAACGGGGTGGGGTCAATTTCCCAGTAAGACGGGGTACCATATAGCTTAGTTATTATTTCGAAAGGCCTCAACGGTTTAGGATTCTCCATTAACGATGGAGGAGTATCCACACCTTTCCTCGGCTTTTCAACTTCTAGGAAGGCGACAAGGGAGCTTTCCCTAATCTCTTTTAAAACCTTGTTCAAAAACTTCTCGGGCACCCATCCCTCAACAAACACGAAATGTTTGAGCTCTGATGTTGCGACGGTTAATCTAGAGCTTGACATCGTATTGTCTAAGTAAAGCAGGTATTTTCCAAGGGTTTCCACATATTTTCCAACAGTCTTACCTAACTCCCCCTTTAAGGAGTTTATTTCAGCTGTTTTCTCACCTATAACGCGTGGGAGAGTTCTACGCAATTCGCCAATGGTTCTGCATTCTTTGACATCGTCCAGAACCTCTGGTTGAAGATGTCTAACCCCTATCCTGGATAACTCTCTAGCATACTCGTTGTAATCAATGCTTGGGAAAACCAGTATTGCAACCTCCTCCTCATCTACAACGGCTTTGTAAATTGTTTTAACCCCGCTGTACTTACTGAGGAACTCAGTGACCGTGGGGGCTTTACCGATTACTGCCATGGAGGTTAGGTGTTTCCCCCTGAAGCTCAACCAGGAGGCTTCAAGATCCTCTGGGAGAAGCTCTGCAAGCCTGTTCAGCTCTGCCAGATAAGACAGGGTTGCCTCGAGCTTCTTCACCCTGTATTCTATGCTATATACTTCTTCCTCAATTCTTTTAACATCTCTTTCAATCTTGTCTAAACTCAGGGTTGAATACTCGTAAGCAGTTAAGGAGGCATCTATGGATTTAACATTGCCTTTGCCAAGGAGCTTCATTATGGAGTCGTGGAGCTTCCTAGCCTTCTCCAGCTTCTCAACGATTTCCCTGGCTTCTTTCACCTCTCTGAGATCGAGAACACCCACTAACTCCAGGAACCGGTATAAGTCATCTTTTTTCTCCTTGAACCCTCCAACCCTGACTTTAACCATTCTAGCGGGCTTGTTCAGCAACGCCTTCATTTCAACCACGTAACATACTTCTTAATCAACTCTAAAACTTCCCGCTTCTTATCCTCCGGTATCATCCTGACTTCAACGATCTTCTCCTCGGTCTCAGCAATTATTCGTTTAGCAGTTTCTTCAGCTTCTTGAAGAATCTCCTGAGCCTTCTTCTTATACTCCTCTACAGGGATAGGTGATTGCTTTATAGCCTCAGCTCTCTTATATGCGTTCTTAAGAATGGTTAGCTTCTTGTTCTCCGCCTCTTTCAATATATCGTCTACCATTCTATCTATTTCAGCAAGGCTCAAGACGAGACCACTCCTTATGGAGCTATCTACCGCCAGGTTTTATTAAGATTGTGGTTGATGTCCGTAGTTTTCGACGTAGCTCGATAACCTGAGGCCTGTAAAGAACTAGTTGCACCCCTTCCCCCTTGCACTCTAAAACCTTGGAAACGGCTTCAACCTCCAGGGCACCGTTGACGACGTAGAATCCTTCCTGATCACTGGGCACATACTCCACTATTATTGGGAGACTTAAATTACAGGCTCTATCCCCTAAGACCTGCTTCAGCCTCCTCAACTCCTCCGGGTCGAAAACATGGATAGAGCCGTCTCTTAAAACAATGTATGGTACTGGCTCCTCGAGAAGTTCGCACAAGTTTTTCCTCTTATAAGGTACATGCTTGTTAACCAGTCTCAGCTCGCCTTCAAGATATCTTGAAAGAAAATCTCGGTCTTCACTCAAGCTTCTTCCTCTTCTCCAATATGTTCTTCACTCTCTTAAGCCTAGACTTCTCCTCTCTTTCCCTCTCATCAAACTTCATCCTCAACAACCGGATCTGTCGGCTTAGCCTCGGAATTATTATATAGTTTAACGCGTTTACACGTCTCTTAGTGGATTTTATCTCCCGGCCCAGGGCTAGGACAGCTTCCTCAGCCTTCCCAAGCTCTATTATCGCTTTAAGTAGCTCGGAAGCTTGGGCTTGAAAGTCCTTTAGCCCCGCGTAAACCGCTTTATCTTCCACCGGCCTCCTGAGCACCACACTCCTGGTTGAAACACCCATTATGTTCTCGGATGTGAGAACACATGTTAAACCTAGAGTGGTTCTGTGGAAAAGCTGGAAAACATTCTCCCCGTAAACACCAAGCAATCCCGCACCCCTATTGTACACTGGGAGAATCAGCTCGTTAATCTTTCTCCTCTTCTCAACGGATTCTCGGAGCTGGGCAAGGAACTCGTTGACTAAAATCGTCAAACGCTCTCTTAAAACCTTGTGAACCTTTACAGCCAAAACTAGTTGCCTGCGAAGCCTGATGAGCTCTATCTTGGTTGGCCTTATCCTTTGGAGTTGCGACAAACCTACCACTAAGTAATTAGATAGGGGTTAGCGGGAGTTAAAAATAATCATGACTGGATAATTAAGGCTTGCCATTATTTCAGGAGATTATCTTCAACAATGTGAGCACAACGTCAAGCAGGTCTCTCTGGGAGACCATTCCAACAGGTTTTCCATCCTTATCCACTACGGGTAGGTGGCGGATGTTGAAGCGCCTCATCTTCTCTAGGACTTCATCCAGCGGGGTATCAGGGCTGACAGTGATGGGGTTTTCCTTCATGAATCTTGCAACAGGGATGTTGCTTCCAATCTTCCCTATTGCTACAGCGCCGACCACATCCTTCTCCGTTACTATTCCGACAAGCCTCCCCGCGGTGTCGACCACCATTATGCTTGAAACATCATTCTCGAACATTTTCTTAGCAACGTCTTCAATAGACGTGGTTTCCTCGGCTGTGACTGGTGGTGTTGACATGACGTCAGAAGCTCTTACCGGTAATCCCTTCTTCCTTCGCATGAACGACAACGTGCACACCTATTTACTGATCTATAATCAACCCTTATATAAAACAATGTTATAGTTGTGTTTGCATACGAGTTTATCACTCTTTCTGAACGAGTCGCGCGAGCTCGAAGGCGAACGTGTTATCTCCTTTCCTCCAGGTGTATATTGCGTAGAACAAGGGTTTAGAGCCACCGTGCTCGTAAACCGCTACCGCCACACTCTCCTTGCATATTGACTCATCCGGTAGGATGGTGCAGGGGTCCACGTCTAGGACGGATGCCTCAAGCCCGTGCGGCTCCAGGGAATTGTTGAGTATTAACGGCAACCTCTCCATTAAATAATCCTCGATGACTTCGATCAGCTCGCGCGTTGCCCAGCCGCTCACTCCTTCGAAGACAAGTCTAATTGACAGCGCCCTCCTCAGAGTGGATAGTTCAACGCTCATTTCAGACTTACCTCTCCATACTATGTCTAAGACTGTATAAAAGCAAGGCTAGCACAGTTTTCATGTCTTTTAACGCATTGCTCTCAACCATTGAGAACGCTTCTTTAAGGGTTATTGTGAAAGGCTCTATAATCTCGTATTTCTCAGGCTTAGCGCCCACGTATCGAAGGCTTCTAGCAACGTAAAAGTGCATTTTCTCAGTACTGTATCCGGGGGTAGGGTAGAACTCGCCCAGGGGTGTTAGCTCGCCAGGTATATAGCCTATTTCTTCTTCCAGCTCTCTCTTGGCAGCCTCCTCGGGGGTTTCACCCTCATCCACAACTCCAGCTGGAGCCTCTACGATATAGTCTTCTATAGACGGCCGAAACTGCTTTATCAAGATGATTCTCTCGTCATCGATGAAGGGCAGTACAACAACCGCTTCGGGAAACAATACGACATCTCTACGGAAAACCTCGCCCTCGCTCTTTGCGTAGCTTCTCCTGGCAACTTGGAATCTTAAACCTTTAAACAACAATTCCTCACTGATCTTAACAGGCTTCAAAACTATCACACACTTGTTTATTTACTACCTGTTAAAAATAAATAAGCTAAGGTGGGAGGTTGCCCCACTACCGCTACGGTCCTGCGGGTAAGCCGGTAACTATGAAGTCTTCAGACCTGTTGAAAGCCCCAGCCTTTCTCAGGGAAATGGGTTTGAGCGCTATGGAGTATGAGGCCGTTAGAGGCGTGAACATTAAGGAGGAGAAGGCACGGGCTTTCGGCGAGGAAGCCAGGAGCAATAACGTTATACTAAGCCTTCACGCACCATACTTTATCAACCTTGCAGGTAGGAAGTCAACGGTTGAAGCAAGCATCCAGAGGTTAAAGGACTCGGTGGCTGCGGCGCACTGGATGGGGGCTTACGTAGTGGTTTTCCACCCAGGGTACTACAAGGAGGCTCCTTCCCGTCGGGATGCTGTTAAAAAAGTGATAGAAAACCTCAGGCAAGTGGTGGAGTATAGGAGTGAGATAGGGGCCCAGGAAGTATGGCTTGGCCCGGAGACGACTGGGAGGACATCCCAGGTTGGAGATCTCGATGAGACGATACTGATAGCGCAAAGTTTAGAGCGGGTTAGACCAGTAGTTGACTTCGCACACTTGTATGCAAGATATTCTGGCAGGTTCATCGTTAAAATGGATGATGTGTTGAAGGTTATTGAGAAGATAGAGTCATCCCTTGGGACAGAGGTGTTGAAGCCTCTCCACATACACTTCTCCAAGATAGAGTTCGGCAGGGGAGGGGAGAGGCAGCATCACACGCTTGACGAGGAGAAGTACGGTCCAGACTTTAAGACAGTCTGCAAAGCTCTTTGCGAAACAGGGGTTGACGCGGTAGTTATCAGCGAGAGCCCTGTTCTAGAACAGGATGCTTTAAAAATGAAAGCACAGTGCTTAGAAGTATGCGGTGAAAAATGCATTGCTGACTAATCTCCGGAAAAGGGTTGAAGGCTTAACAAGCCTTTTAGCCAAGCCTCTGTGCAGGCTAGGGGTGCATCCCAACTGGATAACTCTTTCATCAACATTAGTTTTAGCAACGGGTCTATTCCTGCTTACGGCCAGTAAATCCCTCTGGGTTTTCATCACAGCAATAATCCTATCCGGGTTTCTGGACGCGCTGGATGGAGCCGTGGCCAGGAACTGCGGTAAAACCTCACTGCTCGGTAGCTTCCTTGATTCAACTATTGACAGGGTTAACGATTTCATAATAATCGCATCCCTGCTCGTACTCGGTTTCAACGAGTTCGTCATCCTCGTGTTAATGAGTGCTGCGTTCCTGACCAGTTATATTAGAGCTAAGGCTGAGTCGCTGGGTTTGAGGATGGAGGGGGTGGGTTTTATTGAGAGGGCTGAGAGAATATTGCTTGTAACATTAGTTTTAATAACTAGTGCCTGGGACATGTTCATTGCCAGCATCATCCTTTATGCGTTGCTCATTCTCTCCGTGTTCACTGTGGTTCAGAGAATTCTCCACGTTAAAAACTCCCTTTCCAGGAGACTCTAGTGCTGAAAGATCGTAGTGGCCGGCGAGCGGTGGAGTAGTTTTAAAAGTAACGTAGCCAAGCCTTAACACGTGGCTTTTCAACACAGCTACTCTATCGCTCATTCTCACCACTGTTTCGCGATACTCCTGTGGGAGGTCTAGTAGACCTATATGGCTTTTATCTGTTCTCAAAATAATCTTAGTATTCGCTAATTGTAGAATAATGTCGTGAACATCCCTAGGGCTGTGAGTGCTGAACACTATACCCAGCTTCCTAGCTCTCCCAAGCCGGGCAATCCTGTCAATCATTGATGAAACATGCTCGACGTAATCCTCCACTCCTGACTTGCTGGGGAAGAAGCGGTGTGCTTCATCCATAATTATTATAACAGGCTTAGACTCCATCTTCCCGCGTGCTTGCTGTAGTTTCCATTCGAAAATCTTGTTGAGGATTCTGAAGGCTATAATGCTTAAGATTTTCTCAGGGTCAGCTATGGAGTGTTGAAGAGGATATTCAAGGTCAACTATGATAGGGTACCCGTTAAACCATTCGAAGTGCTTATCCAGGATCAGCTCCAGCGGCGGCTCCTGCAGGTACTTCTCCCCGCTTTGCGTACTAATCGCGATGTCGAAAAACCCTGTGTCAATAATTGAACCCACCTGCCTCAGAATGTTCTCGAGCGTGCTCTTATGTATGGCTATCTCCTTTACCAGCTCCACCAGGTGCTCTTTATTCGGGTCGAGGATTATCCCCCTCGGAGCTTTCTCCCTCTCCATCAGCCTAGCCCTTGCATCCCGTAAGGCATCGTATATTTCGTACACTGTTTCAATCCTCAATCCCGTCTCAACCATGTATCTTAAAAGCCTTGTCAACGAATCCTTGGCTTGCCTAGTGAAGTAAGGATTGAGCGAGATAAACTCTCTTGGAGTAAAATCGGTGAACCTGAAAGCATAAGGGACTATTACGTATTCTGCCTCCTCCTTCCTACCCATGTAGTCAATGACTGCTGAGAGCTTGACATATCTTAGAGGAAACTTGCCGCCTGGTTGCTCAATAACGTCAATGCTTTCGACCTCGTAGTTGAAGCCGAATCGATGAGAAATGGGTTCCACTATGTCTTTAAAATACTCGATGGCTATGTTCCTGAGAATTTTAGCCCATGTAGAACCATCCTCAATGTGTTTGTTAACAACGTACTTTGTCACGGGTAGGAGGATTATGATGCCACGGGGATGTTTGACTTTACCGGTTAATTTTTCTAGTAGCTTCTTCTCCCCAGCGATAAGGTTTTCATCCACGATCCAAGGGGGCTCAAGATTCAGGGTTAGGTAATCGCGGTTAGGGTCTATTATGACTACTGAAGCATCATCAAAAGTGTTAAACCTGGAGGAAAGAGATGTAACCATGTTTTTAATCAAGGTGGTTTTACCGCTTCCCGTTGTGCCAATCACGAGAATGTGCTGGTAGAAAGCCTTTAACGGGAGATAAAGCTCCGCGTTTCCCTCGAACAAGACCTTGTCGCCGACTGTAACATAACCCAGGAAAACACCTTTCGTAGGCAAACCAAGTATTTTCTGAATAGCCCGGGTATCCTCAAGCTTTATCACAGGGCTCTGCGGCTCGATCACGTAGTCAGCCGAGATAACAGTATCGGTGAATAAATCGTAGGAGAGTAATGGTTTAGCCTTAATCCTCGTCTTCGTGAGCAATCCTGTGACCTCCGTTGTTGGAACCGTAACGTACATCTCAGGCACGTCTAGTTCAGCGAGAACGTCACGCCTCTCCACGGCAACTATTTTAAGGCTAACCAAGTGAAGAGTTTTCAAATCGATAACGGCGAGGTAGCCGCCTGCTGAAGCAATATCCATGAACTCGTTAAAGTATATTAAAGGATCTACTTCAAAGTAGACGAAACCTCCTTCCTCATCAATTCGGGAAGGGCTTGTCCTTGAGACAAAACCGATAATCCTTCCATACTTCTGAGCGATTTCAACTGCGGTGGCCAACTTGTTTTCAAGCGATTTCACAAAATCCGTGTTCAAAACTGTGACACCATCATTATTGAATGATCAGGGTTGTTAAATAGTTAAGTATTGATGTAAGCCAGATTTCTCAAGACCCATTGAGAAGACAAGGTATTGTGCGAGAATGCTTGAAAGCTTCCTCGCCCTGCGATCAGCAATGATGATGGAAACGGGAAGTAGGGACCCGATGTTTAAGCTGTCGTAAACCACGGGCTTCAAAACACTCTCATCAACCATGCCTCCGAGGACTTCAACCCTGTAGTGGGTGTAATGGGTTAAGGTTGTTTTAGAAGAGTATAGTCGTCTCGGGATTCCAACATACCATGCGACACGATCAACCTTTACCGAATTAGACAAGATTGTCCGTATCCTTAAAGGCCCCAGGACATAGGGCTGGAGACCCTTCTCTGCGGCAATACTTCTCGATAATGCTGATACGTAGGCTTCATCATTAATGTCTGGAACACCTAGTCCTAAAGGATCACACGAGCTTAGATAGTAGCTTCTATACAGCCTCTTCACGACACCGATCGCCAAGGTGTTTCTACCGCGAAGACTTAACCATAGTGACAGCCTCTCCTTGTTAATTGCTTCCAAACTACTCTTGTAAACCTCAAACCTTGCCGAGTAAGGCGGGGGAAACCTCTATTGTTGAAGGATAGATCAATGGGCCGTCGACGAGGAGGATAGAGTTCTCCAGCAACCCCTCCTCAAGACTTTTTGAAACCAGATATGACTCGGTTAGAAGCCTGGTTTCCTCGAGTAGCACGTACTTATTGTAGTCTTGATCGTACCTCACCCCTACAGGATTATCCCTGTAGAGGAAACCGCTCAACTTATCATCAAATTCTATGGGGGCTTGAAGATTAGGGATAATAGTTAAGAACCTACATGCATCCTCAACTGCCCCCGTGATGAAACCTATTGGCGGGCAGTCCAACCCTTTTCCGGTGAACCTGCTAATCAAGCTCCCCGTAGTAATCGCTAAGAACACATAAGGGGTTTCAACCACTCTTGAACTGCTATCTACAGCGTAGATGTTGAAGTAAAGGCTTTCCTTGGCGAACGAGCTATCGAGATATTTAAGAGCCTCTCTCGGCTCAGCGAGAAGCTCAACATCGCCTCCTTTCTCAACAGCTTCAGCAGGCCTCCTAGAATCTTCATTGTTCAAAGGCTTCCACTGTGTTGAAGCATAATTCCGGATCTTCTCAACTATCTCCTCTAATTTAACCAAGGCTCATCATGAAGAACACATATAAAAATCATGTTTTAAGTGTAAGGAATACTAGGAGTGCTTACAGGTGGTTTGATTGAACAAGGTTTGCAGAATACTTGCAGCAGGAGATTGGGATGCTGACGGGATAGTTGCAACCGCACTCATAACCTACGCGCAGGAGAAGCTGGGAAAGTATCCTTTAGAGTGCCAGGGTGTTGTGGATAAAACCCCGGTTGACCCGGACAGGNTGAANTACTTTCTGTCAANCCTGTCAGGAAACTACGACCTCGTGGTTTTCCTCGACCTACCTTTCAACGACACCATTAGGAACATATGCAAGATGTTGAGGGAGCACTTTGGGGTAAAGAAAATAATGTATGTTGACCACCACATCACCAGTGTTCAAAGAATCAAAGAGATTGAAGCAATCGCGGACACTGTCCTGGTTGATTATAGGAGCCCTACTTCAACCCTGGTTTTCAAGGAGTTAGCGAGCAAGGGGATTTCAATCCATCAGCGCTTGAAAAGCTTTGTGGAAGTTGTCGAGTACATGGATACAGGTAAAAGAGTCCCCAGCAACTACATAAAGCTTTTCGAGTTGACAAAGATGTTTTCGAAAGCTTTAACGGTTGAGAGGGATGAGAACCTTTGGGTTAAGATTATAGATTGGCTAGCATCTCCCGCGCCTCTCCCAATGCCGCTTGACGAGAAGCTCTGGGAGAAGGTCAAGCTCAGTATCGAGCAGAGGGATAAGGAGATCAGTGATAAAGCTGTCGAGCTTGCAGTTGCAGCCGTAAAAATAGGTGATTTAAGGTTTATAGACGCGAGGAATGCTTGGAAGAAAAGAGGTGTTACCGCGCTAGCGTCTAGGGTTTCATCGATTCTTAAGTCACCTGTCGCACTGCTTGCCAACACCAATAGGGATTACTCGCTACTGGTTTTGAAAGCGTCAAACGGTAGGGCGTACAGGATTGCAAAGTTTCTTGTCGGAGAGGGGGTCGCATTAGACATTGCAGGCCACCCCAACCTGGCTATAGTCCGCGTTCCCAAAGACATAAACAAGGATGAGCTGATACAGTACTTGTATAAAGGGGTTTATTACGCATCGTAGTGTTGAAAACAGTTTTTCGTTTTCAAGGCATTTTGAATACTTTTTAATTAGCAGGGTGGACTATCCTGGCGAGGATCATTGTTGAGGAGCAATCAACGACTAAGCACGCGCCGTTGGAGAAGCACCCGGAAAACCCCGGCCGCATCCTGGTTTTAGTAAACAACCTGAGTAGGCAAGGCTTCACGGTAGAACATGTTTCACGGAGGGTTGATGTTGAAGAAGCACGAAGAACCGCGGCTCGAGTCCACGCTAAAGGCTATATTCAATACTTGGAAAGGCTNTCAAGAAACAAATACTCAGTAATAGATGAAGACACCTATTTAACAGAAGACTCCATGGAGCTGGCTTACACAACCTTCCAGACGAGCTACGAGCTAGCGCTAAGCTTAGCTGAGCCAGTCTTCTACGTTTCCAGGCCCCCGGGACACCACGCTGGGAAGGGTGGGAAAGCGATGAGAGCTCCTTCACAAGGATTCTGCCTACTTAACAACGCAGCGGCAGCTGTTCTAGGCTTCAAGGACAGGGGTTTCAACAGGATTGCAGTAATGGATTTCGACGTTCACCATGGGAACGGGACGATGGAGATTTTCTACGATAAGAGGATTCTCCAGGTGGATCTTCATCAACACCCGGACACGCTTTACCCATTCACAGGCTACTCATTCGAAATAGGTGCTGGAGAAGGATATGGGTTCAAGGCGAACCTGGTTTTCAACCCTTTCACAGGGGATGATGTTTACTTGAGGGTTTTAAACATGGTTCACGAACTACTGGAGCAGTATAACCCCGAGGCTCTTGTTGTCTCCGCAGGCTTCGACGGATTTCTCAACGATGGATTAGCCGACCTCAGGCTGACAGAGGCTTCCTACGCTGCCCTGGGAAGGCTTATAAGAAGTCTCGGCACTCATACTCTGGTTATTCTCGAAGGAGGCTACAGCGTGGGCTTGACCAGGGGGGTTGAGGCATTTCTTCATGGTTTAAACGGACGCGAAGTTAGCTATGAGGTTTCTAAAACAATTAGCGTTGCAAGAGGCGAGGAAATATTGAAAGTTAATGAGAAAACTATTTTAAAAATCAAGGAAAAAGCACTGGGTAGGGGCGGTTGACTTGGAGAGGGAGGTGAAGTTTAAAGCAACCATAGACCCCTTGCTTTTAGAGGAAGAGCTTTTCCGCGACGGGTTTGGAAAAATCGCAACCTGTTTCGAGGAAGACTTATACTTCGACACAATCGGGAAGCTTCTCTCAGCAAGAGACCAGGCTTTGAGGCTTAGGAGGAGGGAGTGTGAAGGAGTGGTCAGTGTTAGGCTGGCTTACAAGGGGCCTCGTTTAACAGGTGTAGGAAGCGGGGTGAAGCTTCGCGAGGAGATTGAGCTGGAGATTAAGCCTGAGGAGCAAGCCCAAGCCGTGAACCTTCTGCGAAGACTTGGGTTTAATGATGAGTGGAGGCTGTTTAAGAAGCGAGTATTGTTCACTAAGAAAGGGTTGGAGGCTTCAATAGACTACTTCGAGCCGCTGGGGGTTTTTCTCGAAATTGAGGTTAAAGATGATGATGCAATGCCGGAGTTTGAGAAGCTGGTGGAGAAGTACTCTAAAACATTACCCGTGGTATGGGAGACTTATCTCGAAATGTACGTGAAACACCTGGGGAGCAGGGGGAGTGTATAGGCTTGCTAATACCTTCGGTTGGCGGCATACTAATCGAGGATAACAGCGTACTTCTTGTCAAGAGGAGGAACCCACCGTGTAAAGGCTTCTGGAGTATTCCGGGGGGTAGGCAGAAGCCCGGTGAGTCTGCTTCTGAAGCCATTGTAAGGGAGATGTTGGAGGAAACCGGGCTTGTTGTTGAGCCGGTTGGAGTTTTCGGAGTGATTGAGTTGATTCCTAGGAAACAGGTTGAAGAGCACTACGTTATCGTAGAATTCATTCTTCGCAGGGTTTCAGGGTCGTTAAGAGCTGGTTCAGACGCCGAGGATGCACGGTTCTTCCCCATGGACAACCTACCCCGTAATACCGGGCTGGCTACGCGTGAAATGGTTGGTGAATTATTAAATCCCGGAAGAGGCTTCTTAAATAATTGTTGTAGATATAAGGTGTTTCAAATTGAGCATTTATGTGAAACCATTTGAAAAGATCACTCAAATCCTGTATGAAAAATACGTGAAGGAGGAGCTTCACAGACTTGAAGAGCTGAAGAATCCAAAGATCGTGTACGTTACCGACCTGGTTGGATGTAGCCATAAATACTATTTAAGGCGCATATATCCCGAGCTAACCATTAAGTTCGAGCCTTCAGCAATACTCGGCAACCTTGTTCACGCTGGCATCGAGGCCTTGCTCAGGGAGAAGGGTTTCGAGGTCGAGGTAGAGGTTTCCACAGATGTAGAGGTAAACGGTGAGAAGTACAGTGTTAGGGGGAGAGTGGATGCTTTAAAGAAAGACGAGGGATTAGTTGTTGAGGTTAAAACAGCACGCTATGCACATGATATTCCGAGGGAGCATCATTTAAACCAGTTGAAAATATATCTTGAAATGCTGAACCTTGAAAACGGATTAATCGTATACATCATGCCGGACAGGATCCATGAGTTCCAGGTTAAGAGAGACAGGGTAAACCTAGAATCACTCGTTAAAACACTCGTAGAAGACACTGCACATCCAAGATATGAGTGGGAGTGTGGCTACTGTGTTTTCAAAAAACTATGCCCATATGCCGTGGAAAAATCCGAGTAACCAGGGTTGAATCAAGGTTATAACCCAGGTAGACGTAAAGAGAATTGAATGATGACCTCGGGAGACCTGAATCAAACGTGATGAGGGTCTTGAGTACTGAAAGCCGCTTGGCTAGACTATTTCCTGGTTAAACGATATCTGACAAGTCCTCCTGAAACCTCAGTGCTCAACCCGTATTCCTCAAGTAGATCAGATATTATGGAGTTGACAGTTACGGATCCTAGAAGAATGTTTCCCGCGTTAATCTCTGCCCTAAGCTCTCCCAGGATTTTCCCAACCAGCTCCTCGAGCGAGAGGGGCTCCTGGGTGAGGTGGTCGATCACTAGTTCTCTGATCAGTTTCAGCCTTTCAGCGTTAAGGTCAACATACTCAGCAAGCTTATTACTGTTGGCGAAGGGGCCGTGGCTGAGTATTCCGGAGTAGCCTTTTTCAGCATAGGCTTTAATCTTCTCAAGCGTTGACAGGGCTTGCCTAGCGTTGAAATGGTAAGGTATGCCTACTCTAGAGAGTAGTTTCTCGCCGAACACGGCGTCGCCCACGAACACGGCGTCTTCAAAAACGATCCCGGTAAGGCCGGGGGAGTGCCCACTCAGGTTTAAGAGCTCTCCGCATGAATCCCCTAGTTTAAAGCCTTCATCAACAATCTCCACCATTTCTTTCTTCACATCAATGCTTCTAACACCTAGGATCCTGAGGAGCTGTGTGAATCCATACGTGACAATGTTTCTAACCAAGCTACTGAGAAGAGAGGTGTATTCGAGCACTGTGACATATATGCGAGAGGAGGTCAGGGCCTCCAGCGCTTCGAGGTGATCGTAGTGAGTGTGGGAGAGCAAAACGTTATATTTCTCAACACTCAGTCTTTCAAGAGCACTTCGTAGCAAGTCCCTCCTATTTGTGAGCAAGCCTGGGTCGACGACCCAGTTAGCATCGGAGCATTTAATAATCATGGTGATTGGGCTACCAGGAACTATGTAAACGCCTCTTTCAACAGCCCTATAGAGAGTTGACATTTCTATTCGCTCCCTGGGGGCACTCTAGAGGGCACTATGTATTTGTACATTAGTAGGAGTATGACTGCGAACACGAGAACAGAGAGCGATGCTAGGAAAACGCCCTCCTCACTTTGGAGTATGGAGGATCTTATCACGTCACGTATTGTAACAATGAACCCTACTTCGGCNAGCGCAACAATGTACATTTCAGGATGCTTCTTAGCCACTATCGCGCTCCTTATGATCTCGATGTAAACGAAGAGGAAGACAACCTCGTTAGCCATGCTTTGAATATAAGTGAAATCTAGCTGGTTGAAATTAGATACTAGGTAGTAAGTATCTTTAGCTATCAATCCAAGAGTAACCAGTAGAATAACGCTTGTTAACACTATTACCAAGGAGTTTATAGTATTGATTAGTCTCCTGCCAAACCTTAGCACAGGTTCAGGTTTAGCCGAGGACATGGAAAACACATCTTCACTATTCTTCACTATACTATATCCGACTCCAGCGTTTTAAAACATGATAGCTTCACAATGTTTTCTTGATCACCCTTATTCTTTCAAACGGTGCGGCTTTAAGGATTTCTGAAGCATCCCCCTGGTTCACNGCAATCTCNAAGAATCCCCAAGAATTAATGTAGCACGNGCCCTCTCCAATGTCGACATCGCCGAACGTGTTAACCATCGTGCACTCCACCTCACCTTTCGAACCCTTAACGATCAGCTTGTCTTTCCTACGTATTCCAAGAGCTTCAACCACGTCCTCCCTAGCATACAGGAAGACGTTACCGAATACATCCACGCTTAGAACGATTGCTTCAAACCAGCCCTCCTCAGGACTCACAACCGGTTCCTCAACCTCAAGCTTGATCAATGCTNCGGCAGGCATAGACTCCCCAACGCTTTCTAACGGGATGCCCCTGCTGACCCATGCAGCCACAGGAGCGAAAACGTCTCTTCCATGGAAGGTGCTAGAAACCCTGGGGAGCCGGTAGGGGGATTTCGATATGTCGAATACTTGTAGAATCCCGTCTTTNGAGGCAAGCAATGATAATACTCCGTTGTCCGGGCCTATTAGAATGTAGTTTCTCGTTCGGATAAGCACAGCCTTCCTACTCGTACCCACCCCCGGATCGACCACGCTTACGAAAATCGTGTCNCGGGGGAAGTATTCAGCTGATACGAGAAGATTGACAGCAGCCTCTAGGATGTTGTGCCTAGTCACCCCGTGGGTTAAATCAACTATCTCGGCATCAGGGTTAATGGTTTTGATAACACCCTTCATCACCCCGACGTAAGGATCTTTGTAGCCGAAATCTGTCTGCAGAACAATCAACATGGTTTCCACGCTCAAACTTATTTACGGCTAACACGGTATTAAATCACAGTCCGGGGATGTTTACGATGGGCGGGCTGAGCTGTGATGACCCATTGTAGCTTAACAACCCGGCTGTATACTCTTTATTAAGACGTAACCACCTACTGTTTAAACAGTGCCCGATGAAATGCAGCGGATAAGCAGAAGCGTGATGAAGAAAAATATTGAGGGCAACCTCATTAAGGTTTAAATACCGTTGAAAATGTTTCAATAATCTTTGAATGGGCCCGTAGCTCAGCTTGGTGGAGCGCCCGGCTGATAACCGGGAGGCCCGGGGTTCGAATCCCCGCGGGCCCATAATTCTAAATCTACTTGAAGACTTCTCTGGGAAGGGTGGTTGCGAGAATCTCGCCGTATTCGAAGGCGAAATCTCCTTTAATTAAAACCAGGTCCGGCTGGAGGCTTTTGAAAGGCGTTCTAAACAATACTTCAGGAATCAGCGGTTGTTGCTTAAGCGGACTCCTTAAATCGTAAACCAGTATGTCAGACCTTGACCCCTTGCCCAGGTATCCATTATCTAAGCCTAGGGACTTATATGGCTTTGAAAGTGCTTCAAGCGTTTGCTCAAAACCAATATGGCCCAAGGCTGTTATAACTGATGGATGAGGTAGGTCAACCCCTCTAGCATCTATTCCTAAGCAATCCCTATCGTATTTCCCCGGCAGGCAGAAAGCCTCGTTTTCAAACCCTATGAATGAGTCCTGGTAGTATAGCTTTCCGCTGTCACTCTCGATGTAGAATAGACCGCTGTAATGGGAAACCACGCCTCTCTCATGCACAAGTACTAGTTGAAGCCCATGCTCCTTCGCCGCCTTGTTCACTACGTCCGGGTATTGAGTCTTGATAATCGGCAACGTCACGCCGAGAGAGTAGTACGTGGTTATCACGTAAAGGGCAATCCTTTCCAGCTCACTCTCCGAGTAGACGGAAAGGTCTGGATTGCTAACCCCGCTGAAGGGATGTTCAACACCGTTTAAAACCATGCTGAATCCATGGACGGCGTAGGCGCGGTTGTTGAAGTCATATACAACATCGCTTAGCTCGTACTCGGGGGGAGACTCCTCCCCAGCGTCTTTAACCAAGTGTTCCTCAACATATAAGAACCCTTTCTTAACCCCGCTATCTTCATAGTAGTGAAGGTTATTGAACAGGATTCTCCCCGGCTTTTCCAAAACTCTCCACCATTTGGGAATAATCTTAAACACTAATATAATGGTTCCTTCTAAGATCTGAAAACATTAAGACATGGTAAATAAGCCCCAGCCTTATTCATAACTAACCCGGGGAGGAGTAGTGAAACACTTATTCAAGCCCGCGTACGGTCCGGAATGGGGGAGTGGCGGAATATTCGGGTTAACATACTACAGGGGAGTTGTATATTACATGCTGGCGATGGAGGGCGAGGCTCACTTCCACCACGAAGACTCGGAAAATATTTATCGCTTCGAATTACTGGGCAACGGCCCCGCCTCAGGCGGTGACACTTACAACGCTGTCGACTACGTTGATGATAAAATATATTTTGGCGGATGGGTTCACAAGCCCGCTGTTTACAAGGGAAGGGTTAATGGCGGAGGAGAAATAGATTTCAGGAACAAGTACTCACACGTTCACGAATACGATATTGCTGAGCGAAAAGTTAGACTTGTGTGGAGCGATAGTGTCCACCACGAGTACGAGTGGGCTGGCGAGGTTTCACAAATAGTTTACGACCCACTATCCGATTCGCTACTTGTAGCAAGGGCTGATGGGATGAGAAACCTCGGTGTGTACAGGATTGACAGGAATTCAGGGAAAGCCGAGGAAGTAAGCAGTGTGCCCGCGTTGAAGGGAGCACTTTTCCAAGAGTACGCGTGCTTCGACCTTCAACCTGATTGGAGGAGAGGTATCGACGGTGTTCAATGCTACGATCTTGTCGAGAGGAAGATGGTAAAGTATTTCATCGAGGACTGGGCTAAGATAAGCGTTGATGGGAACCCTGTGGAGAGAAGGGGTAGCGGGTACGCTATAACAGGTTACACTAGATACTGGCATTTCTTCAGGGGAGGCCTGCTCGTGGGTAATCCCGTGGAGCCGGAGGTCGAGGAACCAGTCTTCGTAAGAATGTTCGACTTCCCGGGCACATCTTACGCTCCTCACAGGAGCAACGCTCTCCCATTGGGCGGGGGGATTCTAGCAGTTTTCAACTCTTACAGTCATGGATACGTTCACGTAGCCCCCGAGGGCAGGGAGAGGGCGAGGCTCTTCAACTCGATAGTTGGACCTACGACCCTTGTCTACATAACACCGCCTTATGCAAGGATTGTGGCAACTCTCGGCGCAAGGGTAACCAGCATGGCTAAGAAGGAGGAGTCTATCCTCATAGGGGTGGACAACACTCCTAACCTCGGCGGCAAAGACGCAACACCGCTTGAAAACGGCTGGAGGGAGATTATAGAGTGGAGGGAGGATGTGTTGCTCAACGCGCCGCCCCCACCGGCTGTTTTCAGAGTTCTAGGTGGCACTGTGCTTGATCGTTCATTTGGAGGTGTTCCATTAACCGGTTATAAGGAGAAGACTTTGCGAATATTCTCTTCTAAACCCAATGCTTTGAGAATAGTGGAGTACGATGTTGGCCTTCCCCCGGCGAGGATTGTGGAGGACAAGGTTGTGTTGAAAGAAGGGTGGAACAAGGTTGACTTGTCCAACTATTCCAACATGGTTTCATTCAAGCTTGAGAACCCTGATGAAAAAGCGTTAATCTATATCGACCTGGGATGAAACAGATCCCCTATACTCCACCAAATATTATTTATCCTTCCTAGGAGTAATATTAAAGAGGTGTGGGTATGAAGGGCTGGTGGGGTAAGATCCTTCATGTTGACTTAACTTCTAAAAAGACAAGGGAGATCAGCCTTGACGCGAAAATATATGCGGAATACATCGGCGGCAGAGGGTTAGCGGCCAGGCTTCTATGGGATTTAGTTCCCCAGGGGGCTGATCCTTTATCGCCTTATAATGCATTAGTCTTCGCTAACGGACCCTTATCAGGACTCCCATTACCGAGTAGTGGAAAAATACAAGTAGCTAGTAAAAGCCCATTGACAAACGGGTATGGAGACGGCAACCTTGGTAGCATGGCTTCATATCATTTGAAGCGAGCTGGGTACGATGCTGTAGTGGTCACAGGGGCTTCTAAAAACCCGGTGTACATTTACGTTGAAAACAACAGGGTTGAGATCCTCCCAGCCGAGGACCTGTGGGGTAAAGATACTTTTGAAACCGAGGATGCCATTGTGAGAAGGCATGGGAGGAACGTTGGAGTCCTCTTAATAGGCCCGGCCGGCGAGAACTTGGTGAGATATGCCACTATTGTGTCGCAGAAGGGGAGGAGTGGAGGCAGGCCTGGCGTGGGCGCTGTAATGGGTAGTAAGAGGTTGAAGGCGCTTGTGATCAAGGGGACCTTGGAGCCTCCTGTAGCGAGTCCTGAGGAGCTTAGGAAGCTTAGTGAGGAAGCATACAAGAGCATTACCCAGAGCGACAACTACGACTTCTGGGTGAGGCAGGGTACGATGTCAACAATTGTGTGGAGTAACCAGAACAGTGTTCTACCCACTATGAATTTCAGGGAGGGGGTATGGGAGCTCTATGAAACAATAAGCGGCGACTTAATGGAGAAGCTCAAAGTTGAGAGGAGGGGTTGCCCCTACTGTAACATGCAGTGCGGGAACGTTGTCAACGACGAGGTGGGGGAGAAGAGCGAGCTTGACTATGAGAATGTAGCAATGCTTGGAAGCAACATCCTCCTTTCCGATTTGAAGAGGGTTGCAGAGATCAATAAGTTAGCAGACATGATGGGTGTGGATACGATAAGCCTTGGAAGCAGTATAGGGTTCGCAATGGAGGCTAGCGAGAAAGGATTGATCCGCGAGAAAATTGAATGGGGTGATTACAGGGCTATAAGGGAGTTAACCATTGACACCTCTTACAGGAGAGGTCTCGGGGCATTCCTAGCTGAAGGAGTAATGAGGATGTCACGAGGTCTGGGTAAGGAAGCAGCTGAGTTTGCTATGCATGTTAAAGGGCTTGAGATATCGGCGTATAACTGTCACACAGCTCCGGGCATGGCGCTCGCCTACGGGACTTCTTCAATCGGAGCCCACCATAAGGATGCGTGGATCATAAGCTACGAGGTGAGAACCGACAGGTTCTCATACTCGAGCGAGAAAGTGGAGAGACTGGTGTTTCTGCAGAATATCAGAGGCGGAATGTTCGAAAGCCTGACAACGTGTAGGCTTCCATGGGTTGAGGTTGGGTTAAACCTGGATTACTATCCCAAACTCCTCACCGCGGTGACAGGGATTTCATGGTCTTTCGACGACATTCACACGGTAGCTCAGAGGATATACTCGTTGATCAGGGCTTTCTGGATAAGGGAGCACTCGGGCTGGGATAGGATGATGGACTACCCGCCTGCGAGATGGTTTAAACACGCTCTAACCAAGGGGCCGTTCGCAGGTGCGAAGCTCGACCTTGTTAAATACGGTGAGATGCTAAACCACTACTACAAGATGCGTGGTTGGGATGAAAACGGTATTCCACTTAAATCAACGCTTGAGAAGCTTAACCTCTCCTTCACCATACCCGTGCTAGAGAACTTTGTAGAGTTAAAGTAGTTTTTTACGAGTTAATACTTTACTTTTTCCTCAGGCTTGGAGGAAGACTGATGGAATGTTCACCTAAGCATGAGGCAACACCTGANGCTCATAAGATGGTTTTGAGAATTAAGGGGAGGGTTGTCCCAGGGCTGGGGGAGGGAGGGTTTTACGTTGAAAAGTATGCTGAAGAGTTTGAGAAAGCACTTGGGTTTAAACCATTCCCCGGCACCCTCAATATAGAGATCACAAATAGTGCTTTACCCCTTCACGAGTGCAAGGGGGTGGAGGTTAAGCCCCCGGCTCCAGGGTATGGTTCGGTTGTTGCCTACGAGGCATGCTTAAACAGCGTGAAGGTTTACATCATCAAGCCGTTAATGACCAAGCATTCTTCGCAAGTAATTGAGGTTATTTCCCCTATCAAGCTAAGGGAGGTTTTGGGTTTGAAAAACGGTGATGTCGTAGAGATAAGGATTTTTTGCGAAAAATATCAAGCTATATGAGTGGAATGGTTTCAAGGTATGTTTCAATCTCCTCAATCTGTTTAACGGTTGCGGTGATTAACGCATCGTAGAATCCTGGGTCCGCTACTAGGAGAAGGGTGAAGCCAAATAATATAGCGCTGAGGGCTAGTAGGACAATGTTCATAACTTTCGCGGATACTTTCTCCGCCTCTCTACCCTGAGTGCCGAAGAAGAGCATGTAGAATATTTTCTATGTAGGAGATTAAGCCGATCGTGCTGGCAAGAATCATGATTACTGCTGTCACAACACTGTATTCGAACAAGGCCTCGTATAGAAGCATCTTGCTCAGGAAGCCCGGCAGGGGCGGTATCCCGGCTAGGGTTAGGACGGATGTGGCGAAAGCTAACGAGGCAACAGGATGTTTAAACCCTAGCCCACTTATGTCTTCAAGGCTTCTCGACCTCGTAGCCTTGATGAAGATGCCTGCTGATAGGAATAGGTTGGATTTTGCAATGGAGTGTATTATAGTGTGGTAGATGAATGCTGATAGCCCTAAGGGTGTTCCAGTTGAAACAGCCATGAAGAGGAATCCCGTGTTCATAACGGTTGAGTATGCTATCAGTCGTTTCAAATCTTTCTGAATATTCATGAGGAGTGCTCCTACAATAGCGGAGCATGTTCCAGTGAACATTAATACTGCGGAAACAGCGTTTTTCAAAGCCTGGGTTTCAGGCGAGATGTTTCCTCCTAACGCTATGAACATGAACTTGTAGAGGGATACACCTCCAATATTTACTACGAGACCGCTTAGCAGGGCTGAGATGGGTGTGGGGGCTGCAGGGTGTGCGTCTGGTAGCCAGAAGTGGTTAGGGAAGACCCCGCTTTTTATTGTGAAAGCCCAGCTCATGAGTACGAGACCTATTCCCAGCGACAACAAGTATGCTTCGATGGGGGGTCCTGTTAAGCTTACGTATTGACCACGTATTTTCAGCGATAGNTCTACGATGTTTAAAGTACCGTAGGCGTTGTAGAGGAGTGCGCAACCCACGAAATATAGGGTAGTGCCCATGGCGCCCACGAACGCGTATTTCAGCCCAGATATGATCGCGTAGGCCCTGCTCCTGTAGTACATGACGAGCGAGTATGATGAGACGCTGGCTACTTCTAGCATCACGAACAGGTTGAAGAAGTCAGCGGTTAGAATTATCCCNAGTAATCCTGCCTCAGCCCCGAGTAACAGAATACTATACCATACTGCTCCTTCATCCCGAATATACTCCAGGCTGTATGCGAAAATCAGGGTTAACACTAACGCTGTGGTAAAGGATAAGAGAGCGTTAACCCTGTCAAGGATGTAGATAATGCCTACAGGAGGGGGCCAGCCTCCNGCCTTAAACACTAGTGGTGTATCATAGGAGAACGATTGCGCCAAGAGCCTCAGGGTTGCTAGGAGGGTTAGACCGCTTATCAGCAACCCATAGTAGAGTGGAACCCCCCGCTTCTTTATGGCTGATGAGATCAAGGGGGTTGTGAAGGCTCCGAACACGGGGATGAAGGGTGTTAAACCAGTTAGTAACATGTCCAGCTCCATAACCACCACCTACTCGAAGATTTTCACAGCATATTTTTCAAACTCCTCGCTAACACTCCTCCTAGCCTCCTCGGGCAAGGCCGAGGACACGTATATCCAGTTAACGTAGAAGTAGTCATCTGATTCATCNACCACAACCGTTCCAGGAGTATTAGTTATTGAGGAGGCGACCAGGAGTCTTGCCATGTCCCCCTTGCATTTCAACGGGATTCTCACAATACCTGGTTTCAAATCCATTGTGAAAATCCTTTTCACAACATCCATGTGTGCTTTAAACTCTATAATGGTAATGTACTTCAAGAAGTAGTAGGCTAGGTAAGCTAAACGTGCCGGCTGTTTGAGCTTGGACTCGTTCCT
>Ga0065719_101935_pt1 | contig 41951 bp, 48 predicted proteins | sample GBSCel85sediment_FD_59106 | JGI IMG/M metagenome (GOLD analysis project Ga0065719, IMG submission 59106) | Hot spring sediment microbial communities from Great Boiling Spring, Nevada - Cellulolytic enrichment CS 85C v3 (version 3) | ecosystem: Environmental > Aquatic > Thermal springs > Hot... | reverse complement strand
TTTATTCATACTTATGGCCATCGGTATAATATTCTATACATTATATAGCTATTGGGGTGAATTAAATGCACTAGCGATTACAATACGATATCTAATTGCTATAGCAATTCCACTATCGATATCTAGTATAATTGCCTTTATCTTTAAAGGAAATATAATAACAGATATAATTGAAGGTTTTATTGTTGTTCTTATTTCTTGGATCTTAATACCTTTTATAACTGCTTTTATATATTTCTATTCTATAGATTTAAGCTTTATAGATGCCTTCTTTGAGTCACTAAGTGGTTTTTCTGGTACAGGGTTAACTATGTTTAGCAATGTCGAGAAGTATCCCTATGTAATATTGATGTTGAGATCTATAACACAATGGCTTGGTGAAATTGGAATTGTTGTTGTATCAGGTGCTCTTTTACCTTTTGTACACAGAAGCATAAGAACAGTCTATATTATTGAACGAGGCTCTCTTTTAGCACCAACAATCGCCTCCACCATGAGAAGGCTATATACAATATATTCGATATACACCTTTATTGGTATAATAATGTTGATGTTTAGTGGAATGGATCTACTAGACGCAATTGCACATTCAATGACAGCGATAGCAACAGGAGGAATGTCAACATCTTCTCAAAGCATAGGAATATGGTTTAAAGGAACAAATTATATTATTTTGTTTACAACATCATTTATAATGATTATAGGTGCTCTTAACTTTATTGATAGCTATAATATATTGAGAGGAAAGATAAAAGATTTTACAAAGTCAATAGAGGTCAGAGGTTTCTTTCTAATAATGTTTATATTGATGATTTTAATCGCTTTGTATTCAGTTTCTATAAATAGCTACGAGAAGATTGTTGTATGGTTATATCATCTTATCTCAGGCTATACAACAACAGGATTCCAACTCTCTGAAATATACAGCGACCCAGAAATTATTAAGGTGACCTTGATTTGTGCTATGGTTATTGGAGGAGCAACTTTCTCTACAGCAGGTGGTATAAAAACTAGAAGGGCTTTAATAATACTGAAGAGTATTCTATGGGAGTTTCAAAGACCATTTAGATTAAAAGGTGCTGTAACTGTGAAGAGGATAGGACATGAAGAAATAGATGATGAGACTATATCATCAGCTCTATCATATACCATAATATACATATTTATGATGCTGTTACTTAGTGGTGTACTATATATATCATTATCATTCAATGGAATATATAAATACAGCTTTATAGATTCCTTATTTGAGACTGTATCAGCATTATCATGTGTTGGCTTAAGTGTTGGTATAACATCACAATCATTGCCACTAACATCTAAAATCATTCTAATGATTGCCATGTACATGGGTAGATTAGAGTTCTTACCTATGTATCTATTTATTGGTTGGCGTTACAGAAAAGAGATGATATTTCATTAACTATACATGATGTTATAAGTTTAAATTTCAGTAAAGATAAAAAGGTGTCTTGGTATATATAGATGAAGATTTTAATTGTTGGATTTTCAAGAGAGTTTATCCAACTTATTACAGAGCTCATTAAATCCGGTATGGACGTTGTTGTTGTGGATGGTGATTCCAGCCGTGTAGAGGCTTTAAGAAGAGAGCTAGATATTGCAACATTTGTTGGAGATTTACTTGATTTAGATCTATATAAAGAGATAGGAATGCAAAGAGCTGACATAGTTATAGCTACACATACAAATGATCTTATTAATATGGTTGTATGCTCCTATGCTAAACATCTAGGTGTTCCTAGAATTATTGCTGTTGTTAATGATGATAAAATAGCATCAGTTTTAAAAGAACTTAACCTTGCAACAGAGATTGTTATAAAGCCTAGTGAGCTTAGTGCTATACTTAAAGAAAGACTTTATAATATAAAGAAGATAGATATAGCCCAAAACCAATCTCTAGTTTTTTTAGATTCGATACTACATATGAATCTAATTGACAAGTCTATAGAAGATCTAACGAAAAATGAATCCACAGTTATTTTTATCATTGACAAAGAAAACAAAATAATATACCCAAATAAAGAATATAGAATCCAAAGAGGTGACAAAATATTTATATTAACGTCACCAAGCAATATCCAACATATTATTAGTCTATAGCCATTAAGTATAACTTTAAAGAGAATATAAAATTTCAAAACTGTTCAGTTTAATGGAATTCTTTCATTATTATAACAATTTCTATTGTTATACATCGTTATCTATATATATAGCTATATATATAGCGAAACTCTTTTCTAGCCCTTTAAACAGCTACTTATGAATGATCCTCACCCTATAGCATAATTTAAGGATCTACAGCAAAGGGTGAAAAATTTGTATATAAAGCGCAACAGTGATTCTAAAGCAGAAGTAAGTATTAATAATCTTGCCTCAAGCCTTTCACCTTTAGAAAATATAGTTGTTATTAAAGTGGAAAATGGTTCTATACAAGATATAAATCTATTACAAGAAGAGGAGATAGCCCTAATAGCCATAGCTATAAGAGTATATAGAGATATTATAAAAAGAGGAAATGGAGATAAATTTAATCACAATGGTAATGGCTCCCACATTTCTTCATGGTTATCCAAGTGGATTCGTGAAAGTGTTGTTAATGATTATAGACATGAGCTTTTACTAAAACGTTATAACAATGGTTTTAATTACAGATTCTTCCATACCATAGCTAATGATTTCTATCCTTTAGACTAATAAGCTATTCAATTCATTAAATTTTCCTTATAATTAACCATATTACAGCTATTATCAGAAGAACTGCTATTAATAAAAGAATATCTTCATTTCTTAATTGCGGTCCATTACCTATTTTGGTTGTTGTTATGGTTATGGTTCTTTCTTGCGGCTGTTGAATGAATGTTGTTGTAACTGTTATTGTTGTCGTAACTGTTATAGTATGTGTAACTGTTTCTTTCACTGTTTTAGTTATTTCCTTTTCTTCAACAGGTTTTGTGTTTGTTAATGGAAGCTTTTCTATGCTGAGTGTTCTATATACCGACAAAATCATTGATAATCTAGACATCATTGTGATTTGTATTTGTGGATTAGATTCGAATGCCTTTATCATCTCTATATAGAGTGGAACATCTATAGGTAGCGTATCCATATTTAATAGTGTTAACGATATATCTATGGTTTTATTTAATGCCTCAATTGTTGAACTATAGTCTTGTAGAAAAATAGATACTAATGCGAGATGCATATANCTTATAGAGCTTATTCCAAGNGAAATTCTATCAAGGNCTCTATCTACTTTAGATAAAAGTATATATCTATCTGTAGCATCTGATAAAATGTTCTGTGGGAGCTGTAGAGATGATGAAAATGCTATTATATATGTGTATATGTTTTGTGCTAATGTTATGATATATAATGACATTGCATCTAAGTCTTTAACAGGTATTTCTAAACCTGTAGTATTTAAGGATCTATTTAAAAGTGTAGACCATAGCTTTGCTGTATACATCCTCGCTGAAGCTAGTGCTAGATATTGTGAAGCAGAGTCTATATACTGGGTTGATAAAGTTTTATTTAAGTATATTAGAGCTTCATAAGCTCTATCCAGTGTGTTTATAGCTATGGAGAGTTTGGACATATCTATACTGTTTTCTTTATAATATCTGTTTACATATTCTATAACTTCATACGTTGAACTATTAATAGTGTTGATTTCTTGCGATATGTATGTCCTATCTATAATTGATTTAAGTAAATGGAGTCGTTGATAAGCATATATAAGTGCTTGGAAATATATTGATGAAGCTGCGTATAGCTTCCCCATCGATGCTAAAGATTCAGCTTGATTCTTTAAATTATCTATACTTGAATCAATGCTACGAAGAAGGTCTTTAACATAAAGCATAGAGTATCCGCTAAGTGATGAAAGTGCTTTATCTTCGATATATTTGCTTTCATTTACTACTCTATATATTTCTCTAGATAGATTCAATATCCATTCATATTGTACAGCATTGAGTATGTCATAAACATCTTTAAGATTTTTCAATCCTTTTATGCCAATGGAAGAAACACTGTATATTTTATTTGTAAAAATATTTAATGCTTCAAAAACATTTGCAACAGGTATAACTGTAACATTTAATTGCGCTCCATATGAAATAAGATCAATAGTCTCTGAAACAACTCTATTAATAACAGTTGGACCAATTCTTTGTGTAACAATTCTATATACAACATCCTTTGTTTGTCCATATGGTACAAGGAAAATCTTAGCACCACGGGAAGCTGCTGCATCAAGCTTATATTTTAATCCACCAACAGGTCCTATACTTCCATCAGGCATTATCATTCCTGTCATAACAATGCTTTCATTAAGTGGTAACCTAAGTAATGCTGTTGCGAAGGCAACTGCTGTAACACCACTTGCACTTGGCCCTCCAATTATTGGAGAATCAGATTTTATAGAAGCGTAGAAGTCACAACTATGAAAACTTATATTAGCTATGCTACTAGCTACGATAGCTGCTATTCTAGTAGATGCTTGTAAATCTATTTGGCTAAGAGGTAATGTCTCTACATATACATGACCAGAACCAGGACATGTAACACGTACATAGAGNTCTGCAGAGACACCTATGTATGAGCCGTTTTGTAACTGGCTAACTGCAACTATTATTACATGTCTTGCTTCATCTAATGAATAGATATATGCTGTAGAAGATATAGATGCCAGTAATATCAATGCTATTAAAATAATATATATAAATGTTGCTAAATGCTTATACATTTTTATTCCCCAACATAATGACTTTTCTTTATATAGCCTAGTCTTTCTTGGCTCTAAAAAGGTTTTCTATAAAACCAATTTTTATATATATTGAATATAATATGGGCAAACTAATTTTTATTGCTAAGAATCTTATCTGTATACTTAGCTATATCCTCTATATAATCATCAATATTACTAATTATTGATTTTAGATAGTGTTGCGTAGTTGATTGTGAGAACTCTTTTAACATCTTAGTATTTTGTATAAGACTTCTTATAGCTATTGACAACTCTAAAGGAAGTGTATAGATATAACTGTTTATTTCATTATCAGAAAGTCTTTTAAGATCGTATTCTACTGGTCTGTTCAATAATCTTCTAAGTAGTTGAATTAGTTTATCAAACTTTAGCATAGTCATAGAATATAAGTCATATAGCTCCCTTAACCTTCTTTTAGCAATATTATAGAAAGCTTCAACAAGATCAAAACGAACATCAGTTAATAGACTATATAAAAGCATCTACTACTTCCTTATCTATTTCTCCCATGCTCAACTCTTTTACCTCTAAGCTTCAATATTAGATCTTTAAATATATTTGTCACCCTAACTTAGTGATACTACCTTGGCTATACAATATTGCTATTTTCACAAAAAGTTATAAGTAGATATGAAGTAATATCTACTATTAAGCTGGTGTTTATATGGCTCTTAATACTCGAGATAAGGATAAGGTTATAAAGTCTATTGCTCGTTGGCTTGCCGGTCTTCAGCCTTCCTTTGGATATAAATACTATTTCGAGAAATATTCTTCTGCTCAAAGAGCTATAGAAAGATTGCTTCCATATAAAGGACTTAGGGTATGTCCTTTTTGTGGCAAAAGTTTTTTAAGATCATCAGCATTCATCACCCATATACTAAAGTTTCATGGAGATGAACTAGAAAAATTAATTGACGAAAAATAGCTATAAACCTTTAAATATTTTTATTTTTGCCTTGGTGCAACTGATTGAAGGAGTTGTCGATCGGAATAGCTAGAATGTTTAAGGAGCCTCATATTGTAAAAGATAAGAGATATGCGAGGTTGACTATTAATAACATTGAAAATATTATAGAGATCATTGATAAATATGTAAAAATTTTGCCTTTTGAATCAATTATAGCTCTACAGAAGTTGTATAGTGGTGATATTAAAAGTTTTATTGATACTTATATAGATGCTTATCTCTGTACACCACTCATATCTCTATGTAGAGAGCGTGGACCTAGAATTAAATGTTCAATTTATAGCGACTCAGAGTATATAGAAATATATTCAGAGTGTTTTGATATAGAGTTGCTTTTTTCTAATTAATTTTCGGTGATCTTTCAAATCTATTCATATTTGAAACAGGTTATAGAGATGGTATAAGATTTAAGAGATCAATTATATTTAGGAATCTCATTGAAATGACAATACCTGAAGTTATGAGAAGAAATAGAAGTAAATCCAAGGAGCATCTCTTTACAATACCTCTAAAAACCTTTAGTAATGTATTTGAATACATATTAAAGAATGCAGATGAAGTAGCAGAGCTTATACTTCACATTCCATGCCTAGACGATAAAGTTATTGAGCTATTATATAGAATAGCTAGAACGCTTTCAAATAGAAGTAGAATATATGTTTTAACAACTCTACCAACATCAGAAATAGCTAAAAGATGCATATCAAATTACAAAAACGTACTTATCTCATATATAGAAGCATCTGAATTTCTACCTAGGTATAATATAACATTATGTAATGCTGATATAGTACATATAGGCCTTATAATAAATCGCTCACATTACATAGTGTCCTATGAATATAGCTATAGAGATAACGTAGAGGTTAGCATGGTGAAAGATAGGTCATATATTGAAACAATATCATTAAGCTACCTTAGAGAATGTCTATGCTCAGCTAATTTAGTTAAGGATGATTTAAATAAATCTATGTCTATAAAAATATAAAATGCTATTTATCTCTAAGATTCAACTTGTAGAAAAATACTATATTACTAATTACTAATACATAAATAATTTTAGAGGTACATATATGGTCTATGATCCTATCTTACTAAGCAATGATATCGAGAAATATGTCATATATATGAAAGATTCTAAAATACTTCGAAAATATTATAAATTTCGAGCAACTAAATTCTATGGGGGTTCCGCTACAGGAGATGTTGTTGGATGTAACCTTAGATGCAAATTTTGCTGGAGTTGGCATTTAAATACCCCCTTCAGCTTTAAAAAATATAGGTTTCTATATAGATTCTGAAAATGCAGCATTAAAACTTCTGAATATTGCTTTTGAAAAAGGTTTTAGATATATTAGATTAAGTGGTGGTGAACCATCTATAGGTTTTGAACATGTTTTTCAACTTCTTAAGAAAATACAGGATCTCGGTTATTCTAATAAGATTNCATTTATTTTAGAGACCAATGGTATTCTAATAGGATATAAAAAGGATTACGCTATAGATCTATCGAATTATCCTTTTATTATTACTAGAGTGAGTATCAAAGGATGCTCTTCTGAAGAATTCGAAGCTATAACAGGTGCTGATAAAAAATTTTATAATTATCAGATAGAAGCAGTTAAACATCTTATTGAAAACAATATAGCTGTGTCGATAGCTATTACAGTAAGTTTTTGTAAAAAAAGTTCACTTTCAAGATTAATAGAACAGCTTATAAGAATTGATGAAAATATTATAGATAGAATTGAGCTGGAGGTAGTTAAGCTATATCCAGATGTAACTAAAAGGCTATGCAAAGCAAATTTATTTCCATGGATAGCTATAGACCTCAAAAATAATGCGATACTAAAGGGAGATGATATTGAACAGAAATGTAGAGAAAACAGTAATAGAAATCTTATCAAAAAGTGAAAGTGGTTTGAGCTTTGAAGAACTTAGAGAACTTCTTGAGGGGAATGGATATTATTTAAATGGATTGATACTTAGAAAAATCATAGCAAAACTTATCAATAATGGTATAATTTGTAAAATACCTTCAGAAAAAAGAAAGAAACTTTTATTAATTTTATGTAGAGGAAATTAAGAGTCAGATTAATATAGCTAGAGAAAAACAGTATATTATATGGTGTAAAATATTGGTAACGGTTATAGACATAGCAACTAGGGATATACTTTTACTAAAGCCTTCTATGAGGATAGGTGAAATCCTTCCAAAAATGAAAGAACTTAGAATTAGAGACGCACCTGTAGTTGGTGATGATAATCGAATCATTGGTGTAGTAAGTTACAGAGGTATTCTTATGAAAGGTGTAGGTAGAGATGCAAAAGTGCAAAGTGTTATGGACCCCCCATTCTATATATATGAAAATGCTGATGTTAATAACGCTATTAACAACATTGTAACATGGAAAGTGAGAGAAATACCTATTATTAATAGAGAGGGTATTGTAATAGGTATTNTCTCTAGAGATAACCTTTTACGACATCTTATAGAAAGCAACAAAGTTCCGAGAGCTAACGTTACTACTGTTATGAGCAAACCTGTAATAACAATAAATGAAAAAGAAAGTATAGCAAGAGCTAGATGGCTCATGCTAAAAAGTGGCATATCTAGGTTACCAGTTGTTGATTCTGTTAATAGGGTTGTAGGAGTGATAACCCTTAGTGACATTGTTGAAAGACTCTATATGATTAGATTGAGTAGAAGAAAAGGCTTTGAATGGATTCAAAGTGAAGAATCATTTCTCGCTGCACCTGTATCGGATTTTATGACATCACCACCTATAACAATACCAAATAATGTAGATATAGCTAAAGCAACGATTATTCTTTTAGATAATAGAATCTCTGGTGCACCTGTTGTTTCAAGCAATGATGTAGCTGAAGGTGTAGTGAGTGGTATAGATATTTTAAAGAAATATCTAGAGTCGTTTACTACTATACAGCCTATAGAAGCTAAAATCTCAGAGGCTGTTGAGGATGAATTAACACGAACACAAATAGAGAAACTTGTCAATAGTTATCTATCTAAGTTCTCAAGATATGTAAAAGTAATAGACTTTAAGTTAACAGTTAAACAAATAGGTAAAGTAAAGGAGATGAATAGCGAAAAAAGAAAACAATATGATGTATCTATAAAACTTTCTACAAACATTGCCACTATATCTACAAATTCAAGATGTTGGGATCTTGCAACATGTGTTAGAGAAGTGTTATCTANTGCTGAAAAGAGATTAAGAAGAATAATAGATAAAAAAGGAGCAAAAGCCTATAATAGTAGAGAACGAGGTGAAGAATAGTAAATAATATTATATCAGAAAGCTTCCACCTTTCACAATGGTGAGGAGGTTAGATTATTCTAATATCTTTATATCTATCTTATATGGAAGCTCCGTGGTTAAGCTTTTTACAATTTCTTCATAACATTCATTTATATTACTAGGATTCATTATACCTACTTCAACATCTAATGAAACATTATCATCAGAAGCTTCATGAAGCTTTGCAGAAATTTCCTCTCTGATAATGGTCTTAGCCTTTTTAATTATATTAACTATTTTCTCTATAAGTGACTCAATATCTAGGTTATAACCATATATCCTTATCATAAACCTTAAAACTGTATATTGCTTTTTTACAATAATAGCATTGAAAACCTTTTTATATGGTATAAGTACTGATGCTCCATGATTTGTTCTTAAATGCATATGACTACCTTCTGTTAACGTTACCCTTCCTATATAACTTTTACCATCAATTTCTATCTGAATGTTATCACCATCCTTAAGTATACCAGATGCTACGATAATTATGTACATAAGGGAGTTCTCTAGATAGCTATGTAAAGAAACCGTTATTGCTACACCTATAAAGATAAAAATAGCAATTGAAAGCCATAAAATTTCATATCTTTGAAGAACAGTTGAAAATAATGTTGGAAGAATAATAGAGGCTAAAGTAATTAAGATTATTATCTTAAGGGTTCCCTCTGTACTACGTGTAATTATACCCTTTATTCTTAATCTATATAGAAGCTTCTTAGCAATGTAATACATTACAACCATTATGATTAAAGCTATAACTATATTTAGATATGGTTTGATATACTCTAATATAGTCAAAATAGAAATATCTCTAAACATCTCCATGATATTTTCACACACTATTAAAATAATTAGATCGCTAGCTATATAAGGTATTGATATCTATAAATCATTTATATTTTTATATCTATTAAAAATACATGTCCTCCATATAGTTACTGGGTTCTATAAAATTGCTTCGTTAAATACTAGCTTTAGCTTTACCAATAATCTTATGTATCATTAGAACCATCCTTGTATTTTAGCTCATTGATGTATTCCAGGCTATGTTTTTTAAGTTCATTTAATATTTCTGGATTCATATTTATTAATTTTTCTAACTATGTGTAAGATATCTTGCAATTCTTATACTATTTGGTGATATCTCAGTAAGGTTCTTNCCATCAACAACAACATAGTGTTTTTTTACAACTTCTTTTCCAACTATATACGCTGCTTCATTTGCTGCTGCATGTAATTGAAAGCAATGTGGACTACCATCAATTGTTACTATTGTTATAGATTTTGGCTTTGAAGATCTAATAATACTTGCAATTTTTCCATAATATGCAGAAGACTCTCTTTCTGGACAGGCAAACAATACCTGTTTTCCACTAGCTATCTTGTCGAATAACTCTTTATTTACATGAGGGAGGCATGCAGATGCTATTAGGATGTCGCTATTATTAAGCTTAGGTGTTTTTACCCATATACTCCATAGCCACATATCTATATTAGGATAGCTACATCCACTCATATAAATATCCCTTTAAAGTTTTATCGAGAATGTTATCTGCATCTATGGTTTTTCTATTTGCTAAATATTTCTCTAAAAGCAAAAAAACACAGTATTGTCCACACATTGTACAGCTTTTTATATTCTCTTTGAATTGGGTTCTAATCTTCTCAGTCTTTTTCTTTGTCAAAGCTTAAAGCTATCTGGGTAGCCCAATCAAGCTTAGCCCTAGCTAAACTCATGTTAATATCTATTTTCGCAGCTTTTATACCAAGCTTAACTAAATCCCCTGCATGTGCTGCTATTTTAGTCGCTATCAACCCCTCTTTAACTTGTTCAACATTTGGTAGAGAAAGATGTTCAGATGGTGTTAAATAGCAAATTATATCAGCACCAGCAGCAGCTGCTATTGCTGCACCTATAGCTGCAGCTATGTGATCATATCCAACAGCAATATCTGTGACTAAGGGTCCAAGAACATAATATGGAACGCCATCGCTTAAACTCTTCATAAACTTTATATCTGCTACTATTTTATCTAAAGTCATGTGCCCTGGACCTTCAATCATTACTTGGACACCTTTAGCTATAGCATCTTTTGCAAGTCTAGCATTGTTTATAAGTTCCTCTATCTGAAATGTGTCATGAGCATCAACTATAGTACCGGGTCTAAGTGCGTCTCCAAGACTTATAATAGCGTTATACTCTCTGAATAATTCTATTAAATAATCCCAGTGTTTTAAATATGGATTTTCTTCATTATTTTCAAGCATCCATACTGTAAGCATAGACCCCTCCTCTACTAACTATTGGCATAATTCTTTTGGCTTTTAACAGCTTTCTTAGCAAGCTCTCTTGATATACCAGCATGGATGGTCATAAAATCTACTCCATCTTTTAAATGCTTCTCTACAATGGATATAAACCAATCAGAGGGAACGCTTATACCACCATATTTCTTTATACCTTCAATCCATACTTGATATGTTGGTACAGTACCGAATGGTAGTGGCTTTGAAGCCTCAATTAATATTCTTCTAACCTCATCGATATCACCACCTGTACTTAGATCCATTATAGTATCTGCACCATAGATTGCTGCAGTTCTAGCTTTTTCAGTCTCCATAGCAACATCTACGACATTGCCACTTGTCCCAATGTTAACATTAACCTTGGTTCTAAGACCACTACCTATAGCAATGGGCTTTACATTATTTCTCTTAATATTTTTTGCAATAACTATTCTACCCCTTGATAAACCTCTCTTAAGAAAGTCTATATCTACACCTTCTTCAGATGATATTATCTTGAGTATGGATTCATCTATATCTCTATTAATCAATATATACACCACTATTCTGTATATATTAGCAACTAAATTTATAAGAGTCTTTAATAATATAACTACCATAACAATATTAAGATAAAATTGAGCGGCTAAATCAAAGCATAAAACTTATTAATTGTTCTGTTCTATGTAGATATACAACCATATGGTTAACCTGTACAGGTGGTCTTAATGATCAATTCTATAGAGATTATAGATTTTAAAGGTTTTGCGAAACCAATTATTGAAGGCTTTAATAAGCTTCAGATAAATGCTCTATATTTTATAGCTTCATCAAAAACATCTACTATTCCTGGCATAAGCATTGCCGGCTCTGATCCCACAGCTACACTCTATACACCAACTCTAGATGTTGAATATCTTGTTCTTGGAAAACCTAAAAGCTTAGATATAATCCCTATAACNCCAGATGGAATACCTACACCAGCCTTATTGACTAGAACATCGCTTAGAATTCTAAAGGTGCCTCATCTAGTTATTGATTGTGGAACTTATGCAGAACCTCAAATACCACATATAAAACTTCCTGGAAAAAGCATTGGCGGTAGAATTGACATAGAAGATGCCCTAGCAATAGAAAACGTTGTTAAACTTTATGATAATGGTAGAGTTCTTGGCNATATGGTTGGTGAAAAAGACCTTGTATTCATTGTTGGCGAATCTATGCCTGGTGGAACAACNACTGCTATGGCGATTATGGAGGCTCTAGGTTATAAAGCTATTGGGAGAGTAAGTAGTGCTTCTCCAATGAATCCACATAATTTAAAGAAAGAGGTATTTATGAAGGCCCTAGAAAAAAGTTGTTTACAACTACCTATAGATGATGTATTTAAAGCTATTTCAATTTTTGGTGATCCTCTACATATCTCCATAGCAGGTTTTGTTTCAGGGGCAGTAGAGAAGGGTTCTAAGATACTTCTTGCTGGAGGTACTCAGATGTGTGCTGTTTTAGCTATTTTGAAGAGGCTTAACATTGACATATCTGGTAAGGTTGCTATAGGTACCACGAGATGGATTGTTAAAGATAGTTCTGCGGATATCGCTGGACTTGTAAAAGACATTGCTCCAGAAGTGCCTATAATTTATCCAATGCTTAGTTTTGTTGATGCTCCTTATAAAGGTCTTATAGCTTATGAGAATGGCTATGTTAAGGAAGGGGTTGGTGCTGGTGGTACAATAGTGGCTGCTCTCATCAAAGGATTCAATATAGATGATGTTAAAAGAGCTATTTACACAGAGTATCAAAAACTTGTGGTAGAAGGTTATGTATCTGAATATAAGAAGAATTGATAGCGATACAATTATAATAGATTTTCCTAAACCTGTAGAAGTTGTTGCCACAGTAAGAATATCTTCTTTGAAAAACATTGAAACTAGATACATTAAACATGCAGTATTTAAACATGTTCAAAAAGAGTTCCACAAAGAGAACATTATAGACTACTACAAAGAAATTTTAAAAGCACTAGATCTAGAATCAGGGTTGATATTCCTAACATCTGTTTCAATGGATGAAATTCAAAAAATAGAGGAAAATTTTAGCGAAATTATTATGACTATAGGTCTAGAGCCTCCCATATGTATAGACTATGAAAAAGTTTATGANCCTTTGTCNATAATTGGTACAATAAATATTCTCATATATGTTAATCTACCACTAGCTAGAGAAGCGATGGTAGATCTTCTAAAAACAGCCATAGAAGCTAAAGCTGCTGCATCATCCGATCTTCTNTTGAGATGNAGATCTAGAGCTGTAGGAACTGTTACAGATGCAATTGCTGTTGCAAAACCATATGATTTAGAAGAAAAGATACTTTTTTCAGGTATGGCTACAACAATTGGAAATAATATAGCTAAAGCAGTCTATAATACCATAGTATCAACAGGTATTAGGAAAGGTGTTAACTGGTTGTTGCAAAATTGTATTGGCTATGATGTAGAGGATCTTCTATTACTCTTCAAAGAACTGTATATTTTAGCACCAATACCAAATATATCAATCGATAAAGCCATAGAGAAGATTAGAAAAATTGTTTATAATATTCTAAAGGATCCAAATATATGGAGCTTTATTATTGCAGCTAGAGAACTTGATATCCATGGAACCGTAGGTGCAATACCTGGATTGTCGAAAAACGAATATGAAAACGATACAGTAAAAATTGTTGCAGACGAGATTCTAGGGCTCTCACTAGCTCTTTACATAGGTGGTGCTAAGGCTTTATTCTCAATGTACTGGGTCGAGAACATAAAGAAGTTAGGAAAACTAAAATATAATGATGTGGGGCTTTACGCTGATGACATAATTTCAGCTTTACTTGGATCTCTATATACATTGTTAATAGAGGAAATCAATAGGGATGATATAGATGGATAAACTCCCATGTATTATTCTAGCTGGCGGTAAAGGCTCTAGATTTGGAACAGNNTTAAAGTTTCTTATAAATATATGTGGTAGACCCCTATTAATAGAGCTTATAAACGATTTAAAGAATATCTGCAAATATATAGTAATAGCACTATCTAAAAGAACAACTAGAGTCTCACATATATGTAGAGAAGACTATTTACTCGACTGTATAGAAACATCTGGTGAAGACTATGTTAAGGATCTCAATATTCTTCTAAAAATATTTCCTAAACCATTACTTGTAACAGCTGCTGATATATATGTGATATACAAAAATGTCTTAGAAGATTTTATTAGACGTGCTATAGAAATGAGAGAGGACATTATAACACTTGCGTTAAATGTCAATGGAACTGAAAAGCTTGTGGGGATAGCACTCTTTAAAAATGCGCAAGGCTCATGGAGAAATATATCATATCCAGAGAGCTACTTACTAGATATAGATGATTTTGATGATCTAAAGAAGGTTAAGAACATGGTTATATGCAGAAATTATAACAGGTAAATTAATTGATCTTCACCAATAATCTTTAAGATACCAAATTATAGATATGTAATTAAATTTAAGATGTATTTGTTTCAAATCTATAAGGTGTAGTGGTTGCCTTTAAAAGAATTATTTAAAGGATTCAAATCACTACTCTCGTTACTAACCACTATCCCTGTGGGAGAAGAATCCATTGAATATGCAACAAAACATTTCTATCTCATTCCAGTTATAGGTTTAATTGAAGGGTCTATAGTTTCATTATCTCTATATCTTTTATATACAGTGGGTTTAAACATAATTGTTATTTCTGCTATGTATCCCTTAATTCATCTACTAATAACCGGTGGAATTCATTTAGATGGTTATGCAGATTATAGTGATGTGCTAGGTTCTCATAGATGTTGCGAAGAAGCAGTTAAGATTCTTAAAGATTCTAGGAGAGGAACTTTTGCAATAATCTCTATTGCCTTAAATATACTTATTTCCTTTACTTCAATTCATTTACTACTTCAAAGTTATCTTCATTCTATAGAAGAATTTTTATTGAGGATAATAGCAGTATATGTTATATCTGTGGAGGCTATGTATATAACAGCATTCTTTGGTAAGATAGAGCCTTATAACGGCTTAGGAAAAGGCTTTGTCCTCAATGCTAAACTCCCCATAAATATTTATAGAAATATATTACTATTTCTAGCAATATATCTAGTCCCATCAATTATATCATATAAAAATATATTAACATTAATAACTATACTGGTTTTTTCACTATTTATATCCATTGTTATTACCATCGATGCTAACAAGAGGCTTGGTTTTGTAAATGGAGATGTTATGGGTTTTACATATGAAGTTGTTAAACTTATAACTATGGTGTTAGCTACATGCATATAATACCTGAATTCCTTTATCCTCGAAATCCATACATGTTTATTTCCTCAATTATTCTTGCTCATATATTTGAGTATATATATCCCTTTCATAAAGGAGTTCTTCTAACACTTCATCCGGTTCATACATCATATATTTTAGCTATAAAAATTGGGAGGAAGTATTCATCTAAAATAAGAGGTATAGCAACGTGGTTTATAATAGTATCATCCCATCTACTACTATATGGCTTTATTTTATATATATCATGGATGATAAATCCACTGTTATGGATTGTAATGGCTGGATGGATAATGAAGCTTTCATTTTCGTTGAAGCTACTTACATCGATTATAGAAAAAATTAGCAAATGTAGTTATTTAAATGACTGGGACTGTGCAAGGTTCTGGACTCAACAAATTGTTAGAAGAGATGTATATGCTATTGATGAAGAGCATGTTCTTTCCGCTGCTATAGAATCCTTAGTTGAGAGTCTTGTTGATGGCTATACATCTCCTCTCTTCTATATTTTATTCTTTGGACCTTTAGGAGCTCTGCTACAGAGAATTGCTAATACACTTGACGGTGCTCTTGGATTTAAAACAGCTGAATATAAGGATGTTGGCTGGTTTTCAGCTAAGGCTGATACCATATTAAACTATATTCCAGCAAGATTAACAGCAATAACTATAATTATATTGTCACCATTTATAAAGGCTAGTATAAGCTATGCTTATAAAATATGGAGACAGTATCATAGAGTTACAGAAAGTTTGAATGCTGGACATCCAATGTCTGCAATTGCTGGTGTTATGATGATCAGATTAGAAAAAATAGGTGAATATACTATAGGGGAGAAGGTTAAGGTTATAGACTATTCTGTGGTAAAATCATGTTTAAAAATTTCAAAGGCTGCTGCCGTTATATGGTTTTTAGTGAATAAATATTCTTATCTACCTCTTTTCCAATAATTGTTTCAATGCATTGACTAGCTTCTCATTGTCATCTCTAAGCCTTATAGATACTCTTCCATGGAATTTTGTTAAATAAGTATATGTTGAAGCATTTCTTATATATATTTTGAATTCTTCTAAAGCTTTTTGTATATAGTCTACATCTATATAAAATCTAATTAATATAAAAGGTGTGTATGTTTTATAAAAATGTAGATTAAGGCTTCTAAAAGCATCTTCTAAAAACAGTTTTTCTGATTCTATTACATTTCTAGAATATTCAATATATCTCCATAGATCATCTTTGTATTCATTTAAAGCCCTAGAAAAAACATACTCAGCAATGCTGTTTACATTCCATGGCTGTCTAAAAGACTCTAAAGCATATANAATATTTTTATTTAATGTATAGATAAACCCTATTCTTAGCCCTGGTACTGCAAAGGTTTTAGTTAGACTCTTTATAACAATTAAATTTCTATAATCATCAGTAAGTTCAATAGCAGATTCATATTTTTTCGAGAGATCCATAAAAGCTTCATCTATAACAATCAAACAATCTCTATACATATGAATCAGCTCTTCAATTATATATCTAGGTGTTTGTGTTCCCAAGGGATTATTGGGATTGGATAGCATAGCAATGCATTTAGAGTTTAATGTCTTAGAAAGCTGTTTTGCTATATCTATGGGAAAATAATATCTATCGAAGATTTCGAGATATTGTATGGAGATGTAATGTATATTCAATGAATATAAAAGCTGTTTATAGTCGCCGAAAGTAGGTTCAAAAACCATAAAAATACTAGGTCTCTCTACTGCNNTAATCATATAAAGAGCTTCTGCTGCTCCATTAAGAGGAATTATATAATCAGATTCAATATTATAGAAATTTGCTATAGCTTCACGGAGTGCTCTATAACTATAATCAGGATAAAGAGAATGTGCATCGTTTTTTATAGCTTCATAGACCAACTCTTTAACTATGTTTGGTGGTCCAAGAGGATTTATAGGTGTTGANAAATCGAGAAATCCCTTTGGAGGTTTTCCACCATGAAATCTCATTAAATATGATTCCATGGTTATCAACATAGCACAGCTGTTTTATAGTCTTGATTATTTCAATCTAAGATTTAAAAGAATAATGTTGAAATTAAAATATATAAATTTCACATAATAGCACAATATGTGAATTATCAACCAAAAACTATTTTAATTTTACCATGCTAAAAATTATTACTATGAAGTACAACATTGTTTGTTTTGATGGTGAATGCTATGATATATATATCAACTATGTTATATGCTTTTTTAAAACCTATGCAAGCTATTCAAAAGCTATATAGCCACGGTTTTAATAACATCGAGCTTAGCTATGATAACTTTAGTTACTACTTAAAGCGTGGAGCAGGACTTAAAGAACTTATGAAAGAGGTTATGGAGAATATACATAGTTTTAATTTAAATGTAGATGTAGCTCATCTTCCATATGGCGAAGAAATAAGACTTGCTATGGACCCCAATAAATTATTGAATGTTGTAAGAGACTTTGAAATATGGTTTAAATTTTATTCTGAGATAGGTGTAAATTTAGCTGCTATACATATACCTTTCAATAACCCATTAATAAATGAAGATTCCCTAGAATATGTTACTAGGGTCAGAAATAGGGCTATAGCGTTTTTTGAAAATATTTCTAAACTTGCTGATGAATATGATATAAACCTCGCTATTGAAAATAAAGTTGAAAGAGGGGTATATGGCTATCTTCCAAATGACTTACTGTATCTCATAAACGTTATCAATAACAAAAGACTTAGTATATGTCTAGATACTGGACATGCAATTGTCAATGGTTTTCAACCGAGTGAATTCTATAACAGTCTCTATAAACATGTCAGTCTTATACATGCCCATGATAATGATGGTTATAGAGATCTCCACTTACCACCGTTTTCAATAGGTGCAATTCATTGGGATAAATTGCTTAATGCTTTTAAAACGAATAAATTTCAAGGCAGTATTGTATTAGAGGTTGCTTGTCATAGAGAAGCTATTTCTGATTGCGATAATATAGCTAAGTTATTAACATTAATATCCAAGTATATTGAAGAATACATAAAGTAATTTTAATAGAAACTTAATGCCTCATCCCCTTTACATAATTGCCTTAGAGAAACCTTGATCATAAACTAAAGTTATTTTAATTCTATTTGAGTATGTTAAACTGTTTTAAGCTTGTTTTCAATAACATTTCTCAACTCTTTTCTGTCGTACATATTTAAAAGTTTGATATACAGATTGAGAGCTTCTCTTATAAATTCAGATCTACTTTTAAAGTTGTGTTTTCTAACCATTTTATCAAGCTCATTTATGATATCGAGACTTAGCTTTACTGATATAACCTTTGTCGTCTCTATATTTAACTCAATATAGCTATTTCTATTTCTATTAACCATAGTTTACACCTAAATAAAAATATCATTTCTTATGACCTTATTTTATAAGAGGCTTTGTATATATATTTTATAGCTGTATAGCATGTTACTTTAAGTAAATAGTCTAAAATCTCAGATTAAGACCTGCTATCTGTTAGTTAATAAAGTGTCTGCTATTTTTATTATCTAGGTATTACTATCAGAAAATTTTTTACCTACTTAAGTAGTAATGTAAATAACCTATCATTATTGACTTCGTAACAAATATTAATAAGCTTTGTTTCGGGTCCCTCTTTATAAATTTTTATGAAGTACTATAATAATATAAGGGTAATATAAATGAGGTCATCTACCGAAGCTGTACTTGAGTACCTCATTATTAAGGTACTAGCTGGTAAAGATGATATAGTTAAGGCTGTACATGATTATTTCGTTAATAGTATAAGCCCTAGTAGTGTTGCATTGAAATATAGCTTAAGTAAGCATCAAGTTAGAGGATACGTCCAAAGAATAGTTGAAAAAACAGGGTCTGTTATTAAAGCAAGAGTGCTTTTGAAACACGCAACACCGATTATTTTAAAAATAAAACCGGTAGCGAGAAGAATAAACAGCCAGATAGTTAAATGTGGGTTATGTGGTGAAGAGCTTCCTAGTCAAGTAATGGAGGATCACATAAGAAAAAGACATTCAGGTTTAATTGACGAATATCTTGAAAGCACTATAGAGATTATAAAGAAAAATATTGCATTAAATCATAGTAGTTAATTATAGAGAACCCAGCTATTATGGAAGTTTATATAGGTTTATACCAATTGTTGCTGCCTCATTTTCTTCCTATTGCATCTCACTTAAATTTGCTCCGCCATAAGGATTTTGACCTTCTTCCTGCCCCAAAGGGTAAGGGTTCTTAACAGTAGAAAGGTTTGAGACCCTCTCCCTAGTTTTCACCAGTTTAATTCCAGATCAAGTTTCTGACCATTACCTCTATCCAATATAGGACTTGGAACTATGGTTATGCCGATCATCATCCATTGCTCACAAAGATAGATCAACAATTAAGAAGCTTTCAGCAAGATTAGACTACCATGTTACTAGAGTTGACATTGATAAAAGCATTGTGAAAATAATTTTGAGAAACAAGTGGTATGCATTCAAGGTTAAGCATAGGAGGGAATATATCAGCAGATTTAAGAGTCTTAAATGGAAAGAAGTTTACATCAAGTATTATAATGTCAAGGTTTGTTAGTATTATCATTGAGTTTAATTATGAACTCTAGTACCAAGAGGATTAATCGCTCTTGGTGTTAGTCTTAAGATGATCACAGTTTTTAATGGCTCTGAGGCTAGGGAGTGTGAAGGACAAGAATCGTAGATGTTACAAACAAACATGATTTAATGAAAATGAGTATCTTAAAGACAAACGATTCTAAATATCCTTAAAACAGTTTTATAGATAAAAATTTAAAGTGATAATGTGAGAGATATGCAATACAATCAAATAGAAACTTTTACAATATCTGATTTCTCACACTATGAAAAAATCTATAGAGATATAGTGAAAAGTGTAGAGAAAATTGCATTAATAATAGTGCCTCTGATTAATAAATGTAAATATGCTTCTATGCAATGTATAATAAAGCATAACAACATTTATTTAGATCTAGATATAGTAAAAAAGATTCTGGAATTGATTAATATTGTCAATCTATCCTGTCTAATAACTTTATGTAAACATTCAATACCTATATACACTAAATATACAAATATATATGATTTAATAGAATTGTGCAGCGGTTCTGTAGAAATATCTAAGCATAGATTTGATTCTTTATTAAAATGCATATCCTATTCAGATACTATAATGGTTATTACAAGAAACAATTTTATTCCAAAGCCTATAGCAAATATCATCCCATTAGCAAAGGCATATAATGAGAAAATATTCATATTTAATCTTTAATAAGAGACTAATTCGCAATCCTTATTATAGTTTCTTTAGCAGACAAATATTTGTGTTTTCTCTCTTTATTGTTTTTAGCTTTTATCATACTTCTCATGTTACCTCTTCTTATCTTAGTTAACTTAAAGATTGTCTACTTTTAGTTGGAAAACCACATTTACTTCTATAAAGCAGTTGAGACATTTAAACAGCTATATACGTTAACCTCAATAAACTTAATAATAGAAAAGCTTCATAAATATTAGCTTTAAAAATAAGCAAATAAACATATAAATAACATAAATAAAAATCAAACTAAAACAACTTAAAGATTAAAGAGCTTTTGCCATGAGAAGAGCATCTTCTCCATCGAGGTAATATTGAGATAGTTTTTTAATAGTGATAAAACCTAGTTTTTCATAAAGCTTTATTGCTGGTTCATTACTGGTCCTCACCTCTAAAAACGCTTCCTCAGCACTATATGCAAATTTTAATGTTTCTAATAATGCTATGANCATATACGTTGCTATTCCTTTTCGTCTAAATCTACTTCTAACAGCCACACTAACAATATGCCCCATCTTTATATGCTTACTTTTGAAATGCGAATGACCTTCTTCTACACGTGATAACACATAGCCAACGATTTCATTATTTAGTTCAGCAACGTAAAAAATATCACCCCATTTCTCTAAATGCTCTAACCAGAAGTTTAATGGATAGTGCTCAGGTAAACATTCAATATTAATAGCTATAACCATATCTATATCATCTATTGTAGCAGGTCTTATTTTTAGATAGTCCATCTAATCACCAAGGCATTTTAGATTTAAAACTCTGTTAACAATTAGTTATTTCAGTAGAAGTAAAAATCGTTTATCAGTGAGATGTATGCTCTTTCTAGGATCAGGAAAAATTGTTAAGAATTACAGAATTTTGCAAAGATATTTTGAGATAATAGATGAAATGAACATAGATAAAACAACATCTTTGCCTTCAACTGAGGATATAGAGCTAATCTCACGTCTTGTTAAAGAGGGAAGAAAGACTCTTTTAGAACTGCTTGATACACTCACCTTAAAATTTATACCTAAGGTTAATATAGAGGCCGCTATAAAGGTATGCAAAGAGGTTTTAGGTGTAGAGGTATCTCCAAATATTGCAGTTTCATATATTGCTAAAGATCTTGCAGGATGGGCTTTAGAAATTGCTGAAAATCTAGGTGTAATTAAGATAAATATAGATAATATTCCTTCTTAATAAAGATAAGCTTTAACCTTTAGTATAATCCCTAATCACTTCTGATAAAATTGCTATACCTAATCTAATCTGATTGACGGATGGAAATGAAAAGTTCAATCTAATGGTATTGTTACAGTATTCGTTGATACAGAAACCTTTTCCTGGAACATACATAACACCTCGTTTAATAGCATTGGGAAGCATTAGATCTGTATCTATTTCTCTATTTATTTTAAGCCATATAAAGAAGCCACCTATAGGTTTTGTCCACTCTGCCAGTCCAGAGAGAAATTCTTCTAAAGCTTTAATCATTGTATCTCTTTTTAATTTATATATAGTTTTCATTTTTTGAATGTTTCTTTCGATAACTCTTCTTTTAAATGCGTATGCTGCTATATATTGTGTAAAAGCTGACGTATGTAGATCAGTGACTTGTTTAAATATTTCAATCATTTCTATAATAGGGGCAGGAGCAACCAAGTGTCCTAATCTTAATCCAGGTGCAAGGACTTTGCTAAGAGAGCCTATATAAATTACCCTACCATATCTATCTAGAGAATAGAGCGGAGTTGTATCTATATGTTCATCAAAGACCAACATACCGTAAGCATCATCTTCAATTATTAGAAAATCATATTTCTCAGCAAGTTCCAGTAAATATTTCTTTCTTTCAAGCGACATTGTGACGCCTGAAGGATTTTGTGCAATTGGTATAGTGTAAACAAACTTTATTTTCTTGCCATCATTACCTAGTTTCTTAACTGTTTCCTCAAGAATGTCTATTCTCATACCAACTACATCTATAGGTATTCCAATAATTTTTACTCTTTGCATTTTAAATACATTTAAAGCTGCTATGTATGTTGGATCTTCAACAACTATATACCCCCCTTCATCTAGCAACACTCTCCCCAATAAATCTAATGCTTGTTGAGAGCCCGTTGTAACTACAATGTTACTTGTATCTGTATTTATCTCTCTATTCCTATAAAGGAATTTTCTCAGCTCTTCTAAATATAGCAAAATGCCTCTTGAAGGCATATATTGAAGTGCTTCAGAGCCATGATTTGTCAATATTTCATTAACTATTTCTTTAATTTCATTGATTGGGAACAGTAGTGGGTCAGGCAACCCTCCTGCAAAGCTTATTATTTCTCTATCCTCTACAAACTTTAAAAGAGATCTGGCTATTGATGGTATTAGGATTCTAGTCGTATTGGAACAATATTTGCTGTAATCTATCATCATACTACTTCCATGTTTATATAGTAATATGAGGGTTTAAAAAAATTATATGAATAATTATATTTTAAACAAGAATAAACTTTTATAAGAGTTAACAACAATGTATAAATATTATCTAGCTAAAATAATACAGATCTAGCATGGTGTATATCCATAATGTTCAAAAAAGTTACTGTTAACTATTGCGGTGACATCGCAGTGACTGAATATTTTGGATCTGTTGTAAAAGAAAAGGAGTTGTTAATTGAAATAAAATATGTTTATATGTCTATAGCAGATGAGGCATTAAATCAATGCAATATAATAGCAAAAGATTATAGAAGAACACTAGGTTCTATTGCAGTAGGTAAAGTTGTAAGAAGTGGTATAGGGGTTCAAGATATTTTTGAAGGAAGTAGAGTATTGGTATTTCCAATAGCTAATAATGCACCAATAGAATTTGATGGTGCATGTCAAAGTATATATAACATTGGTGCTGAGTATGTCATAGCATCCTCTCAAAAAGCATTCAATGATTTAGAAATGCTATTTATAGCTACTCTCTCAATTCATAGGAAAATATTGAATAATATCAAAGGTCTTAGCACATTGATTGTCGGCAATGATATTTCTATTTTACCTTTTGCATACTACTCTATGCTATATTCACCAAAATTTGCAATAATTCCTCAATATACCCTATGGCCTGATATATTAAAAAGCGAACATGTTTCTCCTTATAATAGTAACAGGAAATTTGATGTCGTTGTATTAGCTTCTTCAGATCCTTTAATTAATAATATTGTTTTAAAAAGCTATCAAGATGCTACAATTATAATTATACATCCATCTGTATTGCCAATGATAAAATTAAGCAATATGTTATCCTCATATAGTGAAAAACATGTTATTGTTATGAAGTTTGGTGATATTGGTACAGGTATTGAAATTTTCAATGCATTTAAAGAAAATCTTACCAAAAGAATAAACTTGATAAAGGTTGATTACATTCCAAAAAATATAAAAACACCATTGATTATTCAAGTGGCTTCCTCCTAATTATACTGACCCACACCCAAAATAAGGATAGGTACTTCCTTCAACAGAATCATTGGTTTCCACATCTAATTTAAACTCACAATAAAAAGTCTTATCTTTCTGGGTGAAATGATGTGAAAGATTATAAGGATTTGGATAGATTAGATGTGACTGACTCTAGGCATCTGGATGCCGAGCTGTTTTGTAATTGGTTGTTTGTGGTTATGTTTATAAGCTTTAGATTTATGAGGCATTGTTTATGTTTAACAACCTTATCTAGACAATAAAAATACTACTCTAAACATAAGCAGTTTAATTATAAATAGAGGTTTTGACCCATTCGACTCAACAGTACCCGTGAATCCACACCAACCATTCGTGAAACTAGTCCTTTAATGTGGAGAGGTAATCAGATCTGTAAACTATGCTGTATTTAACTAGATAGATAATCATATCTCATTTTAAAGTAGTTTTGCGGCAGACCTATGTCTATAGTTTTGTACCATGGAGGATCTTTCCAGCCATTATAAATAAAGTCTATTGCTTCATTGTCAACCGATTTTAATGCTTTATAAAATCCTTTTAGTCCAAGTCCATATCTACTCCATTCAACTACAAGCTTTGATATTCTTTCATCACCTTGTGCTATTACTGCTTGGGCAAAAGCCCATTTGTAATTAAACGACTCTATACTGGTAAAAATCGATTCCTTTGCTAATTTATAGTAGCTATTAATATTATGTGAAAGTCTGAGTATTGAGCTAGGTGGTATAAACTGATATGGCGTCCAAGGCTTTGGGATAAGAGGGTTGAGAGCTATTCTTAGAAACTTTGGTTTTTTTATCCATGAAAGTTTAGCTAATAGCTTCTTAAATTCTTCAAGCTCTTCCATTAAATTTGATTTAGGAAATCCTGTGATTAGGTAAAGCTTAACATGTTCAAAGCCTTGATGAAACGCTTCTTCAATAATGTTTACAAGATGGTTTGTTTCATAACATTTACCTATTGAACATGATATTACCTTTTAAAAGAGTTTCAGGAGCTAGCGTTTATTGTTTTTTGCCCTAATTTTTTAATAACATTTAAACGCTCTTTTGTTACCTGATCAACACGTAGTGATGGAATTGAAGCCTCTATAGAATGCTCTATAAGTTTATTTAAAAATCTATCTATATATGGAATGCTAAAAAATGCTAATGAATAGAAAATAACTCTTTTGCTCATATAACTTTCTAAACCTTTTTCAATTATTTTCCACACAATCTCCATATCTCTATATCTAAATGGATATTGAATATGTCCCTCCATACAGAAGGCACATAGATATGGACAACCTCTAGAAACTTCAACTCTTATTCCATAACCATACACAGGTTCTTCATTCAGTGGGAAAAACTGTTTTACAGCATGTAGGGCTCTATTAAGGTCTTTAACAAAGCACCTTTTAGCCTTATCTTTAAAAGGTGATATAGATACACAATTAAAGGTCTCTAAATATTTCAGTGGTTCATTATCTCCTACAACATAAATCATGTCTCTCAATATCTCATCAACTTCACCAATTACAACAACATCAACAATATCAGCCAATGGAAGAGGATTTGCAGTAACAGCTATGCCGCCAGCAACTAAGATGGGCTTTTTAAATCCTTTGTGTCTATGTAAAAGATTAATTTTATCTAATATTCTAGCAACATATATATAGTCAAGCTCAAAAGACATAGATATTAAGATGGCATCAAGGTTGTTAATGTTTATTTCTGCATCAAGTGCTTCTAATACATCATCTCTAATATTATACACATATCTATAAGCTATAACACCTTCTAAATCATTTATATATTCATAGGCTGTTTGAAAAAACAATGAATTAATAGCGGCATTGTATGGTATTGGCATAAGTATGCCTATCTTTATATCATTTGGCTTTCCTTTCTTTATAAGCTTCATAGATTCCTTCCTTGGTTTATATATAATAGAACTCAATATCCTTTACACCATCTCAATCCTCAATTGCTATTGCATTAACATTGTTAAAATCTATAATAAGCTTTGCAAAATGTCTAACTAAAACTATGTTTATAAGCTTTTCATCAATTGTAAAATCGATACATGATTTATCTAAAGCACTGTTACAGCATATTAGAATAAGTCTTTCTATTTGATTTAATAATCTATCTATAAAATTAATGTTCAACCCTAAAGAAATTTTCTTTTCTAGAATTTTTATTAGAGAACATTTTGTATTTAGCTGTGGATAATGTGTTACCAATACTATATTTTTACAGCTCTTTGGAGGTTTTTCTATAACCATTGAAAGATTTTGAATGGGATTCTTAGCGTCGATACCCCCTATACAAAGATCTTTTTCTATTTCTTTCCATCTACCTGATATGTATATACCTCTACTCTTCATTAACTTTATAATATATACATCATCCTCTAGCTTTACGATACCAAAACTTCTTTTAGGCACATCGATGATCTTTATACATTCTTCGAGACCTCCACAAAGTATAACAAAATCTATATCCTCATTCAATATTTTATCAACAACTTTACTACATTCACTATAACTAACCTCTTGAACAACAGCTATTTTCTTAATGCTCAATAACAACACCATATAATAATTATTAAAAATATTTTACGGGGTAGAGCACCTAGCTATAAAAGGTCTATAGATCTATCTCAATTCTAAATAGAGCCTAGTCTAAATAAAACTCTATAGTTACCTCCTACATATCTTTCTACAACCTCTCTCCATGCATCCCCTATACTAATAAGTGCATAGAAACCCGCAGGTCTTGCACCAGCTCTTTTAATTAACTCAAACAATGCTATACTAGTTCGTCCACTTCTAACAAGGTCATCTACAATTAATACCTTATCTCCATACTCTATTATACCTTCAGGTAAATATAGTGATACAATCTCTGGTGGAGCTCGTGTAATATAGCTTACCTCAATAAATTTATTGAATCCAACCTCCTTCTTTCTCTTTATTGTAACTAGTTTTATATTTAGCCTTTTCGATATTAGTGTAGCAAGTGGTATTCCATCAGTTTCTACAGTAGCAACTGATGTAAACCCCATATCTTGAGCCCATAACATTGCATCTATTGAAGCAATAGTAAGGATGTCTATATTATATGCAAGGTTATAGACATTAATAAGCCCTTCCTCATCAGCTTTAACAACCTTTTCCTTAATTACATTAATCATATCACTATCCAGTAGTTTTGATATCATTCTTCTAGATCTATCTTGACTGGGTTTAATATCACCATGTATATATCTCCATAACGTTGGAACTGATATACCCAAGATACTCTCAAGCTCTTTAAATTTAAAGAATCTCTTTAAACTTGTAAGTATCTCAATAACAAGTTCTTTTTCATCGATGTATAAAGCCATGTTATTCAACCTCTATTTAATATAAAAAGATTTATTCAAAACTTAAAAAGCTATAATACTTTGAGATCTATTTAATTATCTTTCCAGCTGCTATCTCTGGTTCAATAAATTTCTTCCTAGATATAACTCTTGCAATATCCTCTAATATTTTCTCTATAGACTCCACTTCATCTTCACAATGAATTATATTCTCATCCTCTATAATAATCCCACTAAACCCAGTAGAATTAGGAGTTAAAAGTATGTGAATATCAGCATACTTTGCAACATACCTTCTAACTTTATTAGCTATCATACTACACTTTACAATATCATCAGGCTTTAAACCAGTTACTATTAATTTAATAGCAGGTTTAGGCATTGTCAACACTAATATATTAGCTTCATCTAGTCTTACTATATAAGTAGGATATCGCCTATATGGTTGAGAATGCGTCAACATATATTATTACTGAAGATGTTTTGAATTCATTATAGAAAAGTTTATAAATTTTTATGGGTATATAAAATACTAGAAAAAAAGTGTATGGGTGGTTTTAGTGATAAGGCTTAAAAAGCTTTACGAAGACCTTGATATTGAGGTATTTAAAGCACCTGCAGAGGAGGAGTTAGAGCGCCTTGTAAAGGATACTATAAGCAATAATGGTAAACCTATGTCTTGGAAAGAGCTTAGAGAACGTTTTGCTGGTATAGCAGGTGAGGATAGACTCAGAAAAGTGTTAATAAGGCTTATAGAAAGAGATGAAATTATCGAACTTCCAGATGGGGCTTTGGCTCTCCCTGGTATGGAACACAGCTATATACCTAAGAAATCAACAAAAAGAGTTAGACCTTTAGTACCGTCAAAGTTTAGGGCTAGATGGGGTAATATAGCAGCAAGGCTAAGGAAAACAGGTAGACCTTTAGGTGAAGTTCTAAAAGAGCTAAAAAGTGAATCATCTGAAGAGTTTCCAGATATCGAAGATTATGAAGAGTATCTAGATATTGAGTAATTTATTTTAGTAATGAAGTATTTAGTTAGATATTAACCGTATTCTAGGTTTACAAAATGTGTGAAAAGACAACAATTAAGATTGTTGGTAAAACTGCTATTCTAAAAAGTGAAAAAGGTTTCAAGGCTATTGTTGGTGTTGATAGTCTATGTTCACTAGCAAAAAGGCTGAATCTTTGTTTAGAAAACTATAAATGCTAGAGTCTATATCTATTAATTAAATTCCTCATTTTGAGATATGTATCATATGATATCAAAGTTCTTCTATTTATATAGTATGATGTTGTAGGTGCTTTATTAACAACATTCTCTATTTTATCAGATACTATAATACTAAAAGCATCACTACCTGCACCACTACCAAAAGATGCTGCAAGTATTCTTTGCCCAGGTTTAGCCTCTTCTAATATTTTTGCTAATCCTATTAACATTGACCCATTATATGTATTTCCAATATATGGAGTTAAGAGACCAGGCAATATTTTCTCTTTTGAAAATCCAAGTAATGCCCCAACTCTAAGAGGAAACTTTCCATTTGGTTGATGAAAAACCACATAATCGAAATCTGAAGCCCTCAACCCCAACTCTTCCATTAAAAGCTTAACTGCTGAAACTATGTGATTAAAATATGCTGGCTCTCCAGTAAATCCTTCACCATGTCTTGGATAGGGTGCTCCATCTCGTCTCCAAAAATCTGGTGTGTCTGTAGAATATGATACGCTTCCCTCAAAATATGCTACAGAGTTATATCTAGGCCCTATGATATATGCAGCACCTCCACTACTTGCTGTAAACTCTAGCACATCCCCTGGACTACTTTGTGATGTATCTGCACCTATTGCTAGTACATATTTAGCTATACCGCTCTCAACTAAAGATATACCAATTCTAATGGCTTCGGTACCTGCTCTACATGCAAACTCTAAATCGGCTACTTGATGCATTGGTTTAACTCCGAGGGCCTCTGCTATTATAGTAGCACCAGGTTTTACAGCATATGGCTTACTTTCTGTGCCTAGATACACAGCATCTATTTCTCTTGGCTCTATACCAGCTCTTTTAATAGCATTTAAAGATGCTTGATACCCTATAGTTACACTATCCTCATCAATATTACCTACAGATTTTTCTTCAATCCAAATACTTTTAGGGGTCTCTAAATCGAATCCCCATATCTTTGCAATATCCTCTGCACTAATTCTATATCTAGGTATATATACCCCCCATCCAACAATACCGCTATTACCATGCCTCATATTTATCTCATCTCAGAAAAACATAATTAATAAGAGAGATATTTTTAGGTTAATGACCATATAGCTCAATTGTTTCTATACTACAGATATCCATCATATTCAAGAACTCTTCTACACCTTAATGCAATCTGCTTAACAACATAGTTAACATATTTAATAAATTCTTCATCAGCATCAATAATTTCACGCAAAGATTTACTTTCTATAATATGTATCCATGATTTAGAAACATATGGTATTCCATGATCTGATTTTAAAACAGTATACTCATATACTATCCATCCATGCTCACATAACAACTTTACTGAAAACACATCTTTATCAAAATCAATACTATTTTTGTATATAGCATTAACATCTAATAGAATCTCTGCTAAACTTAAACCTAAAAATTCGATAAACTCAATTTCACTATCTTCAGTCGATATTGGTATAGCAGTTATTTTAACTAATGGATAACGCAAAAGTGAAAAATCTATATATAGAGCAAGATTAGGTGAATTCTCTGATAACAATTTATATAAAGTTCCTAAGGCTTTATCCCCATAAATCTCATGTTTTTTTACCTCTACGCCTCTTCTACCAATAGACAATATAATCACCAATTCTCTCTTTGTTCTAAAGTATAGACCTTAACTATAGCATTCCTCATATATACTTGTATAATATTTAAGCTATTAGGTATAAATCTAATTAATTACACTAGTTATAATTTGTTATATAAATGTCTAGGAAGGTAAGATGATTTATCCTATACATATAATTTTAGCTGAATCTGGTTTAGAGCTTATACCAAAAGAAATCCAAAGTCATATATCTGTAGTGAAAAGTGCTAAGAGGAGAGGTAAAAGTCCATGTGATATTCTTTTAGATATATCGCTACATTATAAAGCTATGAGGCTTTTACCAAAATGGTATAAACGTGGCCGCCCAGATATTGTCCACATATCTCTTTTACTTGCATTGTCATCTCCTTTAAATAAGGCGGGTTTATTGCGATTTTATATACATACATTAAATGATGTAATAATATATATAGAGCCTGAAACTAGGATTCCAAAAAATTATAATAGATTTATAGGTTTAATGGAACAGCTTCTAAAAATTGGAAAAGTACCTCCAAATTCTGATAGACCTTTGATATCAATTGAAAATAAATCCTTAAAGCAATTTATATATGAAAATAACTTTAATGAAGTTATATTAATGCATGAAAAGGGAGTGAAATATACACCAAACTCTTTAGGAAATCTAATCGCCAATCTTATAAATAATGGTAAAAAGGTATGCATAGTTATTGGTGGTTTTCAGCATGGTGACTTTGAGGAATCGACATTAAGCATAGCAACTAAAAAGGTATCTATATATCCAAAGAGTCTTGAAACATGGATTGTTCTTTCAAGAGTAATAGAAGGCATTGAAAATGCTTTTAATCTATTTAATAATTAAACAGATTAACAAAATTGTAAAATTCTAATACATTTAACTATTTGTTTATATAATAAAGGTGTTTTATATCAAAAACATTAAATTATGATATTGTATTTAATTGAAATAGAATACTTTATAATATTATATATCCTAAAAATAATTGAAGATATTTAAGCATATTGATAAGATTTTGAGGAGGTTTTATAGCTAATGCTATAGCACCTACAAGCACGATGTCTTCTTCAAATGCTGTAATTTCAATTTTTGGTAATGAAGTCACTATACCTTTTGACTTTGTAACACCTTCAACAATTCTTTTAAATACTAGTTCTCTATTCTTTAATATAACTGATCCACCTAATGTAATTAATTCTGGGTCGTAGAGATTTATAATGTTTTCAAATCCCGCTATATTGTATCTATTGATTTCATTTATAATTTTAAGTGCAAGCTTGTCTCCTTTATTGGCTTCGCTATATATTAACTCTGTTGAAAGGTTCTTTTCTATAAATGCTCTATATATTGGCGATGTTTTTTCATCTGCTTTTATATCTATTTCGTTTAAAATGAGTTCGGCAAATCTTGGTATGTTTACACCACCAGCATATGCTTCCCAATGGCCATAGCCTCCACATCCACATCTCATTTTACCACTTACATCTACGATGGTATGTCCGATCTCATGAGCATTTCCCATTTTACCTAATAACAATGTATCATTAACAATCATACCTCCACCTATACCACTACTAATTGTTATGTATACAATATTGCTATATTCCTTACCTAGACCAAGATTCTTTTCCCCCCAAACAGCTGTTACACAATCATTTGCCATTATAACAGGTTTTTTTAATGTATCTTGAATAGGTTTACCAAGTTCAAAATTGCGAATAGGAATATTTGGAGAATTAATAACCATACCTGTTGATAGTTCAAGAGGGCCTGCTGTGCCTATTCCAATTGCTTCTATATTATCAAGGTATTCCTTATAGTGTTGAATAATGTTTTCTGATATAGTCTCTGCAATTGTATATCTATCGCCGCTTCTAGGGGTTTTAAAAACATGTTTGTAAAGGATCACACCATTTTTATTCGCTAGTGCTATTCTAGTCCAAGTAGCCCCCACATCTATTCCTATTACATAACTTCTCAAGATATATACACCTTTAAAATATTTAATCAGCACTCTTACCGCTCATCATGTATTTCAGGTAGGAGGTGCTTACATCATTCATAAATAGAGATATCTATTACTTTTGCTCTAAAATAGTAAATATTTCTTTAAGAACCTTAAAACCATTTGCAATTAAACCTAGCGAACCTTTATTACAACATTCATATTCAGTAAAACTCTTAAGATCATCAAATCTATTTAGACCATTATAGGCAACAATAATTGGAACAGGATCACTGCTATGAGCTTTAAGCTCTGGTGGAGTGGCATGATCAGATGTAATAATTATAGCAACGTTATCTAGATCTATATTATTTATAAGGGGTTGAATGAAATAGCTATCTATAAGCTCTATTGATTTAATTTTTCTTTCTTTATCTCCATCATGTCCTGGTTCATCAGGACCTTTAAGATGTACATACACAACATCGTTTTTCTTTAAGAGGTCTAAAGAGGCTTTTAATCTCTCTTCATAGTCTATTTGAGGATTGTTCGTAGGTGGAGGTACTTGAGCTATATCCATACCAAGAATGACACCTATGCCTTTCTCAACAGGCATCTCCGCAACAATTCCAAATGTTCTATTGTAAAGGTTTCGGATAGGTTCTATAGAGGGATATCTATCCTCTGCATCTCTTAAAAGCAGTGCATTGGCCTTTGGCAATCCTTTTGTAGCTCTTTCAATATTTAGAGGATGTTTATCTAGGATATCTATAATTTTTCTTGTAAATTCATCGACTAATTCACATGTAATTCTAGCCTCTTCAGAGTTATTTAAGGCTTTACATGGCTCTATAAATGGTTTAAAGCTCTTTAATGCAACTGAAAGCCTTCCTTCTTTAGCATATGCCGGATCTGTATTAGATACATCTGCACTTAACCTCTTCTCCTTGCTACCAATAACAACAACCGCTCTATGCCCAATAGATGCAATAACTCTTGCATAGCCATTGTAAATCCCTAGATCAATTCCATCAATAGCTTTAGCAAGCTCTTGAGCTTCTTCTGATGATAGACTCCTTCCGACTCTTCTATCAATAATTTTCTTGTTGCTAGGATCAATTGTAGCAAAGTTAGCTCTAAATACAACTTCATAACCTTCCTTAATTTTTATACCAACACCTAATGCCTCTAGAAGACCTCTACCAATATTAATTCTTCTAGGATCATAACCAAGCAACGAAAATACAGCTGCATCACTTTCTGGTGGTGTTTCATTGTCTATTGGATAGAAGCATCCAGCTATAGATTTTCTAGCTAGCTGATCTAATCCTATTTTTCGAGCTAACTCTAAAGATGTCGGTCTATATCTCAATGTATCTGCTACACCATCAATAACCATAAATATTATTTTCATATCAATTCTACACCTCCTAAACATTAAATGAAACGGAAATAAAAATATTAACTCTGAGTAAAATAATTTCATTACATTATATACCATATATACAGTTATAAAGTTTATAAACTAGTGTAACATTAATATATTGAGAAAAAATGTCTATGAAGCTATAATAGCCAAGTTTACTGTGTGGTAATATGAGCACAATAGCATCATCAAATATTAGAAAAATTATCAGAGTTGGTGAAAGAAGCATTGGAATAACTATACCAAAGGAGTGGCTCAATGTTTTAGGACTAGGGATAGGGTCAAACGTTGAGGTATCACTTGGCTCTGGATACATACTTATAAAACCACTTACAGCTACTCAACACAGAATAATACACAGCGTAAAGATAAAACATGAGGATCCTGATATTCTATCAAGACTTATAATAGCTGGTTATATAGAAGGCTATGATATAATAGTTTTAGATGAGGCCCGCGATATTGTGAGAAAAGCATTCTATCCTATAGCAATGAGATTGCCCGGAGTTATAGCTATGGATGGCGTAACATTTAAGATAAAAGTATCTGTTGATGAGGTTAATACTGACTTAAATGAAGTTGTTTCATCTATGAGATCGGCATTGAATACAATGTTTGATCTTTTAATAGATTATTTCAATACTGGTGATAAAAATAGGTTAAGCGAGATAATACATCTTGATGACGATCTTGATAGGCTTCATTTCCTTGGTATGAGAACAATTAAAAGAACTTCCTTTAGAGATCCTCCTTATTCTCTTGACTATGCTATAGTTTTAAAAAGTCTTGAACATATTGGCGATTCTCTTGACAGGGTTTCTAATACCCTACTCCACATAGATCTAAATACTTTCCAAAGTAGTCCTGAATGTAGAGGTGTATTTAAAGATATTTTTGCGAAGGTTTCATCTTATGTATCTAAATCTGTAAATGCTTTCATAACATCAAATGTTAATTTAGCTATGAAAGTTTTGTTAGGTAGAGAAGAAATATCAAAGAATATTCTTAGCTCAATTCAAAAATGTATAGAGGTTCACGGAGTTCTTGCCATGGTCCATGAAGCTATAAACGCCATTTATGAAGCAGCTGAAATAGCTGAAGTTGCAACCGCTAGAGCTGTTAGAGCCATTGGTGCTACTCATACTGAGATGGGTTCTGTAGGAAAGGAGTATCGAGAACCTTCCGAATAGAATCTATAGAGTTAACAACATTTTTTGTTACTTCTTCAACTATATACATGGTATCTATATCAATTAACTCCTTTTTGTATAAGCTTTATCAAGTTCATTTATATCGATAACCTTTACACTGTTTTTAACTATTATAATGTCAACAAATAAATCTATATATTTAACAATGCCTTTATTATAGCATATTTCTGGAGGGGTGTTTATGTTTATGTATATGCCTTTCTCCTTTCCTTCAGCATCGGTATATTTATGTATAATGAACCAGTTATTTAATGGTATAAAAGTCCAGATGACATCTCCAATCCTCTTTTCAATTTCAAGCCCATCATAAATTCCATTCTTTTGAACCTTACGCTTTCCCACTAACATAGATCCTAAATTAGATTCTAGAAAATTCACTATAGTTATCGGGCCTATCTCTATGACCTTTTCTCCTGGTTTGCTATGTTCTAACATTATATTTTTGTTAATAACATGTCTCATTATATGGTCTTCAATTGCTTTAACTAAAGTATTGCTATCTATATATATAGTCAATGTATCTAGAAAGTTTATAGCATCCTCACATATACCACACGTTCTTAACTGATGATGATATGGTGTTGTAGGTGATAAAGATCTTCTAACATCATCTAAATACTCCTTCGATGGCCTCGATAGCTTTATATATGCTATAGCTTCACCTTGATAAAGTATTGCAGGTTCTTTGGGTTTTATATTTCTTAGCTTTCTTGCTTCATTAGCCGCTTCATCAATTTCCTGAATAATTTTCTCTAAAGGAGCTGAACGTGCTGTGCTTCGCCACCTGATGCTAAACCCTTGTCTAGTATATTGGTTTGATATTGTAGTTAGAGATGCTTTTCTATCATAATCTCTTATATGCTCACTAAAATATATACGTCCTTCACCATCATCTAAAAGAACAAGTGTATCCTTTAATACAGCTGTACCTGGAAGTGCTACAGCCCTGTCCTCTTCTTTTAACGTAGGTTTCACAATATGTACAACAATAACATCATTCTCATTACACATGCTTATATCTTGGACTATAACCTTGCTGTTTTTAATTTCTCCTATACATTGACCTTTCTCAAAGCCTCTAAGCTTTACCGCTAATGTTGTATAGGGACCTAGTTCTTCTAGCCTGTAGCTTATAAATGGTATCCTTGACAAAATTTCAACAAGCATTGCTTCAACGGCATCTTTATAACCTACAATTATTAATGCATCAGGATCTTCATCACTTTCCTTTATTGTAGCTTGAGGCAGTATTTCAGTTCTTTGAGGCATTGAAATTCTCTCAGCTAGTTTTTTAGACAAATCAACAAGTTCATGACCAGATTCAAGAACAATTTTAGCTAGAGCTGTAGCATATGGCCCCCTAACCCTATATAGCATAGCTACATCATCCACTATATTATTAATAACGCAATTCCGATTTTTAATCTTTTACAGTTTCAAGTATTGAGATAGCATTCCATAGAAGCGTCCTTGCATGTAGCGGCATATTAGGGTCTTGGCTAACTTCATCAAGAATACCAACAGCGTTAGCTGCTCTAACACCTGGCGATAGATTTTTCTCACTCAATGCTCTTATAGCGTACATAGCAGCTCTTCTTATATTTCTAGGTATAGAAGGGTCGTTCATAACTCTTGAAAGTATCATAAATGCTTGTTTAATTTTTGCTTCATTATCATATTGAGGCAGGCGTGATTCAAATCTACGTTTAATCATGTTATCTCCAATATTATTGGTATTACCCTGGTGGTCTATGCTCATAACGTTTTCACCCTATTTACTTCATAACTCACAGGAGTTAAAGAAATTATGCTCTTATCAAGCTTTTATGCTTGCTAAAACATTTTATAACTATTTAGGTGAAACTGTGACTATAATTAGATGGCATGGCCATGCATGTTTCGAGATAGTATCATCTAAAGGAACGGTAGTGGTTATAGATCCTCATGATGGTCGAAGCCTTGGAATAAAAACCCCTAAGATTTCTGCTGATATTGTTCTTATAACTCATGAACATTTTGATCATAATGCCTACCCAGTTGTAGCCAAACCTAATGCAAATATATTTTCAATGCATATTGGTGAAGAGGTTGTTAATGACATTAGATTCATAGGGCATTGAAACATATCATGATAGGGAAAGAGGTAGAAGAAGAGGAAGAAATGTAATATACAAATTATATGTAGATAATATATCATTTGTCCATCTTGGAGACCTCGGACATGAGCTAGAGAGAGATTACTCTACAAAGCTAGGTCCAATACATATTCTCATGATTCCTGTAGGAGGAACATTTACAATAGATGCGAGAGGAGCTTGGAAAACAATTGAAAATCTAAATCCAAAAGCTGTTATACCTATGCATTACTGGATTGAAAATCTAAATCTTCCTCTAAGACCCGTAAACGACTTTATTCAACAGAAGCCAGCAACATGGAACGTTATGAAGCTTAATACAAATACATTATCTATTGAAGCTGAAAAAATATTACAGAACACTATATACGTTTTTACCCTTGTATAAATTTAAAATTATGCTATAATACAATTCTTTTTTTGTCTTTGAATTCTCAATATAACCTAGATTATAATATATTAGAATCGGTTAGATCATTTTAAACAAAAATGTAAAATATTATCCACAGAATACCTGTGAAACCAGCAAAAAATTTTTAGGTGTTATCACAATATGACTGAAATTTGGAAATATGAAGAGGTGCTAGGCTTGACCACAAGTTATTATGAAGGTGCTAGAGTTCCATGGGTTCCAACAAGAGAGGAGCTACTGGATATTGTTATGAAACTAGCTAATATATCTAAAGATGATATATTTTATGATCTTGGATGTGGAGATGGCCGTGTTGTTATTAAGGCTATTAAAGAAGGGGCGCAAAGGGGTGTATGTGTCGAAATAAATCCAACATTAATTGAAAAGGCAAAAGAAAATGCAAAAACAGAAGCTGTGTTAAACCGTATTGAATTTATTAATGAGGATTTCTTTAAAGCACCCATTTCAGATGCTACTATTATATATATGTATCTACTTACATCTGTCAATAGAGCATTGAAACCTAAACTTGAAACAGAGCTAAAGAAAGGTACAAAAATAATTACACTAGATTTTGAGATTCCTGGATGGAAACCTGTACAAGTAATTGAAGTAGCTCTACCCATGAGAACTGCAAGGCTATATCTATATATAAAAGGATATAGCGATATCTAATAAACTACAACATTATATTACTCAAATAGATATAGAGAGCCTGAGTCGCCTTAGGGGAAACTCTCGCTCCTTTAGGATAGGGAAGGTCAGTATACACCAGCAACTCTTTTGGCTTCATCAATAATTTTTTTAGCTTCAAGTGAAGCACTACCTACAACATTTTTGAATTCAGCTACATTTTGTGTTTCAGCGATTAAGACTCTCGATATCTCATCAAGTTTATCTATAAGGGTCATCAATATTGGTATGTTCCTTGAAATACTACCTTTAAGTATTTTAACGATGTCTCTAACTATAGCTATACTAAGAACAATATTGTTTGCTGTAATTAATGTTTCTAGTCTTAATATTACATATTCAAGGAAAACATCGATATTGTTGAGCTGTTTATAAATATTTTCTAGAGATATAACTTCTTTCTCTATGGCTTTAGCTTTGTCATAGTTATTGGAATGTTCTTTGTATTCTTTATAAACATAAATATTTCTTTGCACTACGGATTTATAGTATTCAACTTTGTTATGAAGTTCCCTAAGTAATGCGAGGCTAAGGAGTAACTTAGCTTTAACAGACATACTTCACTTCCTATTTAATTATTTATAGTATTCCTAAATTTTAATTCTAAGTCTCTTAGCAATTTTATTAACAAATTTCTCTACTCTAAACATTTTTGCGATAGCTTTATAGATAGCTCTTTACCTGTAAATCTTGGAAGGAAATTCTTCTCTATATCTCTCATTCTTCTCTTTGCATACCAGAGAAATAACCTAAGAAGAAGTTTAATGGGTTCATACACAATTCCCTTCATATAGAACTTAGCCATTATGTCTTCAGCCCAATTCACAGTATGCCAAAAAGCTATCTTCATAGCCTCGGCATGCTCTGGTGTTATCTTCATTCCAACAATTCCACCTTCTTCATGTTTTAATATTCCCATTGGTACAAACAACATTGGGACTATAATACTCCTATACTTTTTCAACCTCTCTAACAACTCGATTGTTTTTATCACATCATTTGGCTCCTCATTTGGAAAACCTAATATAAATGTCGCTGCTGGTACTATTCTATGATCATGCATTATAGCAAACGCTTCTTCAACTATATCAGGCCACTCATCAGCTTTAAATGGAAGTGCTTTTGCAGGCATAACAATTTTTGCAAGTCTAGGTGACCCTGTCTCTATACCAACCTCAACACCAAGATAATTCTGCTCTAATTTAGAGTATATGAGATCTGTAAGAGATGAAATGAGTTTATATCTTCTTTGAGCCACAACTATTGACGCTAATGATGCATGGGCCCATGCTATATTTTCAGCTTTATCTACAACCTCTCTGTGTAGTTTTAAAATAGGCTCTGGTTTAGGTTCAATGGTATAAGATCCATAAAGAAGCACATCCTCGCTATGAAGAACAACACCTTTTATAGAATTCGATATATTTACCTCGATTTCTTTTAGTATCCTCTCTATTGGAATGTGCCTAAGAGGTCTAAGTGTAACACTGCAGAACATGCATCCCCTAGGACATCCCCTTGTTATCTCTACAAGTCCATTTACACTTGCTCCCTTTATAATAGGTATCTTATCTACATCAGGAGACTCTCTCGCCCCTATAGAAACATATCTTGGAACAGATTCATCGTTAAGAAGCTTTGTAGCAATATCTACAATAAATTCATCTGCTTCACCATCAACAATAACATCGATCCCCCATCTCTCAACAAGTTCAGGTTCCCAAAGCCACTGCCATGATGCTGGACCTCCAACAACTATCTTCACGCCTCGCTTCTTCATAGCCTTAACTGCTTCACTTTCCATAAGCTTAAAGAAGCTTCTCCTATTAACAGGTTCTCTACCTGTTAATAACCACCATTCAGAGCTTGGAGGTCCATAGGCAAAAAAATCATGGTGCCCTATCATTAAAACCTTAGCACTATCCTTATATCTATATAGATGGTCTGGATCTATTATATATGCATTAAACCCTGCATTTTGTAAAGCAGCCTCTATTTTTCTAAGGCCATAAGGTGCCTCTAGAGGTCTTCCAAACTCATCTATACGGGGTTTTGGACAGCATATAAACATCCACATTTTTTCAGGTATTCCTATAGCGGGTCCTGTGGCCATAAACCCTAGAAATTCTCTGCCATGATGGTTTGTAATCATAGTTCTATCAGATGTTATAACAATATCAACATTGATTGTTGTTGCCATGTAGCTAACCCTTTTAATTCTATTTTTAAAGTAGATATTTTGAATAGATATATATACCTAGTCTTCATTAGAAAATGTGTGGGGATTAGGAATATCCAATATATAGCTAGATGGTGATAATAGAGTGAATGCTAAGAGACTGAGAATAACTGCAGCTGTTAATGTTTGGGGAGAACTTCTAAGACTAAAGATTGTGAATAGAGAGGATGCTATTAATATTATAAAGAATATATATAAGAATATGAATGCAGAGCCGATTAGAGGTGCCAGCAGCCCTCCAGATATTTTCGATAAAGAAATGATAACAATATATATAATTGGAAAATGGGGTTTGGGGCTAGATAAAGAAATACCTATAGAGATATTGGAATCATTATTTAATAAAGAAGTAATGCTTGAGAAGCTATACAATAGCATATTACAGAGTAATAGCAGAGACGAAATATGTAAAGAAATCAAAGAGCTTTGTGAAAAACTTGACGAAGCACTTATAGCTAGGGAACTAAGATTTGCTTTTACATTGTATTACTTTGGATTTACAGAGTATGGCAACCTAGTTACACTACTTAGAAGAATCTATATGTTTTTCCCAGAATTCCAAGAAACTGTAAGAAGATTTACAAAGTTTGTTATAGCTTATGAAGTAGGGTCAAGAATATCCTCTGGTAAGATAAAAAACGATATAGAGTTAAACATGACTAAAAATGTTATAGCTTTAGATATTGGAATTCCAAGAGCGTTACCATCAACAAGTTATATAGTTGAAGTCTCTAAACATTTCTTTAACCTTCAAGAAAATATACTAAAGAGCTTAAAAACCAGTCAAGTTGAGAAAAAAGAAAGTCAAAGTGAGTAGAAATGTTGAAGGTATCTGTAGAGAAGATATATTTAGTTAAGAAAGGAGATAGAAAGATAATTGTTGAGCTTTGTAGATCTAGCGATGGAAAACTATTTGTAGTTCCTATATATGTAACTAGACATGTATATACGTTGCCTGATGGAAGTGAAAAAGAATGGGAATATGATGAATCAAAAGCTGAAGAGATAGAGTTTATGTCATTGCCTCCCAATATAAGGGAAGCATTATCGAAGATTGGTTTATGATTTTACTATTCTAAAAATGCTATAAA
>Ga0065719_106532_pt1 | contig 41960 bp, 51 predicted proteins | sample GBSCel85sediment_FD_59106 | JGI IMG/M metagenome (GOLD analysis project Ga0065719, IMG submission 59106) | Hot spring sediment microbial communities from Great Boiling Spring, Nevada - Cellulolytic enrichment CS 85C v3 (version 3) | ecosystem: Environmental > Aquatic > Thermal springs > Hot... | reverse complement strand
TTGGTGGAGTATCTCGAGAATCTTTTTGGTAGATCTGTGGACGTTCTAACCCCGGCGGGTATAGAGTCCATAAGAAACGATGAGATCAAAAAAAGCATAAAACAGGGAATTATATATGTCTAAGAGACAAAGATTATTCTCCGATATAGTTGCAGCTGCATACCTTCTGAGGAAAATCAGGTCCTGAGGATTTTAGCTTCGAGAAGGATCACTTTCTCCCTTTCCTTCTTCTCCACCAGCTCCCTGGCAGTTCTGATTATCTCATCTGCTGGCAGGTTTCTCTCCACCGCGATGCTCAGCAGCTCATCCATGAGGCCTTCAGATTGAATTCTTTCGAGCAGTTCTCTTTCTTTTTCCAGAACCAGAGAAACCTTCAGCCGCACAGACCTCAACAGCTGTATTTCTGCAAGAGCTGTCTGCTTTTCTTTCTCTTCTTCCTCGTTCCTCAGCTCACTCAGGATCTCTTCCTCAGCTTTTGCGTCGGATATTTTTGTTTCGTTCTTTCTCCTTAATCCTCCAAACATTACAGAGCCCCCGCCCGACGCAGGGCTTCCTTTAAGCTCCCGAACCTCCTGACAACCGTTTTGATGTCAGGCCCGAACTCGTCATCGTAGCGTAGCTCTTTGTAAAGCGGAGCTCTTCCGTATCTCTCCACCGCCTTTTTCAGCTCTGCTATGATCTCCTCATCGCTGTACTTCCTTCTCGTTTTTGGCCTCGGTTTTATCCCGTATTTCCTCATCAGCTTTGCGAGTCTTTCCGTGCTTATGCCGAGATTCCTTGCGGTTTCGCGGAAGGAGAGCTTCTCGTCGCAGTAAAGCCTCACGATCTCTCCCTTTTCCGGGTCGGGGCGCTTCTCTTTCTTTCTCCGCTGTATTCCGTACTTTTCAAGATATCTGTGAACGGTGGAGGTTGCCACACCCAGCTCCGTCGCGATCTTCTCCGTGCTCAGCCCCTCAACCACGTACCACTGGTAGAGGAGCTCTCTTGAGATGTTGAGAGGTGTTGGATCGTGCAGCTTTCTCCTCGATGCAAGGGTGAGCCCGCACTTCTTCAGCCACCTCTTCACCGTGCTCTGCGAGACTCCGAGAAAATCCGAGATCTCCGCAACTGACATCTTTTTCCTCACGAGTTCTCTGAGCTTCCTTTCAGGGATCCTCTCCCTGAAGTACCTGATGCCGTATTCCCTCATCCTCTTTGTGATTGTTGAGGGGGATACTCCTAAATCCCGGGCAATTTCTTTCACCGTTTTGCCCTGCCGTATTCTTTTGACAATCTCCTCCCGCGGGATCTCCCTTTTCTCTGCAAACTTCACTTCGAAAGGTATGCTGTATTCCTGCAGGACTCTCTTTATAACGGAAATATCGCAGCCGAAGTGCTCCGCTAAATGCTTAAGCCTGTATCCCTTTCCGACAAGCTCCCTCAGCTCGTCTTCAGGGATTTGCTTTTTTGGAGGCATACCAGAGGGGGGGATCAGTGTGGATAGTTTGAGACCGCATCTCTGAAAGCTTCATCGATCGTCTTACCTTTCTCGATGCATGCTGCGTGAACGAACCTGATGCAGAATCTGATAACCTCTGCATCCGACACAAGGCCTGTCGCCTCCTTTATTCTCAAAAAGTCCTCGAGAATCTTCCCCTCCAGTGTAAGCCGGATGTACTTGGATTTTTTCTCATCGGCTTCCATAAAAATAGTTGTACAGATTTTTAAAATATTTTCCCGACCTCATTGTTGTCATCATTATTGTTATTTTTCTCCTCATTATTGTCATTTAAAGCCCAAAACTTTATAAACTTTCTGGCTTATAATGGACTTATGGTAAGGCTCAGAATAGAGAACGTTGTTGCTGCGGGCAAAATTTTAGACGACCTCGATTTTGAAGAAGTAAAGGCGAAGGTGAAGGAGGTCAAATCCAGGCCAAGGTTCCCAGGGCTCATTCTAAGGCTGGAACGGCCAAGAAGTACGGTTCTGCTTTTCAGGGGGGGCAAGATAGTAATTACGGGGCTGAGAAGGACCTCAGACGTGAAGGATGCTGTGAGGGAACTTTTGAATATACTTAAAAAAGCGGGGCTGCAGATCGAGAAAAATATCGATGTGCGCGTTGTCAACGTTGTTGCATCGGCCGACTTTGGTGTGCGTTTTAACCTTACAGCTCTGAACGTGGCTCTCGGTATTGAGAATGCTGAGTATCATCCCGAGATATTCCCGGGCCTTATATACAGGAGAGGGAGGATCTCCTTTCTCATATTCGGAAGCGGCCAGACTGTCGTGGTAGGCGGGGAGAGCGAGGAGGAAATTTCGAGAGAGCTCGAGAATTTCAAGTATGTTCTGGAATCTTCGGGTTTTTTTGAAAACGAAAGAATCCACCATGAACTAAATTAAAACCTCCGATTTTTCTTCAGGAAATTTTCCAGCACATTCTCAATTTCATTGAAGACTGTTTTGAGAGGTCTTTCAGCGTTGATTACGGCAGTTTTTTTGCCCGAATGAGGCAGGTATCTGAGGTACAGCTCTCTCACTTTTTCAAGGTATGGGATGTCCTCGAACGAGTCAGGATTTCTTCTTTTTCGTATCCTCATTATTGCGATTCTGGGATTCAGATCCATCAGAATCACGAGGTCCGGTTTGGGAGCAAAGGACTCGTTTATTCTTATTATCTCCTCGGGGTTAAGCCCCCTGGCTCCCTGGTACGCGACGCTTGAAAGATAATACCTGTCCATTATCACGGTTTTTCCATCGAGCAGTGCCGGCAGGATTCTGTTCTTCACGTCTATCTTCCTGTCCTCTGTGAAAAGCTCGAATTCTTTTTGGGGGGGCAGCCTGCCCTTTGAGTTTCTCAGCTCTCTGCCGTAAGGGCCGTCTGTGGGTTCTTTGAGCACGATGCACGGTATTCCTCTCTTGCTCAGTATTCTCGCTGCCATCTTTACAGCTGTCGATTTCCCCGCGCCGTCTATGCCCTCAAATACGATCAAAAAACCCTTCATTTTTTCTCTCCTCTCAAAATTCTTCAGTTTTGGAGAAAATAGTTTTGATTTCATGCATGCATCAGCTCTCCGGTTTTTCTTTTCTCTTCTCGACCCATTTCCTGTTGTAGTCTATGTAGTACTGTGTCCTTTTCGGATCGTAGTCTTTTGCCAGCTTGAAGGCAGCGTGAATTTGCTCGTCCGTCCAGCCCTCCTCGATCATCATGAGTATTAGGTGGACTCTGGCTATGTGCTCCACCGCTCCCTCATTTGCTCCGTGTCTCGCTATCCAGGGGCTCTTCAGGTGTATCTCCCTTATCCTTTCATCTGCGCTGAGCCTTCCGTGCACCCTGAGCACCTTCAGGTAGTACTCTATTCTTGCCTTCCTCCCCTTGATTGCTTTATTTTCCATCATTGCCTCCAGCGGTTTCGGCAGCTTCTGCAGCTCTCTTTTTTCCTCCTCATGGAACATGTAGTCCGCGATCTCAATTGTCTCTGCAAAGTCTCTGTCAAGTTCGGGTTCTGCAGGATCCCACTGCCCTCTCTTGACGAAGCGGAGCACATCGTCGAAAGTCATCTTCAGGAGTCTGGATGCCCTTATCGGTGTGCAGGGCAGTCCGCTTTTGCTGTGCAGGCTGAAAGGAACCCTGCTCAGTCTGGCTACCTCAAATACCTGCGTGTCGCAGGTCTTCAGTTTCAGTCTCTCCGCAATTCTTGTCCCGAACATCTTGAGAGTTTCTGGCCGGATGGCAACTCTCCTGAACACGACATGGACGTGGAAGCCCTTTGCCCCGCTGAAGGTTACCAGTGGTGCGACGCTCAGTTCGCGTATCAGTTTTTTCGCTTCCTTGAGTGCTGCCTTTGGGTCTTCCGGACAGTCGAAGTCGAAGAACATCCTGTTTATCACTGCACTGTTTCTGTCCCACTGCCTTCCATCCCGGTACTTGCAGTCAAAACTGTAAACGCTTGCAAAGAAATCCTGCTGGATGTTCTCAAGCTTCTGTGCGAGCTGATCTGCACGGCTGACATATCTGTTCCTGATAAAGCCCTGCTGCGTCTTCCAGCCGATCTCTCTGGGAAAGTTCAGGTAGAATTTGTCAAGCTCTGAGACAATTTCATTTACTGGATTTTTGCTCATTGAAGATTTGCTCATTGAAGACACCTCCACTGGGGGATGGGTGCGGTTGCTGTCGCATTTTTAAACTAAAGTAAAGTAGTTGATGAAGAAGAGTATTACTGTTGTCAGCGGTAAGGGAGGAACTGGAAAGAGCTTCGTGACCTGCAATACTGCAGTAGTTCTGGCAGGAGCTGGGTTCAAAACACTGATAGTGGACGCGGACACGATGATGGCCAGCGTTGAGATAATGTACGGCATATCCCCCCAGAAGACCCTGCAGGATCTTGTTGCGGGAGAGGCGAGTCCTGAGGAAGTTATCTACGAGGGGCCAAACGGTGTTCTCGTAGTTCCTGCGGGTGCGAGACTTAGAAGGAAAATCAGACCGAGCGAGCTGGATGCAGCGATTGCATCTGTTGTGGAGGTCGTTTTTCCGGATTACCTTCTCATTGATGCCGCCGCTGGTCTGGATTCTGAGGTCGTTGCGGCGGCGATGATGACCGAAGCCCACATGGTGGTTTGCAATCCAGAGGTCACGAGCCTTGCAGATGCTTACAAGGTGAAGAGCGCTCTTGCAGGGAAAAGCAGGTATCTCGGTGCTGTGCTCAACAGGGTTAGAAAGATAGAGCTGGGAAAGCACAGGATTGCCCCCCTGATAGGGCCGATAATTGCAACTGTGCCTGACGATGAGAGGGTGAGGGATTCTATCAACAGCGGGGTTCCTTTCGTGATGAAGTATCCCGAGAGCGCGGTCACGAGGCAGATCTTCAAAGTTGCGAGCGCGATTGCGGGAGCAGATCTCTATCCTGAGAAGGAGAAAAAGGACATCTTTGGCTTTTTGAAAAAGAAGCGGTGATTGGGCATGAAAATACCTCCTCCGGTGAAGGGGAGGATAGCGGTTCTGAAGAACTTCAGCATCAGGAATGCAAGGCTGGACAAGCTGGCTGACAAAAGAGTCTGCCTGCTCTTCAGGAATGGCTGGATAGCCCTCGAAGGTAGCACGGTGCTGGCGGCATTCTATGAAGACAGTCTTGAATCCCTTACGGGAAGAGAAGCCTTTGCCAGGCTTGCTCAGCTGAAGGAGCGCATTGAAGTGTGCAGATATGAGAAAAAATATCTCGAAACTCTTCTCAGAATATATCCCGAGATCCTGATCGGATGCGAGTTTGATGACCTGCTTCTGGAAGCCCGCACCCTTGACGTCCTCGACACCATAGTCGGCTCGCAGTTTTTTGAAAGCCCGGTAAGCGGTGTAAGCACTGGCAGCGGTGCAGAACAGCCGGCAGTCGAAGCTGTGCAACCAGCAGTCGAAGTTGTTCAGCCGGCAGATGATGTTGATAGCGGTGATGAGCAGGAAGAGCTTGAGAAAGGCGGAGAATGGGTAATGGATCTTGAAGATTACGTTACCAAGCTGAAACAGTACACGGGTGTGGTAGAGGCATTCGATGGTGCAGTGAAGTACGTTTTCTGGCTTAAGGATGGGAACATTGTTGCTGCCTGCATGCATGATGGAGGAGTTGAGATGAAGGGCGTTTCTGTATTCTACTTTGCCAATGTTCCAGCAACGGTGGTGAAAAAACCTTGGTCGGATCCTCCTGAAGATGCCTTCTGCCAGGAAAGTGAGTCCAGCTTCAGAAGCCTCCTCACGAGCCTGGACAGGGGGGCATGGCTGTGATTCGCGGTATGCAGCTGAGGAGTTACTACGTCATCCTGAAGTGCCCGGTTTTTCTCGAGAACGTTTCTTCAGTGGAGGACGCCTGCAATATCGCCGTCAGTGTGGCTGCTAAGAAGGTCCCGCACTACGTGGATGTAGATGTCAGTGAAAGCAGCTGTCCGTGCGGGGTGACAAGGAAGGATGTGCTGATCGTTGCTGGCGATGCGCTGGTATCTGTTCTGCTCGGTATGAAGGTTGTTGCTGACAGCGACAGGGGGGCGGTGAGGGTTGCGAGAAGCATCGTCAAAAAAGCCTTCAACAAATCCGAGCTCGTTGCGGTCTATCCCCTACGATAGACTCGTGGAGCTGTTTTCCAGCATCATCCCTGCCAGGGAAGCGGCTGTACTCGTAGCGGTTATGCTGAATTTTGCACTCAGCAGGGAGAGCCTGGTTCTCATCTTTAATATTCCGTGGAGTGAGCTCTCTGAGGTTGTTGGGAAGCTCAGGGAAAGAGGAGTTCTGAGATACGCGAACTCCCTGTACAGAGTAGACATGGACGGTGTCAGGAGGCTCATAGCAGAGAAAAGAAAAGAAGTTGAGAGGTGGAAGAAGAGCATTGAGGAACTTGAAAACCTGGTTCTGAAAGATGAAAGCTGGAAGTAGCATGANNAAAAAATATAATTAAAATTAAAAAGTAATAAAAAAAATGAAAAGTTTAAAATATTCCGTGAGGTTGGTGTTAACTAATGAACACGCATGGCAATAAGTTCGGAGATATTTTGTCACACCTCCCTGAAGATTTCAGCGTTTTTCAGAATTTTGGAGAAGTGTTTGATGAAAGGAACAATGTCAAAATTCAGTACGCTTTCTTTAAGGATTGTAACGGAGGTAAAGGCAGTATCTATTTAATCTGTCCGGCTTGCGGGGAGCTTGGCAGACTTATTGTTAGTAAGAGGACTGCTTACGGAAGAAAATACAGAATTCTGCACGGGAGGGGCAGGAGGGACTGCAGCATCAGCTACTCATCGCACTACTATCCTGCTGTTGATGATGTGTACAGTAGAGCTTCAAAGCAGAGGCAATCCTGCGCACGGAAGGGGGAGAAACCTACGAAAAAGGAGCAAACGTCCTTCATCGAGAAATCGCCGCTGAGATAGACGGCCGCAGCTGCTGCAGATGTAGGTTTTGCGTTTATTTTTTCTTCTGCAATTCTCGCCATCTTTATTGTCGTTCTCAAGCGGTGGACCGTAGAAGTTGAGCCTTGCGGCAAAAACCCTGACGTAGTCCTCGCTGTCAAAGCGCCTGACCCTGAGGTTGAGCTTTTTCTGCAGTGTCTTTAATGAATATAGGAGCTCTTTGGATGTCACGTCCCCTTCTCTCTCGAACTCCTTTGTTGTCCTGAGAACACCGTGCATTCTGCAGGCGGCAAGCACGCATGCAGCAGCCACCCGTCTCCCGTGCATGCCATTTTTTACGGCCTTCTTTGCCAGGTGTTTGGCCGTTTCAGAGGTATTTTTTGGCAGTTGAAGCGCTCTTGCTATGCTTTCCGCAATCTCTATGGTTTTTGGCATTTTCTTTCTTTTTATTTTTAGCCTCGGCTCAGGTATGACTCCTTTTGTCACGTTTCTCTTCGGAAGTTCTCTCTCTCTTCTTCTTGGAAGGTAATGTTCAGGCTCTTTTCTTTCTATTACGATCCCGCACTTCGGACAGTAGTACTCTGCTCTTCTGACGTCCAGAACTGCCGTCTCTCCACACTCGCAGAGCATAGCTCACCCGCAGGGGGATGAGAACTCAACCTCTCCGAGTTTTTCGATTTCCTCGGCGATTCTGTCTGAGTTCGTGTTTGCAATCACCCTGCCCTTCGAGACTGTCAAAAAAATGTATGTCATACTCTCACTCCCTGGGAGTCACCGTCTTTTTCCGTGACGTTTATTTCCGCATCCAGGAGGCTGGAAAGCCTGCTGACGAACTCAGCTGCCATGAGACCGCAGCTTGCTGCCTCTATGTCTGCAATCACTTTTCCATCCTTCACGATCGCTCTGAACCTCATCTTCTTCACCTCTTACGTCCATCCCTCAATCGCGAAGCCATTCGGGGTTTCCATGACGCGCACATTCACTCCGAGCAGCCTAAGGCTCCTCGCCACGCTGGCAGCGATCAGAGCGTCTCTCACCTTTGCAGCCATTTCTGTGCTTTTTTGCGAATCCCCGTAGTATCTGAGCACCACCTTGCCGTTTTCCGTTAGCAGCTGCACTCCGCCAACATCGTATTGTGAGGCCTTTCTGACCACATTGTAGCGTTCAAGCAGGCTCAGGGCTTCCTCGATAACTTCTTTGTCTGCAGTAATCTCTTTAACAGTCACACTAACAATTCTACTCATTTTTCATCACCTCACTGGGGACTGGGTGAAAAAATGAGAGCTGTTTTCAGATTGCTGCTGCTAAAACAAGCTTCTTGAATTTGGCAGGGGCTGAAAACCGGTATTCAAGGACTTTCAGGAGCTCCAGCAGCTCTTCATGTGCCTCTTTCACGCTTTCTGAAGAGAGCGCATCTGCGAGTTCATTCATCTTATTCACGACAAGATTTTCATCCACGTCTGCGGCTCTCAGGAAGTCTGCAAGTATCTTGATGCGGAGCTTCCAGCTTTCATCTTTTCTGCTGTCATTCACCAGCTTGTCGACAATTGCTGTCAGGATTTTGTCTGCATCCTGGTCGGAGTCCTTGTGGTGTACGTGTTCGTCTGCTTCGGGGAGGTAGTATACCGCGATCGAGATTTCGCTGAAGAATTCTGCCCACTTCTGGAACTCCCTTTCCACCTCACCTCCGTTTGGGTCAAAGGCCAGCGTTATCCCTTCCACGGTGTAAGTATGCTCATCTTGCTGCCTGGCTTCGATTCCCAGTGCAAACCTAAGTGCCTCAATTATAGTTTCTCTGAGCTCTTCAGGAGCGCCCTCCTTGAAACTCATGAAACCCTCTATGAGCATTCTCAGCACCAGAAGTCTTCACCTCCTGGCTGTGCTGATCTGCTTTTTGAAAATCCACTTTCTGAGGCCAAGCAGGAGGCGTTTCTCGTTCTCAGTCAGTTCTCCGTTGAATTTCAGGTTTGGCGGGGCGGTATCTCCGTAGAACTTGTTGAAGAGGTAGTGGTAGATTCTGAACCATTCAGTGCTGAATGGGGTGGCGAGTGAAGCCGTGTGCAGGTAGAGAAAAGCCTCGTATTCCGTTGCAATCTCATCCTTGACGCAGTTCACGGCCTCCTTAATCCTGTACTCCCTTGCAGTCCTGAGAAATTCCTCCCTGTTCAGGAGATCCTCAAAGCCGGGATAGCTGATCAGGGGGGCGCTGCCTGCGTAAACTGCGGCTTTCTTTAGCAGTTTGTTTTCATTCATGTTACACCACCTTGCTGGGGAGTTTGGTGGCTTAGATAATGGCGCCGAGCAGTTTCGTTCTCAGTGCTGACGAGGCAGTGACGATTTCAGTGAAGACGGGGTTTCCTAAAACCTTTTCATAGATTTTTTGGAAATCCTCATCATTCAGATTTTCAAGAATTTCTGCCCACTTTCTCAGCTCATTCTCCCAGGAATCCTCAAATGATTCCTTAAATGATTTCATCTCCCCAGATGAGTTCATCTTCTCACCTCCACTGGGGAAGTGGGTGAGTGGTTGCAGCTGTGTTACAGCGGAAAAGAGGTGTCTTACAGCGGAAAAGTAGTGTTTACAGCGGAAAAGTGGTGTCTGAGATGCCANNAAAAAAAAAAGGAAAATCAGAGGAGAAGAGATAGCACTTCGCTTCTGTCCAGTTCGTGCAGCTCTATCGCGGGATTGAAGAAGCCGTCTTTGCCGCACAGGTAGAGCCAGGTGCACTTTTTCTCCTCATCATCGAGTCTGTGCGGTGATTTCAGAAGGAAATACCTGTCAAACAGCTTCACGATTTTCTCATGGTCGCTCAGCCTCTTCATGACTCTGACACACATCGATATCTGAAGCCTGCTCGAATTTTTCAGCCCGTTCACGACTCTTTTGATGTATTCTTTTTCACTGTCCGGGATGCGGTGGATCTTGATTGGAGGTTGCGGGGAAATCTTCAATCTTTCCATCCAGCCGTTGACGTCTTGCCACATTGTTGCAGTTTCCTTCTCGCAGACCTGAACGTGAAGCACCACGTCCGGGAATGACTCTTCGGGCCACCACGGTAGCGTGAGAACGACAACTCTTTGCGGATTCGTTTCTGCAACCTCTTCAACGATAGAGACGGCAAGATCCTTCAGCCCATCCAGATCGAGTCTTCCCATTTTCCATCACCTCAGAGGAGCAGCAAAAGCGCTTCATCCTGGCTTATCTCGTAGAATCTCACAGGGGGAGCATACCGATATCCTGTGTCGACTACGCGAAAGTAGCGGACTTTACCTATTTCATAGGAAAAGAGCTCATAATCCGTATTCGCGAAGTAGAGTTTATCGAAGAGTTTTACAATGTATTCAAACTCACCCAGCATTTTCAGAACCTTTGCACCCACGAGTACGCGGTACATCTTCTCCTCTTTCACGGCCTCTATCAGTTTTCTGACATCAGCCTGATGATGCAGGCTTCTGTAAAACTCGAAAACGACTTCTTCACGCTTTCCAGTGTAATCACTGAGGATCTCCTGTTCGCAGACACGGATTTCGTTTATGGGGTCTTTTTTTGGCAGCTGCGCTCCGGATTCCGCTGCCTTTTCGAGGAGAGAAATCACGAGATTTTTGAAGTCCTCTGGGCTGTATTTTTTCCCTCTGATGTCGCTTTTGAGTCCCATTTTCCCCACCTCCCCTCTCTTTTTCTGGAAATCAGAGACATGTTGCAAGGATTTCTTTTCTGTCCACTTCGCGGAACTCGCTTGCAATGTCGATCTTTCCTGTGTCATCGCGCACGGGGAACCAGCAATACATGTTCTCATTCTCGGAGACTATGCGATCTGTCCTGATGTGGAAATACCTGTCAAACAGCTTCACGTATAGCTCGTGGCGGCTCAGCTTTTTCAGGATCCGGACGCAGATACCCATCCTGTATTCGTTCAGTTCCTTCAGCTCCCGTATTATTTCTCTGACATTTCTCAGGTCACCGCTCTCCGTCAGGCACGGTATGCATATCTTGATAGGAACTATCTCTATCCTTTCCTGCCACCTGGCGTACTCGTGATCTGTGAAGACCTCATGCTCGCAGATCTGGATGAAGCCCAGCTTACCCAGATACTTGCGTTCAGGATTGTAGTCCCGTGTAATCCTTCCGACAACTATTCTCCGCGGGTTGTTTTCCGCGGCCCACTCAAGGAGAGAGAAGGCCAGCTCCGTGAACTCCTTGGGGCCGTATATTTTCTTTTTTAACCATCCCCTGGATATTTCAGCACCCACTTCATCCATTTTTAATCACCTCCGCCGGGGAAATGGGTGGAAAAGGGTTTTTAACTTCAAAAACGGATTTAAAGCATGGATATCTTTCTTCCCGCAGTGGATGGCATGGTTGAAAAGCTGCAGGAGCTTTCTGAAGAATTAAAAAAAGCAGGTGTCGATGTCGAAATCGGAGAAAAAGTCAGAATGAGCTCTGAAGCGTTTCTTGGGGTGGAGTTCTACGAAAGCGATGAGCCTGAGATAATAATGCCTGCGGAGCAGAAGCTCATTGATGTCTTCGAAAAGCTGAGCCCGTTTGTCTTCACTCTTGTGAATGAAAAAGAGTTGAGAATAACATTCGTTCTTGACAGATACGCGTGGGTTGTTTGTCCATTCTGTTCAGAGGAGCTGCGGCTTTATTTTGGAGTCGGGAGGACTGTTCATCCTGCTCAATGCGCCTGCGGGGCTGAAATAGAGTATGTGGTTGGTGATCTGGCCGAGGAGCTTGCTTACAGGTTTGATCACGTGGAGACAATCTCGGAGAAGGAGTATATTGCAGATGGGAGGAGACTTGTTCTGGTCGCCGAAGATGATGAAGACGACATCTGGAGCGGCTTCTTCTTCATGAAAAAACCCTGAATGACGTTTTCGGTTGCCTTGCCGGTTGCCTTGCCGGTTGCCTTGCCGGAGAAATTGTCTGGCGGCTAGATCATGGTGCTGAGCAACTTTTTTCTCAGCTCCGGGGAGCTGGCTACAATTTCGGAGAACACCGGGCTTTTGAGCATGTTTTTGGAGATTTTTTGAAGACACCCTTCGTCCAGGTTTTCAAGGATACTTGCCCACTTTCTCAGCTCGTTCTCCCAGAGCTCCTCAAGCTTTTCCAAGGTCCATCACCTGTCAGGTGCCCTCTTTTTCGAGGTATTCTGAGAGCTTGCTTTGGGTCTGTGTGTCTTCCGTGAGCCCGTACACGATTGCTCTTGCAACTTCTTTTGCATCTTTCTCGTTTCTGAACCAGAACCGAATGTTTCCGTTCTTGTAAACTTTCACTGCCACGATTGGCCCCCCGAACTCCTTTTTTTCGAAGAAATCGCCGTGCAGAGCTCTGTAGGCCTCGTAGACTTCCTCGGCCTTTACCGTGGACGGGGGCTCGCTCGCAAGGATTATTTTTGCAAGCTTGAATATATTTGCTATTGAGTTGATTATCTCGGTCCTGTTGACTGGCTCCCAGGGATCGGGCATTTCTAAATAGTGGAAGAGGACGAGCCTGTTTTTTTCGAGGATTCCGGCTATTTTCTCCTCCGGACTGAGGAGGTCCAGGTATGAGGGTATCATGTCTTCCACCGAGCGTATGATCATTTCGAGCGCGAGCTCGTCGGCCCTGCTGAAATACTCCTTCTCAACGTAGTTTACGAGCTCGAAAGCGTCGAACTTGTCCCGGAAGCGCATGACAATGTCGTCCCTGTCAATCGGCAAGTTCATGTCTTCTGTCATGAGGTTAACAACGAATCTTATCATGGCTTCTTTGATCCACGTGATGCAATCGTTCAGTTTAAATTTGTATAGGAAGGGAGTCCAGGAATCTTCCGGGAGCTTGAACGCCTCTATTATAATTTCGTGGAAGTGCTTGAACAGCTCAGGGATCATTTCTATCCTTTCCCAGAGCTTGTTTAGCAGATCCAGCTGGTATGTGTCAAACTTCAATTCGATCACCTCTGCCGGGGAAATGGGTGAGAAAATCACTTCAACAGGGCGACGATATCTGGAGCGGCTTCTTCTTCATGAAAAAAACCTGAGTTCTCTGGAAAAAAATCAGGCGTTTTCCTGACAGCTTTGCGTTTTTTCGAGGTATTCTGAGAGCTTGCTTTGGGTCTGTGTGTCTTCCGTGAGCCCGTACACGATTGCTCTTGCAACTTCTTTTGCATCTTTCTCGTTTCTGAACCAGAACCGAATGTTTCCGTTCTTGTAAACTTTCACTGCCACAATTGGTCCCCAGAACTCCTTTTTTTCGAAGAAATCGCTTCTGTAAGCACTGTAAGCACTGTAGACTTCCTCGGCCTTTACCGTGGACGGGGGCTTACCTTCAAGGACTATTTTCGCGAACTTGAACACATCCGCTATTGAGTCGAGCACTTCTCTCTTGTTGACTGGCTCATGAAAGCCGTATGCCTCCAGGTAGCAGTGGAGGACGAGCTTGTTTTTCTCGAGAATTTTTTCCATTATCTTCTCCGGATCATCGTAGATGTCCGGGTCGGGAGGTATCATGCTCCTTACATTGGATCTGATCCTTTTGAGCGCAATCTCGTCAGCTCTGCTGAGGTACTTGCTCTCGATGTAGTTTGCGACCTCAAAGGCGTCAAACCTGCCCTGAAAGTGCTTGATAATGCTGCTCATGTCAACAGTCAGGTTCAGGTCTTTTGTCATGTGAAAAGCAACGAATATTATCATGTCTTCTTCAATTCGGCTGATATAGTTTTCCAGTAAGACTCCGTAGTTAAACGGAGTTCCGTACTCTTCCGGGAGTTTGAGAACCTCTCTTATGGTTTTGTCGGCTAGCTTTAACAGCCCGGGCAGCATTCTTACCCTTTCCCAGAGCTTGTTTAGCAGATCCAGATGGTATGTGTCAAACTTCAATTCGATCACCTCCGCCGGGGAAATGGGTGAAAGACCACGGGATATCATCCCGGATGAAGGCGAGGCCGGGTGTAGAGGGTGTAGATTTTGAAAAAAAAAAGAGTTTGGAGAAAAGAGCGATCTCTGAAATTCAGCTCTTCTGCTTTTTCAGTTGCCAGGGCTCCTTCACGAACCACATCCGCCAGTTCGTTGTTCCCCTTCCGACGTACTTCACGTTTTCGAAGAATTTGTCTATGTGTATTTTTTGCCATTCAAGGGGGACAGGTATTCCGAGAGTTGAGCAGCCTTCATTCCAGAGCATTTCGAGCTCGGGACTCCATCCTCCAGATCTTGCACTCTCACAGACAATTCTGGCTCCACAGGAGCATCTATCAAGATATTTCATCGCATAAGCCCTCAGATGGGATTCCTCGCAGAAGGGACATTTCACGATGTCTTTCTCCTGCTCTCTTCTCTCCTCCAGCAGTACTTCCGCAAGTTCGTCCGGAGTGCCTTCGAACCAGAAGAGATATGTGTTCGCGCCGACAGTTACCTTTATGCCCCAGAGATCCCTTCCCAGCTTGCTGAAGCTGTGAATCTCTGTTTCCAGGCCGGCAGGGGCGTCCTTGTTTAGCCTTTTCTCCAGCTGCATTGCAATTTCCCATGCTTCATCCATTTTTCTCAATTTTTCATTCACCTTTCTCAGGATCTCCTTCACGGTTTCCTCGCTCGCACTTGAAACGAAGTCGATAATATCGTGGAGGCAAATCTCCTCTCCTGATTCCACCAGAAGATACCTAATATCAAACCCAGTTTTTTCAATCTCCTTCAGAACGGATAGAATCTCCTCACGGCTGTTTAGCTCCTTTGAGCAGAAGTCCGTGATGTAGTTCACAGCTATCTTTATCATCCTCTTTCTTTTTTTTATCAGTTTTTTTCTTTCTCTCATCAGCTTTCTTATCAGGCTTTTTCTATCAGCCTCATCGCTTTTTTCCCTCTTCATGGTATCACCCATCTTTTGCGGATTCTGCAATTTGTCACAGCAACTCTGCGAGAATCACTTCTTTCAGATTGGGGAGAACGGCTCTCAGCTTTTTTAACCTTTCCTCCTTCACGTTCTCTCCGGACTTTTCGAGGAATTCAATGATTTTCTGGAACTTTGCGGGCTCGTAGTAGAAACCGCCCTCTTCGCTTATTCCATCAAAAATCCTGGACAGGACGGCTTCCCGGCTGTATCTTTCTGCTTTGCAATCAACGTACCGCAGCTGGATTATTCCGGCTGCTGCGTAGACAAGCAGGAGGGCACCGCCGTCAAGTTTGAATTTTCTGCAAAGTGTGGTGACCTCCTCGACAATCTTCTCCGAAACAGTGGTTTCGAAGTATACCTCTGAATGGCACTCCATGCACGTCAGGCGCCCCTCTATGGAGTCCACTATGAACTTCTCGTTGAGACATTCTGCACAGAAGCGCACAGCCCTCTTTCTCATGTTGCCACCTCAATCTTGTCCTGGAAAATTAGATGATTTCCGTGAGAAGTGTAATCTTAATCTCTGGCGGCAGTTCATCTGGCTGCAGTGGCGTCCTCGACAGCACTTCATATCTATCAGTCAGGTATGACGTCCTGCCGGAATCAGTGCGACCCAGTAGAGTTCCGGATTCAGTGTCGAAGTAAAGCCATTTGCTGTTGGGCTCTTTTCCGCAGTCCAGCTTGAAGAACAGTATCTCGTTGCTTCCTTCTCTTTTTGCAGCAATAATATCACCGTAGGTTGCTTTTAGACTGCACTTTATGGTTTTCTCGGAGTTCAGCACTGTGATTTTCTCCAGTCTGGACTTGTTGTTCAGGATATACCATGCGTTATCCTCTCTCACATAGTAGTTTGTTCCGAGCAGTATCATGAACGGGGTGCCATCGTCAATCGGTCTTTTCTTGCCCAGTGAGGTGTAGTCAGAGTATATCTGGATTTTTATTTCCTCTGTGCGGAAGTTTACAGCCACTCTCAGCTTTTTGTGGTAAATCATCCTCACTTGAAGGAAAACCGGGTGGCCTGTTTCAGTGCTGAGCTGCTTCAGGGATGGGTACTCTCCTCTCACGACCTTGTCTGTCATTTCTGCAAGCAGCCAGATTTTTTCTTTCTGGACCTTTGTCGGAGCCTTCTGTTTTGAGATTTTGGGAATCACTTTCTCTGCAACTTCCAGCAACGACAACCTGAACCTGTACTTATCAAATTCAGACAGCTTCATCTAAATCACCTCACCGGGGACTGGGTGAGCGTTTGCAGGAGATTTCACCTCACATAAACCTCAAATCAAAAAAATCGTCGTTCAGATTGTTCCGGCGAGAATCTTTTTTTCTATCTCGGATGCGAGTTCAGGCTTCTTTTTCGTGATTTTCTCTACAAACTCTTCCAGCATGTCTGAAATTTCTGAAGTTTTGCAGGGGGTTATAAGCTGGGAGATGTTTCTGGCGTGGTAGAGGTCGTTGAAGATCTCAAGGTCATCTATCGAATCACGTATCTTCTTGCGGAACCATTCTCCCTTCTGCTCATCGTAGATTATGAGATTGTCTTGAACCACGGCGGCGAGGTATCTGTCATTCACGATTGTGAAGTCTTCGGTGATCTCTTCAGGGAGCGAAACGGACTCTCTCTCCATGTAGATGATACGCGACTCGTGCTCGATGACTTTTCCATCTCTGAGCTCTACTATCCACAGAGAGGAGCAGTCGTAGCCGCTCTTCAACATGATACGCCCCTCAGCGACTTTTGAGAGAGCTGCAAGTAGCAGGTATATACCTGAATTCTCGTAAAAATAGCATTCATCCGGTACGATCTCGTTTCCCGAGACATAGAATCCTACTGTATTGTAGAATTCGTATTTGTCGAGGATTCTCTTTGCTGCTTCCGGATCTCTGGTGGTTATATCATGTTCAAGTATCTCAGTGTATGTGCCCATGCTTACCACCTCATATACTCATGTACGTTTAAGCACATGAGCACAGATGTCATGAAGCCTCACCACCGCATGGATTTGCTGAGAACAGGCTTCTCATGCAGTCAATCAGGAGATGGTAATCTATGACCTCAACTTCAACATCCGCTCCGCACGCAGCGAGCTTGTTTATTATATCCTTAATGTCGTCTGCGGATCTGTACTTTTCATCATACTTTATTTTCAGTATAATTTCCTTTTTCATCCCGATCACCTCACTGGGGACTGGGTGTTGAGATTGCCGGTGTTTTCAGCTCTCCGGAGAAAAATTGAAGATTGTTCTGTCCTGCAAAAATCTCACTTCTTTCTCCGTTTTTCCAGAAAAAATCCGTTTTTCCAGAAAAAAAAGCAAAAAAAAGCGATGAAAAAATAAGCACTACTCCATTCTGATAACTTTTCCGAACGGGAACGCTGACTCCGGTGCACCATCTCTGCAGACGAGCCATATCGTCGCTATTTTCGGCGGAATTTCGGGAAAGTCTCCGTAACCGTCTGTGAAGTAAACCACGAGTTTGGCCTTCTTTTTCTCTGCCAGGGCGAATACTGGCCTGAAGTCCGTCCCTCCGCCGCCTTTTGGAGTGAACTTGCTGAGCTGGAATCTGCTGCGTATCTCTTCAACTGTCTGTATCTGTGCATCGCTGCTCACGAGGGTCAGCTTTAGCGACTGGTAGTTCCTCATCAGCCATTCTACCTCTCCCAGAAACTCTGAAAGCAGCCTGTTGTCAATTGAGAGGGATGTGTCGATCGCCACGAGCGCTTCGAGGTGCTCACCTTTTGCAATTCCGGGGAGGAACACGTTTTCCGGACTCTTCTTGCTCGGTTTCCGGAAGGAGTAGTCGTGGGGTATTGCCTGTGTCACGTAGCGTCTCAGGAGGGCTTTCCAGTTTACTCTGGGTTTCAGGGCTGCATCCACAAGCCTTTCGAGCCCTGCAGGTGTTTTTCCGTGCATCTTTGCAAACATGTAAGCCTCGCTGAGCAGTTCCTTAGGGCTCTTCTGGGAGGGGAAGCCCTGCGTTGTCTGCGGCTGCGTGTTCTGGTTGTTTCCACCTTCACTGTCTCTGCTGTTCCCGTTCTGCTCGCTCTCATCTGTCGTGTCGTCGGAGAAGTACATGGTGTCTTCATTCTCGTCGCTCTCGTTTTCGTCTACTGCAAAATCTCTGATTTCCCAGTAAACTTCTTCAGCTGATTTTCTTTCCGGATCTAAGACCACGTATTTTTTGCCTTTGGCGTCGGTTATCTCCACATACATCCTGTTTGTCTTGTAATCGCGCTCCGGTACTATTGCACCCTGCTTCACTTCGATTACTTTCCCATCCGGCAGCTTGATTTTGTGCTTCCAGACCGGCAGTCTGAAACCGTTGCTGACCAGTATTGCGTTGACAACTATGTCCTCGGCAATGTTCATTCTGCTGTAGTACTGCCTGTCCTTTTCACCTCCGAGCATCTTTCTGGCCTCCTTTGCCCTTCTCGTGTGCCCGAGTAAGTAGTGCAGCAGCTCATGGCACAGCACACCTGCGAGCTCCTCGTCGCTCAGCTTTTCCACGAAGTTGGGGTTGTAGACTATCTTTGGTCCGGGCGGCTTTTGCTCTTCCTTGCTGACTATGCTGACATGCATGAGCGCGTAACCGAAAAAGGGCTTCTCTCTCAGGAGCTGTATTCTTGCCTTTATGATTTTTTCCTTTATTTCCTTTATTTCCTTCACCATTGTGAAAACCTCCTGCTTATAAGCTAAAGAGTCTGCTGAACTTTCTGCGGAAATCTGGATCATCAGGCTCTTCTTTGCTCCTGTGGAACTCCACGAACTCATCCCATAATCCTTTTTCCTTTAGAAAATCCCTGACATCGCCCAGAAGCCTGTCGCAGTAGCACTGACTGATTTTTCTGTATCCTGCTTTCGGATCAAATTCGATTGCAAACGTTTCTCCGCAGGTCGGACAGACTTCATCATCTATAAAGCCACTCATTCTCATCACCTCCACTTTAGCGGGAAAAATTATTCATCATTGGATTTCAAAATCTCAACTGCTTCATCGTAATCATCAGTGATCATTTTCCCGCACTCAGGACAATGAAAAGCCTCTTCGAAGACGTCAATAAGTTTCTTTTCGACTTCCTCACAACCCAACCTTCCTCTATCAAAGAAAACTCTTTCGTAAATGTAGAATGTTGCTGCATACCGGTATTCGAGCTCCTTAAGTTTATTACCACATTCCGGACAAACTTTCATTTTCCATCACCTCCACCGGGGAGGTGGGTGAAAAGTCAGCACAGGGCTGACCTCCCCTCCGCCCTGAGGGCGCCCCTTCTGGTTTTGCAGGTGTGTGTTTTTTGCATGCATTGTTTTTTTTGTTTTTTCTATTTTTAATTATTAATAGGAAGGTAAGAGTGGTAAGAACGGTAAGAATCGACACTTGGGTAAGAAAGGTAAGAAAAGGTAAGAATCGATACTCAAAAGTGAAAGAGATAAGAAAAACGGTAAGAAAGGTAAGAATAGAATTTAATCCTGCATGAAAAAAGTTTTCATGACCACCGGGTGAAGTCAATATCCTCAACCACTGCTACTGGCTCTTGGGCTTCTGATTCCTCCAGTTCCTCCAGTTTCTCCACTCCCATTGTTACAAACTCCTTGAACTCCGAATAGTCCACCCTCACAACTGAGCAGTTCATGACTTTTCCGCCCACCTTGAAGCTCTTCTTTGGGATATACTCCCATTTAAAGAGCTCAGCAAGCGATTGAAGCCCGCCGGCCACCTCTATATCTTGCTTCTCCAGCTCTTCAATGATTCCCCGCATGATATACACACTGTCCTCCTTTGCAAACAGCCACGGGATGAGCTTCTTCTCGATAACCGCCCTCACCCTGAACTCATGTTCAACGTTACTACTGCTGACACTGTCCACCACCTCGTAGCCTGCCAGCCTCCCCACACCCTTGAAAAAGGCCTCATCTATTCTTTTAGCAAGGAATTCACGGATTCTGAGCCTGAGTTCTTCCTCAAATTCCTCCTCTCCCCTCTCCTCATAACTGTCGTATATCCAATCTGGAGCCTCAAGCCCCGCATGCTCATAAGCCCTCTCAAGTATCTCTATGGCCAGCTCCTCCCATTTGTCCGCAATATCGTGAGGCAGGCCATCCTTGAACTTGCTCATCACGTAGTCAAGGACAAAATCCCCAACCGGGAAGAGCTCCCTGAAAATCCTTGGCCTGATTTTCTCGTTGAACTCCTTCTTTCTCTCCTCACTCGGCGCATCCCCCCTCGTTACGTTGATAAAGAAAAACCTCGCCCTCGTGGCCTCCTCCTTTGGCAGTCCTCTATTTGTGGTGAAAATCAACGGGGAGAAGGCCATAATCTCCTCATAAACTCCCTGCCTGATAAACCGGCCTCTTGCAACGGTCTTATCTATTGCGTTCTTTATCACGTCCTCAAGGTCTCTGTTCAGGCTTCCGAAAATCGGGGCGGTCTCGTTTATCAATGTCGGGAACGTAGTTCTCCTTATCACCTCTCCAAATCTTGGTATCGTGTTTATTGACGAACCGGGCTTTTCTCCGCCATTCCACCGCCAGATGTTTATGGCTATCTCCGCCATTGTGCTTTTCCCCGCTTGGGGGTCTCCCTTGATGAACGGGAGCTTAATCCACCTCCCGCTCTGCTTTATCGCAAAGATAAACGGGCTTATCACGCTCCATCTTATCATCCTGCTGAACTTTGGCCTCACATTCCCGAACCACTCATTAGCGAGCTCATTCAGCAGAAGGAGGGCTTTTTCAAGCTCCCCGCTTGAAGGTCTGGCATACTTAACCGTGCACTGCAGTTTTCCGTCAATCAGGAAGACCCCGGGAATCTCCACCTCTGTCTTGATTTCGGCAAGCTTTTTCTTGCAGAATGCCTCAATCAGAATGTTGAGGTAGTCCTGCCCCCTGTAGCTCTTAACCACAAGACCCTCAAGCTTCAGCCTTACGTATATTTCATCAATTGTAGCTGGTCCTATTACAATAGGCCTTGGCCTTGTGGATACCTTCCATACAACCCTGTAGCGGGTTATTTCGCCAAGCGGGCTTGCGTAAACGACAACCTCAACTGGAGCCCCGTAAAAGACCGGTTCTTTTTTGACATATATTTTTTCTTTTTCTTTTTGTTTCTTCCCCTTCCACGCTATTGTTATAACATCCTCCCTGAGGATGTAAACCTCAAACTCCTTCCTGTCCGCAAATAAGAGATATGGGGGGTCATAGCTCACTTCCTCAATTACGGGGTCTTGTGGGGAGGGGCTACCTCTGCCAAAAAAGTTTTCAAGTTCTTGTAATGTATCAATTGCTTTTCTCTTGTTTAAATGGCTAATCGGTGGTGTTTTGAATCCTTCTAACAGTAATTCAAAGATACTTGGAGCCCTTTCAAACTCCTCTAAACATATTTCAAGGTTGTTGAGGTTTATTTCGGTGTTAAACACCTTCTCAAGCTCTTTCAGGTCAACTTTTCCCCTGTAGCCTGCTATAATACCGGGTATCACCTCTTTGGGGTCGCTCCCTGTTCCTGCGTTGAGAGTTTTTAGTATTTCAGAAATTAATACCGGGCTTATTCCCGCTACCGCTCCCCATTCTGCCAAGCGGTAAGAGAAGAGTTTTTCCGTCCCCTCCTGCGCCAACGTGGTGTAGGGCTCTGAGAGTATTCCAACGATTTTACCCACTTTTTTATCGCTCAAATCCCTAAATCCTCTTTTGCGGGTTTCAACAATTCTGGCGATATCCTCGCAAATCTCCCCGCCGATAAGCTCCTCAAGCCCTGCCCTTCCCTTTACCTCCTCCCTGTCCTCAATTGCGACATCATGGGGCTCAAAACCAAATAACTGGGTTAATTCTCCCGCAAGGGGGGTGATGTCTATCCCGGCCTTCTTGTAGCTCCTCACCAAAGCCTCATGCCTCATCTTCAGGCTGTCATCATCCTTATTTTCGCTGTAGAGCCTCAACAGAACCTTTGCCGCTGATACCGGGCTTATCCCCGCCTTGGCAAACCAGCCCGACAAATAGAGCCAAATGTTCTGTCTCTCCCCCACCTTGTAGTGCGGTTTTAGCTTCTCGACAATCTGGCCGATTTCCTCATCACTCAGCTTCCGCAGATAACTGACCTTATGTGACGCTTGTGATGCTTTCAGCTCCTTCTCTTTCTTCTCCTCCTTCTCTTCTCCTTTTACAGCCCTCTCAACCTCCCTGATGATTTCCTCGAACCTGGCGGGGCTCAGCACCGTTATTGTGTTTAAATCAATCACCCACTCATACCGAACTCCTGAAGGATGCAAGGATGGCGGGATTAGCTGATAGTTGGTTACGAGAATTTCTACAGCCTTAAGTCTTCTTGTTGTGAGCTTGATGTTGTCCTCTTTCTGAACAAAGACCAGAGCACCATAACCACGCAGTGCCTCATCGCTTGTAAATACTTCTCCGCAGTTCTTGCATCTGAACATGAGAACGTCGTTCTCAGTTTTCTCAAGGGTTTTATCCCCGCACTTTGGACATCTTAACCCTGTCTTCCATACAGCAGTTTTTTCAAGCAGTTTTGCGAGTTTTTGGGTCTTCTGGAGAATGAGAGGGTTATCTACATCAATCAGCACTGCAATAAGGTTCTTTGCCTTCTCGTTCTCAATCTGGCCGCCAACAATAGCTATACCGGTCAGCTTTTCGCTCTCAAGCCTCTTCTCAAGTTCCTCCCTTGTCAATCTCCTGTCAGGGCTCCATGACCCAATCGGCTCTTTGTAGTGAACCGGAACGACATTGAAGCCGCGAGTGTGCAAGTAAAGAGCCAGTTCTCTGAGTTCATGTGGGTTAAATTCCGAAAGGTTTTTATAATTCAGAGATTGATTATTATTGCCTGGCTTCATGTTTCTTCCCCCCCCTGTTCCTATTTCTTCCTCTTCTTCCGGATGATCCTACTGGGTTTTTTCTTCTCCCCCTTCCTTTCTCTCCCCTTTTGAGCCACCAACAACCACCTCCACCTGTTTTAACAAGGAAAAAAACTCCGAATCACTCCATACCGGAAAACCGTTTTTCACTATCTGGCTTAGTCCCAGTAAGATAGCCACCTGGCGGACAGAGGAAGGATAAAGCCCCAGTCTGTCTGCAACTGTCCTTGTCAGCTCCTCAACCTTGGGGTGAACTCTTACTTTTACCCCAATATTATCTAAGCTCATGTAAATAATGGGGTCACTATGGTATATATATTTTTCGCCAATATGTCCAAATAGGGCTGCAAACTAAAAACAGGTCATGGAAAATGCCTATATCCATTCATGTATTCTTTTATATGCTTTATACCTCCGGATTCCTGTATGTGCCCGTCTTTTTCTTGCGGGTTCTGATGGTGATAATTAATATGGGATGAACTTCCGCCGTGTTGGGTGAGGAGCCGGGATTTTAGGGGAAGAAGAGAAGGAGGGCTCACGCCTCAACGGGAGTGAGAGGGACATCAGCAGCCGCCGCCTCCCTTCTGCCATACCACACAAGGGGTGGTGTGTTGTGTTGTTGTAGTTGTCTATTTTTTAATTATCAATAAGAAGGTAAGAAAGGTAAGAAAGGTAAGAATCGATACTTGGAGGTAAGACTGGTAAGAAGGTAAGAATCGGTACTTAGAAAGTTTGATTTTTTTTCCACAAACTAGGGGGTGTACTATATAGCGTTCTTACCTTCTTACCTTATTCTTACCCTGACGAAATCGCTCTGTTTTCAAAATAATCCCTCCGTATACTCCCATTTGTGGGATATAGAGGTTTAGCTTAGAGATTTCTGAAAAACAAACCACCGTGGTAAATATAACCCCCTCGAATCTTTTAAATTTGGCAAGAAAGGTAAGAATAGAATTTAATCCTGCATGAAAAAAGTTTTCATGACCACCGGGTGAAGTCAATATCCTCAACCACTGCTACTGGCTCTTGGGCTTCTGATTCCTCCAGCTTCTTTTTCGAATTTTTCAGCCCGTTAACGCCCGTTCACGACTCTCTTGACGTGTTCTTTTTCACTGTCAGGGATGGTGAACATCAGAGCAGGAGCGTGAGCACCTCCTCTCTGTTTAGCTCGTATAGCCTCATTGTGGGGTCGAGAAATCCCTTTTCATCACACGGACTGAGCCAGATATACCGGAAATCTTCATCGTCAGGGATCCAGGAGAACAGCCTCAGGAGGAAATACCTGTCAAAGAGTTTTATTATGGCTTCATGGTCGCTCAGCCTCTTCATGACTCTGACACAGGCCGTTACAAGAAAACCGGTCGAATTTTTCAGCCCGTTCACGACTCTTTTGATGTATTCTTTTTCACTGTCCGGGATCCTGCTGACTGTGATAGCCTTGCGGAGATGTATCCTCAGCCTTTCCATCTCCTCGTCGACATCATGCCACCGTGAAGGCGTCTCCTTCCCGCAGACCTGAATTACCAGCACAGCCCTCGTGAACGGTTCCTCAGGATGCTGTCGTGAGAGAGTGACAATTCTTCCCGGATTGGTTTCTGCGACTTCTTCGGTGATTGAGATTGCCAGCCTTCTCAGCCCATCGGAGTCAAGTTCTCTCATTTCCATCACCTTGAGGGCTTAGAGCAGGTAGAGCAGGGCTTCCTCCTCATCCAGCTCGTAAAAGTATCCCATGGGCAGAGTTGGAAAAATGTCGTCTCTCACCAGGAAGAAGTAGTAGTCTGCCTTTAGCTCTGAGATGCGGTGCGGCATCTCCACGAGAAAAACTTTGCCGAGGAAGGCTCGCTACAACCTCGCTGCGGCTCAGTTTCTTCAGGATTCTGACTGTAACTCCTATCTTGTACTTGTCCACTTTTTTCACGTCTTCCACAATCTCTTTTATCTCCCTCGGCGTCCCGTCCTCTGTAAGGCAGGGTATGTGGCAGTCGTAGGGAGGGGAGATTTGTATGCTTTCCATCGCAAAACCTGACCACTGGATGTAGAAGACCCTGGTTTTTCTCCTTGAATAACACCTGCGCTCTCCGGGCGCACGTTCGTATACTGTGATATCTATGAGCTTGTCTCCCTGGCGGTTGATTGCTATGCGCTCCGGCTCGGTCTCTGCAACTTTGTCAAGTGTCTCGAGAGCCAGTTTTCTGAAGTCATGAGGGAAGTACTCCTTCACCTTCACCACCTCTGCCGGGGAAAAGGGTGGAGTTCAGAGTAAAAGCGAAAGAATATCTTTATCCTCTGCGCAGTAAATTTTCACTGCCTGCAGCTCGCGGTCGCGGTCTGTGTAGATGAGCAGCCAGCTCAGATCGCCCTCTTCTTTTATGCTCAGAAAACCTGCTTTGATGAGAAACAATCTGTCGGCGAGCTTCATCAGGTACGTGTTACTGTCGAATTTTTTAATCACCCGGGCGTTCGCGCATATCCAGATCTCTTCTGATTTTTTTAGGTCCCCGATGATCTCCAGAATATTTCTCGGCTCTCTGTTTTGAGTGTAGCAGGAGATTTCCAGCCGGAACGGAGTTATCTGGAGGTACTCCACGTTGTTGTAGCTGTCGGATATGTAGGATATGCCAGACATGCTTGCGGGATCCTGCTCCTGCCCGTATACCCGGATGTACTGCAGGTATCCTCCTATGCTTTCGATGAGAACTCTTCCGGGTTTTTCTCTTGCCGCCTTTTCGAGAATCTGAAATGCAGTTTCTCTTATGTCCTGGGGGCCGAGTTCTTTCAGGCCGGCTGTTATGTCGCAGCCTTCGTCCTGCATTTTCATCGCCTTCACTTCACAGCATGTAGCCGAGTGCCTCTTCTTTGCTCAGCCTGTAGAAGCGCTCTGTTAGCTCGAAGTCCCTGTCATCCCTCACAACAAACCAGTAGTGCCTCCCTTCCTTTTCAGGAATAAAATATTTTGATTTTATGAGGAAGAAATTACCGAGAAGTCCTGCAAGGATTTCCTGGTCGTTTATCTTCTTCAGGATTTTAACGCAGATCCCTATTTTGTACTTGTTCATTTTTTTCAGCTCTTCGATTATCTCACTGACATCTCTGAGCTCTCCGTCCTCGGTGAAGCAGGGTATGCTGTATTCAAGGGGGGAAATCTGGATTCTCTCCATCCACCTGTCGAAGTCTTTTTCGTTTCTTACCTCTCTCTCGCAGACCTGCATTAGTGAGAGCATCCCTATGTGAGCGTGATTCCAGCTTTTTCCCACGTGGGATATTACAATGTGCCTCGGGTTGGTTTTCAGGAATTCTTCAAGCGTTCTGAAGGCCAGTTCTGTGAACTCCTCGGGACCGTACTCCATCATTTTTTCGTCACCTTGCTGAAGAGGGGAGCAGGTATACAAGCATGTCCGTGATCGCGCTGGTGTATCTTGAGCGGTGGAACGCTCTCACAAAGAACTCCTTGTTCGCGGCTTTCATGCTCGAAAGTGTGAGCATGGCGAATTCAGCCATCTTGTTGCCTTCCATCTGCTTTGCTTTCGCCGTGATTCTCTCCCTTTCCTCCCTGTCGAGCCTCTCGTTTTCGAGCTTCTTCTTCAGTGAGATGTACTCTTCGAGCGTATCATCGTCGTAGATGCCAGTGAATATCTGTGCCACGAATCTGAGCAGCATCTCTGCATACTTCTCAGGGTTCTTGCTGTAGATATGCACGATTGAACCGATTACGGAGAACTTCTGAGATATCTCAAGCTTCGTGAACAGCTGNGGGNTTNTGAGGATTTCNTCCACGTNTACAGCGTTGCTGAGCTCCATAAACTGCCTGAACTGCAGTCCTGCCACGTAACCGCAGGCTTTTGCGACTGCCCTCCATGCCTCCCTGTTGCTCTTGTTGTTCATCAGCTTCGATGCCTTCTCCCAGCCCCTCGGTGTCGGGAATGTTCTGTCTCCCTCGACGTAGTGGAACAGCTTTTCTGGCTGGAAGCTCAGGAATGCGAGAATCCTGCTGTCTATTCCGTTGTCTACAGCCCAGTAGAACCAGCCTGTTCTCTTCTCGTCGTCCTTGAACACCGGCACAGCAAGCGTGACGTGCGTGAACCTCGTTTTCAGCGGGTCTGCAAGGTCGAAGGTGTATGCCTTGTCTTCCTCAATGTTGCCGGCTGCGATCACTGCAACACCGTCTGCGATCTCGAGGTCTTCTAACCTTCTGTCAAGGACAAGGCTGTACGCTGCATTCTGTGTCAGTGGCGGGGCGAGATTGAGCTCGTCGAGGAAGACAATACCTCTTATCTCCACACCGTTCTCTTTTTCGTAGTCCTTGCTGATTCTGTAGAGCCAGTCCGGGTAGTGCCACTTTGAAACACCATTGTCCTTGTAGAGCACGCCAATGATGTCGGTGGGGTCTCTTAGAGTCATTCTCCTGTCGATCAGCAGGAAATGTTCGTTGTCTGCGTCTCTTATGCTCTCGGACAGCTTCCTGCCGTATCTCTCTGCAAGGATTTCTGCTGCCTTTCTTACGGTGTATGATTTGCCTATTCCTGTTCTGCCCCAGATGTAGAGGGGTTCTTTTGTATCGTATGCGTCAAGGATGTCTGTCACTAACTCTTCATGTGAAACTTCAAACACATTCAGCTCCATCTCCTTTCTCCACACCATTTTTATCACCTCACTGGGGGCTGGGTGAAATCGTAGAGTTGAAATCACGGGAGGGCTTCACAGTTCTCTCGTAGGTCCTCATACTTATCAGGCCTCTTTAGTACTCTGAAAAAAGCATTATGTCAATTAAATCCGTATTGAGGCTCTCGATGAATTCCCTGAAACTTTTGAACATTTCGATGGTTGCGTCACAGCATTTTTCGCTCATGCAGACCATGCAGATTTTCGATTCTTCGAGATTTTTTATGATGCGGTCTATATTCTTCAGGATTTCGTCTTTGTAACCTGATATCCAGATAAATTCTCCATCCTCCCCTATGTACCTCCCTGCGTATTCGACTGCAGATATGTAATCTCCGAAATTCGAGCACTGTTCTGCGAAGGAGTATTTCCCCACCCACCCGGCTTCTTCAGATTTTATGGTGAACACGTACCTTCCCATTTTTCAGTCACCTCCACCGGGGAAGTGGGTGATTTGTCAGAAGAGAGAAAAGAAAGAAAAGAAAGAAAAAAAAGAAAAGAAAAAAAAAAAGAAAGAGAAAGAGAGGGAGAAAGAGGGAAAGAGAGAAAGAGAGAGAAAGAGTGAGGGAGAGGGAGAGAAAGAGTGAAAGAGAGAGAGGGAGAGGGAGAGGGAGAAAAAAAAAACAGAAAAATCAGTCACCTCAGTCTTGCACACACTATCTTCCACTGGCAGTTCTTGCACTCCCAGTGAAATGTTGGGCTGTGGATGTCAGGAATTTCGTCGCACTGCAGGTGATGGACGAGTGCTTCAGCTCTGCCCAGAAAGCTATCCCATTTTTTCTCCACGTTGCTGACATTGCAGATGTTCACGTTCGATGTGTCGTTCCTGTCGACAAAAACGACGTAGCATCTCTTGCGATGCAGCATTTTGCAGTAGGCTGCCGTCTGCATTGCCGCGCTCGCAAAGGGGGCTGAATGGACGTTTCCGGTGAACTTGAATTCGTAGACAGCATCGGTGGACACTGCATCGGCTCTTCCCCTCACTGTCCAGTCATCGATGCTGTATGAGCAGGGGACCTCCAGCTGGTAATGCTCCTCTTTGATGATGTCTTTCATTATCTTTGGGGCAGCGTTTGTGTGAAGTTCTTTCCCGTACTTCTGGTTCTCAGAGAATGGAGGCTTTGAATTAAATCGAATCGTGAAGAATGCTTTTCTGAGGCAGAAAGGTACATAAACTACAGGAATTGTCGCGAATTTCATCTTACCACCTCCACCGGGGATGGCGGGTGGTCGGAATTACCGTGAGCTGCCGGGCGAAATCATTATAAGGAAAAACGTCGCAGATTGATTCGGAAAAAAGAGGGGAGTCTGGGGAGTCGGAGTGTTGGCTGGAGTTTTCTCGTTCTTTTTTGTGCCAGATTTTCGTGAGGCTGGATTTTTGTAAAAATTCGTTAAAAAATCAGTCGGGGGCTGTCTCGAGTCTCGCCTGCCCTTCGTCGGGCTCCTTCACTGGAGCCCCCTTGATGAAATGCTCGAGTGTCCTGGCTATTGCGTCTGCGCAGCTCGTTATGGTGCCGTCCCTGTGTATCAGCGGTTTTGGACATCTAATGTTCTTCAGCTGCTTTGTTATCTCCTCTAAAGGTACTCCGCATCTCAGGGCGAGGCTGATGAGCCGGCCTATGGCTTCAGTCTGGGCGTAGTTGCAGCCCCCGCTGTGCCCCATCCTTATAAAAACTTCAAAGGGTTTTTTGTCAAGAAAATTTACTGTGACGTAGATCTTCCCGCATCCGCACAGCACCTGGTACGTCAGCCCCTCAACTGCCCTCGGCCTTGGTATCTTCCTCATGCCTTCTCACCTGTTCACCTGATTACCCGATCACCTGATTACCCGACCACCTGATCGCCTGATCACCTGAACTTCTGCTCCACGGCCTGTACAACCTCAGCCCCTCTCTGCACGGCGTAGATATAAGCGCTCGTGTTCAGAAAGTCGTATGTGTCCTTGTCAATCCTGAATACCTTCTCCGCTCTGACGACAGCTCTTCCGTTTATGACCTTCGGTTTCCCAACGACAGCTGCGATGTCAAGCGGTTCGAGGGCGTGCAGGGAATCTGCGAACACGGGGATATCACCGCTGTAGTCTGCGAGTCTGATCAGGGCTTTTCCGTTTTTTGTATGCCTGCCCTCGAGCACTATTCCCGCAAGCAGGACTCTGGACACCTCGATGCCCTTCAGGGGGATTTTCGCAGCAGGTAGACTCTCAAGCTGCTCTCTTTTCTCTTCGCATGCTTTTTTCAATTCGAGACTCAGGACTCTCACTGCGGGGGCTCTCTCTCCATTTTCCGGTACTGCTGCAGCTTCTGCAGCTTCTGTAGTTTCTGCAGCTTCTGCTATCAGTCTCTTTGTCATCTCTCGCAGCTCTGAACTGTCGAGAACTGTTATCTCATCAGCGAAGAAGATCCGGTTCCCTATTGTCCCCTTTGCGATTATATACTTTCCGAGAAGGCGGTTCTCTATTATATCTTTTTGCATGGTGGGATCCACTGCCATGAGATCGGTCTTTGTCATTTTGATTGCTTTTTCAAGGGTTTGTTCTGTGAGCATTATGCATGCAGTTCTGGTTCCATTATCGGCGATTACTTTTGCTATGAACTTCTCTACTGGTGAATCTTGCTTTCCGTGCTTAGTGCATGTCAAATCTTTAAGAGTTTTTTTGCATTTTGGGCATACTGGAACAAAACCGGCCTGCACGACATCAATTACGAGCCCCTCAAAGTTTTCACTGAAAACGTCAATGTCCTCGTTGATCTCCTTGACTTTCGTGCTCTTGGTGATCAATACTGCGATTCTGTTTCTTTCTTTGTCATGGGTTACAGCTGCATTTGTAAGTTCGTAGCACTTGTCTTTCTGGAGCACGTATTCGGACAGATTTACAACGAAAACCTTCCCGGTTTTGTCCCCTGCAAGGGTCCTCTGCCTGACTTTTCCCTTGCAGGGGATTGTTTCAATGACTTTTATTTTTATGTTCGCGTAGGTATCTTCCTTGAGTTCGGAGACATTGGTGTAAGTAACGCTGGTGTTCTTTCTTAATCCTTTCACGATCGCTAAATAGGCCTCTTCTTCGGGGATCTTGTATTCTTCAACAAGAAAAGCTATTTTTTTGGCGACTTCTCTGATAACCTCCTCATTCTGGGCGTCAATAACTTTGTTGTCTACGAGCTTTTTTAAAATCCTATCTACCGAACACATTTTACCTGCTTCCANTTTCACCACCTCCGACCGGGGAGGTGGGTGGGTCAGAAAGGTTGGAATTTAAATACAAAAATTAGGTAAAAAATACAAACCAGAGNNTCTTTTCGATCTCTCTTGCGACTGCCTTCTTCCCTCTGTGGACCGCGACAACCCCTGTCCTCCGCGATTTCGATGTGCTCCGGCTCTGGTGAGGTGCAGTCCACGAGATCCAGGATGCTCTCAATTGCATCACTTGCATCGCCGATTATCGCGTAGTACTTTGCCCCACATGTGCATGGAAGTGTCTGCTCGACAATTCTTGGAATCCTTGTTATCGGTTTTCCGCAGAATTCACACTTTGCCATCAGGAATCACCTTCGAAATCTCTGCTCTGTTCTTTTGTTCGTGAATACATTTATTAAATCTGCCTCGGTGTAAGCCCACATTATCTTGCAGTTCTTTGGGTATTCTGACAGGCTGTGCGAGCACCAGCTGTGTTCAGAGGTATCCTCGTATCTGTTTTCATTGCAGATCCAGTAAACCTTGTTGTTCATTGCAAGCTCATATGGCGTATCACCGCCATCAAAGTCGCCAATGTAGACTATCACCCTGTTCTTCGTTGCCTTCATGAACTGCTTGTGGAACTGCTCGTAATCGCTCCAGTTGTAGTAATCGTCCAGTTGTTTCCATGTTTTTACCGGTCTGGTTACCAGCCCATTGGGGGCTTCGTAGATTTCTATGTCCTTTCTCTCCATTGCTATGGTTGTCATTTTCTCCAGAATCTCCGCCCACCAGTCCATTGAACCGCTTGTATCGACAAGGAGGATCACTGTGTCTCTGTAGGTGTCCACGAGGCATGATTTCAGCGCTTTTCTGTTCATTGTTCTCTTCATGAGCTGCTTCACAGACAGCTTCTGAGTGCCGTTTGGAATCTCGTACTTTGTCTCCAGCTCGGCTATTTTCTCGATGAACCTCTGGAATGCTGTTCTGAGGACCTTTTCGAAGGTTGCATGTCTGAGATTCACTGCCCTGTTCAGTTTTCTTTCTCCGCTGTAGTTGCCGTGGTATCCTTCGCTTTCGGTGTCGTCCCCTTCGTCATAGTCATAATCGTCGTCATAGTCGTCCTCTTCTTCATCCTGGTTCTCCTCGGCCTCTTCTTCATCGCTGTCCTCAGCGTCACTGCCCTCACTGCCGTTACTTCCGCATCCTCCACTGCCTTCACTGCCCTCGCTACCCTCTCTACCCTCGCTGCCCTCAGTGCCCTCAGTACCCTCAGTGCCCTCAGTTTCACTGCCTTCACTGCCCTCGTCTTCACTGCCTTCTTTACCATCCCCATCGTTACCTTTCTCGTTACCTTCAGTGCTCTCTGCTTCACTGCCTTCGTCTTCACTGTCTTCATTGCCCTCTTCACGGTCTTCGTTGTTACTGCCCTCACTGCCCTCATCATCACTGCCTTCATTGCCCTCATCTTCACTGCTCTCACTGCCCCCTTCACTTCCTCCAGTGCCCTCAGTTTCACTGCCCTCACTGCCCTCGGCTTCGGTTTCGCTGCTCTGGTCGTTTTCGCTGTCTTTTTCGCTGTCTTTTTCGCTCTCGTTTTCGCTCTCGTTTTCACTCTCGTTTTTGCCTTCCCCTCCTCTGCTGGAGAAGTTCATTGAGAAAGTCAGCTCTCTGCCGCCATGGAAATCTTCGCTGGTCTCTGTGTTGTTTTCTGCTATAGGCTTCTCTTCGAATTCTGGATTGATGATTTCAGGCTCTGGCGGTGTTTCTGGATTTTCACTGCATTCTTCGTGAAAAATAGGAGATTCGGGGGAGTTGTTTTTGAGGTGTTCCCACCATTTTCTTATTTTCATCATTTTCATCATTGTCCCTCCAGAATCGCTCTTACCAGCTCACTGTCGCTGTCGCTGTCAAGAGTGTCTATTTTTGTGTACATTCGATAACCGGTGGCGTAGCTTATCTTGTACTCCGCTGTAACTCTAACGTGCTCTGTGCTTACTGCGTACTTTTCTGCAATTGCCCTCCTGAGTTCGTTGTACTTTTCAACTATCAGTTGTTTGTACTCTTTCTCAAACACTGCTTTTGCTTCATCGTAATCCTTTGCATCAACGTGGACTTCGTTGTCCAGTGTCCATCTGTCCCATTTAGATTTCAGTTCTAGTCTTGCTCTGTACAGTGCTGACTCACTGATAAGAGTCTCTATGAGATACCTGAGGGCGTCGCTGTTGTAGTCTGAAACTATTTCTACCGTCCACAGCGATACTGTGTCATTTAGCCTCTGTTCTCTGACAAGAACGAAGTCGAGTGAACCATTGTGATTCTCGAACCTTAGTATGTTTCTTGTATAATAGACAACGTTGTATCTGTCGATCAGTGTCTGAAGCACTGACTCGCTGAGTTTCAGTGTGTGCTTGATGTGCACAGTTGAATTCTTGAGCGACTCTTTGCACTTTACATTCACTGACCCTGAATAGTTTAAATCAGCAGACTTGATGACGTCATGGAGACTTAACGGGTTCTCTTTCACGATGTAAGTGCCGCTTTCGTCCTTGACAACTCTGAAGTCTCCGAAACTCCAGGGATTATCAGTTGGCTCTGGCCTGAAGTCCCTGATCACTGTTGCATAGTTTTCTTTGTCCATTATTGCAATCATTGAAACTTCTTGAATTTCCGATTCTACTTCTACTGGCTCTACGTTAAGTTCTCTTCTGACAATTCTGAACTTTGGCATCCTTGGAGACCACTGGTTTTCTTTTTCTTCTTCGTGTTCGCTGACTTCTTCGTAGTACTCTGTTATGTCTTCGTTCTCCTCCTCGTACTCGTAATGCATCGGTTCTCTGTTCCTCAGGTATTCTTTGAACTTCTGCCACTCTAAGTCATCCTTGATTACATATGAATAAACCAATGAACTCCAGTCCGCTTCGCTACCAAGAACTTCGACGGCTTTTGCCAGCTGTAGCAACTCTTGAACTGTTGCGGGCTTTCTGAGTCCAGCATTCAGTGTGTCTCTGTATAGCTGAATCAAAAGNTCNAGAANATCTTCTCTGACACCTCTGTTCTTCAAGATCTCTCTGACAAGCTTCGAGGGCAGGGGTTTCAGTTTTATAACTGAGACTCTTCTCAGAAGTGGTTCACTGAACTCTCTTTCGTCATTGCTCGTCAGAAAGACCCACAGATTTTCTGGGTTGCCCCTGGATTATTGACTCGTTGTCGAGCCTTGTTGAAACCCTGAAGTTCTGCAAGAAGTCAAGCAACATCGCGTCGGCGGTGGGTCTTGTTTTGTCGAGCTCATCGAGAACTAAGACAACTCTGCCTTTCTGGGACTTTTTAAGTGCCTCTGGTAAAGCGCCCAGAACAACCTTGACTCCGCTTTTTGTCGACTCATCTGGGAGTAGCTTGTATATTAGGTCGTCCTCAGTTGTACCTGTACTGCATTGATAGAAAACGTAATCTGCACCAAGAATCTTCGCTATCACTCTTGTTACTTCTGTTTTTCCAGTTCCTGGAGGACCTCTGAGCATCACTGGTGTCCTTGTTATGACGGAGGTATACAGGAGAACCAGAGTTGCGTCGTCGAATTGTAAGGCGCAGCTGGACATGTGTTTTTTAAAATCCTCCATACTCAAACACATATTCGCANCACCTCTACTGGGGAAGAGGGTGGGCTGCTTTTTCGTGTAAAGCCCGGAAAAAAGGCTAAAAAGTTATAAAAAAACAAAACAAAACAAAACAAAACNAAAGAAGGGAAAAAAAGTTACTCTTTGATCCTCGGTAGAGATATTTCCTTGGCGATAATGGAGTCGTGCAGTCTCTCTAAGTGCTTTTTTCTTCTAATGGATGCTGTTCTGGATCTGGATCTGTTCGTCTTTTTCTCAGNCGTCTCCATTTTTTAATCACCTCCACTGCATATGGGGATTTCTATCCTTTATTGAGTTTTATACTTAAGACTTTAAACCCGTCTTGCCTCAGGGAAATCCTTGCTCTGACTGTTTTTTTTCTGTTAGAGGCTTCTATTAGGATGTCTTTGTCTTTTGTTATCCTCTGGATTTCAAGGTTTGATTTGTTTAAAAACTTTGCAAGTTCTATCAAAATTTTGTCAGGCACGCTTTTGTCAGGTGTGCTCTCGATGATGGGGGACAAAGCAAGATCTATCCACTGGGAAGATACCACTTTACTCACCTCCACTGGGGAGGTGGGTGGGTGAGGGGGCTCGGAAACCTGAACTGCAGGGAGAGGAGGTATCTGCTATTTTCTTCTCAGAAGAGAGAGAATCTTTCTCAGGAGGCTGTTTCTGACTTTCTGGGTGCAGGTCTGGGGCTGGTGCTGGGTGCAGGCCTGGATCTGGGCTTCAGGGATCTTGTTGATAACCCAGTTGTGTTCGCCGGCTATGGGAATCACGTGAATTTCTGCTTTAGCCCTTGTTAGCGCTGTATACCATATCCTGTCTTCTTCTGCTGGATACGAAGGGTATTTTACTGCATCAATTACGAAAACCCTTTCATGTTCCATGCCTTTTATCGTGTGGACTGTGTCTATGCATATTGTGTTCATGTTAAAGCCGTCTCTCTTTATCAGTCTTGGTTGAATTCCTTCCTTTCTCAGCAGCCTCTCGAGAGTCAGGCAGTATGCGTTGTGCCTCACTGCAACGAGCCCTGACTGGTAGGAGCTGATGTATTTCGCGGCTTCTTTAAACGTAACTGGAGCCAGGACATGGATTGTACCTGTTTTGCTGTCATCCACCGGCTCAGAACGTGGTCTCTGAAGCTGGTCTCTGATCATCCAGTACGAGAAATCCCATAGATTCCTGGGGATTCGGTAGTTTTTCCTTAATACTTTCACGTGGTTTGAGAACGATAGAAACCTGTCAGGAGTTGCGCCCTGAAAGCTGAAGATGGATTGTAGCTCATCGCCGGCAGCGATTATCATGTCGGCATCGAAAATTGAATTCACTACCTCCCATTGGAGGGGGCTCAGGTCTTGAGCTTCATCAATGATTACGACTTCAGATCTGAATTGAGCATGGTTAAGTGCGATTTCGAGCATGTCCTCAAAGTCAATCAGGTTTCTCTCTTTTTTGAATCTCTCGTACTCATCGAGGAGATATGTGAAAAGGTCGTAGTCAATGCGGTAGACGTTGCAGAACCTGTCTACTGGAGGTCTTTTTAGGTTAATGTACAGTGATCGGATAGAGAAGAACTGCGCACCCGGAGAGGATACGTATGGGTTGGGGTCGTATTTGAGATTGACTCTCTTGCAGAACTCCACTTTCGCTTGCTCACTGAAAATCGCAGCGTTCTTGAATTTGTTTTTTAGAAGAGAGAAGCAGAGGGAGTGGAGCGTTCTTGCAAACACTTTGTTGTTTCTGTCTCTCTTTTTTAGCTCATTCACTGCAGAGTTTGTGTGGCTGATGAAGGTGCAGTCGTCGAACTCGTTCTGGGCTTTTTTTAACAAATAGTGGGTTTTCCCGGTTCCTGCGTCCCCTATAAGAATCAGCTTAACCACCATAATTTTTCCCTCCCCCTCTGGGCGGGATTTAGGGGGAAGAAAAAAGAGAACAGAAGCATAAGACAAAATGGGGGGGCACAGGAAAAAATTACTTAACTTTTGGAATTTTTGGGTATGCTGATAAAAGGTATAGGGAGAGTTGACGGCTTGTGTTTTTTTTTTAGCTCGTCAAAGAGTTTTTTGTAGGTTCGGGGATCAGGAGTCATTCTATCACCTCGGGTCATTCTATCACCTCCACCGGATTTTTGCGTTCAAAAAAAGAAATTACTGAATAGCGATTTCAAGAGCTTTTGTGATTAGCTCTTGGTTTGAGTCAACGACTGCCATGAATCCGTTCGCATGGATAAAGTGAGCTGGAACTTTGCCCCTAATGCGGTTGAAGTCTACCTGGGGATGATCATCGACGCGAATCAACGAAACGGCATTGGGTGTTCTCGGATTCGGCTGGATAATGATTGCAACAGAAGGGTGAGCGTTTTTAATGAACCTTATTGGGATGTTCTCGCTGATTCTCACTATTTTTAGGTTTTTTACTGTAAAAGTCTCAGCTTTTCTGGCTTTCTCAATGTTTTCTGTGTTTTCTTTGAGTAATGTCACAAAGCTTTTACCAAACTCGACCATAAAGGAGTGGAAAGCGTCTCCCGGTTTTATTACCGTAGCCCTGGAAAACATATTTAAGAGTGAGCGCACCACGGGGTCTTCGAATGGGGGAAGTTTAACTCCCCATTTTTGCTGAGTTTTAACGGGGCCAAGAGTGTCCCAATCACTGATCCACTTTAGTTCTTCGACATTCTCTGTGTCAATCTCCGGAAAGAACTTCTTGAGGACAAGAACTACAGACGCTGGTAAATTTGGATCGTGATGGTGGTCGAAGAACCTCTCTCCATCATGCCTGCCCCCAATGTCAACTACTATGTCCTCCTCAGAAAGCTCTGGGAGTTCCGAAACTCTGTGCACCTCAGCCTCCGGGAATTTCGAAAGCAACACCGCCACCGAAAGGAAATCGTCAACATGCGCAAACCCCGAGTGTGTATATATAACCATTCTACACCACCTCCTTTTTTTTCTTCACTGGGGAAATGGAAAGTGATTGTATGTTCTGTTCCTTTTCCCCCATCTTTTAATCTCTCCTTCTCTTCCCCTTTTTCTCTCCCTCCTTCTTCCTCTCCCACTCTCCTCTCCAGAAACAGACTGCTGACACCTTCTGGGAACCCCTGGAGGGGGGTCTCCACCCTTCAGTAGAACTGTCTCTGGTGCGGGGGGAGAGGGACAGGACCGGGGGTTAATCCCCACCTGGGGTTTATATATTCTCAGTAACACTGTTTCAATTTGTACACACTTGCATCATTTCAAAAACTCGGGCAAAATTGATGGGTGAGAGAGCCCACTATAGAGCACTTTGGAGCCCGTTGACGGCTTATTTTCCATCATAATGAGGAACGTCAAAATGATACATATTGAAACATTATAGTAAAGTTAAATGAAAACTTTTTATCAGGTTTTTTCGGTTAAAAAACTTAAAAATGCATTTTTTTGGAAGTTAAGTAATAAATACGCTTCAAAATCCAAGATTCGTTCGCAAAGGCCCTCTTCTGAACACCAAATACGAATTTGTCATTGCGTCATCACTTTTCGCGTTCACAATTTGCACACTGTTGAGCAAAAAATTTCACGCTGTATCAGAATGTCTCATGTTGCATGCAGTTGAATCGTTTCAAGTTGTTTCAAGTTGTTTCAATTTCAGTGGGGGTATTCCTCATTATGAGGGCAGAAAACGGGCTATAATGCCTCTCCTTATTCAGAGATTGTGATACAAATGTGAACAGTAACACTAATGATAGATTACAAGTTGATGCAACTTGAGAAATTCGCGATCACGAAGAGCAGCAATACTCAGCATGTGTTCTATCGCATACAGAGATAAAAATTCTGGTGGCTCCTTTTTCCGCTGTTTCAAAAAAACACTGTGCTGANTATTGCTGAGTATTGCTGAGAGATAAATCCACNTCTTGCAACGAAAAATTAAATGATGCAACCTNTGTACATCTCTGTATCAAAAAGATCGCTTCTGACATCATGCTGAACAGTGCTGAGAGATATGTTTCAGGCTTTATAAATTCCTTTATAAAGGCCTGTTTACCAGTGTCTCAGGTTGCATCAAAAAATTTAGTACTTGACTACATGTGTATCAGAAAATCTTTTTTTGTTTCATTTTTTTGTGCTTTTGTCTCAACTTGAATATGGTTTTACTCAAGTCTCATCACCTTTTCAAAAAGGTGCATCGAGTTGTATCAAAAAGATTTTTAGCTTAGGAGGATTAAGCGATCGATATTTTCTATAACGACTTAGCTAGATTTTGAAGCGATTACAGCCCTACTGATGCCGATAGGATATTGAGCTATAGAAAAATTTAAGTTTTCATATACAATAATTAAAATGTGACTGAACTAAATAATAAAAACACTTTTCCAATGTTCTGCAGAAGATGCGGTTCTCTTTTAAGATTTCCAATTTTCTGGTGCAGTAAATGCCGTAAAAGCGAGATCACAACCGGTAGTATTCTATTCAGGCAGCTAGAGAGACTCCTTGAGGATGAGAGAAGAGCAGAGATCAAAGATAAGAGAGGAGACATTTTAAGATGTGAAGTTGAGGACTGCTATGAAAACCTTGCTGTGCTTAATTGTAAAAGACCGGCATTCGAGGAAGGAGACGTTCTGGCGGTTGTAGAAAATGGATACAGCAGACCTCTTGGCACAGTAATCGAAAGCGGCGATTTAATACTTGTGGCACTGTTTGAAAATGCCGAGGAAATGGTTAAAGGGAGAAAAGTTCTCTTTGTCAGAGAGGCTGAGCAGCTTGTAAGCTATGACCTGCAGCTAGAATGTTTAGGGTTGTACAAATCTGGAACTCTGAAAGATGAAGAGAAGCAGGTTTTCGACATCTTTTTTGAAAACAAGTTCAATATTGGAAAAAAGACGGCGAGAGCAAAAGACTACTTTATTCTTAAACTAGGAGGCAAAAGAGGTGAAAAGGAACTGGATGCACATCAGAAAGGAGCACTTGAACGCATTCTCGGCCTTGAAAAGGGTGAAACTCTGCTGATTGTTGGCCCTCCTGGAACAGGAAAAACAAGCGTAATTGCAAAGGCTGCGCTGGAGCTTGCAGATATCGGAAAGAAAGTCCTGGTAACTTCGCACACGAACAGAGCAGTTGACAATGTGATAGGAAAATTACCAGTCGAAATAACGCTTAGGATTGGAAGGCCAGAAAAGATCGCTGAAAATGTAAGGCCCTACATGCTCCTTTACAAGGTGAAAACAAGGCTTGGCGAAAAGCTTCGAGAGCTTGAGAATGAGATAAGAAAGCTTAGAGAAGAGAAGCACAAGCTTTCCATAATGAATAAAGAATTGGAAAAAGAGTGGAGTCGTATTGGTATACGGCGGAAATCGCCAGTTAAAAAAGCACTGATAGAAATCGGAGAAAGGCTAAAGAATCTTTTAGAGGAGAGGAACAAAATGCTAAAGAGAGAGAGCGAGGCTTTGGTAAATGAGGCGAAAATAATAGGATCAACTCTTGTCAAAAGTGCTCTATGGCCAGTTAGCAATGTGAGCTTCGATGTTGCCATAATCGACGAAGCAAGCCAAGCAACGATAACCCTTGCCCTTCTCGGAATGCTCAGAGCTAAGAGCTGGGTTTTAATTGGTGATCACTACCAGCTTCCGCCAGTTTTTAAAACTATTGAACAATCCATCGAAAATCCTGAAGTTCTTGACCCATTCAGCGCCTTTAACAGGATGATAATGCTTGTAGGAGAAAGCGAAGCCACTTGGCTGAGAACTCATTACAGGAGCAATCTAAAGATAATAAATTTCGTGAGCAAAAGTGTTTACGGAGGAAAAATAATTCCGCACGAAAGCTGCGAAGATGAGAAGTTAAAAGTCCAAGCAGGATATCTGCTCGATCCTGAAAGAGCAGCTGTATTTCTCCATGTTCCCGGATCAGAGTCCGGAGAGGGTTCAAAGTCCAACGAAGCAGAAATCGATGCCGTGAAAGAAATTGTAAAGAGACTTCGTCAACTTGGAATAGAAAGGGAAAAAATTGGAGTAATAACGCCATACAGAGCACAGAGGAACAGCATTAAAAGCATCTTTGGCGAAAGCTTAGAGGTAGCAACTGTGGATGCATTTCAGGGAAGGGAAAAGGATGTCATAATCTTCAGCGCAGTAGCAACCACAGCTTTTAGCGTTCGCTTTGTAGAAAACAGGAGAAGGCTAAACGTTGCCTTTACAAGGGCCAAAAAGAAGCTGATAGTGATCGCAAATGCACACGCTCCGTGGAGCGGACTGATGAAAGATTACATCGAATATGCTAAGGAAAATGATTCCTTCTTCTCTTTTTAACAGATTTTGGAAAATTCTAAGACCGATTCAGACTCGATTTATGAGATTAAAGCTATCTTTCCGTCTACAGCCACTTTCGTAGATCGACCTGAATTTTCTTTAGTTTTTTCTCACTTAACAGTCCAAGTTCTAGGGACATTTCTCCAGAACCTTCTGGGGAAATGCGCTTGGCTATCTAGCTACTGAGCCGTCGGCGATTTTGCACGCTAAAAGACTGTTTCTAAAACTGTTATCTAAAAACGTCATGTTGTCCATATGTATTGTATCTTTACAGTAGGTTTTACACCTAAAACTTTCAATCAGGTAGCTTCTGCCTGCATCGGTTTCTAATACAGGTGGACTCTGCTAATANAGGGAAGCGGTGTAAAGATGTGCAAAGCTGGTGTAGACTACTCATCACACAATATGAATAAGTGAGAAAGGTACCCCTGGTATTGCATTGTATGGTAGCATCAACTAAGATAGCATCAACTTAGCATCAGCTTAGGTGTAGAGGTACAACTATAGCAACATCAAGCTATAGCAACACGTTATTAGATAACAGTTTTAGAAAACGTTATTTAATAAAAGTCTTAATAAAGGCTAAAGGGGAGCTGAAATGAGATTCTGGATATTCTCCTCAAGAAATATCGAAAATATCGAAGTAGCTAAGGAAAGATTATTATGGGGGTTTTTGGGATAGAGAAGCAGGAGAAAAGCAAAGGAGAAATTGGAGAGCTTTTATCACACTGTATAACAAAATCAAATCTTTTGATCTCGTAGTTTTCCAAATAGCTGGAACTGGAGAAATACATGCCCTCAGTACAGTAAAAGAGACTTATTATGATGATCAAACACCGATCTGGCCTGTTGAGATAGAACAAAATAAAGTTCTTTTTCCTTGGAAAGTTCAATTCTGCAGTTTGATTTTCTCTAGAAAGCCTTTTGTTCAACATTTTGTTAAGATAGAGAATTATGTTGACGGTTACGGCATCGGGGAATTACCTGAATATGAGTTCAGAAGAATACTGACAGAAGTGCAAAAACAACTTAATGTAGAAATTAACTTGGGCTGATTAAAATTGCCGAAGTCCAGAAAAACCCCTCTGTTTTGCTCCTCAACGTAGATCTTGTTCCCGCCAATTGTTTCTGCTCCATCATAAACGGTTATCCTCTGCCAGAATCAGTTTTTCCTTTTTAATTACCGATTCAAAACCACCATCACACTGCGGTCAATATATGGCTCAAAATCGAGTGATAAAACGACTGGGCTTTTCCTGAAAAGAGACGATATCTCCTCCCTGTTAAGATCCAGCTCGCGGAGGCTTCTTATCTCGAAACCGGGCAGGTTCTCAAATTGTGGAAAAGATTTGCCAACTATTTTTTGCACAGGAAATGATAAAAATAGCGGGCTTTCTCGGGAAAATGGAGCATTGAGTTCACGAATTTCTGCAGTCAGTACTTTCCGGACAAGATGAACGAGCAGTTTGAATACCCATAAATGAACTCTAATTTTCGTTTTGATGTTTGGATGTACATGTGTATATACATTTAATCACTCAAACATTTAATAACGTGGATATAAGTTTAGAAATCACGTGAGGATAGCCCTTGAAATCTGCAGGTTCTATGGCCTTGAAAATGCCATAGAAGTTGCTGAAA
>Ga0065719_106614_pt1 | contig 42091 bp, 51 predicted proteins | sample GBSCel85sediment_FD_59106 | JGI IMG/M metagenome (GOLD analysis project Ga0065719, IMG submission 59106) | Hot spring sediment microbial communities from Great Boiling Spring, Nevada - Cellulolytic enrichment CS 85C v3 (version 3) | ecosystem: Environmental > Aquatic > Thermal springs > Hot... | reverse complement strand
GTAGCTCAGCATGGTAGAGCGGCGGGCTTTTAACCCGTAGGTCCCGGGTTCAAATCCCGGCGGGCCCGCATACCCTTATTTTCAAAATCACGCACGGTCAAGCCTGAACGGGCTTATGAAGTCTCCAAACCTCTCCCTTGCGTTGGCAAGCCGTTGCTTCTGCTCCTTAAGAATAGTGAAGAATAGTGTTGGAAATAGTGTTGGAGTATCCGGTATTTCAGCGTAAATCCTCCATATCCTCTCAATCTTATCTAAGTGTTGCTTCACCTTAATCGTGAACAGCTTCTCGTAGAGGCTCTCAGGAAAATCCTTGCCCAGCTCCTTGTTGAACAAGTCCACGAGATCGCTGTATATCGGTATGTAGCCGGTGGGTGTTTCCACGGCTTCAACCTCTCCGTGAACCCTTTTCTCCATCCAGCGTAGCCAAACCCTTTTATCAACCTTCTCCGTTAGGTACCTGCCATCCTCCCCTCTCAGGAAATAGTTGACCCCGTAAACCCTTGGAGGCGATGAAAGCTCTCTCGCAAACCGAAAGTGAAGGTCTATGAAAGCGCCCGGGGAAATTGATAGGAAGTCCAGGATTGCGAACGGGTTGAACTCCCTCACTCCTGCCTGACCAATAACCGCTGTAGTCCTTTCCGACTCTAGCGATGCCCCCTTAGTGACTATTCCGTGGAACCAGTCCAGAGCTTCCTCAACCGGTACCCATGTGTCGGAATCTCTTCCGCCGAAGATCATGCCAGAGACGGGTACGCCCATTGGATCGTTAATCCTAGGGTCAACCCTGCTCAGATAGAATATACTTGTAGTGAACCTCGCATTAGGGTGGGAAGGCGGGATGGGGTTGCCGTTTTCATCCTTCTTGCCCGGCCACCACTTACCAGCATAGTTAAGCCCTGGCTTAGGATCACCCTCCTTCCCATTCCACCATATGTCCCCATCCTCCGTGTAGAGGACGTTGGCAAATATTACCTCGCTGGTCCTGGAGGTCAGTATCCTGTAAATCTCCTCGTCGTCGACAGGGTTGACGCCGTCTATTATTCCGAACATCCCTACCTCCGGGTTGATAGCCCTTGCCACTCCGTCAACATTCCTTATAATTGCCAGGTCATCGCCTACTACGAGGTCAGCAATGAGCGCTGTCGAGGTTTTGCCGCACCCCGCTGGGAAAGCCCCCGTGAAGTATGCAACCCTGTCGCCGCTACCCTTCATTCCAATTATAAACATGTGCTCGCAGAGCCATCCCTCTTTAAATCCTTTGTAAACGCAGAGCCTTAGAGAGAGCTTCTTCAACCCTACGGTGTTTCCAGCGTACTGTGTGTTGACACTATAGGTTATCATTTCCTCGGGGTCAATGTAGATTCTCCTCTTCGAAATATTCTTGCTCCAACCATTCTCATCCCTCTCACCCGAGCTGTGCAGGAACCTCATATACTCGATTCTATCGCCACGCGTGAACTCATCGTAGCAAACCCTGTATAGAATATTCTCGCTGTGAGCCACGTAGGCTGAATCAGTTAACTGCACACCGTAAAGCGTGAACGGGGAGCCTCTTGGGCCGAAGCAGTAGAAGCCTATGAACATCTCCCTACCCTTCATTATGTCGCGGTAAATCTCCCACACCTCTCTCCTCAACTCCTCGCGCTCCCCAGTGTTCACCAAGGGTATTCCAACCCCGCCCTCCATCATTATTTTCGTGTTACCCCTATCCCTTGCTAGATCCTTCACCCCGTCGAAGTGGACTGTGTGGAGCGGGTTGTAGCTTGAAACCAACTCCTCCCTGTTCTCCACAGCTCTTCTCCGGATGTAGTTCAAATCCTCCTCTGAGCCCGTGTTAATGAAGATTGAGGAAGGCTTCAAATGCTCAGCTACCTGCTTAATCCATTCAACAAGGCTACAATCCCTCACCCTTGCAAGCTTATCAAGCTCCCTACTACTGATGTATGGTTTTAAAGCACTCAATGCTTCAGTGCACAATCCCTGTGTTTCCATGTAAACAAGCACCCAGTTTATATAGAAATAATTGACTCGTTATAAAAACGAGCCCTAGCCGGAGAGCATCCTCCATCCCAAGGTGTTTCTAGAAGCTTTTACCTGCTGATACTGCCTGGTGAGGCAGTAAGCTCTAACCTCCACCAGGTCGCCGGTGCTCCAGCTGATTAAATCTGAAACAGCCTGAGCCGTGAAATACTTGATGCAACCATGTCAGCAATTCTCAAGGCTTCGGGAAGAGGGCTGTAAATGCAGTTTCTCTTGTATAGGTCGACAGCCTCGTCGAAGGAAAGCCCTGCAGGGTAGATGAGGACAGGCTTCCAAGGGGTTTCAACATAGAGCATTGATGAAGCCACCTTGCTGATAACTCTAAACCTTTCAGCCCAGTCTGGGAAATGCTTGACTAGAGCCTCCCTTATCCTGTCAAGGTTTAAAGGATGGTGCTGAACAACTATCACGGGCTTCCCCGTCTCCGCGTGAACACTATCAGGATCCACTACGTCAAACCCTGAGTAGGTGACTCCGTCAAGGAATACCAGCTCCCCTGTCATATGCTTTGACATGGCTGTGACAACCCGCTCAGAATCCCTAGCATCCACGGTGACGACGCCGTATCCTATCCTCGTTAAAACACCATTATCCAGCTCAACCCCGGCTATAACGGTGGTTCCCTTCCTCCCCTTGAAATCCAATGGGAAGAAGCCGTCGTCGAAGCCTTCAACCCTCATCCTAAATCCTTCAATGCTTCCTCAATATTCTTAACAATATCCGGTTTAACCTTTATCACTTTCGTAACCCCGTGCCTACCCCTGTTAACAACTTCCGCCAGGACGAGGCCCATCATGTCTAGCTGAGATATAATCTCGCTAACCCTGCGCTGAGTCAACGGTTCATACCCGAGATCCCTCGCCCTGTTCACGTATGCAAGATACACCTCCCCGGTAGTGGCCGAACCCTTATTCTTCACTATTTCAAGAATCTCTTTCAAAACAAGCTTCTGGTGGAGAGGTAGGAAGGAGACTGTTTGGTAAACCCTTCCCTCCTCTATTTCAACAGAAGCTTTTCTAACATGCTCTACTGTGACCTCCGTTGCTCCCTCTCTTTCAGCTATTTCTCCGGCGACCCTCAGCAAGTCCAGGGCTCTCCTAGCATCGCCGTGCTCCCTGGCAGCTATTGCAGCGCAGAAGGAGATTACTCCATCGCTTATCGCCCCGGGGACAAACGCTTTCTCCGCCCTCTGTTTCAGAATAGTGTATAATTGCTCGGCATTGTATGGCGGGAAAACCATTTCAACTTCTCCGAGACTAGACCTTACCCGTGGGTCGAGGTTTTCAACGAAGTTGATATCGTTGGTTATTCCGATTAAAACCACTTTAGAGCTGGAAAGCTCCTCGTTGATCCTTACGAGCTTGTAGAGAAGGTCGTCGCCCTCTCTTCTCACGTAGTAGTCTATCTCGTCAAGTATCACCACGTGTAGGCCTCCCCAGTTCTCCAGCGCGTTAACATATCTTCTATACACCTCGCTGACCGCTAAACCAGTGTAGGGGACCATGAGGCCGAGCTGCCTCGCAATCTCGGCTATCACCCTGTAGGTAGTATCCACCTTCCTAGTGTTGACGTAAGCATCCTTCAGCTTGGTTCCAAGCGATGCTGATTTCTCAACAATCTTCCTCACCACGTATTTTGCAACAGCTGTTTTACCAGTCCCGGTTAAACCGTAGATTAACACGTTGCTCGGCCTAACCCCGCGGGCTACAACTATCAAGTGCTCCGCGAGCCTTCTAATCTCGTTCTCCCTGTGAGGAAGAGTGTCTGGCACGTAATCTGGCTGGAGAACCTCCCTATCCATGAAGATTTTCGAGGCTGCACCAGTCTTCTTTATCAAGTCATCTATTATCTCGCTCATGATGGACCACTGAAACAGGGGTGTTTCAACTCGACCAACCAATAATCCGTGAGGGTTTCGTTATAAAGCATCAACCTAATAAAGATTAATTAAAACATAATTTTTAAGGGGTTAACAAGGAATGTACGGTTTAATAGTCAAGAATCACCTGGAAGTCGGCGATGCCTCCATTATTGTTGAGCGTTTCGAAAACCATTTGAAATACCGGAGAAGCATGAAAGGAGATGTTAAAGAAGTCCTTCTCGACAGGAATGCNGTGGTTGAGACAAGACCTATTTACTCACTATTCTACCCCTCCTACGTAACAGGCTACACCCTAGTATCGTTCTCTAAACCGGTGGTGCTGAGCCCTAAATCNTCCATGAGGATTCAGCTACAGCTACCGGTTGACCTTGCAATATACGCTTACAGCGGGGATTTCTACAGGATGATCGACCTNATACCTTTGCATTCAAACTACAAGTATGCTTTATACGGGCCGGTAATATCCTCGGTGGAGGCTACAGGCTATATAGCAAGGCTTGTGAAAGGAGAGCCGATAGCTGAGAACACGGCAGAGCCCTTGGAGAAGCATTGCTTGACGAGAGTATTGATCGTGAATAAAACCCAGGATTTCGCAAGTGTTTCGAAAATCCTGTTGGACGCCAAGCCATTGAAAATATTTTACGTTCCAGAGACGTGGAAATGCTACACGCAGGATATTAAAATGGTTATAAACTCCCGCGACCATGCTTCAATCCTCTACGAGGAGAAACCGTGCATGGACTGCGTCGAGCTCGAGGAACCCGAGGAGTTTAGAGGAATGCTGAGGGCCTTGAGCACTGAAATGCTATGGGGGTATTAGCATGAGCATCGTTGACCCGGTTCTAAGCTTCCTAAGCAATCAGCAAATCTTCAACATAATCATCGCGCTCATCATTCTCGGCGTAGGATACTTCATAGCCCTGCTCATCCGTAGGACGGTTTTCAAGGTTGGAGCACGCTTCTACGCTAAAAACATCGCGGGCTTTGTCTCCAAAATAGTCTACTACTTGATCCTGCTCATAGCGCTTTCCACAGCCCTTGGGTATTTAGGAGTCGAGCTAACCGGGTTAGTTATAGCAGGAGGGTTCGCGGGCATAATAGTCGGTGTAGCGTTGCAACCCTTACTGGCAAGCTTCTTCGCCGGGCTCTACGTGATGGCTGAAAGAGTGATCCAGCAGGGAGAGATCGTTTCAATAGGCAACATTATGGGAGAGGTAGTAGAGGTGTCGTTAATGTTTACTAGGATAAGAACATTTGACGGAGTAATGGTTACCATGCCCAACAGCCAGCTCTTATCAACAAGTATTCAAAACTACAGCAAGGCTGTTGCGCGAAGGCTTGAGTTCACGGTTTCAATAGCCTACAGCGAGGATGCTGAGAAAGCGTACAAGGTGATAAAAGAGACCGTGGACAACCACCCATACGTGCTGGCTGAGCCTGCCCCCGACATATACGTGTCAAACCTAGGGGACAGCGGGGTAGTTATCACTGTTAGAGTATGGGTGCCGAGAACCCTTGCCTACCCTGTCGTGAAAGACCTGTTATGGAAGATTAAGAAATCCCTTGACGAAGCAGGTATTTCAATACCGTTCCCACAGCTGGATGTCTGGATAAAAACCCCTGTCACGCTCAAAAAGGAAGATTGGAGTGGTTAAACCTTATAAACCTGGTAAAAACTTATCTAAGTCTTGACGGGCCGGTAGCTCAGCCTGGAAGAGCGCTCGGTTGGCATCCGAGAGGTCCCGGGTTCAACTCCCGGCCGGTCCACTTCTTTCCCATTACAGAGACATATTTATAGGGAGTTAAAGCGATATTTTTAAAAATCCGTCTAAACTTGTTAAACCAAGGAGAGCATGATTAGCTCAGCCTGTTTAAGGTGCTTATTATGAAGAAAAAGATTGATATTCTGGAGCACGAGCTAGTACCTAAGCATGAAGTTCTCGATCCTAAGGAAGCCGCCGAGGTTTTGAAAAATCTTGGCCTTCATCCTTGGCAACTCCCATGGATTTCCATCGACGACCCTGTCGTCAAGGCGATCGGCGCTAAGCCAGGGGACATAATAAGAATATACAGGAAGAGCCCAACCGCTGGGACTTCAATAGCATACAGATATGTAGTCGTCGATGTCACCAAGAAGGCGGAGGCTTGAAACCATGACATCCCAGTTAACAGTTGACGATCTCTGGTTCGTTATGAAAAAGTATTTCGAGGAGAAGGGGCTTGTAAGACAGCACCTCGACAGTTACGACAGGTTTATCCGCGAACTCCTGCCTGAGATGTTGAAGGAGTTTAAGGAGATCCCCATCACCGAGGACGTGAAGATCACGATTGTCGACTACCGTATTGAAGAGCCGAAATGGATTACTCTGGAGGGAATACCTGAGCAGAAAACACCAATGGAGTGTAGGCTGAGAAATCTCACATACGCTGCCCCCGTAATGGTTAAGATAAAATATGTCGACGAGAGCGGAAGGTCTAAGGAGCAGGAGTTAAAGCTGATGGATCTACCCGTTATGTTGAAATCCAGTATCGACCCCTTAAGCAAGATGACACCTGAGGAACTGACCTCGATAGGTGAGGACCCGAAGGATCCTGGCGGCTACTTCATAATTAACGGTAGCGAGAAGGTGCTGGTGGCCCAGGAAGACCTGGCAAGCAACAACATTATCACCGACGTGGCGCCGGAGGGATCGTCTTACACTCACCTAGCCAAGATAATAAGTGTTTCAAAAGGCAAGAGATCCCAGCTCGTCATAGAACGGAGGAAGGATGGAACATTCTACGCTAACTTCCAGGGACATAAGATACCCGTGATTGTTCTGATGAAAGCCCTAGGCCTTGCAGGAGAGGATGAAATCCTCTACGCTGTCAGCCTCAACTCAGATATTCAGCTACACTTGTTCCCCTCAATACAGGAGGTTTCTAAGATCTTTCCAAGAGAGCCGCTACCAGAGGGCCTCTCCCCCGAGGAGGAGGAGCAAGTATTAAGGGAGAGAAGGGAGAAGGAGGTTGAGGAAGCATTAGACTACATAGGCTCAAGGATAGCGATAGGCAGGCCTAGGGAGGAGAGAATAAGAAGAGCACTGAGAGCGCTGGATGAAAACCTTCTCCCACACATAGGAACCGATCCAAGCCCTGAGACAAGGATTAAGAAGGCTGTTTTCATTGGACAGATGATCTCGAGAATAATTGAGCTCCATCTTGGATTCAGGGAGCCTGATGATAAGGATCACTATAGAAATAAGAGGCTTAAGCTGGCTGGAGACCTTCTCTCCGTTCTACTTAGGACAGCCCTGTTGGCTTTCACCCGGGACTTGAAGGGAGAGCGCTGAGAAGTACTTGGCGAAGAACAGGAAGCTAGACCTTAAAATGGTTGTAAAACCCAGCGTGATAACCGACAGAATTCTCCACGCAATGGCGACCGGGAACTGGCCCGGTGGTAAAACAGGCGTCAGCCAGCTACTCGACAGGACTAACATGCTCAGCACCCTAAGCCACTTAAGAAGAGTTGTATCACCGCTTTCAAGAGGCCAGCCTCACTTCGAGGCTAGAGAGCTTCACGGGACTCAATGGGGCAGGATGTGTCCGTTTGAAACGCCCGAGGGAGCTAACATCGGCCTTGTTAAAAACCTTGCACTAATGGTTAATGTAAGCGTGGGCGTTCCCGAGTCGGAGGTAGAACCCATACTTTACAAGCACCAGGTTAAGCCTTTGATCACGATAACTGATAAGGCAACCGGCAAGACGATTAAAGGAATACTGGATGAGGTAAAGGAAGCCGTGAGAAAATACGGCGGAGAACTCCCCAGCGAGTACGAGGGCTGGAGCAAGATATATCTCAACGGCAGGTTAATCGGTTACCATCCAAACGGGGAGGAGCTTGTCAAAGAGATAAGAAAGATGAGGAGGCAGGGTAAACTCAGCCCTGAAGTTAACATTGCGCATATTAAGACAGAGTACCTCGACGAAGTATACGTGAACACTGATCCGGGCAGGATCAGGAGGCCCCTGCTCGTAGTTGAGAAGGGAGAGATCAAGCTCACGCGCACACACCTGGAGAAGCTTAGGAAGGGTGAAATCGGCTTCGAAGACCTCGTTCACAAGGGGATTATAGAGTATTTAGACCCTGACGAGGAGGAGAACGCTTACATTGCTTTATCAATCGACAACATTACATCAGAGCACACGCATGCTGAGATCTGGATACCTGCGATACTTGGCATAACCGCGTCAATAATTCCCTATCCAGAGCACAATCAAAGTCCGAGAAACATGTACCAGGCCGCGATGGCCAAGCAGAGCCTNGGGCTCTACTCCGCAAACTTCCAGAAGAGAATGGATACTAGGGGCCACTTCCTCCACTATCCGCAAAAACCATTGGTTCAAACCCGCTCGATGGAGGTTATAGGGTATAATGAGAGGCCNGCAGGGCAGAACATGGTAGTAGCCGTGTTAACGTTCACAGGATATAACATTGAGGACGCACTCATTATGAACAAGAGTAGCGCTGACAGAGGGCTAGCGAGAAGCACTTTCTTCAGGCTTTACTCAACAGTTGAATATAAGTACATGGGCGGTCAGCAGGACGAGATAGTTATACCTCCAACCAATATTAGAGGATACAGGGGCCTAAGGGCTTATGAGAAGCTGGAGGAGGATGGCATCGTAGCCCCTGAGACCCAGGTGGCAGGGGGAGATGTTCTCGTAGGAAAGATAAGTCCTCCGAGATTCCTCGGGGCTCAAGAATACATGCTTGGAGCCGGGTTGACAAAGCAGGATACCAGCGTTGTCATGAGGCATGAGGAGAAGGGAGTTGTAGACACAGTGCTTATAACAACCGATAATGAAGGAAACAGGCTTGTCAAGGTTCGTGTGAGAGATCTAAGGATACCTGAGCTCGGTGACAAGTTTGCTTCAAGACATGGTCAGAAAGGGGTCCTAGGACTACTGGTTCCACAGTATGATATGCCCTTCACGGAGGATGGGGTAGTCCCAGACCTCATCATAAACCCGCACGCCTTCCCGAGCCGTATGACAGTTGGCCAGTTGATTGAAAGCATAGCGGGGAAGGTGGCGGCTCTGGAGGGAAAGGTTGTGGATGCTACGCCATTCCATAAAACCCCTGTTAAAGACCTTGAAATAGTGTTAGAAAAGACACCGCTACCTTCCCTCGGGAGAAGAAGTAATGTATGATGGCAGGACAGGCGAGATGATACAATCGCCAGTGTTCATCGGCATAGTCTATTATCAGAAACTACACCACATGGTCAGCGACAAAATCCACGCTAGGGCGAGAGGGCCCGTTCAAATACTCACAAGGCAGCCAACAGAAGGACGCTCGAGAGCCGGCGGGCTGAGATGGGGTGAGATGGAGGTTGACTGCCTAGTAGGACATGGCACCTCCCTACTTCTTAGGGAGACAATACTTGATAGGAGCGATATAACAAGGGTCTACGTCTGCGAGATTTGTGGACATATTGGATGGTATGATAGAAATAAGGGCAAATACCTGTGCCCGATACATAAGGAGAAGGGTTCCCTAAAACCCATTGAAATATCCTACGCGTTCAAACTCCTCCTCCAGGAGCTCATGAGCTTCGGCGTTAAGCCTAGACTGGTTGTTAAAGATGTGAGAAAGGAGGTGTGATGTTATGGTTAAGAGGGTTTCAGAGATAAGGTTCGGCCTTCTATCTCCAGAGGAAATTAGGAAGCTAAGCGTCACACAGATAATCACTTCAGACGTTTACGATAACGATGGAGCTCCCATAGACGGGGGAGTAATGGATAAGAGGCTTGGCGCCATCGAGCCGGGAGAAACATGCCCGGTTTGCGGAAACACAAGGGACTCGTGCCCCGGGCACTTCGGACACATAGAGCTTACGAAGCCGGTTATTCACGCAGGGTTCGCCAAACACATATTAATGTACCTCAAGGCAACCTGCAGGGAGTGCGGCAGGATTAAGATACCTGAGAAGGAGAGGCAGGAATACCTGGCACTGATGAAAGAGTTGGAGGAGCTTAACCTAATCTACCTGCTTAAGAGATTCTACGAGTATGTTAAGAGAAAGGCAAGCGCGGAGATGAAATGCCCTCATTGCGGGGCGAAGCAGTATAGGTATAAGTTGGATAAGCCGCACTCTTTCTACGAGCAGAAGGAGACAGGGCTGGAGAAACTATGGCCTACGGACATCAGGATGAGGCTGGAGAAGATCCCGGATGAGGATGTAAGGCTTCTAGGAGGAAACCCCGAGGAGGCAAGGCCTGAGTGGATGGTTCTAACAGTCCTGCCGGTGCCTCCGCGAACAGTGCGTCCTTCAGTACTGTTGGAAACCGGTATTAGAAGCGAGGACGACCTGACACACAAGCTTGTCGACATTATAAGGGTTAATACGAGGCTGAAGGAGCATGTGGAGAGCGGGGCGCCGAGCGCGATAGTTGAGGATGAATGGGAGCTTCTGCAATACCATATCACGACATACTTTGACAACGAAGCCCCCGGCATACCCGTGGCGAAGCATAGGAGTGGTAAGACTTTGAAAGGAATTGCCCAGAGGTTGAAGGGCAAGGAGGGCAGGTTCCGTGGAAATCTTAGAGGGAAGAGGGTTGACTTCTCAGCTAGAACAGTTGTCAGCCCAGACCCCAACCTAAGCATTAACGAGGTGGGCGTGCCAGAGTTAGTTGCCAAGATATTGACGATACCGGAGAAGGTTACTCCATGGAATATTGAGGAGATGCGGAAGCTCGTCTTAAACGGTCCCGATAAATGGCCCGGTGCAAACTACATTGTAAGGCCGGATGGGAGGAAGATAAGCCTCAAATACGTTGATAGGAAAGCCGCTGCCGAATCCCTAGCCCCGGGATACATTGTCGAGAGACACCTGCTTGACGGAGATATAGTTTTGTTCAACAGGCAGCCATCTCTACATAGGATATCAGTGATGGCTCACGTGGTCAGGGTTCTCCCGTACAAGACTCTGAGGCTAAACGTTCTAGTATGCCCACCATATAACGCTGACTTCGACGGGGATGAGATGAACCTTCACGTCCCGCAAAGCGAGGAGGCAAGGGCTGAGGCAAGGCTTTTAATGCTTGTTGAGAAACACATTCTAACGCCAAGGTACGGCGGCCCGATAATAGGTGGTCTTCAAGACTATATCAGCNGGGCTTTTGTCTTAACAAGCAAGTCAACCATCCTGAGGAAGGAGGAGGTTGCCGAGCTACTTGGAGTAGCAGGCTCTCATGAGGCTATCCCGGAGCCGGCTATTTTGAAGCCGAAGGAGTACTGGACTGGTAAGCAATTAGTCTCAGTCTTCCTGCCTAAAGACTTGAACTACAGAAGGAACTCAAAGCTGGCCGGGGCTTCAGCCCTCAGATGTGTTGACGAGGATTGCCCACACGACAGCATCGTGATCATTAAGAAAGGCGTTCTACTAGAGGGCGTGCTGGACAAGGCGAGTATTGGGAGAGAGGAGCCTGAAAGCCTTGTCCACTGGCTGATAAAAGAGTATGGAGAGGACATTGGAAGATTGTTCAAGGATAGAGTATACAAGATGTTCTTACGTGCCAGTGAAAAATACGGGCTCACCATGGGTTACTCACACCTGGCNCTACCAGAACCCGCTAGGGAGAGAATAAGGCAGATCATCCTGGAGAAGAAGAACCGTGTAGAAGAGTTGATAAAGATTTACCAGCAGGGTAAGCTCATCCCGAGGCCCGGTAAGACACCGGAGGAGACCTTGGAGGATGAGATAGTGGACTTGCTGTCGAAGAGACTGCTCGACGATGTCGCAGACACCATAACGCCATACTTCACGCTAACAAACCCTGTTGTCGTCATGGCCAGGACAGGGGCGAGAGGCAACCCTGTCAACCTCACGCAGATGGCCGCCCTGCTAGGTCAGCAGACGGTTAGGGGTAAGAGGCTTTCCAGAGGCTACCTGTACAGGTCTCTGCCTCACTTCAAGCCGAAGGATATAGGTCCTGAGGCTAGGGGCTTCATAGCGAACGGGTTTGTCAACGGGCTTGAAGCCCTTGAAATGTTCTTCCACGCGGCTGCTGGGAGAGAAGGCTTGATAGACACTGCTGTCAGAACAAGCCAGTCGGGTTACATGCAGAGAAGGCTGATAAACGCGCTACAGGACTTGAGAGTAGAGTATGATGGGACTGTGAGAACAACTTCTGGAGAACTAGTCCAACTAGTATACGGTGAAGACGGTGTCGACCCAATGAAAAGCGATCACGGGAAAGCAGTGAATGTTAACAGGGTAATAGAAAAAGTAGTGGGGTGGAAGCTGTGAGCTCTTTAAAAGCCCTCTCAAAGAGCGATATTGACAAAATACTGAAGGAGAAGCTTGAGAAACACGTGAGCCCGCAGGTTTACAACGAGGTTAGAGAGAGACTCACCGAATTGGCAAACAAGACAGAACTGTATGAGAACGAGATCGAGGCAATCGTGTCGGAGGTGATTAGAAGGTACAGGTCCTCAATGATCGAGCCAGGCGAGGCCGTCGGCACAGTCGCAGCTCAGAGCCTCGGAGAGCCTTCAACCCAGATGACTCTCAGGGTCTTCCACTACGCTGGTCTCAGAGAGTATAACGTCACGCTGGGACTGCCCAGGCTCATAGAGATAGTTGATGCTAGGAAGAAGCCTGAGACACCTATCACGGAGATATACCTTGATGATGAGCACAAGTATGATGAGGAGAAGGCGAAGGAGATTGCGAGAACCATTGAGACAACACTCTTAGAGAATATTGCTAAAGGTATAAGCATAGAGCTAACGGACGTTACAATTGAGCTCGACCAGGAGATGCTGTCGGATAAAGGGATAACCGTCGAAACAGTGGTTGAAACATTGAAATCGCTGGGTATTGGGGAGGTGGAGTGGAGCGAGGATAATCCACTAGTGATCAGGATAAGGTTTGAGGAAGAGATCGACTATGTTAAAACCGAAAAGATAAGGCAGAAAATATTGTCAACCAAGCTGAAGGGCGTCAGAGGAATCAAGAAGGTTATCATCCAGAAAAGAGGAAACGAGTACGTGCTGATAGCTGAGGGAAGCAATCTCGAAGAGTTAATGAAAATCCCAGGCATAGATCACAAGCGATTATACACCAACAACGTGTTCGAGATTGAACGGGTGCTCGGGATTGAGGCTGCTAGAGCTGCAATTATCAAGGAGATTAAGAACGTACTGGATGATCAAGGCCTAGACGTTGACATCAGGCACATCATACTGCTAGCCGACATTATGACTTGGACAGGACACATAAGACAAGTCGGAAGGATGGGTGTTGCTGGCGAAAAACAGAGCGTTCTGGCAAGGGCTACATTCGAGATGACCGTTCAGAAACTCCTAGAGGCCGCTGCGATGGGTGAGTCGGATAGGCTTTACGGCATCACCGAAAATATTATAATGGGGCAAGTCATTCCTGTAGGAACAGGAATGGTTCAGATTTATATGTTCCCAACACTGATAAAACCAGAAACCAGTGAGAAGAAAGAGGGGAGTGAGCAATGAGCACTGCCACCGTTGAGCTGGTTAAGGCTATTCAAACCCTAGGCAAAACCGGACAATACAAGATTGGTTTCAACCAGTCTAGAAAACTAGTCATGCTTGGCAAGGCTAAGGCCGCCGTAATCGCTGCCAATGCACCACCACATGTTAAGAGAGACTTGAAATACTATGCAAAGCTGAGCAACATACCGGTTATAGAGTTCCCCGGGACAAACTTCGAGCTCGGAGCTTTAATCGGAAAACCCTTCGGCGTTTCATCCATGGTGGTTATAGACCCAGGTCAGTCAAACATCCTGGACTTGGCCAGGGAGGTATCAGGGAATGAGTAAGGAGAGGGGGCAAGTGAAAATAACTCCTGACGAGTTCAGATACATGGCACTGCTTCACGAGATCACCGGTGCCACCGTGAGAGACTGCATCATGGATGAGTCGGAAAACAGGGTTATATTCTTAGTGAACCCTGAGGATGTCGGCAAAGCCATCGGCCCCAAGGGCTTCTTCGTTCAGAAACTCAGGAAGATTTTGAACAAGAACATAGAGATAGTTGGTTACAGCGATAACCTCGAGGAACAAGTCAAGTACGCGTTGGCTCCCGCAAGGATAAAGGAGATCAAGGTGACCTCGAAGCCTGGCGGGGAGAAAGTAGTCTACGTAGCAGTGGACCCGTCTGACAAGGGTCTCGCCATCGGTAAGAACGGTAGGAATGTTCAGAAGGCCAAGATTATTTTAAAAAGACACTTCAACATCGACTCCCTCATCATAGCATAAAATTTAAGAATACTTGAAACCATTTGAGGTTAGAAGAAGGTTTAAGGGATTAAACCATGCCGGGCAAAAAAGCACCATACGGGATGTACGCGGCAAGAAAGCTTAAGAGGAAGCGTCTCAAGTTTAGGTGGAGCCAGAGGGATTTCAAGCTCAGAATGCTTAAGCAACAAGGCAAGATCAGGGACCCACTCGAAGGAGCCCCAATGGCGAGAGGAATAGTACTTGAAAAGGTTGGAGTAGAGTCCCGTAAGCCCAACTCAGCCCTGAGAAAATGTGTTCGTGTCCAGCTAGTGAAGAACGGCAAGGTGGTCACAGCTTTCGTCCCGTGGGACGGCGGAGTCAACTATATCGACGAACACGATGAGGTAGTTATCGAAGGAATCGGCGGACCTATGGGAGGGTCTCTTGGAGACATTCCGGGTGTGAAGTATAAGGTGGTAATGGTTAACGGAGTCTCTTTAAAGGCTCTCTGGCTGGGTAAGAAGCAGAAGCCGGTTAGGTAGGTTTTAAGCTTTAACTTGTTGAAACCGTTAAACTACTTCTCAAAATCCTCTTCTTTATCCTCAAGCCTTGAGAGCTCCTCAAAAATCCTGTAAAGCCTCTCCTGCTCATCCACGAGTTGCTCACTAACGTAGATGGGCTTACCCGCTAATATTGCAAGGTAGATAGCGTGGCTGGGAACCATCTTTCTCTTGGTTGAAAACTTACCGTTAACAAACTCCACTGTCGCGCTGTAAACCCCCTTGTCAGGGTTGAAACCATCTATTAGAACATGCTTAAGATTCCTACCCAACGCGGTTATGAACTCGGGCACGCTCTCGATCACATCGGTGATCATGCCCCGTTCCTCATCTAAACCCTCCTCCTCTAGATTCCTCTTTATCGAGACGAAGATGTCGTAGGAAACGTTTTCAAGATAGAACCTTCTCCCATCCTCGAGGTGGAGGATTAAGCGTGGGCTAACCTCTCTGCCGGCAAAGAGGCTTGTCGATATTTTTTCAACCAAGAGGTAAGTCGGCTTCAACGGCTATGCCTCCGGAAGAAACTTGATTCGTAAATGGTTTAATAAAGCATCATGGGAGCTTAGAACTGTGAGGAAGCGTGAGTATGCAATAATTTTAAAAAGCCTGTTAAACTGTTTATGGTTATACAGGTGTTTACATTGGCTAGTGAAGGACACGTTGTGAAGCTGAACGAGGTAAAGTTGTTCGGCAAGTGGACCTATGATAACGTTGAGGTTAGGGATCCCAGTCTGAAGAAATATATATGCCTCAAACCCTACATCCTACCCCACACGAGTGGGAGGCATGAACACAGGAGGTTTGGGAAAGCCGAGGTCCCGATAGTTGAAAGGTTGATGAACAAGCTCATGCGTCCAGGAGAAAACATGGGTAAGAAGCACCTTGCCTACAATATTGTCAGGAAGGCCTTCGAGCTCATTTACCTGAAAACCGGTCAGAACCCGCTACAAGTGTTCGTCCGCGCGATCGAGAACGCCGCTCCGAGAGAGGAGACAACCAGGATCATGTATGGTGGTATTTCATACCACGTCTCAGTTGACATCTCCCCTACAAGGAGGATTGACTTAGCCCTTAGGCATTTAACAGAGGGTGCAAGGAATAAGGCCTTCAACAATCCCATCACTATTGAGGAGGCGTTGGCTGAGGAGATAATTGCTGCTTCCAACAACGACCCCAAGAGCTACGCGATCCAGAAGAAGGAGGAGATTGAGAGAATAGCTTTAAGTAGCAGGTAGCATTCCCACCATCTTTTCCATCCCGGGTTTCCTTCTCAAAAGATTCAAACAGTTCTCTGGGTAAATACCGCAGGCTCAATTTTTATTGTCGACGTTTACGCGTAGTTCACGAAAGGGGAGCAGTGGTTGTAAAAAGATTTTAAAAAGACTTACTCAATTTATTAAACTCAATGAACATGATAAAGATAGCAGGTGAGTGAGAATGAGCTCTGTTCCGCAAAAACCACATTTGAACCTGGTGATCATAGGACACGTTGACCATGGAAAAAGCACCATGGTTGGACACATACTCTACCGTTTAGGATACTTCGACCAGAAAACCATTCAGATGATCCAGGAAGAAGCGAAGAAGTTGGGTAAGGAGAGCTTCAAGTTCGCATGGCTCCTTGACAGGATGAAAGAGGAGCGTGAGCGTGGAGTTACGATATCGCTATCGTACATGAAGTTCGAGACCAAGAAGTACTTCTTCACCATTATCGATGCTCCTGGACACAGAGACTTCGTCAAAAACATGATTACCGGTGCTAGCCAGGCTGATGCTGCAATACTAGTGGTGAGTGCTAGGAAGGGAGAGTTCGAGGCTGGCATGAGTCCCGAGGGTCAGACCCGTGAGCACGCCTTACTCGCGAGGACGATGGGTATTAACCAGTTAATCGTTGCAATCAACAAGATGGATGCTGCAGAACCCCCATACAGTGAGAAGAGGTATCAGGAGGTTAAGGAGGTTCTTGGCAAGTTCTTGAAGAGCCTCGGCTACAATATTGAGAAAATACCCTTCATACCTGTATCAGCATGGACTGGTGAAAACCTGATTGAGAGAAGCCCCAACATGCCGTGGTATACTGGACCAGTGCTTGTTGAAGCATTAGACATGCTGGAGGTTCCCAGCAAGCCTGTAGACAAGCCCTTGAGAATACCCATTCAGGATGTTTACGCCATCTCAGGTATTGGAACAGTCCCGGTTGGAAGAGTTGAAACAGGAGTATTGAAGGTTGGCGACAAGGTAATATTCAACCCGCCAGGCGTTGTTGGAGAAGTTAGAAGCATCGAAACACACCACACCAAGATCGAGAAGGCTGAGCCAGGCGACAACATTGGTTTCAACGTGAGAGGCGTTGAGCGCAAGGATATTAAGAGAGGTGACGTGGCAGGACACCCGACCAACCCGCCCACAGTGTCAGACGAGTTCACAGCCCGCATCTTCGTGATGTGGCATCCAACAGCTATAACCGTTGGCTACACGCCCGTGGTTCACGTCCACACTGCTAGCGTAGCGTGCAGAATCACCGAGATAGTTGCCAAGCTCGACCCGAGGACAGGCAAGGAGGTTGAGAAGAACCCGCAGTTCCTCAAGCAGGGTGAAGCCGCCATCGTGAAGTTCAAGCCGATTAAGCCGCTGGTGATAGAGAAATACTCCGACTTCCCAGCGCTAGGAAGATTCGCAATGCGTGACATGGGTAAGACAATAGGTATTGGTCAGGTAATAGAGGTTAAGGTTTTAGAGCAACAGAAGAAGTAAAGGTTTTTTTAAACCCCTAAAACGCTTATGTTTTTAAGCAGGCTACTTGAAAGGATGGTGCTTATGTCTACGGTAAGAATGGTTAAGATAAAGATTTGGAGCACAAACATAGATGTACTCGAGGATTTCATTGGGAAAATAACCGATATTGTCAAGAAAACAGGAGTCGGCATGAAAGGGCCCATACCCTTGCCCACGAAGAAGTTGAAGATAAGGACTTTGAAACTGCCTCACGGCGAGGGTAAGAAAAAGTATGAGAAATGGGAGATGAGGATTCACAAGAGACTACTATACATTGCCGAGGACGAGAGGGTTATGAAGCAGTTGATACGTGTCCGTGTACCGCCGGAAATATGGATGGAGATAGAGCTCTAGTTTTAAACAAGGATTTTGAAGAAGGGCAACCAATATTTTAAACCACCATTCTGGAAGGTATTTTTAAAGCTCCTTGTTGCCTAATATTTTTAATAGTGCCGGGGTGCCCGAGCGGTCTAAGGGGCTGGCCTGGAGAATACTCCCCGGTCAGCCAGTGCCCCTTCCGGGGCGCGCGGGTTCGAATCCCGCCCCCGGCGCTTCACCAAGGGTTTAACACCAAGGAGCTTCTGAGGCTTGACGGGTAAGTTTTAAAATATGATATAAGCTTAAAAACAGATTACTACATGGTTAGTTAAAGGATACTGCTTACTATGCGGTGGGAGAAGTGAGCGTTCAGCAAACTTTCAGGCAGATCATACGTGTGCTGGAGACCGATATAGACGGATCTCTCCCGCTAGTATACGGGCTAGCGGAGGTTAAGGGGTTAGGCTACACCTTCTCTCTCGCGATTACACGCATACTAGGGTTAGACCCTAACACAAGGATCGGCTACCTTTCCGATGAGGATGTGAGGAAGATTGAGGCGCTAGTGAAAAACCCGAGCTCCTATGGATTGCCACCGTGGATGTTTAATAGGAGGAAGGATTATGCCACGGGGAAGGACCTCCACTTAGTTGGCGCTGATCTTATCTACTATGTGAAAGAGGATATTGAAAGAGAGAAGAGGGTGAAGAGCTGGCGCGGAGTAAGGCACGCTCTCGGCTTGAAAGTGCGCGGGCAGAGGACCAGGACTACTGGGAGGCTTGGAGTAACTGTTGGAGTCAGGAAGAAGAGACAGGGTCAACAACAACGGTCTAAGCAGGGGTGATTTGAATGGGTGATCCAAAGAAGCCTAGGAAGAAGTGGAGCGGTCCAAGACATCCTTGGAGAAAGGATATTCTAATGTATGAGACCAAGCTTTTGGGCCAGTATGGTTTGAGGAACAAGAAGGAGTTGTGGAGGGCTTCTTCAATGATCCGCTATTTCAGGCACAGGGCGCGTTCATTGCTAGGTGAGCCAGCCGACATCCGAGAGGTAGAGGGGAAGATTTTGATAAACAAGCTNGTTAAACTAGGATTGCTCAAGGAGGGCGCGAGGCTGGAGGATGCTTTAAACCTTAAGGTTGAAGACCTTCTCGAGAGGAGGCTTCAGACAATTGTTTACAAGAAAGGATTGGCTAACACTATTTACCAGGCGAGGCAGCTCATAGTTCACGGACACATAGCTGTTGCCGGGAGAAGAGTTACATCACCCGGCTACATTGTATCCGTCGAGGAAGAACCCCTTATCGACTACGCTCCCTTCAGTCCGTTTAAGGAGAAGCCTATTCAACAAATTCAACAGGGTGGTGCTTGATGGCGTTCTCGGCTAGAGAGTTGAAATGGGGAGTGGCACATATCTATAGCAGCTTGAACAACACTATTATACATATCACGGATTTAAGCGGGGCTGAAACCGTCAGCAGGTTCAGCGGCGGAATGGTTGTTAAAGCTGACAGGGAAAAGCCCAGCCCTTACGCGGCAATGATAGCTGCTTCGAAAGCAGCTTATGAGGCCATGGACAAAGGCGTAACCGCAATACACATAAAGGTGAGGGCTCCAGGGGGACACGGCTCCAAGACCCCTGGCCCCGGGGCGCAGGCAGCCATCAGGGCCCTGGCTAGGGCGGGATTCATAATAGGCAGGATCGAGGATGTAACGCCAATACCTCATGACACTACGAGGCGTCCAGGCGGCAGGAGAGGTAGGAGGGTCTAATCCATAGGTGTGTCTAACTTGAAGATAGAGGTTTTGGAGCAAAAACCATTGTTTACCAGGTTAAGGATCAAGGGGATCAGCCTCCATCTCTTAAACTCCATTAGGAGGGTAATAATATCTGAAGTACCCACGATGGCTGTCGACTACGTTGCGTTCATGGAGAACTCATCGGTCTTCTACGATGAATACCTTGCCCACAGGCTAGGGTTGATCCCGCTGACAAGCGACGAGGCATTGTGGAAGTACAAGAGCCCCGAGGAGTGCAGAGAGGCTGGCGAGAAAGGATTGTTCTCGGAGGACTGCTTCGTCCGCCTCAGCCTGGAAGGGGAGGGCGGGGATGAAGCGGTAACACTCTATAGCGACAATCTAGTGTCAAGCGATCCAGACGTCAAGCCCAGCTTCGCGAAGATCCCGATAGTGAAGCTGATAAAGCCTCAGAAAGTAAAGCTTGAAGCCTACGCTAGGCTTGGAAGAGGCAAGGAGCATATTAAGTGGAGCCCTGTCTCAGTTGCGGTGCACAAGTATGTTCCAAACATACTTGTAAACCAAAGGCTTTGCAAGGGAGAAGAGTGCCTTAAGTGTGTTGAAGCCTGCCCGAAAGAGGTTTTCGCCTTCCAATCAGGGGAGGTAAAGGTTAGGAGCGACAGGCTACTGGACTGCACCATGTGCAAGCTCTGTGAAAACCTATGCCCTTCAGGAGCCGTCAAGGTGAGCTATGAGGAGGATGAGTTCATCCTAACCCTCGAGTTAACTGGTGCTTTATCAGCTAAAAATGTTTTATTAGAGTCTGTTAGAATACTTGAGAAAAAGCTTGATGACTTCGTTGAAACGCTGAGGGAGAAGGGTGTTTAGGCATGATGGAGTTGAAGAAGACAAGCATAGTCTTGAGGAAGACTATTAGGGAACTTGAAAAAGCATCTAAAATCCATGACGCCCCCATATGGGCAAGGATTGCCGAGGAGTTGGCTAAGCCGACTAGGAGGCGTCGAGCAGTAAACCTGAGCCGTTTAAACAGATACACCGTGGAAGGCGATGTCGTGGTTGTCCCTGGCAAAGTACTGGGCTCTGGGAGGATAGATCACAAGATAACTGTAGCGGCCTACAGCTTCTCTAAAACAGCCTATGAGCAATTATTGAAGGCGGGATGCAGAGTGCTCAGCCTGACTGAGCTGGTTAGGGAGAACCCTAAGGGGTCTAATGTTAAAATCATAGGGTGAGACCGTGAGCGAGGAGAAAATACTGTATGTGGATGCTTCAAACCAGATCCTTGGGAGAATGGCAAGCATTGTTGCTAAGAAACTGCTTGAAGGCTACAAGGTGATTATAGTCAACTCTGAGAAAGCTGTTCTAAGCGGTGAGAGAGGCAGGGTTATCGAAGGATACAAGAACATTTTGAAAGCTAAAACCCATTACAACCCGGAGAAATCTGGGATTAAGAGGCCGAGATCTCCGGTCATGATAATGAAGAGAGCAGTCAAGAGAATGCTACCCTACACCCAGCCCAAGGGGAGGGAAGCGTTGAGGAGGCTGAGAATATTTGTTGGAACCCCTGAAAGCTTGAAGGGGAAGGAGTTCGTTAGGTTTAAGGAGGCCGATGCCTCCAGGCTTAAGAAAGGTTTTGTTTACGTGGGCGAGGTGGCAACTGCGCTGGGCTGGAAGGGTGGTTTGAATGAGTGAAACAGTTGTCGAGAAGTTTAAAATTGTCGTAGCCTCAGGCAAGAGGAAGACAAGCATTGCTAGAGCAGTCGTCAAGCCGGGGATAGGGAGGGTTTGGATCAACGGCATACCGCTCGAAATATTCCCAGTGGAGCTGGCAAGGGTTAAAATGATGGAGCCTTTAATGCTCGTCGGCGACCTGTGGAAGAAGGTTGACATTAAAGTAGAGGTGAGGGGAGGCGGCGTCGTGAGCCAGGCAGAGGCTGTTAGGACGGCTATAGCAAGGGGCCTGCTGGAGTATGTTAACAATGATGAGGAGGTTAGGAAAATATTCACCGAATATGACAGGCACATGTTGAGCGGCGACCCCAGGAGGACCGAGTCGGAGAAGTGGGGAAGGTACAGCGCTAGGAGAAGGTGGCAGAAGAGCTACAGGTAGGTGTTTACCATGCTTTTCCCTGTTAGATGCTTCACATGCGGCGCCCCCATCGGTCACTTATGGGAGGAGTATGAGAAGAGGGTTAAGGCTGGCGAGGAGCCAGGTAAGGTTTTAGATGATCTAGGGGTTAAAAGATATTGTTGCAGAAGAATGTTTTTATCGTATGTGGATGTTTCAAAAGAGGTTTTACAATTCCCCAAGATATCGTGAGGTGAGAAGCGTGTTCGAGACCGAGGATATAGGTGGTTTGAACGAGCAACCCGTTACACCGAGGCCGGGAGAGAGGGTTATAGAGCTACTGGTCCCGGTGGACAAGTACTTGTCATCGGGCGTTCACATAGGCACCCACATATGCACGAAGTTCATGGAGCCCTTCGTCTACAGGGTTAGAAGCGACGGCTTATACATTCTCGACGTGAGGAAGATAGATGATAGGTTGAGAATAGCTGGCAAATTCCTGGCAAGGTATGAGCCCACAAAGATAGCAGTAGTATCTGTTAGACAATACGGTAAGAAGCCTGTCAGCAAGATGTGCCAGTACATCGGTTGCAAAACATTCACTGGGAGATTCCTCCCCGGAACCTTCACAAACCCAAGCCTTAAATGGTATTACGAACCCGACATCGTCCTCTTAACAGACCCCAGGGCTGACGCGCAAGCTTTGAAAGAAGCTGCTGAAATAGGCATACCGATAGTATCGTTCGCCGACACCGATAACAAGACTGAATTCATAGACCTCGTCATCCCCGGCAACAACAAGGGCAGGAAGAGCCTTGCCCTGCTGTACTGGATATTGACGAGGCAGGTTCTCAGGGAGCGCGGGGCTCTGCCGCCGAACGGGGAGCTCCCCGAGCAACCCACCGAGTTCGAGGCCGAGGTCTAGGGGTGAAGTATTGAAGAGGAGGCGCCCGGCTGTAGCAGGCTATTTTTACCCTGATGACAAGCGTGAGCTCGAAGCCCTTATCAAATGGTCTTTCACCCATGAAATAGGTCCTGGGAAACTACCTGAGATATCGCCTTCTAGGAGGTTGGAAACAGTAGGCTACGTCGCACCCCACGCGGGCTATGTTTACAGCGGCCCCGTGGCAGCCCACACTTACTATCAAATGGCTCTTGACGGCGTCCCCGAAACAGTTGTAGTGATAGGTACGAATCACACAGGGTATGGAGCACTCGTCTCTATATACCCCGGCGGCGTGTGGGAGACCCCGCTGGGGCTTCTCGAAGTAGACTCCGAGCTTGCGAAAACCCTGGCGGATAAAAGCAGTATAGCAGAGCTTGACGAGTACGCGCATCTCGAGGAACACTCGGTGGAGGTGCAGCTCCCGTTCATCCAGTACATTTACGGGGGCAGGGTTAGAATACTCCCCGTGGTCATGGGGCTGCACACGCCGGATGTTGCAAAAGATGTTGCTAAATCACTTCTTGAAGCAGTAATCTCTTTGAAGAGGGATATCATTATTGTTGCGAGCAGTGATTTCAACCACTACGACCCCCACAGTGTAACGGTGAGGAAGGATAAGGAGGCGATATCCATGATCCTCAGTCTTGACCCAGCAGGTTTCTACAACACGTTGCTCAGGGAGGATGTATCAGTGTGCGGCCCGGGCGGAATCATGGTTTTAATAGAGTACGCAAAGCTCAAGGGAGGAGGGAGCGCGAGGGCTGAGCTTTTGAAGTATGCGACAAGCGGGGATGTGTCGGGCGATAAATCACACGTCGTCGGATACGCGTCAATAAGGTTTTCAACACATTAGTATTAACCACGTAACCCTGGGAAGCTAGTCCCTGCTATAGCTAATGCTTTGATCCCAATCCAGTGTTCTGGCTAGTTTTATATTGCCTAATGAACTATTTCTTCATGTTAAAGGTGTAGGTTGTTGAGCGATATTTACTGGAGGAAGATACAGCATTTAGAAATAGTTGTAAACCGTGACGTTGACTTCAAAGACAGGTGCGAGGAGTATTTCAACGACATAATCCTCATCCACCAGGCAATCCCTGGTTTCCGGAGAGAGGATGTTGACACCTCCACAAGATTCCTGGGATACGAGCTTAAAGCACCCGTAATGATAACCGGGATAACCGGCGGGGCCCGTGAGACTCTTGAAATCAACAGGAAGCTTGCTCAAATAGCTAGTCAGCACGGGATAGCGTTAGGGCTTGGAAGCCAGAGGCCTATCTTAACCAGTAGCTTTAACAGTGAAGTAGTTGAAACCTATAGGGTTGCACGGGATGTTGCATCCAATATCCCGTTAATAGGTAACATAGGCTTCAACGCTTTGAAAACACTCGGGGTTCAGGAGGTTAAACAATTGGTTGATATCGTGAAAGCCGACGCGCTTGCTGTTCACCTAAACCCGGCCCAGGAAGCCATTCAGCCCGAAGGGGATACTGATTTCTCGCTTGAAACACTCAGTGTTCTAAGAGAGGTTGTGAAGGAGGTGGGAGTTCCGGTTTTGATCAAGGAGGTTGGGAACGGTCTTTCATACGAGGTTGTCAGGAAGATCACAACTGAGACCGGGGTTAAGATATTCGATGTCGCAGGAGCCTGCGGGACCAGCTGGGTGAAGGTTGAAATGTACAGAACCGTTGGCGATGTTAAAAAGCGTGTTGCACAGCTCATAGGGGAATGGGGCATTCCCACGCCNCTATCCGTTGTAGAGACACGCTTGGCTAGCCCGGATTCAACAATTATTGCTTCAGGAGGGGTCTGGGATGGTTTGAGGAGCTGTCAAATCCCTTGTAATCGGTGCCGACATGGCGGGGTTTGCGAAACCTGTTTTAACCAGGCTTTTGAAGGAAGGGTTTGAATCAGCCTCAGGGTTCATCACCGAGTATGTTGAATCGATGAAAACAGTGATGTTCCTGATAGGGGCTGAAAAACTAAGCGATCTAAGGAAAACGCCTGTTGTTTTCGGACCTGCATTAAGGAATTATGTTTCCCAGCGGGGCTTCAGCCTCGACAAGTACTTGGAGATGCTTAGGAAATGAATAGCTACTTCTTCCCCGAGGCATATGTTGAGAACGGTTTTGAATCAGGGAAGACTATTTGTTTTAAAGGCGGCAACGCCTACGTAGCTGCTGCAAAAGACGCTGGGCAAGGCGATTGTGTGAAAGTATTCGTGAACACTCCTTTCGAGAAGCTCTTAGAATACATGGACTTGGAGACACCCTGCTTCCTGAGAGACGTGATAATAATCTACAAGGAGGAGGCGGGAGGATACAAGGGAATTCTCGTTGAGAAAAAGAAGAAGCTTTACCTGCTCGAAGCCTCAGGCTCAACAATCGCTGTCTCGAAAAGGGAAGGAGAGACTGTGGAGCCCCACGAGAAGATAGGGTACATCATCACCAATAAGAGAGAGGTCAGGGTGATCAAGGCTCCGTTGAAAGGTATATTACTAGCTGTTATAGATTTAACCTGGGAGAAGCCTGAAAAAGTCATAATGGTGTTTACCGGTGAGCAACCAAGAGAAGTCTTTATTGGAAAAAGTGCGTGAAGTAGGGTTTAAACACGCCCTGTTGAACGCTGTGAAATACAATGGCAGAGCTGATTTGAAAGCAGTTACCTCAAAGATAATCGGCGAGCTCCCCGAGGTCAGGAGCGTCCTGCGGGAATACATCGATGTTATAAAGAACATTGTCGAGGAAGTGAATAAGCTACCGCTTGAGAAGCAGCTTGAAATAGTGAGGAGTAATTGGCCGGAACTGCTCGAGGAGAAGAAAGAGGTTAGGGAGAAAGAGCTTCCCCCGTTGCCAAACGCCGTGGAGGGAGCCGTTGTAACAAGGTTTGCCCCTAACCCGGACTACACGATACATCTCGGCAACGCGAGGCCTGCCCTGCTAAGCTACTGGTATGCTTCAATGTACAAGGGGAGGATGGTTTTAAGGTTTGAGGACACCGACCCCAGGACAAAATCCCCCTACCCAGAGGCTTATCAAATGATAAAGCAGGATTTAGAGTGGCTCGGGGTTAAGTGGAGTGAGGAGTATGTTCAAAGCTTGAGAATACCCTTGTTCTACGAGGTGGCTAAGAAGCTGATAGAGAAGGGGGGAGCGTATGTCGACAAGTGCGGGGAGAAGGAGTTTAAAGCATGGAGGAAGGAGGGGAGGGCTTGCCCTCACAGGGAGCTCCCCCCTGAGGCTCAGCTTGAAGAGTTTGACAAGATGCTTTCAGGGCACTACGGGGAGGGCGAGGCTGTTGTCAGGGTTAAAACCGATCTCAAACACCCGGATCCTAGTGTGAGGGATTGGGTTGCGTTCAGGATTATAGATACTTCTAAAACACCCCACCCTGTTGTAGGGGAGAGATATATTGTATGGCCTACTTACAATTTCGCCGCAGGCGTTGACGACTACTTAATGGGTGTCACGCATATTCTGAGGGCTAAGGAGCACGTTTCAAATACTGTTAAGCAGAAATACCTGTACGACCACATGGGGTGGAAATACCCTGAGACGATCCACTTCGGCAGGCTATCTCTTGAGGGAGTCATCCTGAGCAAGTCAAAGATGAGGAAGATGATTAAAGAATCCGGCGTCGAAGCATACTCAGACCCAAGGCTTGGAACGCTTTCAGGGCTGAGGAGGAGGGGTATTACCAGGGAGTGTTTATGGAGGATTATCAAGGATGTTGGAATCAAGCCTGTTGACGCTAAAATAAGCTACGCAAACCTATCAGCAATCAACAGGGTGATCGTTGACCCGGTGGCTAACCGCTACATGGCTGTTGAAGACCCTGTCGGGGTAGTCCTGGAGAATGTTCCCGAGGATGTTGAAGCCAGCATACCTGTCCACCCGTCAAGGAAAACCTACTATACTTACAGGCTCGGCTGGGAGACTGTGGTTTACGTGTCATCCAAGGACCTCCCCTTGAGCGGAGGCGGGTTGTTCAGGCTAATGGGAGTTGGAAACTTCCAGGTGACCGGTGCATCCCTGAGGGATGGGAAACCGGTTGTCACCGCCCGGTTGCACAGCAGGGAGCAGGAGGAGGCTAGGAAGCACGGCCTCCAAATAATTCAATGGGTTAAAGAGGATGAAAAAATCCCACTAGAGCTGTTAATCCCCGAAGGCATGAGGCTTGTCAGGAAAACATTGCTGGCGGAGAAGAGGATTCTAGGGGAGAAGGAGGGCTCCATAATCCAGCTTTACAGGATAGGTTTCGCAAGGATTGAAAAGGTCTCAGAGGAATCGGTGGTCGCAATCTACGCTCACGACTAGCTCTCCCTCCTCGCTAGTCAATCCACAATATTTATAAGACGCGATAGCGTTAAACCCCTAGTATGGACGACCAATAGGGAGGAGGATGAAGTATGCCTAAACCATTCTATGTAAAGTTCGAGGTACCGCCCGAGCTGGCGGAGAAGGTCTACGAGACGGTGAAGAAGGTAAGGGAAACCGGCGGCAAGATTAAGAAGGGAACTAACGAGACAACGAAGGCTGTTGAAAGAGGGCAGGCAAGGCTGGTTGTGATAGCTGAGGATGTTGACCCGCCGGAGATTGTTGCCCACCTACCACTACTCTGTGACGAGAAGAAGATACCCTACGTCTACGTTCCAAGCAAGCAGAAGCTTGGCGAGGCAGCGGGTATTGAGGTAGCGGCTTCAAGCGCTGCGATCGTGGATGCTGGCGAAGCTAGGTCAATGGTTGAAGAAATAGTTAAGGCTGTGCAGGAGCTCCGGGCTAAGAGCGGTTAAGAATAGAGAATTATTTTCTTTTTTCTTTATAAAACAAAATTCTTCACTAACGCTTCGTTGAAAGCTTCCTAGCCTCTCTCTCAGTCTCCCTGAGAATAACAATATCCCCTATCCTGACAGGCCCTTTCACGTTCCTGGTTATAATCCTGCCCTTATCCCTTCCCTCCAGAACCCTTACCCTAACCTGGATTATCTCCCCGGAGACACCGGTTCTACCTATTATTTGAATAACCTCCGCCGGAAAGCCCAGCTCCTCGACAATGTTAATCTTCGGCGGTTCCACAACTATTCTCTCCGGACCCTGCTCACTGCTCAAATCATTCACCTATTTCCCTATACACATGTTATTTATCCTTATAAGTGTTGCCTGGGAAAATTTAAAAACCTTGTTAACACATTAACGAGAGTTAGCGAGTGCTTAAGCACGGTGGATGACATGGCAAGGCTTGCTAAATGCGTGTTTTGCGGGAGCGATCTCGAGCCGGGCACGGGGTTAATGTATGTTTTAAACAATGGAACAATAATGTGGTTCTGCAGCAGGAAGTGCTTCAAAAACTACAACATGAAGAGGGATCCCCGAAAGCTTAAGTGGACTCTGAAATACGGTTCTAAGACAAGATAGTGTGAATCACCAGCAACACCCTTATGAGCACCAGCGCTACTGTAATAGGAATCTCCACAGTTGCCCTGCTCCTGGATTTAGCTTCTCTGTGCATATAATTTTTCAAGCTGTGTTGAACCGCTGAAGGTGTTGTTAAACCACGTGTACTTCTATCCCTAGTTTCCTAGCTGTTTCCGCTTGCTTCTCATCAGATGTTAGTAATTTTCCATGTTTTTCCGCTTGAGCAATATATAAGGCATCATATACTGTTATACCATGTTGCAATGCTAACTCCACAGCCCTTCCCATATAGCCTAGCTCGTTTTCCAACACAATTACTTCTGACGTAATCAACTTCTCGAATAAACTGTAAAGCTTTAATGCCTTATCACTGGATATAGCATTCCTCACTGTAGCATGCTTCCATATAGCATTAGCCGTTTCCTTCACCAAGTGGTCTAAAGAGTATAGGGGTTTCGAAGTCCTTAAATACTTTGAAACCCTTACCCAACCTTCCTCACGAAGAACGTATTTGACTATTGTGGAAGCGTCAATTACTGTCACGATCCTCCCCTCACGTACTGGACTGTGGAGCCTTCAGGCATAACTGGTAATTCCTGAATAAACTTCTCAAGCTCTTCAAGAACTCTTTCCCTCTCTAACTCCTTGATTTTATTTTCAATAAACTTTCTAATCTCCTCGCTCCAGTTGACGACTCCTTTATATGAAGCCATCTTCTCCTTCAAGCTACTAGGTATACGTATAGATATTACACTCACAGGAAACACCGTACTACATGAATGTATTACATTTTTATGCTTTTATAGTTATATGTTTTCATACTCTTAACATTCAATTATGCCTCCATGCTTAACCAACAAGTACTACACTGATGAAGGTGATAAAGTCATACGGTCACAATTAAAGAGCTATTGGATGAGAAAGAATAATGCTTCGTGATCTCTGTATGCTAGTGATGTGACATAACCTATAGCTATGAGAGGGCAAGACGCTTTGAGGTATTAGAATTATGGGTTGAGTTTAGTAAAACCCGTTTTACCTCGTGATGCTTCTTTCGCGCTATNCGCGGTGTAAACTGGTTTAATCTAACGTGTTTTCACGAGGTTTACAGGCCACTCCGGCAGTAATGCTACTAGGACGCATTTACTAAGCTGAAAGTTGTTTAGGCGTGGCATCGTTTACGCTGCTAACCAAGGGAGTTTTACAGGGAATCCAAGCATGATATCCATTAGTCCACAGAGGAGGGTTTAAAGAGTAATGGCTGGAAAAACTTGCTAATCAATCCTCATTCTTCATACTTCTTTATGAGAGATGTGAGCAGTTCGTGATGTACCCGCTCGTTTTCAGCTAAGGCTTCCGCTAACTGTTTGAGGACAGGGTATTTTAACGACTCGGCGAGCTCCTTGTAGGTAGCAATCATATCGCTCTCTATGATTAAATGTTCTTTCAAAAGCTTCACTATTAAGGCTTTCTCCACGGCTGAGGGCTCAATGTTCTCCAACTCCTTCATTACCTGGCTCTCCTTGTCCAGGGCTTCCTCATATGCTTTAAGCATACCCTTCATTAACTCTTTGTGGATCAAGGTTTCAACAGCTATCTTCTTAATAACCTCCTCGAGATCTTTTACCTCAACCCCTCTCAGCCTTAGGACACCTATTGAATGGAAGTAGGATGCGGTAGCTTTTTCCTCTATGTCTAAAGCTTTCTTAATTAACTCATAGGACATTTCAATACACCATGTAATTATTTCCCTGGAAAGTTAATAAATCTCTAGATAAGGGTTGGCATTCTAAACGAGAAGCGTGTTGAAAACTAGGCTGTGAAACCGTAGAAGGGGTCCTGCTTCTTCTTAATCTCTATAATCTCCTTCAACACCAAGTATTCGTCAGTGCTCAACTTATCCCTGTGCTTGGTCAACCACATTGTCACATGTTCCTTAGGTATGCTCGTGTAGAGGACGTCTCCCTCGTCAACATGACGCCCCACCATGATCCTTCCCTTAATGCTGATAGCCACCTGCTGGCCAGCCCTCGCCTCCTTGAGAACATTATCCCTATCCCTTATCTGCACAACCATGCCGAGCTCCATTCCATCACTCCTCATCACGTTGCAACCGGGTTTCAACACTCCTCCAAGAACCTCTATGCCAACAATGGCTGGGTCGCTACGCCTGAATATGAAGCCTGGGAGTATCCTGATCTTCGCAGGCCTAACGAGGGATGAAACCTCCTTCTCAACCTCCTTCTCCCTCAACTCCTTAACCCATTTACCATACTCCTCTATGATGTGGTATATTATGTTGCTTTGAAACACCTTAACGCCCTCCCTGGCCGCCAGCTCCTCCGCCTCCGGCAGGAGCTTAACGTTGAAGGCTAGGATCACCCCGTACTCGGGCTTGGACTTCTTAACGACCGATGCCTCTATTACATCATTCCTCGAGACATTGCCGACGTCCGCCAGCCTAACAGGTATTTTCTCCCTCCTCATAGCTTCCAAGAGGGCTTCGAGAGAACCGAGCGTGTCCGCCTTGATGACCACGCCATCGCTCTCAACCTTAAACCTCAGCTCCGAAACCTCTTCTGAAACCATTCTCAAATAATCCTGCAACCTGGTCTCATCAGGCACTACGTAGAATGGTGATCCAGCGAGTGCTTCATCAAGATCAGGGGCGGAGACCTTCACGCCTGTTGCGGCGTAAACCTCTTCAACCTGGGTGAACCTGCCCTCGTGCATCCTCATATCCTGCAGGGGCCTCGGCATCAGTAACGCCCTAACCCTTGTGACGATGGGCTTGGACTTCCCGGCTATGATGAACAAGTCGTTCTTCCTTAGAACCCCGTCGTAGATTATGACGTCGATTGTTGTACCCAGCCCCGGCTCCTCCTTAACCTCTAGGACAACGCCTTTAGCGGGCTCGCTACTCGTCACCAGCTTCTTCTTCATGAACTGTTGCACGAGGCCGGTGATTAATGCGAGGAGCTCGCTGACGCCCTCCCCGGTTCTCGCCGAGATAGGTATTATCGCTACAGTCCTGCGGAAGTCTCTCACCCTGTCAAACCTTTCCGCTTCAAACCCGTGGCTGTAGAGCTCCCCGGCTATCCTGTAGATTTTCTCCTCGAGAAGGTTCAGCGTCCTCTGGGACTGATTCCTAATTGTTTCAAGGAAGGGTGCGTCAGGAGTTGACTTCCAACCCTCGATCCTGTCAATCTTGTTGGCCGCGACTACGAATGGAACCCTCTTCTCCTTGAGAATGTTGATGGCTTCAACAGTCTGGGGCTGGAAACCCTCCATGACATCCACAACGAGAATGGCCATGTCAGCCACGCTCCCGCCCCTCTTCCTAAGATTGGCGAACAGCTCGTGGCCAGGAGTGTCTATGAAGAGTAGCCCGGGGATTTCGATCTGGAGCTTGGGGAAGTATTTCCTAAGGGGCTCCGCAATCTTCTTCAAAACGCTCGCAGGCACAATGCTCGCCCCGACGTGCTGGGTTATCTCACCGGGCTCCTTCCTAGCCACCGCCGTGCCCCTTATCTTGTCTAGAAGGGTTGTCTTACCGTGGTCTACATGCCCCATGACAACTATTATTGGTTGCCTAATCCACTCCCTGCTGGTACTGCTCAATCAAACCACCGTTCACAATCATGCGAATATATAAAAACCTCTTAATAGCTTATTAGTGAAACAGCCCACCGGGAAACTGGTGGAGGATGCTGTATGCCGGATTTCAAAATCGTTGTAAACGACCCTGAAGCACCGAAAAACCGCAAGGTAGTTAAGGTTAAAGTAGTAGGGGATGCTGAAGTACCCTTCACGGACGAGATGAAGGATAAGTTCGAACTCCCCGTTATAAGGGTGGGGAGGAAGCTTCTCGAGGAGCTTAACGCTGTACACGGGGTGGCAACAATTAGAATGAGAAGGCCTGACACCGGGGACAAGATCAAGATCACCGGGAGGCTTGAGCCGGCTGACAACGTCCCCGAGAACACTGTGCTGGTTAACTCAGAGTTCCTGATAAACCTCTCCGGTAACACGGAGCTGGAGGGCGAGGTGTTCAGGGCTAGTGCCTGGCAGATAAGAGTGAACGATGAAAGAGCGACATCGCTGGTAGGGTTGAAGATAGGTGACGAGGTCGACGGCTCAATCGTTGGTTTGAGAAACGTTAAGCTCAAGATAACGGGCGGGAGCGATATCAGCGGGTTCCCGATGAGGCCTGACATACAGGGGCCCGTTAAGAAGAGGGCTCTTCTATCAGGCCCCCCGGGCTTCCACCCTGAAAAAGACGGTGAGAGAAGGAGGAAGATGATCAGGGGGAACACCATAGCCCCGGACATAGTCCAGGTCAACACTGTGATCGTTTACCCTAAGTAGTTTCTTAATATAAAAGCAACCTCGCCTATAATTCCTTAAGGGATTGGTTTATACAAGGGATTCATCATGCCCTGGGTTAAGCAACAACCGGAAGTAAACATTGGCGTGGTCGGGCACGTGGACCACGGCAAGACAACGCTTGTTCAGGCTTTAACGGGCATATGGACAGCGAGGCATAGCGAGGAGCTTAAAAGAGGCATGACCATTAAGCTAGGCTACGCTGACGGTAACATAGCTTTCTGCGAGGACATGGAGCCACCTGAGGCGTACACCACCGAGGAGGTTTGCCCAACAGGCTCCGAGTCAAGGCTTCTCAGAAGGGTGAGCTACGTCGACGCCCCCGGTCACGAGGCTTTAATGGCAACCATGCTGAGCGGTGCAATGCTCATGGATGGCGCTATACTAGTGGTGGCTGCTAACGAGCCCTGCCCGCAACCCCAGACCGTTGAACACTTGACCGCGCTGAACGCTATAGGGATAAGGAACGTTGTGATAGTTCAGAACAAGATAGACGTCGTGACGAGGGAGAGGGCTCTTGAAAACTACAGGGAGATAAGGAATCTCGTGAAAGGAACCGTTGCAGAGGACGCGCCGATAATACCTGTAAGCGCCCTCCACAAGACTAACATCGACGTCTTGCTCCAGAGCTTCCAGGAGATGATACCGACTCCCCAGAGAGACTTGAGCAAGCCCCCGTTAATGTTCATTGTCAGAAGCTTCGACGTCAATAGGCCTGGAACATCATTCCAGGATCTTGTAGGGGGCGTGATAGGGGGTTCGCTCATCCAGGGTGTGCTGAAGGTTGGGGATGAGGTAGCCATCCTCCCAGGCGTGAAAACCCCTGTCGGGGGTTCCAAGACGGCTTACAAGTACGAGCCCGTTACGACAAGGATTGAAGAGATAAGGTTCGGCGAGCTACAGGTTGAAGAAGCGAGGCCTGGGGGGCTGGCGGCTATTAGGACGCCGCTCGACCCGTCCTTGACGAAGGCTGACTCAATGGTTGGAAACATTGTGTCACACCCTGACCACCAGCCGCCTATTGCCAAAGTCCTAGAGATAGAGTACAGCGTGCTGGAAAGGGTTGTGGGGGCTAAGGAGATGACTAAGCTACCCCCAATACAGGTTAAGGAAACCGTTGTCCTCACCATTGGAACCGCTACAAGGATCGGTGTTGTAGCAGGGCTTGGCAAGTCCACGATGACTGTTGAGCTTAAAGACCCTGTCGCCGTTTGGGAGGGCGGGAGGGTTGCTTTAAGCAGGAGGGTTCTCGGAAGGTGGAGGCTTGCGGGCTGGGGTGTTGTTAAATCAGTCAGCTGAGGAGGCCGTCACAGGTTGTTTTAGACACTAACATGCTCCTCTTAATGGCCGAGGGCTTTCCACTCCTCGAGATGATTGAGGAGCAGGTTGCGTTCAAGCCTGAATGCATTGTCCTAACACACTCCCTCAGGGAGCTGGAGGCTATAGGGGAGAGGGAGGGAGGATTGATGAGGAGGAAGTGCGAGCTCGCAGTTAAAATCGCAAGGGAGAGGTGCAAGATAGTTGAGTTCCGCGGGGATTTGAAGAACGCTGACGACGCGATCATAGAGTACGCTGTGCTGAACAATGCCGCAGTAGCCTCCAACGATAAGGAGTTGAGGAGGAGGGCGAGGGAGAAGGGCTTGTCGGAGATATACTTGAGGGAGGAGTCGCGCAGAATAGTTGTAGAGGGCTTGCTAGAGTACTAGGGAATATCTTTCAACGCTCAAGTTATTTATAAAAGGATTATTGATTTATACTATAAAGTGCTTATTAAAACATTAATGACAAGGTGTTGCATGATTGTACAACGTTATAAAAGTTAGAGACGTTGTCAGAATACCGCCCTCGAAGTTCGGGAGGCCTCTCGAAGAGGTTGCACTGGAGGAGCTTAGGGAGCAGTACGAGGGATCGGTAGTCATATTGAAAAACCCGTCCACCGGTGAGGAGAAGAAGGAGCCATCAATCATTGTCACGATTCTCGGCCTCAACATAGAGCCCTCTGGGAAGATCATACCGGGCGACGGGGCTACATACCATAACGTTGAGTTTGAAGCACTCGTCTTCCACCCATTCCTCAAGGAGGTTGTCGAGGGAGATGTTGTAACGGTCACTAAGAACGGGCTCTACATAGACCTGGGAGTCCTCGACGGCTTCATATATATCAACCAGGTTGCCGATGAGAAGGTAACCTACGACCCCGGGAGGGGTGCCTTATTCCTCGAGGAGTCTAAGAAGTATGTTGACAAGGGAGATGTTGTGAGGGCGAGAATATTCAACATCGCGCCGATGCCCGGCAAGGGCTTGAGGGTTCACATGACTATGAGGCAGCCGGGGATGGGCAAGGTAGGCTAGGGTGGTAGGGTTGAGCAAGAGGGGTAGGCCTTTCAAAGCCTGCAGAAACTGTAAAACACTGGTTGAGAGAGAGGTCGAGGTATGCCCCAAATGCGGGTCGAGAAGCTTCACTGACGAGTGGAACGGTGTCATAATTGTTTTAAACCCTGAGAAAAGCGATATCGCCAGGAAGCTTGAGCTCAAGGATAAGGGAAGGTACGTGGTTAAGATTGGCTAGTGCCGGGAAGAACATTCCTTGCCTAAAACCCCCGGACTACCTTAGGAAAACTCTCAGCCTCCCCCAGGGCAAGCTCTACGTGTCCGACAAGCACGCTATAACAGGGCTGTCATGCGACGCCGCCGTGGGCGATGTTGTTTCAAGAAACCATTACGCGAGGATACGGGTTGTCGATTATAAAACTAAGAGGAGCGTGCCAACTGGGAAGGGGTCTGCGGGGGGCCGGGTTTTCAGGGTCGTGAACCCTCCCGGGTGCGTGAGCCTCAACTCCTTCACGATAAGCTTCTTGAAAAACGAGCACGTTGTCGAGGTGGTTGGTGAGGAGGACCTGCTGGTCTTCCCGCTAGCCCTCCCCTCCACAGGGGTTTACAGAATAATCTACGGGCAACCCAGCGTCGGGGTCGTGGAGCTTGATGCCCGGGGGGTTAGGGTTTTAAAGCTTCTTAAAACATTTAAACCAGTTAATGGTTTCATATAGTAAGGTGGTTACAGCGTGGCTAAGACAATCCAGCTTGACAAGTATCTCGGAGAGGTGTTAGAGGAGAGGTATAACCCGCTGGTTAAGAGACTGGAGCTTGTCATAAGGCTTGGACACCCTGGCGAGGGAACCCCGAGCAGGGGTTTGCTTAGAATAGCGTTGTCGAAGCACTACGGCAAGCCCGTTGAACAGGTCATTATAAGGAGTCTGGAAACAGAGTACGGGGTTCAGGTAAGCAGAGTTGAAGCCCACGTCTACGACGACGCATCCAGCGTTAAGCTTTTCGAGCCCGAGTACATTATTAAGAGGAATGATGAATCATTACAGAAGGTTCAGCAACAAGGGTGATGTTGAATGCCCTATGTTCACAAACTATACGAGGTGGATTATAAGACGGGGAAGCTGGTGAGGAAGAATAAGACGTGCCCTAAGTGCGGCTCCTTCATGGCTTTCCACAAGCAACCAGTCCCTAGATGGCACTGCGGGAGATGCGGATACGTCGAGTACGCGAAGTAGTCCAGGCTTTTTAAACCCAGGTTGAAAGGCTGGGTCAGGGTTTGCCCCTCCTCTACAAGGTGCCTTACAACATACCCGTGGACAGGGAGCTTATATCCCTAGGTTTCGAGTCCACAAGCCATACTTTCGGAGTAGGTGTTGTGAGGCTGAGGAATGGCTTTGTAGAGGTGCTTGCCAACGTTAACAGCCAGTACAAGCCTTTAAAGGGGGGCCTCCACCCGAGGGAGGCCGCGCTACACCATATGGAGAAGGCTTATCCACTTCTCAAGCAGGCTCTGAGAGAGGCCGGGATCGGCCTCGGCGATGTCTCACTTGTAAGCTACTCGATGGGGCCGGGGCTGGGGCCCTGTCTAAGGGTTTCAGCAAGCGTTGCAAGGTTCTTGGCATCACACTATGGTAAGCCGCTTGTCCCCGTGAACCATGCCGTGGCACATATAGAGGTTGGCAGGCTTTTCAGCGGGCTCGAAGACCCTTTGGTAATATATGTGTCGGGAGGGAACACGATGATTGTCGCGGCGAGGGGAGGCGGCTACAGGGTTTTAGGAGAGACTCTCGACATACCGCTTGGAAACCTGCTGGATACTTTCGCTAGAGAGGTCGGCATAGCCCCGCCCTACGTTGTCAACGGGAAGCACGCTGTCGACGTTTGCGCTGAGTGGAGCCGGGAGTTCATCCCGCTCCCCTACACTGTTAAGGGGAGTGATCTAAGCTTCTCCGGCTTATTGACAGCCGCACTTCAGAAGGCCAGGGGGGTTGGGAGGGAGGGGTTGGGGGCTGTCTGCAACAGTTTAAGGGAGACTGCTTTCAACATGCTTGTAGAGGTTGCCGAGAGAAGTCTCTTGCTAACCGGGAAGAAGTCCCTGCTCCTGGTGGGAGGGGTTGCGTCCAACACTGTTTTAAAGTGGAAGCTTGAGAAGCTGGCAGAAACCCATGGAATACCCTACTATGGAACACCCCCCGAGGTCGCGGGGGATAACGGCCTCATGATATCGTACACGGGGCTCTTAACGTACTTGTACGGCGTGAGCGTTGAGCCCGAGAAGGCTGTGGTGAAGCAGAGGCTGAGGCTTGACGAAGGTGACTACCCGTGGCTGAAAGAGTAGAGTATTTTAACAAGGGGGCTGAAGCGGTCTTATATAGGGCAAGGGTCCTGGGTTTAGACTTTATAGTTAAGAAGAGGCTTGACAAGCCCTATAGGCATGAAGCCTTCAACAAGGTTTTCAAAGAGTATAGGACAAGGGTTGAGGCCAGGATACTGTCCCATCTAAGAAGCATCGGGCTCAACGTCCCAGCCCCTCTGATAGTGGATGTTTCAAAAGGAATCCTAGTGCTGGAGTATGTGGACGGGGTTCCGTTGTCAAGCCTCGTCGACTCAATGAGCCGTGAGGAGCTTGGGATGGTTGCAGGGGATCTTGGGAGGCAGGTTGCAGTGATGCACTCCAACAGGGTTTATCATGGAGACCTAACCCTTGCCAACACCCTGTACAGCGGGGGAAGGGTTTACATAATTGACTTCGGGCTCGCAGGCTACAGCGATGATGTTGAAGAGTACGCGATAGACCTCCACCTTCTCTACAGGAACCTTCAAGCCATGCACCCCGGGATAGCCGAGGAGTTCATGAACCGCTTCCTCGAAAACTACAAGCAGTGGTACAGCGGTGTTTTCGAGGAGGTTGTGAAAAGGTTTCTCGAAGTAAGGGTCAGGGGGAGGTATGTTGACAGGGAGTTGAGGAAGACTGTTATGAGGGATAGGTATGTCTCGTGAAATATGCTTTGCAACCGGGAACAGGCACAAGTATGCTGAGGCGGAGGCTGTTGCGAGAGAGCATGGAGTGATTCTTAAGCAGTGCCCGGGGGTTAAGAGAGAAATCCAGTCGGACAGCCTCGAGGAGGTTGCGAAGCATGCTGCTTTAACAGCCTACATTGAGCTGGGCGTGCCCGTGCTGGTTGAGGACGCGGGCTTGTTTGTTAAAGCGCTGAACGGTTTCCCAGGGCCGTACAGTAGCTACGTCTACAAAACCATAGGGTATGCGGGACTGCTCAAGCTCATGGATGGCGTGGAGGATAGGAGGGCTTGCTTCAAATCAGTTGCAGTCCTCGTTTACGAGCCGTTCCTGATAACTGGTGTTGGAGAAGTATGCGGGGCTGTAGCGTACGAGGCCAGGGGGGTTGGAGGCTTCGGATTCGACCCGGTTTTCATACCCGAGGGTTATGATAGAACCTTCGCCGAGATGAGTGTTGAGGAGAAGAACAGGGTGAGCCACAGGGCGAGGGCTCTCCGAAGCGTTTTCAAAACCCTCGGGGAGCACCTGGGGATGCCTGAATAAATTTAAAACCCGTTTTTAATATGGATTCCAATATAGCAGTGTTTACGGGTAAGGTGTCTTTATGAACAAGAAGAGGGATAAGGGGCAGTCACACTCCAACAGGCCTGCCAGGGCTGGGCCGCCGAGATGGTTGAAGCTTGACATGAGCCCTAGCGATGTCGAGCTCCTCGTGGTGGAGCTCGCTAAGAAGGGTTATACTCCATCCATGATAGGGGTTTTGCTGAGAGACCAGTACGGCATACCCCTTGTGAAGCAGGTAACGGGGAGGAAGCTCGCCCAGATACTTGAGAAGCACGGTGTTAAAATAGCCATCCCCGAGGACTTGATGGCTCTAATGCAGAAGGCTGTTAACCTTAGGAGGCATCTCGACGAGCACCCGAAGGACTATCACAGTAAGAAGGGTTTGATAGAGGTTGAATCCAAGATACACAGGCTGGTGAAATACTATAAGAGAACGGGTGTTCTACCGCCGAGCTGGAAGTATGATCCGGAGAAGGCCAAGCTCCTCATCTCCGGTGGAATGTACCGGTTTGAAAGCCAGGAGAATGTTCAAACAGTTTAATCTCTTCCTCCAATACTTCCTCCATTCATAGCTTAAGATTTATATATTGAGTCCTCTCTTAAAACTATATATTGAATGCTTATCCACAGGGCCTGGAAGCATGGTGCTGGGAGCCGAGCTAGCCTCCGCTAGCTTCAACAAATCCTTGGACGTCGGTATTGCCCAGGTAGCCTTCGCCAAGGTCAGAGAGCTCGTGTCCTCCCAGCCTGTTTCAGGCCCTGTTCTCGAAAGGTTTTTCAGGAAGGCTGTTAGGACAGGGGCTTGGGGCCGATTAAGCCCTGTTTCCAAAGCCCTCCTCCTGGCTTCCAGGAGGCTTGTCCTTGTGAAATCCCCTGTTCTAAGAAGCATCCTCCTGGACATTATGGCTGAGATAGAGATGTATACTACGAGGGGTCGTGCAGTCTACTACGGGGTTGTGGTCGCGTTGAAGAAGAACATGGTTGAAGCACTCTCTAGTTTGAAGAGGCTGGTGACCCTGGGGATAGCCTACCTGAGCCTGCCCCCGCTGTGGAGGGTTTACGGCTGACGAGCAGAGGTTGGGGCCTCGGGGATTTACCGACACCAGTGCTTCAAGGGTTTGCCAAGCGGGGAGTTAGGAATCAATGCTTTTGAGAAGGGGAGCACCCTAGCGGGGTTGCGGATTGCCCGGTAAGAACTGTAGCGATTATACTGTTGTCATTCCTGTTTTAAACGAGGCTGAGGCCCTGCCGCTTGTTCTCAAGGAGCTTGTTGAGAACGGTGTTCCAAGAGAGAGGGTGCTGGTTGTGGACGGGTATTCAACCGATGGGAGCAGGGAGGTTGCCGAGTCAATGGGTTTTAAGGTAATCCTGCAGGAGGGGAGGGGAAAGGCTTTAGCGGTGAAGACGGCTGTCGAGCATGCTGGGAGCGATTGCTACGTGTTCATGGACGGTGACTACACCTATCCCGCCAAGCATGTTCGCGAACTGGTGGAGAAGCTTGAGCAGGGCTATGACCTTGTAATAGGCTCAAGGGTTTATGTCGAGGAGGGTGCTCAAGGCTTCTGGTTTAAGCTGGGGAACAAGGCTCTCTCACTATTCTTCCAAGTATTGTTTGGTGTTAAGGTAAGTGATGTGTTGAGCGGGATGTATGCTGCAAGGAGCAGGGTGCTCGGTGAGGTAGGGTTTGAGTGTAAAGGGTTCAGTGTTGAATCCGAGATAGTTGCGCACGCGGCTTCAACAGGGTTTAAATTGTGTGAAATACCCATATCCTACAGGAAGAGGGTTGGGAGGAAGAAGCTGGGTGTTATTCACGGCTTCCACATAGCGCACGACATGCTCAGGCTGACGTGGAGGTATAACCCGGCATTCCTCATTTTCGCAACCGGGGGTTTAATGCTCATCCCAGGTTTATACCTTGATGCTTACGTGCTCTACAGGTGGCTCTTCCACGGCGTAGTACATCATGTGAAAGCTTTGGCTGGGATAACTCTCTCAGGGCTTGGACTGCTGAGCCTAATGCTAGCCTTCCTCACACTATACTTGAAGAGGTTCGAGTTAAGAATTATGAAAACCGTGAGAGAGATTGAGGAGCGGGTAGAGGAGAAGAGTAGGAGGAAGTAGGGGCGGTTTGTTGGGAAAAGGCTTTACCACCCGTGTTGTAAACCGCTTCATGAACCCTGGCTCAGGGGTTTCCAACCTAGTGTTCTCATTGATCTCGCTAGCGCTGTCTCTCTACGGGATGTTCTTCCACAACCCTATTTTGACGGGGAGGGTTACCTATGATTATCTTGTATGGGCTTCGACAATAGGCTCGCTGATCGCTGGCTACAGGGAGCTTAGGAGGCTGAGGGATAAACCGTTCTACTCTTCAATACTGGTTTTACTGGCAGGGGTTGTCATGGTTGTTTTCGGAAGGGTTGCGAGCATATACTACAACTACACCATTATGCCCGGATACTTCGGCGGGCTGGTTGGGGATGACTACACTATTGAAGGCTATGCTTACTCGCTACTCGTTGCGGCTGGCTCACTGATTATCGCGTTGACAACCCTCCTCCACTTGGCGGTGGGGGGTGTGTTAGCTGTTAAGGCTGAGCCAAGCCTTGCCGACGCTTACGGTAGCCTGCTACTTCTTGCCCGTGGGGCCGGGGCGTTCATGGGTAGGCACCCGTTTGTCACAGCAGTCGCTGTAGGTGTTTTTGCGTTCACTTTCAGGTTTATCCCTGAGCTGTACTGGTGGCCTTGGCTTATAGGGTGGGATACTCCTGAGTATGCTGCGCACTTACTGGATTTCAGGGAGAGGTTGAACCCGTTTACAAGCTACTACTGGATGGGTGGTTTAAGGAATACTCCGCCGCTTCTAGTGGTGGTTCTCGCACCGTTCACTTTCATAGCTGATGCATGGGTTGTTTTCAAATACTACCCTAGTGTTGCATACGGTTTTCTCGCCGGGTTGTCAGCATTGCTGGCTGTGATGGTTTACGGGAAGGGGTGGAGGACGGGGTTGCTGGCGGGTTTCTTAACCACTGTGTTTGTTTTAAACCTGAGGATATCGTGGGATTATCAGAGGCAGTTGCTGGGCTCGGTGTTAATGCTTTCAGCGGTTTTACTGCTGGAGAAGTGGGGTTTGCCTAAGAGGTGGGGGCAGTCAACCGCTGCTACCCTGGTTCTCATAGGGTGTGGGCTGAGCCATGAGGTGACGGGTTTCGCGGGGCTCGCGCTATCCCTGGTTCTAGCCTACCGGGCTTGGAGAGCCGGTAGCGGGTGGGGCTTGGCTAGTGGTTTAACAGGTCTTGTTGCCAACGCGTTGCTGGAGACATGGTATTGGGGGAGGCCTTACAGCGTGGTCAGTGCTGTTGGGGTTCTGCCGCCGGGGCTTGTCCCGAGCTTTGAGCAGTCGCAGGTTGTCTCATACCTTGTAGCAGGCTACGGGATGACTCTTCCACTCGTTCTCACAGCTCTCGCGAAGCATGAGAAGCCGTATGTGGCGTCAGCAGTGCTCGCATTATTTATCGCAGGCGTTTCCCCCTTGATAGCGCCGTACTCCTCTGCTGCTACATGGTACAGGTTTTTAATCGGGGCCGCGCCGTTAGCCAGCACGCTGGCAACAGTAGGGCTTGCTGAGGCTGTTCACGATAAGAGGGTGGCGTTGGCCTACCTGGTGATAGCCTCCCTGCCAGGGCTCTCCTTCGCATACGGCTACAACTGGTCCTACGACTACAACAAGTCTCTCAGAGAATTCCCCTCAATACTGGCTCCAGCCCCCGCTGATTTTAGAATGCTTGAAA
>Ga0065719_100070_pt1 | contig 42979 bp, 44 predicted proteins | sample GBSCel85sediment_FD_59106 | JGI IMG/M metagenome (GOLD analysis project Ga0065719, IMG submission 59106) | Hot spring sediment microbial communities from Great Boiling Spring, Nevada - Cellulolytic enrichment CS 85C v3 (version 3) | ecosystem: Environmental > Aquatic > Thermal springs > Hot... | reverse complement strand
ATAGACGCAAACACGGCTTTAATGAAGCTACTCAAGGAATTAGGGATAACAAACAAGACATTTGAGGCGGTAACATCGCTTAATCATAGCACTTCAAATAAGGGGAGTGTAGCTAGCGCTCTAACTAATTCCGGACCTCCGGCGATTGGACAAGACGGTTACATACCTAATTTCTGGGTCTTCCCGGAAGAACCACCGGAGTTCTGGAGGAGCAGGGTTTACGTTGGAGAACCGGCGGAGGAGTTTATGGTGGAAAACNCTACGTGGCTAAACTTTATATATACCTACAGCACAGCGTATTTATTCAGTAAAAGCAGGTTCAGTAGTCCGGGAGAGGTGAGGAGTTACCTAAATAATCTGCTAGCGTATGGGATAGGCGAACCACTCGCAGGATGTTATAGAGAAGGGGTTAAGTCAATGGATATTTTACTGAATCTATGCTTACCCCCATTACCCTATCCCAACTATCCGTACTACATAGGATGGAATAATTCGGAGACTCCCGGAAAGTATATGACTAGCTTCAAGCCGTTCGTAATAAAAATAACCTCAACTCTTCAAAATCCGCCTGCATTGAGNCTTGACCTAGTACGCGGGTCAGCTGCTGCAGGATATAACGTGCANGGGTTAACGTTCCTTGGTAAGTTAATATCTGGGCATCAGGTATACGAAGTATCTTCTCAGGGAAGGCACGGCGATTTCGTCACCCCCAATGATTGGGTAGCAGGGGCTCGCTACGTGGCGATATCCGTGCCCATCAAGATAAGGTATTATTATGATGCCCTCATTCTCACTTACCGGGTAATGGAGTACTGGGGTGACCCGAGCTATTGGATAGCTATCCCCACCCCGGCCATAATCCCGTATTACTTTGAGGAAGAAGAATATTCTTGGGATCAATGGGATGTGAGCTGGTTCGATGCCTTAGGAGGATGTGTCGCGAGCTCGGGAAGAACGACATGCTTGGTTCCCAACATAACTTCATTAATACAGGACTGGATAGGTATATACATATACACGGAGAGATTATACGATCATACACTAAGAATAAATTCATATAACGAGATACCCGAGTTTACGACAGTTATAGATTATATTGGCGGTAATTACTCTTCTGNGNNTGGTGGTTTTGCGTCTGTTTTGTGGGGGATTTCCATGTCTTCATTATCGTTGATATTTTCNAAGCATAGCACGGCTGCGAGCATAATGTTTTCGATCATAGGAACCTTCTTCGGAATCGCTGACCAAACGTTTTACGGGAGTGCCACGCATATCTACCTTGAATGGCGGAGATTAGATACTCAGCCTAATATTTATGTTGAGGTAGTGAAGGTGNCGCACTCTGTCGCAGGACCTAACGTGTACTATAATGTCGGGAAGGTACCTCTCGTAGCTATGTATGAGGTAAGAATATACCCTCAACCGGGTGGTCCGCCGCCTTGCCCGATAAACGACCCTGACTGCTCGCTACCACTAAACAGAACTTCATAAGAAAACCTCTTGAAGAANAGTTTTTAGTGTTTTAGTTCATTATATGCATGAAGTCATGATTTACGAAGATAATGAATTGTTATTGATGCGGCGGCCGGGATTTGAACCCGGGATCTCCGGCTTGGGAGGCCGGCGTCCTAGACCAGGCTGGACGACCGCCGCCCCATATTAATTTCTATGCTATGTTTGTTTTTAAGTTTTTGGGTCTCCTGGTGTGCCGTCCTGTTAATTATTATTTAAAGTTTATATTACCTGTTCCAATTTATTTTCTTTCTTGACTGTTTTCATTGGGTGATGTTTGTGGCTTTTGATGACGTTATTGAGATTAGGTTTCACGGGAGGGGTGGTCAGGGAGTCGTGACGGCTGCTAACACTCTTGTTGACGCTCTTCTCAAGGTCGGTCTTTACGGGCAGGCAATACCTTTCTTTGGTGCTGAGAGGAGGGGGGCTCCAGTAGTGGCTTACGCAAGGATTTCTAAGAAGCCTATAAGGACTAGGTCCTCTATTAAGAAGCCTTCCATAGTAGTGGTTTTAGATGCTAAGCTTAGTGAGTTAGTTAATGTTTTGGATGGGCTTAGGCCGGGCGGCGCCATACTCATTAACTCTCCTGAGAAGCCGAGTATTAAGGGGGGTTTTAAGGTNTGTTATGTTGACGCTGTCGGGATAGCTTTAAGGCATAACCTGGTCTTGTCTGGCTGGGCGTTAGTCAATATGCCCATCGTTGGTGCATTAGCTAAGATACTTGGAGTGCCTATCGAGGCTGTTGAGGAATCNATAAAGGAGAGAATTGAGGGTAGGGTGGGGGAGCTGAACGCTGTAGCAGCTAGGGAAGCCTTTAACGAGGTGGTTTGTGTTGAGTGATGAGTTAGTCTTACCCCTAGCTAAGCCCGTAATCGGCGTTTCCGGGAAGACAGGATCTTGGAGGTTGCAGAGACCTATATATAACTCGAGTAAGTGTATTAAGTGCAGGCTGTGCTGGCTTTACTGCCCTGACTCAACCATAGACATAATCGAGGAAGGCGCTGACTTCATAACCATAAACTATGACTACTGTAAGGGATGTGGTATATGCTCTAACGTATGCCCGACCAAAGCAATAACCATGGCTCCGGAGGGGTGATAGGGATGACATTAAAAACACTCACAGGCAATTACGCGGTAGCCACAGCTGTTAAGCTCGCGAGAGTCAACGTAATCTCAGCATACCCCATAACACCTCAAACCACCATAGTAGAGAAGTTAGCTGAGATGGTCGAGTTAGGGGAGCTGAAAGCNGACATGATTAGGGTTGAGTCAGAACACTCAGCTCTAGCAGCAGTCTACGGTGCCGCTTCAGGAGGTGCAAGAGCCTTCACAGCAACCTCATCACACGGTCTACTCTATATGCATGAGATGTTGTGGTGGGTGGCTGGCTCAAGAATCCCCGTGGTGATGGCGGTAGTTACTAGGACCATAGGACCCCCGTGGAACATATGGACCGACCACTCAGACGTGATGGATCAGAGAGATACGGGGTGGTTAATAACCTTCGCAGAGAACAATCAAGAAACACTTGATGAAACAATAAAACTCTTCAGAATCACAGAGGATGAAAGAGTATTCCTTCCAGGTATAGTGACTTTAGACGCTTTCATATTAAGCCACACTACGGAACCTGTTGACGTGCCTGACCAAGGCATAGTAGATGCTTTCCTGCCGCCGAGGAAGCAACCATACGTCTTCAGAGCCGGAGAACCTATCATAATGGGTAACATACCTAGAGATCTTAAGTGGAATATGATGATGAGGGAAGACATAGATAAGGCCATGGAGAGAGCTAAGAAAGTTATTGAGGAAGCCGACCTCCTGTGGGGGAAGTTGGTTGGGAGGAGGTACGGCGGGTTAACGGAGTGTTACAGGTGTGAGGACGCGAAACACTTCATCATAGGTGTCGGCGCGTGGGTAGGTGACATGAGGGAGGCCATAGACTATTTAAGGGATAAGTTCGGCTTAAGGGTAGGCTTGATAAAGATCAGGTACTTCAGGCCGTTCCCGAAGGAAGACATAGTTAAGTGGCTTAATAACGCCATGAGCGCCGTGGTATTCGATAGATCCGTGTCTCCCAGCGTGGGGGGACCAATATTCGTTGAAGTCCTCGCCTCCCTCTCCTCAGCGGGTGTTAGAATCCCAGTCAAGGGCATTTTAGCGGGTCTCGCAGGAGTTGACGTCACCCCTGAAGACATAGCTAACGCAGTACTAACCTCAGTAGGTGAGGTAGAGGAATTAGGTACCTTCAAGCAAAGCGTTTTATGGTTTTATGGAGGTGAGTAGGTGTGCCAATAAACATTAAGGACCTACCTAAAGAGAAGTTCGTCCTCCCCGGAGACGCTGCTTGCCCGGGATGTCCTGAAAACATGGGTTTAAGGTTCGTTGGCATGGCTTTAGGCAATAAAGCTATTTTAGTGATTCCTGCCGGGTGCACGTCAATTATTCAAGGACTTGCTCCTGGCTCGGGACTCAGGTTCCCAATACTTAACGTGCCNTTTGCTTCCTCAGATTCCGTAGCCGCTGGACTTAGCTCAGCTAAGAAGATTTTAGGGGAGGACGCCGTAGTGGTTGTCTGGGCTGGTGACGGAGGTACTGCTGACATAGGGTTCGCGACACTGTCTGGAGCTGCTGAGAGGAATGACGACTTGATACACATATGTGTCGATAACGAGGCTTACATGAACACAGGTATTCAGAGATCTTCTCAAACACCCCTAGGTGCTTGGACTACCACGACTTGGTTAGGGAAGAAGGAGAGGAAGAAGGACCTACCCCTCATAATGCTGATGCATAAGATTCCGTATGTGGCTACTGCTAGCGTTGCTTACCCGCTAGACTTCATCGAGAAACTCAGGAGAGCCTCCTCCATTAAGGGCTTCAAATACATACATCTTCACGCACCATGCCCTGTAGGGTGGAGGTTTGACCCAGCTTATACGGTGGCAGTCGCTAAACTAGCTGTGGAGACGGGTATGTGGATACTGTTCGAGGCTGAGGGAGGTAAAGTATCTATAAGCCCTCCCAGCAAGCCGTACGCGGATAAGAATAGGAGGAAACCGATTAAAGAATATCTAGCTATGCAAGGACGTTTCAGAAACGTCACTGAGGAATTGTTGACGGAGCTTGAGAAGCAGGTTGATGATAACTGGTCCACACTACTTAAGTTAGCAACCTAAAAATCATCTTTTCAAATCTTCTAAAGTATCTATGTCTTTTAGTATGCCGGCGTCGTCGATGTCGTAATAACGTATTTTATCAGCATTCCTTTTTAAGAATCCTTTAAGACCTAACTCGGCTTCACTTATTCGATAAACTTCCTCCAGCAATCCCCTCCCAATTATTAGTGGGTGGCCGCCCCTCATACTACTGGATAGTCTGGGAACTAAGATGAACGCGTTGCTACTCTTGAGGAGTTCTCTTGCGTGATATACTAGGGTACGTATCGTCATAACCTTAATGTAAGGTACGTCACCAGGGTGTATGGCTACTAAGTCAGCCTCGCTACTAACTGCTTTAACACCTCTTATGACGGAGGAACTCATACCTAGCTCGTAATCCTCGTTAATAACGAACCTAAGATTTAGCCCCTTAAGAACTTCCCTAACTAAGTCGGCCTGAAAACCCAAAACCACTAAGACCTCGTTAAAAACGCCTGATTCAACGAACCTACTCACCGTGTGTCTTATAAGCGGTTTCCTAATCCCGTCGACTGTGACCTCATACAGCAACTTATTTGTTGGAAATCTCGTTGACTTCCCGGCCGCTAGTATGACCGCAGAAACGAACACCTCGTGCCACCAATGTAAACAATGTTAAAGAATTTATTAATGCTTAACATGTTATCAGGATAGGTGTGAGGCGTGAGTCTTCCCAGAAACTTAAGTGATGAGGAGGTTGTCCAAATAGCTAGGGAAAAGTTGAGTAAGGGGTTTAAAGTAGCTATGGCTGTTGTCGTTAGGAAGGAGGGTTCCGGTCCTAGGGACGTAGGCTCGAAGCTGCTTGTGTGTGAAGGCGGAGAAGTTTATGGTACTTTAGGGGGAGGCTTTTTTGAGAGACATGTAGTGGGGGAAGCTCTGAAAGCTCTTGCCGAGGGTAAGCCGAGAATTATTAAGTATTCGTTTACGGGCCGTCCCATCGAGGGAGCTGTGGACACAGGACTTATATGTGGTGGTGTTTTAGAGGTGTTTATAGACGTGTTAAAACCCGCTCAGAGGGTGGTAATATTCGGTACTGGGAGGGTTGGAAAGCCCTTAGGTGACCTCTTAAACTTCCTTGGGTTTAAGGTAGTCGTGGCCGACCCCAACCCAGAACTAGTCAGTGCAGACTTATACCCCTACGCCATCGAGAGAGCTCATGTTCCGGTAGAACAAATCGAGGAGAAACTTCCTCAGCTCGTCATGGACGGTGACGTGGTTTTCATAACTCACGGGGAGATCGAGATAGATTACAAGGCTTTAAAGACTNTCCTNAAAACAAACGTTAAGTTAGTTGGACTCCTAGGTAGTAAGAGGAAGATTACGGAGTTTGTTAAGAGGTTATTAGAGGAAGGCGTTGACAGGGAGACGATAAGGAGGAAGTTTAGGGGGCCTATAGGGATAGATATCCCGGCTGACAGTCCTGAGGAAATAGCCGTGTCTATAGCAGCGGAGCTAATAACTTTGCTGAGGGGAGGTCAAGTGAAATCATTAAACATTGTTGAGGAGGTACTTAACAGGTTTTAGTGCTTAAGAACGAGAGGAAAAGTTTAGTTTTTCATAGAGACTTCTTTAACATAGAATATGTAATTATCTTCGATGTCAATGGCGTAGCTATTTACTTAATTCATGAAATTAATTAATTGATCTTGATCAATCAATATTTTTATGTAACGAATCATTTGATCATTGAGGTGGTTTATTGTTTAGGTTCGATGTGTACGTTCCTAAAGACTTGAGAGATGCTTTAGAAGCTTTCAAGATTTACGGCGAGGGATTAGTTCCTATTGCCGGCGGCACCGACTTACTGGTTCTTTACAGACAAGGCATAATAAGATTTAAGGCTCTACTAGATTTATGGTCTTTAAGGAGTGAATTATCTTATATTAAGTTAGAGGACGGGTTAGTCAAGATAGGTGCTTTAACAACCATTGACGAACTTAACTCTTCTGAGTTACTTAAAGATAAACGCTTTGCTGGGCTTAGAGACGCGAGCAAGACCTTCGCGTCACCCTTTATAAGATCCGTGGCTACGGTCGGGGGAAACGTTGGTGCTGCGCATCCCCTCTCCGACGTAGCAATAACCCTCCTAACTTACGACGCGAGCGTTAAGGTGAGGAGCTTGGAGGGTGAGAGAGTTATTCCTCTGAGGAGTTTCTTCCTAGATAAGAGGAAGACTGTTAAGAGACCTGATGAGTTAATCACTGAAGTATTCTTTAGTGAGCCTCCTGACAACGCGTCGTCAGTGTTTATTAAACTAGATAGGAAGGTCGGGCACGGGATGGGTTACGTTGCCGTAGGTGTCTACGCTGAGTTAGATGGTGACGTGATTAAGAACGTGAGGATAGCGTTTGACAGCATGGGCAGGGCCTTCCCCGAGAGAGCTTTGATGACGGAGGACGCATTGAGGGGTATGGAGTTAAGTGAGCGTAACGTTGATAGAGTTGTCCGCGAGGTCTTGCCTAAAGAGATGGGTAGGATAAGTGATTATAGGGCTTCAGCTGAGTACAGGCTTTACTTATCTCAAGTCTTGCTTAAGAGAGCTTTATTAGAAGTTGGTAGGAGGGTTAGAGGTGAGTGAAGTGGGTGCCTCACGTGCTCCTTGGGATATTTACAGAGACATAGAGGTCTCGTTTAAGGTGAACGGGAAGGAAGTTAGAGTTAGGGTCAAGCCTTACGAGAGATTACTCGACGTGCTCAGGAACAAGCTTGGCTTACTGAGCGTTAAGGAGGGGTGTGGTAGAGGTGAGTGTGGTTCGTGTGTTGTCATAATGAACGGGAAGCTAATCCCCACATGCTTAACGCTGGCTGTCAGAGCTGAGGGTTCCGAGATACTGACGCTTGAGGGTATAGCTCCTGAAGGTAAATTACACGCTATTCAGAAGGCTTTGCTGGATACGTACTCAATGCAGTGCGGTTTCTGCTTCCCCGGGGTGATAATGGCTTCTAAATATTTGCTTGACAAGAATCCTGACCCAACGGAAGACGAGATAAGGGACGCTCTAGACGGTAACATATGTAGATGTGGTTCCTATCTGAGGTTCATTAAAGCCGTTAAGCTCGCTTCGAAATACATCAAGGAGGGCAAGGTATTCTTTGATGAGTCGGAGGTATTGAGGTGAGTTGAATGAGTACGGTTCCCGAATACTATAAGATAGTTGAGGAAGTGTTTGAGAAGTATAAGGATAAGGAGTTCTTGTTCGTAGGACGCTATACTCAGCGCTGGGATTCTGTAGAGAAGATTAAGGGGAGAGCGCTCTTCACCGCTGATTTCGCCAGGCTTTACAGCAACTTAGTTTACGTGCATAGTGTTAGGACTAAGTACGCTCACGCACTCATAAAATCCATTGATGTTAGTGAAGCGTCTGGGTATCCAGGCGTATTAAGAATTATAACTGCTAAGGATATTCCAGGCATTAATGATGTTGGGTACGTGATACCTGATCAACCATTAATAGCTGACAGGAAGGTCAGGTACGTAGGCGATATAGTGGCTCTAGTCGTTGCTGAGAATCCTTTAGTAGCTAGGGAAGCGGGAGAGTTAATCAACGTTGAGTACGAGCCGCTTCCAGTCATAACTAATCCTCTAGATGTAGTAGATTTGATGACTTTGAAAGAGAAGCCACACACTTTAGTACATGATGAGAGAGGTAGTGACATTCTAGTGCACTACAAGATAAGGAGGGGAGATGTGGAAAAAGCTATGAGGGAAGCTGATGTAAGAGTTGAGGGTGTTTATAAGACTCCCTTCCAAGAGCACGCTTACATGGAACCCGAGGCCTCGATAGCTATACCAGAACCTGATGGAAGTGTTACGGTGATAGCTTCTACTCAGTGTCCGTTCGATGTCAGGAAAGCTGTTGCCAAGGTTTTAGGACTTACTTTAAATAAGGTCAGGATAGTAGTCCCGGCTGTTGGTGGAGGGTTTGGAGGTAAGGAGGACGTAGCTAATGAGGTAGCTGCTAAAGCTGCTCTAGCGGCAGTCCTCACGGGTAGACCCGCTTTTGCCGTTCACACTAGGGAGGAGTCTATCATAGGGCACAGTAAGAGGCATCCCATGGTAGCTTGGTACAGACATGCTGCTAAGAAAGACGGGACCCTCTTAGCTGTCGAGGCTAATGTGGTTTTAGACGGTGGTGCTTACGCGTCGTTAGGTCCTTTCGTGCCTTGGAGAGCTACGGTTCACGCTACAGGACCCTACAAGGTTCAGTCAGCTAGAGTAGATGTGGTGAGGGTCTACACTAACAACGTCTACGCCGGAGCTTTCAGAGGTTTCGGGAACCCGCAGGTAATCTTCGCTGTTGAGAGGCAGATGGATCTACTTGCTGAAGAGTTAGGGATGGATCCTGTTGAGTTGAGGCTGAAGAATATTCTTAGAGTCGGTGATGAGACAGTCCATGGCCAGAAACTTACTGAGGAGCACGGTGTTGGTTTAGAGGAAGCTGTTATGAAGGCTGTTGAGGCGTCTAACTGGTTCGAGTTGAGGAGGAGGTACAGCGAGATTACAGGACCTGTTAGGAAAGGTATAGGCATTGCGTTATTCTACCACGGGAACTCCATAGGTGTTGAGGGGGCTGACTACTCGTCGGTAACGTTGATAATAAACAGGGATGGTTCTGTGAGTATTAGGACAGGACTCACAGAGTTTGGTCAGGGCTCTACATGGGGTCTGGCTCTGATAGCCGCTGAAATACTTGGAGTACCGCCTAGTTACTTCAAGATAGAGAATCCAGATACTTCAGCCACGCCCGACGCCGGTCCCACAGTAGCTTCGAGAGCGACCGTTATGGGCGGTGCCGCTACAGTAGTTGCGGCTTATAAGTTGAGGAAGAGGCTTAACGAGGTAGCCTCACACATCCTGGGTTGCGATCCTGAGGACATAGTTATAAGAGCTCCGGACGTTTACTGCTCGTCTGATCCGAAAAGGAGGACTAGGTGGGCAGACGTCGTTGAGCAGAGTTTCTGGTTGGGTGTCCCACTCCAGGAATTCGGTTATTACAGAGCTCCTAGGGCTTTATGGGATGAGGAGACTGGTCAGGGAGCTCCATACATAACGTACACTTTCGGAGCCATAATCGCGGACGTGGACGTTGATATTGAGACCGGTCTAGTAAAGGTGAATAAGATCTTCACCGCCTACGATATAGGCAAGGTAATAAACAGGATGGGAGCAGAACTCAACGCCGAGGGCGGGGCTATCCAAGCATTAGGGTACGCGTTAATGGAGGAGTTAATACACGATAAAGAGGGTAGGGTAAGCAACCCCAACTTATCAACCTACTACGTACCCACAATTAAGGACGTGCCAGAGATAATACCTTTATGGGTTGAAGCAAAATACAAGAAAGGACCGCTGGGAGCTAAAGGCTTCGGAGAACCCTCATTCAACGCTGTGGCGGCAGCTATAGCGAACGCGGTCGCGCACGCGATAAGAGCGAACGTAACCGAATTACCGATCACCCCTGAAAGGGTATACATGCTACTCAAAAACAAACAAAAGACTTAAGATTAAGGAAAACCAACTCACTTTTTCGTTAAATGTTGTGGTGGACCGGCCGGGATTTGAACCCGGGGCCTCTCGGTTGCAAGCCGAGCGCTCTTCCAGGCTGAGCTACCGGCCCACCAATAAATGATTAAATATGTGAGGACTTATAAGGATTTTAAGAAGAAAAACGATAAATCAGGCAACGGTTTAGTAGCAAGATTTGAAGTCGGGTTGCTTTTTTAAGATTGCAGGAATATTAGGTTTCTTAGAGTTGGGGGTCTAGAGTTACATGAGTTCGGTTGCCGGACGTAAGGTTGCTGGTTTTAAGGAGGGGTTGGCTTCAATTTTTATTAACATTGCTCTTTTTGTTATTAAGTTTTATTTTGGTTTGATTCATAACTCGATAGCTGTGGTAGCTGACGCTATACACACCCTATCTGACGCAGGGACTTCCGTGGTAGTGCTTATTAGTTTTTGGATTGCTTACAAACCTCCTGATAGGGGCCATCCTTTCGGTCATGGTAGGGCTGAGCAGATAGGTGCTGTGATAGTGGGGACACTCTTAGGCGTTGCTGGTTTTGAGTTTTTAATGAGTAGCTACGAGAAACTGTCTTCTAGGGAAGCACTGACCTTCAGCTGGTTTTTAGTAGGTATTTTACTGCTTTCATCATTGATTAAGGAATTACTCGCTAGGTGGGCTTTCAGACTTGGTGGCAGTTATGAGTCGAGGTCTATAGTTGGTGACGCGTGGCATCACAGAAGCGACGCGATAGCAACGGCTCTACTAGCTTTAGGGATTTTAGTAGGTGCTGATTACTGGTGGATTGACGGAGTATTGGGAGTAATAGTATCGCTTATAATAGTTTACACTTCCATCAAAATAATACTTGAAGCTTCCAGGGAGTTGCTTGGCTCTGAACCAACGAGGCATGAGGAGGAACTATTGATTGATTTAGCTCGTGAAGTGTCGCCACTCATAGAGGACGTGCATCACATACATATCCATAAGTACGGAGATCATATCGAGGCATCACTCCATATAAAGCTTCCTAGCACTATGAAGCTTGAGGAAGCTCATGAGATAGCTACTAAGCTAGAGAGTAAGATTAAGGATAAGCTGGGTTGGGAGGCCACTGTACACCCAGAACCACAGAGCAGGGAGAACAGCTAGACTACGTAGTCACGGAGTAGATGTAGATTCTCCAGGGTTTCTTCTCCAGTTTTGCCACGAACTCGAGTGCTTCCCTACCGTTAAGGATTTTCCCGTCTTTCCTCTCCACCCTAAAACCGGTTAGATTGCCGTCACGTATCAAGGCCTTAACTCTGTTACCTTCTTCATCAACCCAATTGCTGTACATTACGCTTATTTTGCTCTCCCCGTAGATACTCATGACTGCAGGGATTATCGCGTCACCGCTAACCTCTTTCTTTAAGCTGCTGATTAATTGTGACTTAAGTATTAGCATGCTCAGGAAAACCTCGTCTTCAAGCTCTCTCGGGTCTCCTAACTCCTCGAAAGGTATTGCAGGCTTTAGGGGCTTGGACGGCGGTGTTTGGGGTTTTACTTCCTCAGCAACTTTAACTTCTTCTCTAGGTTGTGGTGCTGCGGGGGCTGGTTTAACCGGCTCGACTACGGGTTGTGCGGGTTGTGGCGGCGTTACTTTCCCCCTCTTAAGAGGTTCCACTATGAGTGGTAATTCATATACCATTTTCCTACGAAGATTGTCTAGGAACTTTACTAAAGCTCCCTCAATCCTCCTCTCCTTGAAGAAAGAAGACTTTACGGTAAGCCTCCCCGTAAGTAATGTGAATAGACCTCGAATACCTACGTCTATCCTTAAAAACATGTAGATATCTCCTTGACCCTCTAACTCAATAACCTTAACTTCGTTCGTGCTAGTTATTTTTAATTTAATGTTTAATCGATTAGTTGTGTCACCTATAACTAAATCTATAACACCCTCGTTATCCCGTATCTCATGTATTTTATCTACGTAAACCTCACTAAAACTCCATAAACTGAGGTGTAGTCTTAAGTCTCCCAACACTAACAAGGCATCATCAGGAGATAAAGGTATTACGGCTTCAAAACTCCTAACTATAGTCACCTGTACTCCCACCAATAAACTGCACAAAGAAATTTATAAAAAGCTTCAGAATAAAGACTTATCCCAGCAACTAACACTTACCTTTATAAAGGAGGATCTCGCGAGTGAAATTGAGGAGTTCTTATAGTGACCGAAAACAAAAAGTTTTTAAACGGTCTTACTCGGTTATACTTTAAGGGTTTCGAAGAATGAAGTTCTGTCCTAAGTGCGGAACTATGTTGATCCCGGTAAAAGAGGGTGATAAGACGTACTTAGTGTGCTCAAGGTGTGGTTATAAGGAGCCGCTTAAAGAAGGCTCTAAATATAAGCTGGAGAGTAAGACTAGCAACGAAAGCAAAGTCAAGACGACGTCAGTTGTTAGTTCTGAGGGGGAGAGGCTAAGGAAGTCAGAAGAACTAGAGCAAGAGAAAGAAAACTATTATGAGATTTTTCTAGAATTAATGGGAGAGGAAGAAGGGAGTCAGTAGGTTATCTGGCTTGAAAACATTCTATGATTTTGTTAATTCTTCTATTATGTCGTTGATAAACTTCTTTCTAAGTTCCTGGTCTTTAATCTTATCTATCAAGAGTACCCTAGCCACTAACTCTACAGACTTCCTCAAATTATCTACTTGAGACATCAACTGTTTTATGTTCTGATTTAAGGAGCTGAGATCGCTCTCAACATGGCCTAACGTATGAGCTATCGTGTTCATGAGTAAGAGACTGTAGTCCTCCGGACTAATCTCCTCGTGTTGGTGTTCGTGGTGATGCTCCTCTACCTCAGAAGGCTCCACATGCTCTATCTCAAAGTCTTCCTCCCTCTTAGGTAACTTCATCCTACGCTTACCGCTTTCCTCACCGCTCACTCTCAAGACCTCCCCAATACTGGTACTATGCCCGCTAATAAAAAGAATTGGTTACAACTGAAAATCCTGTCCTTCAGGGCGGGGATGGCAAGAAAGGCTTATCGAATACAGGAATTTCATCCTAAAGCAGGAAGAAGCTCAGGATCCTTACTACGGAGTAGCAGATTCTACTTTCCTAGATTCCTCTTTAATTTCTGGTAGTCAACCATCTAAAACTTTTAGGTAGGGAACTGTGTTCTAGGTGTTTGCGTTTTTGCTAGGTTTTGTAGTTATTTTTTGTAGTCGATTACTACGTAAAGTATTTGGCTACCTCTTATTAAGATGGTTCCGTATTTAGCTACCGGTTTTAAGTCTTCGTCAGAGACTTCCTCAGCGTTTATCATTACTAGGTTCATCGTGTTGTCTGCGAATATTAGCTGGCCAGTATAGGAGTTGCCTTCCTTTACCTTAACTAGCACGTTCCTATTTATTGAAGACCTCAACACCCTTAGAGGGCTTTCTGATCTCAACGTCTCCATACTTCAACACCGCGATTATCCTACTCTAGAAGTAACGTATATGAATATAAAGTTTTCGCGTTTGCGGGAACGGTCAGTATTGGAGTTACTAGTCACTAATCCTTGCCGTCACCACTCATCATTCCGTTTAGTGTTGGTTCTTTACGTTAATAAGTGTTTTTAGCTTTCTTGTTTTGGTGTGTAAGGATGGTTAGGGTTGCTGTGATAGACTACGACCTCTGTAAGCCTCACAGGTGTTATTTAGAGTGTGTTAGGTTCTGCCCTGTTAATAGGAGTGGAGGGAAGGCTATAGAGATTTCCGAGTCTGCTAACGGTAAGGCGTTCATTTATGAGGTTGCTTGCGTGGGTTGCGGTATATGTGTTAAGAAGTGTCCTTACTACGCTATAAGCGTCGTTAACTTGCCTGACGAATTGGAGAAGCAGGTAGTGCATAGGTATGGGCCCAACGCCTTCAAGCTATACGGTCTACCAATACCTCAAGCGGGGATGGTCGTGGGGGTTCTGGGCAAGAACGGGTCCGGGAAGACAACGGTGTTGAGGATACTCTCAGGCGATTTAATACCTAATCTAGGGGTTTTTGAGGTTAAGCCTTCCTGGGATAGGGTGTTGGAGAGGTTTAGGGGTACGGAACTCTATAACTACTTGAAGACTGTGGCTGACGGGAGCTTAAGGAGGGTACATAAGATACAGCACGTAGATCTTGTTAGGAAGTACGTGAAGGGTCATGTAGGTGAGGTCTTAACGAGAATAGATGAGAGAGGTCTGCTAAGCGAGGTTAAGAAATCACTTTCTCTGGACAGTGCGTGGGATAATAAAGTTAGTAACTTGAGTGGTGGAGAACTCCAGAGATTCACCATAGCTGCTGCCCTGCTTAGGGATGCAGGAGCCTACTTCTTTGATGAACCGTCAAGCTACCTAGACGTTAGGGAGAGGCTGGCGATAGCAAACGCTATCAGGGAGTTAACGCCTAAGTCAGCTTATGTAATGGTCGTGGAACACGACTTGGCAGTGCTAGATTACGTGTCGGATAGTGTGGTGGTGATGTATGGTGAGCCAGGTGTTTACGGCCTATGCTCAAAACTTTACTCAGTAGGGTCTGGAATAAATCACTTCCTAGAAGGTTTCTTGCCAGCAGAGAATATGAGGATAAGAAACGAGAAAATAAGTTTCTATTTCAGGGTAAGTCCCTCGGAAATTATCGAACCTAAAAGACCGTACCTTTACTGGCCTCACATGGTGAAAAACCTCGACGGCTTTAGGCTGGTTGTTGATGAGGGAACTTCATATGTGGGTGAGATAATAGGTGTGTTAGGCCCTAACGCGATAGGTAAAACCACCTTCATAAGACTTCTCGCGGGAGAACTTAAGCCTGATGAGGGGTACGTGACTACGGAAGGACTTAAAATATCTTATAAGCCCCAGTACATAAGAGCTGAGACATACCCTTGGACAACGGTTGAGGAAGCTTTAAAAGAACTTAGGAAGGAGGGTATGGCTTCTACAGAATGGTTCGAAACCGACGTAATCAGGAAGTTAGGTCTTCATAAATTAGGGGATAAGGAGATAACGAGTCTTAGCGGAGGGGAGTTACAGAAATTCGCGGTAACCGTGGCTTTAGCTAGGGAAGCCGATCTCTACTTGATCGACGAACCCTCAGCGTTTATAGATGTAGAGGAGAGACTGACCGTCGCTAAAGCCATAAGGAAGGTAGCAGAGGTACGTAAGACCACCATATTCGTCGTAGACCACGACCTACTAGTCGCGGATTATATCTCAGACAGGGTCATGGTTTTCGAGGGAGTTCCGGGTAGAGAGGGACACGCTAGGTCGCCAGCAGACCTCAGGACCGGAATGAATAAATTCTTGGAAAGTGTGCAGGTAACTTTCAGAAGGGATCCGAGAACGTATAGACCGAGAATAAACAAGCCAGGTTCATACCTAGATAGACAGCAGAAGATGCTGAGAGAATATTATTACGTTAAGCCAGCGCAGCAACCGGCCGAAGAGTAACGCTCAGTCAGCGGAAAATCTCTACCTCGAGTTCTATGTAGGAAGACCTTCTCCCACTATACTCTACAGTCCCTATATTAACCTTGGAGAGCCTTACTAGACCACCTAACCTCCTACTAATTAGATTGTAAAGATCCACAGCTCTAACTATGTTATCACCTCTACCATAGAGCACTACTTTCTTAACACCTTGATTAACGTAATTATTAAATAATAACACGTAGGTCTCCATGGGCTTACTACCAACATTTAACTTTCTAATAGCTATTGAATCCATTCCCAGCATCCATTATTCTTACCTAAGTTCCTAAAATAAGTTTAAGTGTCTACCCTAATTAAGTGGGTCTCAAGCGTGAGGGAATCATTAACTGCGTTGATTAACGAACAAAATATTTAAAACCCTCCACACATGTAAACTTGGTGTGTTCCTATGTTTGAGGAAGAGTGGTGGGAAGAGGAAGAAGAGGAATGGTGGGAGGAAGAGTGGGAAGAGGGTGAGGAGGAAGAGTGGGAGTAAGATTCCTCTCCCCGCTCGATTTTTAAGTTAAGGCTTTTGTTTGAAGGATCAGTGACGTGTTATAGTGGTCTAGCAGTTTGAGACTTGTGTTGTATAAATTTTAGTGTGTGAGTTCATGTTTGAATTTGGTGATTAATGTGAGATTTGAGTCTGCGTCGGTTCCGGTTGATGAGTCAGGTAGGCAGTACCACCTGAACGTGAGGAGAGGCGACATACCTAGGTATGTCTTACTACCTGGTGACCCTGGCAGGGTGCCACTCATAGCTAGTTTCTGGGACGAGAAGAGGCTGTTGAGCTCGCACAGGGAATACGTGATCTATGTTGGTAGGTATAGGGGTGTTGACGTTGCAGCAGCCTCCACCGGTATAGGGGGTCCTGCGACCGCTATAGCTGTTGAGGAATTATTTAGGGTAGGTGCTGACACTTTCGTAAGGGTTGGGACGACCGGCGCTTTAAGGAGGGAGATTAAGTTAGGTGACCTAATAATATCGTCTGCCGCCGTAAGATATGACGGAGTTAGTAAGATTTACGTTGACTCAGAATACCCCGCAGTAGCTTCTCTAGATGTCCTACTAGCTTTGATAGAGGCCGCGGATGAATTAGGGGTTAGGTACCACGTTGGGATAACGGCGAGTAGTGATTCGTTCTATGTAGGACAGGGGAGACCGGGTTTCAAGAATTACTTACCTAAGCAGTGGTCCGACATACATTTAAGACTTGCTGAAGTTAACGTGCTTAACTTCGAGATGGAGGCATCAACGATATTCACGCTAGCTAACATATACAGTGGTAGGGGAGGAGCTGTGTGCGCGGTCATAGCTAATAGAGCTACAGANGAGTTTGTTCCGGGAGCAGGCGTTGAGGACGCTATTAAGGTAGCTAATGAAGCCGTGAGGATACTGAAGGAATGGGACGATTTGAGAGCAGAGAAGAAAATTACTTACTTATCAGCAAGCACGCTGAGTGAGTGGTATTTGAGGAGCCGTAAGAGTAGGTGAGGCGAGACGGTGGCTGACCTTGGTTAAGGTTCTAGTGAGTAACGCTACGATAATGACGTTTTCTATGAAGGAAAAGATGCTGATAGATGAGGGTTTTGTCTTCTCGGATAATGGGAGGATAGNAGTTATTGGATCCGGCGAACCCCCCGAAGAGTTGAAGTATCCAGAGTTACTTCTTACAGGAAAGGAAAGACTAATTATGCCTGGGTTTAGCAGTGCCTTCACAAACCTTTCACCTTACTTACTCAGGTATAAGGAAGACTCACTTGACTTGAGCTCTAACATAGAGTACCTGAGGAAAATCAGTAGGGTTGATATGTATTTCTTAGCCGCCATGGCTTTCGCGGAAATGATTTCCAGGGGGGTTACGACGGCTTTAGTAGTAGATATTTACTTAGATGAGGTCGCTAGAGCCGCTCACGATTTAAGCTTTAACGTAGTTCTCGCACCACCAATTAATTGTGGTTTAGANGAGTTCGCGCCTGAGACGGAATTAAGGCTGCTGTTGAGTAGGTGGCACGAGAAGGTTGAAGGGATTAAGGCAGGAATTGCAACATGTGATGAGGTAGATCAGAAAATCCTCTCCTTAGCTAGAGAGCATAAGCTAAGGATTTTCCAGATAGGCGGGTCAGTGAGCGAGTATGAAGGAGTGGAGGTAGTCTTCGTGAATCCTTCAAGGGGTTCCGGGAGCAACGTGATTAGATGGGGACCTCAGCTAAGTGTGTGGAGACCTGAGGAAGGGTTGGGCGTGGGGGTAAGACCATCATACGATATGAGAGATGTCGTGAGGGAAACATCGCACAAGACCTTCAAGCACCCTATAGACGTACTCTACTCAGCAATAGTCAGGAACCCTATCTTAATAGGCTTCANCGACGTAGGGCCGTTAGAGAGGAACCTAAAAACTAATTTGCTGATGTTGAACGCGTCAGAACCTCCCGGCTGGCCGTTACCCAAGAATCTCGGTGGTGTGACTAGGGCCGTAGTTGAGGGTAACCTAAGAATAGAGACGGTGATTTTAGATGATGAAATACTCGTGGATGGTGGTGAGACGATGACTATAGGAAGTGATCTCATAAATAAAGCTAAGAAGCGTCTAGCTAACTTAGTTAAGGAGTAATGAGGTCATTGAGAAACGGTGTGGGGGTAATGCCCAATAAGAGATAAGATCAAATTTCACGGTTATTGCGTTCTCGGGAGATTTTGTTATGAGTGTCAATTAGTGATTGACTTAATTAGTAAGGTTTTAGAAGTTGAAGTCAGTCCTAAAGCTAGGGGTGCCTTAATTAAGGTTAGGGGTGAACTCCCGCTAGAATCTCTGAGCATCATCAGAAGACGTGAGGTGATTAAGGTCCCCCTAGAGAAACTGAGTTCCATTAACAAATATCGGGTTAGGAAAAGGAGTGTTGACATACTTAAGTGTGTGGAAGCTGAGGAGGCACAATATAATCTAGCCGTAGTGGAAATACTCTATGAAGAAAGAGAGATAAGACTCATAATGTATGATAACGAGGCTACAAGACTAGCTGACCTCCTCCCAACCCTGAAGAGCAAGGATTCCCGTTAGTGCGGGGAGGTTTGGGGGGACTGATAGCTTATTTGAATGCTTGCGTTATTTTGAAAATTTGAGTAATATTTAAATATTTGTTTGCATTAAGGTGTGGTAGAGCTATCAGGTGTAGCCGATGACGGCTCCCCACCGTAAGGCCGCCCAAGTGGTGGCGGTCGATGTAGCTCCCAGTGAGCCACTAACTGAGATGAGGTGGCTGAGGGAGAAGCCCGTGCAAACATCCAAAATACCCGTAGTAACCAAAAGATAATGCACGGGCAACCACTATATTCCCTCTTTCTGAGGGTTCAGCCCGGGCTGGGTCTTCAGTCCATTACCTCTATTCCCTTGTAGTGGACTCGGGGCTGTGGTTATTGTAAAGAAGTTTAGTCTTACTTCATAGCTACGTAGAGCGTTGACCTAGTTGCTTTAAGCCCTGGCTCACCGTGCTTAACGTACTTAGTGGTTGGTGCGTACTCTCCTAGATAATGACCTATCATCTCAGGAACTACCTTAACCGGGACGAACTCCTTCCCATTATAAACCTCTATAGTTAAACCAACCATCTCAGGCAATATGATCATGTCCCTCACGTGAGTCCTTATCCTAACACTCTTACCTTGAGCCATCAACTCCCTAGCTTTCCTAATCTCTCTAAGCAACTTTATCCTAGGGGATTCGTCAATCCCATACTCCCTCCGCTTACGCATTATCTCCGTAGAAGATTCTCGAAGTAATGAACGCCTAGCTCTCGCAGGCAAAACCTGAATCAACTGATCCATCGGCATGCTGAGGAGTTCCTCTAAAGTCTTGCCCCTATACCTGAAGCGCTTCCACTCAGGAGGTATCTCCATACCCATCGACACTGACCACACCTAAAATATGAAACGTCTAGAGCTTAAAAACTAAACGCTGTTTTGAGTTACCAGCAAGTGATGATCTCTAGGAAGACCTGCAGGTCTTCCTATACTCTCCCAGAATAGCGTTAATACTAAGCAACACGACAAGTAAAACTGAGTAAAGTCCCCCTAGTTGTAAGCTTATAATTGAGGAACATTTTGTAAATCTTAGAGAGTGTCGAGTATGGGGTATGAATGGATAGACGAAATGTTCAGGTTTAGTATGAGTAAGGAAGACTTGGAGGAGCTTGAGGTCACGTTGAAAGATATGAGAGAACCCGTCGAGGTCTATACTTTCGTTGATAATGCCTGTAGATACTGCTCTAATACGGTGAAGCTTATTGAGACCTTATCAAACGTCAGCCCCAAAATAGGGGGGTCTAGCTTAGTGAGGCATAGAGTTGTGAAGAGGGAAGCAGACGCGGAGGGGTTCTTCAAGAAGTTCAACGTCTCAAGAGTGCCTACAGTCTTAATGATTGAAGGACACATAAGGTATACTGGAATGCCGGCTGGCGAGGAAATCAGAGGGTTGATTGAGACCTTAATCAGATTAAGCACTGGTGATTCAGGCTTAAACGAACACACAGTAAGGGAGATAGCGGGTTTAAAAGCTCCTGTTAAGATAGACGTCATAGTCACGCCGACCTGTCCTTACTGCCCTTACGCTGCTCTCCTAGCAAACATGTTCGCACTTGAGTCTTTTAGGTCCGGTAACAAGCTAGTCATGGCAGACATAATAGAAGCTTACGAGAACCCNGATATCGCGGATAAATACGGAGTAATGTCGGTTCCGACTATAGCGATAAACGGTGAGGTGGAGTTTATAGGTGTTCCATACGAGGATCAATTACTAGAGAGGGTGCTGGAGCACTCTAGAAGAGAGTATTTAAAGAAGGTCAAGAAAGAGGAGTACATGAGGATACTTAGAGAATTAACGGAAGACAAAGAAAGTTAAGTAGGGATAGGTTTTTCTTCAGTACTCGCACGTGAAGCAATCCCCTAGCTCTCCTTCTTGGAGAGCGTACCTGGTGGCAACTCTATACCTCATCTGAGTTTTCTTTTCAGCTTCCGGCTCAACCCCGCCGGCTTTTGGAGTGCTTTCCGCAGTCTCAGCTTCTTTACGCGTTGTCTCCGGTGTGGTCTCAACAACCCCTTCAGCTCTTTTCTCCCTAGCCATCCTGCGAGTTAATTTAGCGCCAAAGTATATGACTTGCTGCGTCTTGCTCTTATCTCTGTAGATCGTTATGCCTTTACAGCCTAGTCTCCAAGCAAGTAGGTACACGTTCCTCACGTCATCTACGCTGGCCTCAGCCCTCATGTTAACAGTCTTGCTCACCCCAGCGTCAACCCACTGCTGCCACATAGCTTGATGCGCTACATGCCATAAAGGCTCGATGTCGTGAGCGGTCACGAATATCTCCCTAAGCTTCTTAGGCATGTATGGATTGTGCCTGATAGAGCCTGTCTCAGCTACTAAGTTAACAACTTCTGTATCATCAAGACCGTACTCCCTTAAGGCCTCAATGAATAATGTGTTGACTTCTATGAAAGTTCCTACAGTGACTACTCGAGTGAAGGCTAAGGCGAATATAGGCTCTATNGAAGACGAGGTCCCAGCTATTATTGAGATCGTTCCTGTTGGAGCTATAGAAAGCAATGCAGCGTTCCTCAATCCATACCTGATCATCTCCTCCCGTAACTCATTCCAGTCGATATGAGGTCTCATCTTAACGAGTGTCTTAACTCGATCAGAGACTTTAGGTTCGAGACCAAGGATTTCAAGCAACTCATCGAATGATTTAGTAGTCAGCCAGAAAGGTCTGTAGAGTTTCGGGTTCCAAGCAGGGAAGGGCCCTTTCTCCGTAGCTAGCTCTACTGAGGCCTTGTAAGCGTTGTAAGCTATCCACTCACTTAAGTGGTAAGCTAAGTAAAGTGCGTCAACAGAGTCGAACGGAATGCCTAACCTTATGAGCATGTGAGCCCAGCCCATAACGCCTAAGCCAACCTTCCTAGTACGCTTAGTAGCTTTCTCCAACTGAGGCAACGGCCATTTAGCGACGTCTATGACGTTGTCCAGGAAACGCACAGCNACTCTCACGTCACGACCTAACCCAACCCAATCTATGGTAGGCTTACCGTCTATATACACGATGTATTTCTCTAGGTTAAGACTTCCGAGATTGCAGGATTCCCACTCAAGTAGCGGCTCCTCNCCGCACGGGTTGGTAGCGTTTATTTTGCCAACATACCAGGTTGGGTGTCTCCTATTAATTGTGTCTATGAAGAGCAGTCCCGGATCTCCAGAATCCCAAGCANTCCTAACTATTTCTTGAAAGATTGTTTTAGGATCTTCCCAGCCTACTATAGCGTTCTCTCTCTCGGCTATTGCAAGCGCCTCATCCCACGTTATTATAACTGACTTATCTAGGGGTATTGAGCCCCCATGTTCTTCAAGCTCTTCGAGTATGGCTTCCTGAACCCACTCCTCATCCATGTAGTGCCTCGCCCACACGACAGCGTATTTTCTTGAGTCGTTACTGCCGTCGATGGAAGTCTTACGCGGATTAATCAATGGCACAGGCTTATTCTCAGCTAGGTGCTTGAAGAACCAGTCGTAAACCCCTACCGAGATATTGAAGTTTTGGAGAGCCTTGTCTTTAAGCTCTCCCGACTTACTTCTAATAAATTTCATTATGTCGGGGTGCCACACGTGTAGAGTGCCCATGTTAGCGCCTCTCCTACGCCCTCCCTGCTTCACCACGTCTGTGTTTATGTCGAAGAGCTTCATGAATGATAGAGGTCCTGAAGCCACACTAGCAGTTGTAGAAACTACATCNCCCTCGGGTCTGAGTTCGGAGAAAGAGAAGCCAGTGCCTCCGCCTTGTTGGAAGACTATAGCTTGCGCTCTGACAGCGTCATATATTCCCTCACCCTCAGGCGTTACCATAGAGTCTCTGACGGGGAGGACGAAACACGCTGAGAGTATTCCTAGCCTGGTTCCAGCGTTCATTAAGGTCGGTGAGTTAGGTATGAATCTTGACTCAATCATTAACCTATAGAATTCGTTAAACCACTTCTCACGATCCCTTGTTTCAGCACTAGCTATGTGTTTAGCTACCCTCTCAAAAAGCTTTTTCGGGGTTTCGATAAATCTCCCGCTTGATGAATCCTTCAATAAGTACCTACTCGATAAAACCTTTANAGAGTAATAACTTAATCCAGAGTCCTCAGGGCTAAACTTGTCCCACACGTTTTTCCCATACACATCGTTGTAAATCCTTGCTAGGAGATAGTACCTCGCGGCTAGCTCGTACCTAGGATCCAGCACTACCTTACTAATGAAAGCTTTTTCTACTAGATCAGCTATCCTAGTTGTGGTTAACTTATCAGTAACTTTCAAAACTTCAGACATTAACTCATCCATGACGCTAGATATAGCTGAGGGATCGTTGAGGCCGGCGGAACTCATAGCTAAGTGTACAGATCTAGTAAGCTTATCTAGCTTGAAAGACTCAATAACGCCACTTCTCTTAATTACTCGTAAATTCTCCAAGACACTCCACCAAGTTTTCTTATTTCCTCACCCAATACCTTAAGAAGTTTAGGAGCTCATAAAGTCTAACCTTCTTAAAAGTAACGTATTACTTAACAATAATTAAACCCAGGATACTGAAAAGAGTTCTTAAAGTTAGGGGAAGTATTACTTTAGCTCACGCGTAAGATCAATTAAACAGCCTTAAACTTGGANTCCCAGGTCTCGTAAACCTTAACTAGCTCTCTATTAACGCTGGGCCTCCTCTCTTTTATAGCTTCTAAGAAGTCTTCCTTAGTTATCGGTCTTGGATTCCCTAAACCACCATTCTTCGCGAAGAATTCACGCACTGTTCTTAAGTGAGCGCTCATGACTATATCCCTTATGTCGCTGGCTGTGTAACCGTCTAAAGAGTCCGCCAATTCATCTAAGTTTATGTCGGACGATAACTTCAGGGACGACGTGTAAAGCTTGAGTAATTGCCTCCTAGACTCCCTGTCAGGTAATGGAACATATATCCTCTTCTGGAACCTTCTTATAAAAGCTTCATCAAGTTTCCAAGGCTTATTCGTAGCCGCTATCACGTAAACCAACTTCTGTTCGTTACCCTTGTCTTGCAAGCCGTCCATTTCCTTAAGGAATTGAGTTCTAACCCTCACCTCCCCGCCGATCTCACTACTGAAGGTCCCGAAAAGTGAGTCTACCTCATCAATGAATATTATCACAGGCTTAGAATCTCTTAATGAGACCTCCCTCGCCTTACTGAATAATAAAGCAACTTTACGTTCAGACTCCCCGAGCCATTTAGACATTATTGAAGCCGCGTCAACGTGTATGAAGACCCCGTCAATTTCGTTAGCTACGGCTGCTGCGATATATGTTTTGCCACAACCTGGCGGGCCGTATAAGAGTATTGCTCTAGGCCACCCTAAAGGAAAGAGATCCGGTCTTTTAGTCGGGTATATTATGGATTCATATAAGGCTCTCTTAACCTCGTCTAGTCCCGCAACATCGTTGAAACGTACCTTAGGTTTCTCCCTAACTATTAGAGCTTCAATTTCGTCATCATAGCTTTCTTCTTTGACAGACCCTGCTGATGGGAGGGGTGAGGCTCTAAAATGCTCTAAGTCTCTTATCCTTTTCTGATACTGTTTAATCCACTCCTTATAGATAGTGTTTAAGGGATTCTCTGGGTACAGCTGTATTATCTTAGTCAGTATCTCTATAGCGTTCCTATAATTCTTTACTGCCTCACCATAATTACCTTCCCTATCATTCATTACTGCTTGTACAGCGTAGTGTCTAGCAATATTCTCTAGGTAAGGCAGTGAGTTGCTGCTCAAGAGAAATCACCTAACAAAAAACCTAGAATACTATTTTGTTTTGTTCACGTAGCCTGTTCAGTGCTTTATAGACGTCTTCTTTACTAACACCGAACATTTCTTTGAAGTGATTCACGTCTACGAAGCCATTGTGTGTTACGATGTATTCGAGTAGGGCTTTCTCTAGTAAGTTCTGGTCAATTACTTTAGGATGCGTGCTTTGTTGCTTAATTGGTTGCGCTGTTGCCTCTACTTCTCTCCTAATTTTATCTTCAAGACTTCCTTTAACTTTGACTGGTAACAGTATGTCGACAGGTATTTCAGGTAGCTGAGACTTTATGGTTTCCTCAGCAGCTCTCTCAATTTCTTGAAGTAGTTTCTTAGCTTCCGGCGTGTGCTCAATTATTTCTTCCGGCTTTAGCTTCGCGTAGTCTGTCGTAGACGCTATAACCCTCCTAGACTCGTTAATTAAGCTGTCTATGTTGTAGGCTAGGTTAGGTACTAGGTCCTTCACGTAGTCCTTAGCGACTACCAGCAGGTTAGAGACCTCTATCAAGTGGTGTGATAGGTTGCTCACGTCTTCCAAGGTCTCAAGTCTTAGCTTGACTTGCTCAAGCACTTTCTCCACGACAACCAACTTGGTAGTCATCTCCTTTACTTGGGTGGCTTCGTTGGCGTATATGAGAGCTCTGTCCTTCTCCTTACCTATACTAGCTGAGATGGTTGCTTTAACTAGGTGGTCATACCTACTCTTTAATCTGGCTACTGCATCCGTGACTTCCTGCTTAGCTGAGTCGACGTGCACTATGAGTAACGAGATAAACTTCTTAGGATCTACCCTAGGCTCCCCTCTAATCCTCCCTATAAGACTACTAAACCACTTGAAGAGCCCTAAATCACTGCCCCCACTAGCGACGCTCAAACCTCACCCCTCCATCGATGTTAGGTTACGTCTATTACTTGTACTTGAATCGGTTGTTCCGACTTACCCTGTTCTTTAGGAGATGGCTTAGTCGGCGGCGGTGTTACCTCAACAGCAGGCTTAATCTCGCCAGCCTCACTCTCTAGTTTCGTGATTAATTCTAGGTGTTTCTCAACATCCCTCTTCTCGTCGAGGGCTTTAGCCTTATTGTTTCTGAGGAGTTCTGAAGCTATCTTATACGCTTGATCACTCACCTCGTTACCCATNTAGAGTATCTGCATGTTGGTTAAGTCTTTCTCAAGTCTTATCACGAGATCCTCTAACTCACCAGCTCTCTTCCTGAGCAANTCCTTAACCTTGTTAACCTCCTCTTTAAGAGTCTTAAACTCATTATCTAGTTTCTTCTTCAGCTCCTCGTACGCGTGAGCAGGTATAGACGCTTTCCTAAATAACTCCTCAGTAGCTCTTAACCTCCTCTTAACCCTATCAAGCTTATTCTCGACCTCCGTAGCTAAAACCTTCCACTCAGACACTATGACAGGCCCGTCGGGCGTTAACTTAACCCTACTAACCGGCACGTTCTCGTATAGAGTGTCGTTAATCACCACCTCCAGAGTCTCCACCTCGCCGGAAACGTTGCTGAACGTAGCTACTAACTTACCGATAACTCTCCCATACTCATCCTTTATTAACTGACCCACATACTTATCAACTTGGTCTAAAGTTATCACCATTGCGTTCAACACCTCACAATAATACTGACAAACATAGAAATACTTAAAAAGAGTCGGGGGCGGTTTCCACCGTCCTGATTCGCTGTTAGACGCTGTTTAGAGTCTAACGTAGGGTAGCGTTCCTCCTCACCTACTCTAGGACTGAGGACCTGTCCACGAAGATTTATTACGTTGCTACATATTTAATTGTAAGGTGTTTGCATGGAGTTTGACATAACTTACGTTAAAGCTCTTCAGGTGCTTGACTCAAGGGGTAACCCAACCATCGAGGTGTTGGTGGTTACTGAGGGAGGTGGTTACGGGAGGGCAATAGCTCCCGCGGGAGCGTCTAGAGGTAAGAAGGAGGCCGTGGATCTTAGGGATGGTGGTGTTAGGTTTCTTGGTATGGGGGTCTCTAAGGCTGTGGAAGCTGTTAATAAGGTTTTGGGTCCGGCGCTGATAGGGCTTAACTCATCTGATTACAGGCTCGTTGATAAGAAGATAATAGAGACTGACGGAACACCGAATAAGTCTAGGGTAGGCGGTAACGCCTGCGTAGCCGCCTCATTAGCTAACGTTAAAGCCGCGGCCGATACTATGGGTATACCGCTATTTACGTTCATAGGTGGTTTCAAGACAAGACTTCTCCCGACACCGCTCATGAACATAATTAACGGGGGTGTTCACGCCGGGAATGAGCTGGCTTTCCAGGAATTCATGATTATACCTGTAGGAGCTGACAAATTCAGCGAGGCTCTCAGGGTAGGCGTCGAGATNTACTGGAACCTGAAGAAGTTTCTTAAGGAGAGGTACGGACCCAGCGCTATCAACGTAGGTGATGAAGGGGGTTTCGCACCACCGCTCAAGAAGGTTGAGGAAGCTCTGGAAGCGCTTTCCGAAGCTACTAAGCTGGCTGGCTACTCACTAGGTAACGATGTCTTGATAGGTATAGACGCGGCCGCCAGCCAGTTCTATGATGAGAAGAGCGATAAATACTTGGTAGATAAGAGATTACTGAGTACCGAGGAATTACTATGTATGTACATCGACCTCACAGACAGATACCCCATAGCATACCTCGAAGACCCGTTCAGCGAGGAATCACCGACAGCTTTCAGAGATTTACGTACGAGTCTCAAAAACAAGACATTAGTAATCGGCGATGACTTAACCGTGACGAGAGAGGACCTCATAACGCAGTACCTCAGAGAGGGCTTCATCGACGGAGCAATAATCAAAGTTAATCAAGTAGGTACCTACACGGAAGCCGAGAACTCTGTAAGAGCTCTCTTAAGCAACGGTGGCAAAGCCATAATAAGTCATAGGAGTGGGGAAACAGAAGATAACACGATAGCTCATATCGCGGTAGGCTTAGAGACCGGGTTAATAAAAACAGGCGCTCCTGCTAGAGGGGAGAGAACCGCCAAGTATAACGAGTTACTCAGAATCGAAGATTACTTAGGTGATGAAGCGCTCTTCGCCGGGAGAAAACCATTGACTAAATAATTCTTAGCAGTAATTGAAAAGAGATATTACGTGGGTCTTAGTTTTTATTTTTAAGGCATTATAATAGCGACTACTAAAAACACTATGCCTAGACCTAGCATTACTAGTGAGAATTCCTTAACACGCATACTGAAGAGAAGCTTACCTAATTTTATTAAACCGTACGCCAAATATCCTAGAGCGACCAAAATTATCAGGGTTATCCCGACGACAGCAAGCAGCGTGGTTAAGCTGCTCGTTCCTATGCTTTGTAAAGGTGCGAATATGTTGTTCAATACTTCAAGTACTTCAGTCCCCAATTACCTCACCAAGATAGAGCTCATATCACGTGATTATTTAAAAAGCTTTGGCTCCTTAGCTTGAACTTCACGTAGAGAAGAAATTAATTGACCTGAGCATCGTGTGAGTTAGTTCGGGATGCTTCATAGTTACTTGAATAACCAACTCTCTAATTAGCTTACCGTCCCTACATCCAACATTACGAGACGTGAATTCCGAGTTAAGTAATCCCACGAATTTGAGAGCGTGTGAAAGCGCTACTACGTCCACCCTATCTACTTGAGCGTAGGGAAGTATGAGAGGGACTCCGTTAATCAAGCGTTTCTCTGCTCGCAGACTCTTTAAATTTCCTATCCCCAGTATCACGTGTTCTAGGAAAGCTTCGTTAAGATCCGTTAAGGTGTAGGGAAGTAATATCACGTGAACGCCCTTAATTAACTCAGGATTTCCCTCAAGGATCCTCAAAGAATTCTCTAAAGACCTCATAGTGTAGCATTCGAGCTCCTCAGTGATCCCCTCTATGACTCTATACATTACGTTCTCGTTCCTCTCTAGATACTCGTCTAGCCCCAGCCTTTTAATGGCTCCTAAAACATTCCTAGAAGACGCTACGTTGACTACACCCCCAAATTTTTTCTCAATTTTTGACAGCATGTAGGCTAGCAGAAATCCTTCTAAAACTCTCTCAGGTGGTATGTAAACCAATATTACCGGGTTCTTACTTAGCTTAACCCTCTTAGAGAAGCTATGCTTAATGTGATTCTCTAAAGATTCCTCCAAGCAGACTGAGCATAGTTTCTCTCCTGAACTTTGCCTGTAGTAGAAAGCCGTCCTCCTCCCACACGTAGTGCATAAGACTTTCGTGGAGTTAGTTTTCGTTGACAAGGTGTTCCCCGTCTTAATGATTGAAGCTTGACATCATGCTAGGTCTCTGAGGATCATTACTGCTTTATTTATTATTTCATCGTATGTTGCCTCACTTATTAAGTCACTACTTAAGGTCGACACAATTTCCATGATTTCCTTATCTATATCGTAAGAGCCTGTGATAAGCATCTCGTGTAGTTTGCTGAAGTACTCACGTAGTGCTTCAGAATTGATTAATCCTCCTAACCACATGTTGATCGCGTAGCCAGCTAAGAAAATAATGAAGAGGTTTAGGTAGAAAGCACCCCTCACGTCACTCACGTTCTCCAGCGCTGCAATCAAATCTGTGAGTGGAGGAAGGGGTCTGCTACCCTTATGCTTACTCAAGTAAATCCCCTCAAGTCTTTCTTATCCTCCTCACTCTCTCTAAGATGTCGAGTAGGTATATTAAGTCCTTCATCTCGCTTGAATTAATGTCTTCTTTTGCGAGGAGTTCTACGTATGAGTGGAGTTTTCTAGCAATAGCTTTCTCAAGTTCTCTTAAAACAGCGGAAGACACTGCCTCGACAGCCTCTTCCTCGCTCTTAACTATTTTGACGGGTCCGTGAACCGGGCAAACCACTTCCCCGCTCTTAATCCTGAATAACGGTAACCTGCAGAGAGGACACGTATGCTCAAGCATTACGGCACCGGAACGCATTAAGTCACTCATTTTCTTAACGACTTCATTCTTCTCTTCCTTACTCAATCTCTCACCCGATATGTATCAGACTTTCTGAAGTATAAAGGTTGGTTAGGTATACCATACGTAGTAGATGATTATCGTAGGTGAATATTCATGGATCTTAATATCTCTTCCTGAATCTTGATTACTTCATCAGCGGATTTAGCGCTGGAGTATCTCTCTAGGTATTCCTTGTTTAATTCGTAGAAAGTATGGCCCCACTTAAACTTGCTTAGGATTTCTAATGAATATTCTTTAAATCCTGTGATGTAGAGGGCGGCGGCAACCGCTTCAACACTACTTAACTTGGTGAGGACCCCATAATTCACCGGGTTTCCCGCCTTGAGGACTGGTAGCACCCTCTGCTCGTACCTACGCTTAATAGCTATTTTTCTCAGGTCCTCAATACCGGAATTCCATGAGGTATCTAAAACTACGAGCCCGTGCCTCAGTAGAGGAACTGAATCAAGNGGCTTAAGTATTTCCTGGCTGAGGGGGTTAAGGACTATTGAGTGGGGTGGGATGTCATCGACGTGTATTCTCGTCGCGTAACCTAGCCTGACGAGTTTCATGGCTGTTGACAACTTAGGGTTGTCGCCGCCAAGCCTCACAACGTATATNCTAGGCTTCCCAACCAGCTCCAGAGCACTCCCCTACCACATCAAATTTAAAGTATCGAGCGATAAATTTATATTCTCGTGGTATAAAGTTAATCTTGGTGATGTGTAGGTGCCTGAGGCTATAGTGCTGATAAACACCAACATAGGCACTGAGGAAGAGGTCATGAATGAACTGCTTAAGATAGAGGGGATCTCGGAAGCTTATATAGTGTACGGGGTTTACGACATAGTAGTAAAGATTAAGGCCCCTACCACGGAGGCGCTCAAGGAGATAATATCTAGCAAGATAAGGAAGATATCTAACGTCAGGTCCACTTTGACGATGATAGTCGTGGAGGGTAAGGAAGTTACTAAGAGAGAGTGAGTNATATCTAGAGGTACGTGTAGGACTTGATGACACGGACACAGATCTAGAAGGATGCACCACATACTTAACGTTCAGGATTTTAAGTAAGGTATTGAACGAAATCCCTGAAGCGTTTTTCTCGGACTACCCTTTACTGATCAGGTTAAACCCGGTAATACCTTTCAAAACTAGGGGAAACGCCGCTACCTCCTTCTCTCTCAGAATACCAGAGAAAAAAGTTAATTCCTTAAAGAACTTAGTAGTTAGCGAGTTCCTTGAGTACTTGGAGACTGTTAGAGGAGGAGGTGTTGAGCCTGGTTTAGCGTTCTTATATGGTAAAGTCCCTGCCAAGCTCAACAAACTTTACAGGAAAGCTCTGACAGATTACGTACACAAAGATTACATCACCAGGGTAGTTAACGAGTTAAGCGAATCCGTTGAGATACCCCTCGGTTACTCGAGAGGTTTAGTAGGGGCTTTAGCCGCTATAGGTGCCTCGAACTCCTTAAGCGAATGTACTTATGAGATACTAGTTTACAGGGTTAAAGACAATTACTTGCGCGAGAGGTGTATTGATAAGGAGACTGTTAGGTTGATGGACTCCGAATTCCGTGATCAAACGTTCCTCAACTACGATTACGTGAATGATAAGCCGCTGATCATGCCCTCAGGACGTAACCCGGTACTGCTAGGTATCAGGGGTGAAGACCCCGCTATCTTAGTGAGGGCTTTAAAGACTCTGAAGTTGTGTGAGGAGTTTGAAGGCTGGTTGATATATAAGACTAACCAAGGTTTAAACGCGCATCATGTAGAGAGGAGTGTTGAGGAGTTCAGGCCTTACCAGACCGGCTGTATTAAAGGCAAGGTAATTGAAAGGCCGAAGATTCTTTTAGGTGGTGATGTTCTCTTAAAGCTTAGCGACCTTGAGAGTAAGTCTTCCCTATGGGTAGTGTTTTTTAAAGAGACGGGATTAGGCAAAATAGCTAGGTATCTAGCGAGCGGGGACGTGATTAAGGTCTGTGGTGGCGGGAAATGGTGGGAAGACCTAGGTCTAGTGATACACGGGGATTTGCTGGAAGTAATAGAGTTAGTTAGTGAGGTTCTTAAGAACCCTAAGTGCCCGTTATGCGGTCACAGGATGAAGTCCGCTGGTAGGGGGAAGGGCTGGAAATGCCTGGCATGTGGTTATAGATCCCTTACGTTAAGTAAGGAGAAGGCGAAAATAGATAGAAAGATCGTCACCAAGATTTACAGACCTGTGGATTCAGCAGTTAAGCATCTTATAATGCCTCAATCTAGAGTCGGTAGGAAGGGTTTATGCAATAAACAATTAATAAGTGAGTGGATCTATGTGCGTAGGGAAGGATGATCTTATATGAGGGTCGAGAAAGGCGCCAGAGTGTACGTGTTGAGTAAATATTTAGAGGAGATACAGGTTATTAAGGAAATAGTGGAGTCCGGGATATGGAGAAGGAGTTACGTTTTGCTGAAGCCTCTGGTAGCGCAAGTTCGGACTAGGAACACTACTTTAAGGCTAGGAATACCTACGGCCTCAATACTTACTGAGGAATCCTTAACTAGCAGAGAACCAGATTTAATTCTTGACGAGGATGTGTGGGCGGATGCTAAGAGATTTATTGAGTCTGAGGAGATCGCGTTCTCAGGTAGTTACTTAACCGAGAAGTTTCCGTTCTTAGGCAAGCTACGCAGTAGGGGGGATTCGGTAGGGATTAGCGTGTGCAGTGTCTTAGACTCTATTGGGTCAGTGTGGTTAAGCGATTATCTAACTAAGTTTATCAACACTAAACACGTGTTACTTACTCACTCCTTAAAAGAGGGTGAGAAAAAACTCGTGAAGGGGGTTTTAAGGAGTCTCTGGACAACACACTTCGTACTCTTGGGTCTTGACATACCCTCAGAGGAATTCTTCCTAGAAAGTCATTTAGAGATTAGTGAAGTGCCTAAACTGAAGATGCTTTTAAAGTCTCTCCTAAGTGTTAACGAACACGTTATTCTAGGTGAGCTACCTTTAAACAGGTCTCTCATAATTAATTATTCACATGCTACCAACGAGAACTTAGAACGTCTATTCTCTGAGGTTTTGATCAAATCCCTCATATATACCTGCTAGGTCTTCTAAACTAGCCGTTTTCCTCTTCCTAGCTTGAAACTCCTCACTACTTCCTTTAACCACTATCTCGTAGAGTACTGCTTCCTTACCTGGCTTAGGCCTTAATAACCTCCCAAGCCTTTGAATGAACTGCCTGCGTGACCCGGTTCCAGCCACTAAAATACCTACCGATGCGTCAGGTATGTCCAAGCCTTCGTCCCCGACCGTAGTCACNACTAATACCCCGCTCTCAGCTCTCCTAAACTGCTCTAGTATAGATCTCCTCCTAGCCTCCTCTAGCTCCCCGGTAAGTAAGTATGCCCCGAGCACGTCAGCTATTTTCTCAGCTAGTGTAACGTAGTGAGCGAATATTATTATTTTCTTACCCTCACTTAATTCATGCTCAACTATTTCCTTAACCTTCTCTAATTTCGACTCGCTCATAGATAGTATCTTTACCATCTCGCTATGTATTTCGAGTGCTTTAATAGCTCTCTCATCGCCACGCTTAGCAAGCTCTACTAGAGTCTTGAAGTCTAAGCCGCCGGCTAGTTCACGGAACTGCTTCCTTAGCTTCAGGTACTCCTTTTTCTCAGCGGTTTTCAAATCTACTTTGATAGTCTCTATCCTAAACTTAGCTAAGAATCCTTTCTCAGCCAGTTCTTGTGTAGTCTTATAATATACTACTCCGCCCATGAGAGGGAATAACTCAGTGTGTTTTCCGTCCTCTCTGTAGGGTGTTGCGGAGAGACCTAACCTATACTTAGCCGGCGACGTTATGGCTATGTGCTTAAACTTTTCTGCTGGTAAATGGTGGACCTCGTCAATTATGAGTAAGTTGAAATGGGGTGCTAACGTCTCTATATATTTGAAAGCAGTCTGGTAAGTAGCTAAGGTTATCGGCGATATCTTCTTCTCTCTACTGTAATAAAGTCCTATGTGTGATGATGGCGCGTCAGTGAAGGTCTTGATGAATTTTTCCCACTGCAATAGCTGTTCCTTCGTGTAGGTTATTATGAGTGTCGCTTCATTAATTTTTGATATAGCTGCTATGCCTATATGTGTCTTCCCCGACCCGGTAGGTAAGGCAATAATTCCACGACCTGAGTTACCTAGCCACGCGTTCAATGCCTCCGACTGATACTCTCTGAGACTACCCTTAAAACTCACCTTCACTGGTAGAGGGGCTGATTCCCTAAAGCCTGTCAAATCATTTAAGCTAAAACCTAAGCTGACAAGAGCTTTCCTCAATTCATGATATTTTGAAGGATATGTGTAGAAGTACTTACCCATCTTATTATATCTCAGGAGATCCTTCAAGTGGGTCTGGTATACGTCTCCTAAGTACCTATCGAAAGACAGTATTAACTTGCCTTCCTTGAATTGTATGGTGGCTGAGCCCCTAACCCTACCGAAAAATTCTCTTAATCTCTCCTCAAATAATTCATCATACTTCAACCCAACCTCGTCAAGAACCCCTAACACATCATCTACTGTGAGTCTCTTACTAATCAACTTATGTTTTGATATCTTGAAAATTAATTCGTTATTCTCCCTACCTAAATATTCAGCAATCTCAATGATTTTCCTGAAGTTGTCTTCACTCATCCAGCCCCTGTGCCTGAGGATCAGCTCATCAGAACCCATCCCTCTACCCTCGCTAGAGCACTGTTCCCATATCCTCAATAACTCTTAGGTCATGGTCTCAGCGCTAGGTCCTCTACTCTTCATATAATTCTACGGTGATTCTAGCTTTAACGTTTTTGTTTACGAATGGAGGCGGTTCCTCGCCTAAGTCAATAGCCATTGAAACCTCGTTACCTAGACTATCTCTAAACCTTATTTTAGCTATATAGGAGTATTTACTGCCTCCTTCAATAGCTTTCATGAGAGCGTCATACATCCTCGAAATAGCTATCTGAAAAGATACTGGGTCACTTAAATCTTGCGGGGTTAGTCTTACCTCAGCCAACCCCTTAGCTATGTTGAGTAGAACTCTCTCCACCTCTCCATAACCCTCAAAACTTGACGCGTACTTTACCTCATCACTCAATTTCCCGACCTAGTGAATATACGCGTTGAAGATAATAAACTAAGCAATAGCGTTCCTTAGCTAGCGTTTTTCGTTGAATGAGTGGAGCTTCTTCACTTAAGTCACTAAATTTCGGCCTTATCTTTAGGGCGCTCCCATTTTAAACAATAAGTAGTATTCGGTAGGTGATGAGAGAGATTAGTAAAGCTACTGAGACTAAGTATGCGGTCGTGCCAAAAGTGAATTTAAGGCTCTTACTTTCTTGGTATATGGCTGCCACAGTAGCCATGCAGGGGACGTAAAACATCATGAAGATTAATATGGACACTCCCTGATCAAAGTCAAGACCTAGAGATGTTAGAGCTTCTTCCTCGGCTAGGCCAGTTAATTGAGAGATGGAGGCTATTAAGCCTTCCTTAGCTATGAACCCGTAGATGAGCGCGTAGCCGATTAGCCAGGAACTCTCGCTTCTCAAATCATATAGTGCTTCAAGAACTCTTCCTAGGTAGGAACCTACTATAGCTCCATATGAGGTTTTCGGGGACTCAACATATCCTGTAGGGCCGTAAGATAGCAGAACCCAACTAATTACTGAGAGAACGAAGATTATTACACCGGCTTTATAGAGGAAGTGCTTGGTGTTACTCCAGGAACTCCACCAAACAACTTTAAGACTTGGTCTATGTATTATTGGTAGCTCCATAATTAATTCAGGCGATTCCTTAACGTTACTCAAGAATCTTACTAGCCTGGCCGTCAGCAAGTAAAGGATTATTGATGTAAAATAAAGCAACGTCATCGTAAAAGCCTGGAAAACCGCGTTACTATGAAATAACACTTTAGTGAAGTAAAGTAAGACGATTAGTCTTGCTTGACACAATATGAAGGGGGAGGAAATTATTATCTCGCGTCTTTCAATCTCGTCAACGGAGATCCTAGATTGAATGACTGCCGGCACGTTACAGCCAAACCCTATAACTAGGGGATAGAGAGCCCTCCCAGACAACCCGAAGAACTTGAAGAAGTTATGTAAGGAAACAACCATCCTAGGACCTAAGCCACTATCCTCAAGTACGGCGAGAGAAGCTGAAACAAGAAATACTAGGGGTAGGAAACTCAGCACCGCACCGAGACCTCCTAAGATCCCGTCAGCCAGCAAAGAAGCTACCTCCATACTTAAATTTCCCAATACTGCCCGAAGATTCTCGCCAGCAGAGATAAAGAATCTCTCAAGCAACCCGGAAAGATTGTAAGACTCTAACGCGTCAGCTACGGCATCAAGACCTAAAAATCTGAGGAAGTATGTGAAAGGAAACCCTGTATTTATCGTGAAGGCTAAGGCAAACACCACGAATAGCGTGATAGCGGAGATTAGGGGTCCTGCTAGAGGGTGTAGGTAGACTTTATCAATTAACGTCGTAATAAGTGGTCTCACAGCAACTCTAACTATGGTATCCTTGATTACTTGCGTAGCGTACTCGTATCTTCCAAGAATAGCTATCTCCTCAGGCGCCCTCCCAGTAGCTTTCTTGAACTCCTCCCGAAGTCTTTCACTCTTCTCTATGATGTCTGGCCTATCCTTAACGAAATTAACTATGTCTTGATCGCCTTCTAAGAGTCTGAGCGCTACCCATCTCTTAGGTAATCTAATGAGTTTTTCATCGCTAACGAGCTCCGCCAACTCATTCACGTAACTATCGAGAAGCCCGTAACTAACCTTGAGTGGATTGCTCCTTACCTTACCCTCAGCTACCCTGATCAGAGTTGCTAGAACTTCCTTAACCCCCTCACCGGTAATCGATGAAATAGGAATTATAGGGAAGCCTAGCCTGGAGCTAAGCTTCCCCACGTCTATGTGTATTCCCATCTTATGCGTTACGTCCCACTTAGTTAAAGCTACTACTAACTTGCTAGTCATCTCACTAATCTGTATAGGTAAGTAAATAGATCTCTCAAGAATTAAAGAATCAGCTAAGACTAAGACAACGTCCCAGTCCCCCGATACCAAGAAATTCTTAGTTATCCTCTCCTCAGGAGATGTAGGGGATAAGCCGTAAATACCCGGCAAATCCACTAAGCATAACGTCTTATCCTCAAAAGTAACTATACCGATTTTTTGCTCAACTGTGGTGCCAGGCCAATTAGCTACACGAACTAGCTCTCCAGTAACGTGGGCGAAAAACGTTGACTTACCGACTGAGGGTTGTCCGACAACAGCTATAACGTAATCGCACGACCTCCCCTCAGGCACTCCCAAGCAACGCACCTGGAAGAAATACTTTATTGAAGCTTAAAAATTTAGACTAGTCTAAATTTTATGAGGTAAAAAACACGCGACCACGATCAATAATTTTAAATTCAATTCTCCTAACTTAAGTAGGGAGCGTGTTAGACCCTGACATCAAAGTCAAGTAGTGCAGGGATGGATCTTAGGACGTGGAGACTGATGTATTCCTTAGGAGCTATTCTAAACACCTTCACTTGGGGGCTTTACTTCTCCTTCACTAGACGTTACATAGGTGTTGAGTTAAGCGGCGGTCTTCAGGCAATCATGTTCATTACAGGTCTTGAGTGGGGTCTTACACTATTTGCGGCAATAGTTGGTAAGTTGGCTAAGTATGTAGGTGATAAGAACTTGGTATTGCTAGGTATTACTGGAGCTATCCCGTTCTTACTAGCCTTGACGATGCGAGAACCTTTAACACTTTCCGTAATCTTAAGTCTCTCCAGTCTCTCCTGGGCTCTTTCCTGGCCTTCAATACTCACAGCAGTTTTTAGTGGTTCTAGGATTAGTCCCGGCAGAGCTTACAGCTTTTTTACTTTAGGGACTGGTATTGGATGGAGCGTTGGGTCTTCTATAATGGGGGTCTTCTACAACCTAGTAGGGCCTGAAGGAGTCTTCATAATCCTAGCAATTACCTACTCGTTAACGTACTTGATATTCGTCGCGTTCTTCCCTAAAGAGGTTGAGCATGGAATGAGGGGAGCGAGTAATCAAGGCTGGGATTTTAGGATGTTCTTACCGGTTTTACTGGCTCTCTCTCTTGCGGTGTTTTCCAGGGAGTTACTCTACGCCGTGGCACCGACTAAGCTAAGTCTGGAACTTGAGGGTGTTTTAGATACTTCCTCCAAGTGGTTAGAGTACGTTTTATTCGGGGTTGTTTACGGTGGTTTCACAGCACTCTTATCTATCCCTGCAAGAGTTTTTGCGGGTAGGCTAACGGATAGGTATGATCCGCTGAGACTCTTCTCCCTAACAACACTAGCTTACATGCTTGTTTACTGGGGGTTCGTTAAGTCTGGGGGTTTACTAACATTGCTTATCTGGCAAATACCTCTATACCCGTTCTTAGACACAGCGATTAACACGTACATAGCGAAGCAGACGTCAAGGGAGAACATGACCACAGGTTTCGGAATTACTATATTCTTTAATGCTCTAGGCGGGTTGATGCTACTACCCCTGCTAGTAAATCCAAGCCTAAACGCGGATTTCTTAGGATACGTGGTCACTGTAGCTACGGTACTTTCCATCCTCTTGGTCTCGCTAAGTTATGTGAGAGCGGGTAAGTATGCGTGAATTCATGGTTAACTTCTTTAGTTGATGGATGAACTCAGGTACTTTCCTTAGGTAGTGAGGACCTCTAACAACTTCTTAACAAAGAAATTCATCTCTTCAGGCTTACCAATGGTGACTCTAAGGTAATTTCCGAATTCCTTAAGTCTCTCTAAATTCTCTAAACACAGGGTGAGGATCTCGTTCTTCTTAAGGAGTTCCCAATATCTCTTACAAGGCTTGCCTAGGTTAACGAATAGGAAATTAGTTTTACTCTCTATAACTTTTAAGCCAGCATCAGTGAGTTTCTCCCTAGTCTCTCTCCTAGTCTCAACTATTTTATTAACAATGTCTCTCATGTAGTGAGGGTCTTTAAGTGCTCCTAACACAGCCGCTTGAGTAGTTATGGGCACCTCATAACCTATCCTAAGCTCGTTAAGGCACTTCCTCATTTTCTCGCCTGCGACGATGTATCCGAATCTGGCTCCAGCCAAGCTAAACGCTTTAGAAACAGTTCTAATAATCACCAAATTATCTAGCTCCATAACCAAATCCTTGAAAGATAATCCCGAGAATTCGTAGTAAGCTTCGTCCAGGAAGACCGCCTTCGCTCTCCTAGCAACCTTCCTCAGGATCTCAGTGTCTTCTAAGAGGATATTACTCGTGGGGTTGTTGGGGTTTATTAGATAGATCACGCGACCCTCAGATAATTCCAGGAGCTTGTTAGTATCTAAAGTGAAGTCGTCCTTGCTTAACTCCACGTAAACGTGTTGGACACGGTAATTATCTAGTAGTTGGTACATCACGTGAAAAGTCGGGTGTGTTAGCACGAGCGTGGAATCAGTTATCTTAGCGTAAGTTAACATAAGTGATAGTATGGATGACGAGCTAGCGAATACGTCGATAAATCTCTTATCAACGCCTACATAATCACTTAACTCATTGAGTAATTCTTCATATAATTCCTCGACGTGATATAGGTTCAGGAAGTTGCTGTATCTGATTATATACTCAAGCGAGGTTCTTGACGGTGGGTAAGGTGACTCATTCATGTGAAGTCTTAACATAGTCGCCACCTCTAGTATGATTACGGCAGCTCATCATTATAAGTCTCGAGAACTTATGGTAAAACTAACTTATTTTGCTTTCTTTGTGATTTTGTAGGGCTAAATTGAGTAGCTTGCTACTTTTTGTGGGTCTTGCCGCTGCGGCATGTCTTGCCTGGTCTATAGGAGCTAACGACATGGCTAACTCCACTAGCGTGGTGATTGGTTCAGGAACGCTTAGGTTTAGGCAGGCGTTCATCTTATTCTTAGTTTTTCAGTTGTTAGGTGCTTTACTGCAGGGCTACATGGTGATGAAGACTCTCGGTAAAGGTGTGGTACATAATATCGAGATTGTAGGAGCGATCACCGCATCAATCTCTGCTTTCTCGTGGATAATTATAGCGTCTTTAGTAGGTGCTCCAATATCGACTACACACAGCATTACCGGGGCTGTGATAGGCGTTGGCTTAAGCTACATGTTTCTCGGGTCTCAAGAAACACTCATAAACTACCAGAGGATTAGAGACATAGTGATTAGCTGGATGGTCTCGCCGGTAACTTCCATGATTTTAGCAGCACCCTTATATAGAGCTCTGAGGAGGTTGAGGGTAGGCGATGATAGCAAAGCTTTTAAATTGTTACTACTCGCTTTCGCAGCCTTCGCGGCTTATTCATTCGGAGCTAATGACGTGGCTAACGCTACCGGGGTTTACGTGACGGTTACGTCAAGCAGCTTCGGCATACCCGACGAGGATAGTATGAGGTTTTTAGTACTCTTCGCATCAATCTTCATAGCTTTGGGGGGAGTCACACTTGGCTATAGGGTCGTTACTACGTTAGCGTATAAGATAACTAGACTGGATCTCAGGATGTCTCTAGCTGCAGGCTTCGCTAACGCTTTCACAGTCTGGATCTTTACTACGATACCGTATTTACTTTTTGGTTATGGCTTACCCATATCAACTACTTACGTAGCTGCAGGTTCCATAATAGGTGTTGGAATAGCTAGGAGTGGGTGGAGAGGAATCAACTTAAAGACCGTGGTATTCGTGATAACTTCATGGCTTCTCACACTACCCGTAACTGCGGGATTAAGTATTGCTATTTATTACGTATTAACTCATATTGTTGGGGTGAGGGCATGACCCTCTGGTCCTGGATTTCGAGGAGGAGGCAATGGGATGTCATTAGGTTCTATATAGAGCACGTGGACAAGATAATCGAGGTAGTTGATCACGCTAAGAAAATGATAGAATTCTTCTTAGTAAAGGATCTTGAGGGTATAAAAAGAGAGTGGTATGAGGTCTTCAAATACGAGAAGGAAGCTGATGAGGTAAAGAGAAGAATACTCTCAGAACTGTCTAGGGAGACCTTCCACCCAATTGATAGGGAGGAACTCATCAGGCTGGTTTTGACGTCTGATGATGTAGCAGCTTACGCGAAAGGTTGGGGGAGGAGACTTTCGTTAATAGAACCAACTAACATACCGGAGAGCACGTTAATTAAACTACGCGAGATGGCTGAGAACGTTCGCAAATCAACGCTCTTAATGAAGAGTGCGGCAGAGAAACTCTTGAGTAACCCTAAGGAAGTCCTCAACATCTCTAACGAGATTGAGAGGCTTGAGGAAGAAACAGATGATATTAGACACGAGGTATTCAAAGAGATCCTGAAATACTGTGAAGAATCAAAGATATCGCAGTGTCTAATGCTGAAGGAAGTAATGGATTCAATCGAAAACTCCGCTGATAAATGCGAGGACGTCGCGGACATGCTTAGAAGCATAGCACTGCTATCCATATGAAAGTTAATGACTTCTCCCGATCCCGTAAAACAATGCTTTACGTGTTTTATAGAATGGTAAGGGTCTTCCACTAAACTTAAATATAATATGAATATATTTATCGTGTGAGAACCTTGAAGCACGTCCCGATAGCGAGAGTAGAACCTCAAGAACCCGTGAAAGGGGTGAAGAGATGGGTTCTAGCATACGGAAATAAAGTAATGTTAGTTTACTTCGAGATAGATGAGGGCGCTAGGTTCCCCATGCACTCGCACGTCCACGAGCAAGCAGGATATATAATAAAGGGTAGGATGGTTTTCAAGACGCCTGATAAGGAAGTCACGGTGTCTGAGGGGGAATCGTACGTTTTCGAATCTAACGAACCTCATGAGGTCTATAATCCAGGACCGGGAAAAACCATAATAATAGAGGTCTTCTCACCGCCTAGGGAAGACTTCCTTAAGTAACTGTAGGGAGCAAACCAAGATTTTTGATAGTTTTAAACAATGATATGAGCATTCAGCTCTGTTCGGTATTTAAAGATGTTCAAGGACTTGGATTTCTGGTTTAGAGAAAGCTTTACGTTGATCTCCCTCGATTTTGGGCGGGCTTTCAGCAGCGTTTTTCTAATTAACCACCGCTAAGAACTGGGAGTACTTTGACTTCGTCTCTATCGCTTATTAACGCTTCCTCTCCTGAAGGCTTTCCGTTAATTAGAATGATCTTCGACCTAAATTCCTCGTATCTAGGTATTAACTTCCTGAGTAACTCACCCACAGGTGTGGGTTCCTTCACCTCTACGTAAATCTCGTCGAGACCAACTAACTGAGCGAAAACTCCGTGGAGCTTTAGCTTAGCCATTCCATGTTACCCAAGAAATACTCTTAATTAGAGTAAAAAGCTGTTTACGTTTAGTTCATGGGCTCACTCTAGTTTGACGTGTTTCTCCAGCTCCGGTATCACGTAATCTAAATCTAGCTTTCTCAAGGTTTCTTTCTTAGGTATTCCTCTCTCGTCCCAGCCTCTTAATCTGTAATACTCACTTAATAACACATCATACTTCTCTCTGTCTAAATGCTGGCCTTTCAGAGGCCCTCTCTTAAGCTCTTCGTTGAACCACCTGATGGGTGGGTAATCCATACTCCTATCCCATCTACCATTGAATTCTCTGACCCAGTAAGCTCTTATTAACGTGTAGATCCTGTCAGCCACCTTGTAGAGGTCTTCCCAAGTGTACTTAACGCCGGTTATTGCTTCTAGGAGCTTCGGGTAGTATTCTATGCTTAGCCCTACCTCAACCCAAGGCAGTCTGCATGCTGTAAGAACTTCATACATCCCACCTCTCAACCTCTGCAACTCCACAACCTTAGCTGCTTTCTCAGGTCCGTAAGTCACTTTATACTCCACGCTCTTCCGTTTCTCACCTTCTATGGGCGCTGTCCCTATCTCCCAAGCGATGACCCAGGCTTCCTTATGATGAGCTCCTATTGAGGAGGTGCCGTAAGCTAGCGCCATGGCAGGGTACGCGAAGCAGTTATAACCGCTGACTTCAAGACCTTTGACGTGCATAGCGAATTCCTTACCACCTAAAAGGTTACTTAACCTCATAACACCTTCAGCCGCAAGCTTCCCTAACTCGGTCTTCTTATACGCTATATTAATCACGAGCTCTCTCGATTTCTTGAAGTCGCCGAATTCTGGGGCTTCATCATCCTTTATTAGCTTCTTCTCCTTAGCTTCCATGATGAAGCCTATGACTCCTCCCAGGGATATAGTGTCTAGTCCTAACTCGTCAGCCAGTCTATTAAGTACGGCTACCTCGTTTAACTTACCTATACCTAAGTTAGAACCCAGTAGAGCAACATTCTCGTAATCGAGTTCGCTTCCTCTCGCTTCAGCGTCTAAGACTACGTTGCCGCATATCATGTTGCAGTAGGGGCATCCTCTCTGACCTATCTTCATCCCCTCCATAGCGTA
>Ga0065719_106617_pt1 | contig 43108 bp, 59 predicted proteins | sample GBSCel85sediment_FD_59106 | JGI IMG/M metagenome (GOLD analysis project Ga0065719, IMG submission 59106) | Hot spring sediment microbial communities from Great Boiling Spring, Nevada - Cellulolytic enrichment CS 85C v3 (version 3) | ecosystem: Environmental > Aquatic > Thermal springs > Hot... | reverse complement strand
TGAGCGCTCTTATCCTCAGAATCCAGAGTCTCTTTCTTGGCATTCTAGCTGTCTTTTTACCCTTTCTGCTTCCATGGCCTCTTCTTCTTCCTTTCGCTTTCTTAAGCCTTCTCTTATTTATCCTAGCTCTGCAAACACCTTTAACTGGCTTTCTCTTTATCGCTCCTTTTTCTATAAGCTCCCTGATGTCCTGCTTGGTTGAAGCGGTTGCAACTTCTTCAAGCATTTCCGGATTGAACCATATCCTGTTCTTTCCGCATTTCAAAACTTCCGCAGCAAGCCTTCTTTGAAGGGATAAGTTCATGATCATCACCTTAAAGGATTCAAAATCTTTATACCCTTCTCTTTGGCCTTTGATTCTATAAGAACCCTCTTCCTCAACCCAACGCAGCTTGCGATCCTTATTGCCTGCTTTTCCGGATTCAGGCTTTCAAGCTGTTTCTCGTTGTAGACGAGCACTTCCTCATATCCGCTTGGATGCAGACCGCGAACAGCCTTTGGCCCTCGAAAGCCTATCTTGACTCTCTTTCTTCCGGACCATTTTCCTCCGTATTCCAGGCGCATTGCATTGTCAAGTCCTCTTGGCTTTCTCCAGCTCTTTCTTCTAAGCTTAAGCTTTCTATCCCAGCAGTATCTCCTGAACTCCGGCTTTCTCGACTTCAGCCTCTTTCTAAGCCTCAGAAGCGCTCTTATACTCATTCCCACCACCTAAGGTTTGCTAACTATATAAATACCATCCTGAAAGACTCTCCTGTCCTTTTGCTTTATCCTTGTCGCTCTTTCAAGATTTGCAGCAGTTTGGCCACATTCTTCGATGTCTATTCCTTTTACAATTATTTCCTGCCCCTTAACTTCAACCTTTGCTCTTCCAACTATCTTCGCCTTTCTCGGCGTTGTTTCGCCGAGGAAGTTCTCTATTATTACTTCATTTCCCGAAACCCTGATCTTCATCGGGAAATGAGCGTAAACAGCTTTCAATCTGTATTCGAAACCCTCTTTAACGCCCTTTATCAGGTTGCTCAAATGTGCTGCAAAGGTTCCGACCATTGCTTTGTATTTTGCCTTCAACTTCCTAGTTTTAATCCTTATCTCTGCTCCATTCTTTTCTATGTAGATATCCCTGAACTTCAGAATTTTCGAATTTTCTCCCAAAGGCCCTTTTGCTCTTACAACGTATCCCGAAACTGGATTTCCCTCAACGCTGACTTCAACACCTTCCGGAATCTTGACCACGCTGACGTATTCTTCAGTAGACGAACGCAAGGAGAACACCTCCCAGACCGAGCTCCCTTGCTTCTTTCTGGCTCATTACGCCTTTTGTCGTAGAAACTATCAGAATTCCGAAGTCTCTTGCTGGAAGATATCTCCTTTCGTATTTCTCGTATTCTGTTACCTTTGAAGAAAACCTTGGCCTTATGGGCCCGCAGTTGTTTATGTTTCCTGTTAGCTCTACTATAAATTTGCCTTTCACACCTTCCTTTACGAATTCGTAGCCCTTTATGTAGCCATGGTTCTTCATGACTTTAAGAACGTTTCCTATTAGCTTAGTCGCCATGACTTCACAGCGCTTTTTTCCAATCGCCTCAGCGTTCTTTATCGTCATCATCGCATTAGAAAGCGTATCAACGCTCATGCTGATCACCAGTATTTCTTAAACCCGAGCTCCATTGCGGTTTCTCTAAAGCACTGCCTGCAGAGATATATTCCGTATCTCCTGACAAGACCCCTCTTCCTTCCACATCTCTTGCACTCATTTGCTCCTCTACCGAATTTCTTCTTTGTCTCGCTCATTCAACCACCACCCCCAAGCTTTCAAGCCATTTTATCGTTTCTTCTTTCGTTATCCTATGCTTTTTGCCCACCTTTGATCTCTTTATTCTCCTTTCAGCAACCCTGTAGCCCCTTCTCTTGAGACTGACACAGACATCCATTCCAAATATACCTATGTCAGGATCGTATTCAACTCCGGGAATGTCTATGTGCTCCGAAATCCCGAAGGAGAAATTTCCAGCGTTTATCGACGATCTCTTCAACTTCATTTCTTTTACCTTTAAGGCTTTCAGCAGGAATTCCATAGCTTTTTCTCCTCTTAGTGTAACCTTAAGACCAATGGTTTCTCCCCTTCTGATTCCAAAATTCTTTATCGTCTTTTTTGCAACGGTCTTTGCAGGCTTTTGATTGACAAGCTTTTCGAGCATCTTTATGCCCCTTTCTATTCTCTCACCGCTCTGACCAATTCCAAGGTTTATGACAACCTTATCGAGCAAAACCTCTCTCATTGGATTTTCCTTCAACTTCAGCTCCAGCATATCAGACACCCAAGTCTATGACGGGTTTATCGCTATCCTTTTTTCCAATAACAAAGATGTAATCTTCAATCGTCGTTATTTCTCCCACAGCTGTTTCCACTGTCACGAGATTTGCTCCAGAGCCTTTTACGACCTTGTATTCCTTAACCTTGCCAATCTCTCCAGCATGTGTTCCGCCAACGATCATTATGAGCGCCCCTTCTTCGAACTTCAAATGATCAAGTATTCGCTTTTCGGGAATGCTCAACAGAACAGAATCCTTCGTTTTATAATCGTTTGTGGCCAGTATGTTTGTTCCATCGAAGAGATTCAGCTGAACCTTTCCACCTTTAACTATAGTTTTGTTAACTATCTTGTAAACCTTTCTGTCATAGTCTCTGATTTCCTTGAGCACGTATCTGCCTTTTTCATCAAAAACAACTCTGTAATGCTTCTCAAGCTTTGGAATCGAAACCACATCGAAAAGCCCAACAGGGAACTTGTAGTCCCTTCTAACAACTCCATCAACCATGAGCTCTCCTGCGGCTATTATCCTTCTAGCTTCTCTAAGATTGTCCGCATAGTGCAAGAGATCGCGAACGATTAAAGCCAGTGGAATCGCCTCTTTGTTGTGCGGTCCCGGAGAGGGCTTTACAACCCACTTCCCTGCCTTTCTCGGAATTTTATATGTTTTTGGAGCGGAAATTCTCTTCTGATGCATTCTTTCACCTCTCAAGGATCTTCTTTCTCACTTCATCAACTTCGCCAAAGTCGATGATCATGACGTTCGAGGGATGTATTGGAACCAGAACTTCTGTTCCGTCAGCCTTGGTAATCGTGGCACCTTCAACCTTTATCCTGCATCTCTTCATGTCAACTTCCACCACCTTGCCTTCATGCCCGGCAAAGTCTCCCCGCATTATCCTAACCTTATCCCCCTTTCTAACTCTGACAGCATTCTTCCTGTATTTCTCCCTGAGCTTATCGGAGAGCATAGCGTTCAGCAATTTGTGCCTTTCATGTAGCTTTGAAGTCTTGAAAAGCCATCTTCTCTGTTTTCTCGGCTGCATATGCATCACACCAGGATCGATGCAATGGTTGCAATCTTGGGAAATCTTTCAGCCGCCTCTCTCGCAACTGGGCCACGGATTTCTGTTCCCTTTGGCTCTCCCTTTTCGTTGACTATGACTGCGGCGTTGTCTTCGAACTTTATTCTTTCCCCATTTGGCCTCCTGTATTCTTTTTTCTGCCTTATTATCACGGCATAGTGAATCTGCTTTCTTATATCGGGCAAACCTTTCTTGACGCTTACAACCACCATGTCCCCAACGCCCGCAGCAGGATATCTCCTTCTGACACCCTTGTAGTTTATCACAGAGATTATCTGCAGTTCTCTTGCCCCGCTGTTGTCTGCGCAAACAAGCATAGCTCCTGTGGGCAAAGCTCTAGGAATTTTAGCTTTTATCGCCTGCACTCGAAACCACCTCCAAGATAACGAAGCTCTTGGTCTTGCTTATAGGTCTGCATTCACCAACTCTAACCACATCTCCAGGCTTGGCCCTTATGCATTCAGGATTGTGAACGTGAAGCTTCGACCTCTTCCGCATGTATCTCTCATACTTCCTTACATACTTTATCAGCTCTCTTTCGATCACGGCAGTCTTTCCATAAACCTTGACTACTTTTCCTGTCAGAATCTGCCCTCTTATGGACAGCTTGCCATGGAATGGGCAGTTCTCGTCATTACAAACTCCTTCAGGCGGTTTTACTTCTATTCCTATGTTCCTCATCTAACTACCCCCTTCGATCTCTTAATCATAATCAAACCCTTCATTATCCTATCTTCCGGCCTAAAAGCCAAAAGGTCTCCACTGATCCTCATCTTCTTACCCTCGTATTCCACCCTAAAGCTTCTACCTTTCTTCGCAACGACTTTTAAACCTTTTTCAGTCATAATCCTGAATGTTTTTTCAGTTTCATCGTAAACTTCACCCTTCAGCCCAATCTCGCATCTGTTTGGGCTATCCACAACTTCAACGTTCAGCCCTATCCAGTCTCTAGCTATTAGCTCGGCCATCTTTTTTCGCATAGCACCATCTTTATCCTTGCTATATCTTTTCTTATCTGCCTTATTGCTCCTGGATTCTTCACCGCTCCACCGCTTCTAACTTTAGTTCTGAGCTTTATCAGTTCAATTTCAAGCTCCCTAAGCTTTTTCTTCAGCTCCTCTCTGCTCATTTCCCTTATTTCCCTCATTTTCACTTAAAACACCTCCTTCCTTTATTTCGAACTCGTCAGGTAAAGTTACATCTGGCGGAATTATTCTAACAGTTACTCCAAGGACTCCGAGCTTTTTCACTGCAATGTCAAAGCCTTTTCTCACAGCTGTATAAGCTGCGTCGCCCGTATGTATGATTGTTCCAGCCACGAACTTTTCAGTCCTTGCTCTCTCGCTCACGAGCTTTCCGCTTATCGCGATCTCACAGCCCTTCGCTCCAGCTTCCATTATTCTGTAAAGAAATCTGTAACCTGCTCTTCTGAAATACCAGCCTCTCTCAAGAGCCCTTGCCAAAAGAGAAGCCATTAGCTGGGCATTGAATTCCGGTTTCTCGACTTCATCGACGCTTATCTGTGGATTATCGAGCCCGAATTCCTTGAGCTTTTCCGTGAGCATCTTTATTCTCCTTCCCCCTCTACCTATAACAAGCCCGGGTCTTTCGACGAACAGGGTTACCTGAGTTCCAAGAGGCATTCTGACTATGTCGACTCCTCCAAAACCGGCGTTTTTCACTTCTTCCCTTATCCACTCCTTAACCAGCATCCTTCTCACTCTATCCTGAACGAACTTCCTCTCTATTCCCATTAGCTCACCTCCACAACTTCTGCAACGAATTCCACAGTTGTCAACTGCTTTCTCTTAGGAACTGCTCTTCCAAAAGCTCTTGGAACATATCTGACAATGCATCTTCCTTTCTTTGCCTGAGCATGGACTATAACCAGCTCATCCACGTTTAAACCCTTGTATTCCGCGTTGGCCTTCAAGTTTTTCAGAACCTTGATTATCTCTCTAGCGGCCTTCTGAGGATATCTGCCAGCATACCAGCCCTCTATATTTTTGTGCGCAACCTTTTTCTTATACCTCCTCATCGGAACAGGTCTACGCATCGCTATTACTTCTTCAAGAAACTTTATAGCCTGAGGAATCTTTTTTCCCTTTATCTCTCTGCATATCTCCACAGCATGCTTGAAGCTTATCGGAATTTCATAGCCCATAGCCTTAGCAGCTTTGTTTTCATCCTTTGGCTCATAGGAATAGGCAATCCTTGCCATAGGGATCACTTAAGCGGAACGAACTTGCTACTCCTCGTAGCACCAACTCCCGGACCGCTGTGCTTCTCGAACTTGGTAGTCATTGCGAATTCGCCAAGTCGATGACCGAGCATTTCTGGCTTTATTTCAACCCTTACGAATTCTTTGCCATTGTGGACGAATATCGTTTTTCCGACCATCTCTGGGAGAATGATCATGTCCCTTACATGAGTTCTTACAGTTCCTTTTTTCTTCAATTTCTCCAGCAAAATCTTTTCCTTCTCAGTCAGTCCCCTCTTCAGCTTTCTTCTTTCTCTAGCCGGAAGCAGCTTCATGAAATCCTCAAGAGACATCTTCTGGATCTCCTCAAAAGTGTAGCCACGAAAAACGAATTCCCTTGGTCTAACAACCTTGCTCTTCAAAGCCATAAGATCACCTCCTTATACCTGTTCTTCTTGCAGCTATGCTTCCAACTTTTCTTCCAGGAGGAGCATTTCTGCTGACAGTCTTTGGTCTTCCAACATGCTGATGCTTTCCACCGCCAAATGGATGATAAACAGCACACATGGCAACTCCTCTTACCCTGGGCCATTTTGCAGCCTTGCTCTTCATCTTGTGATACTTCTTTCCCGCTTTGACAAAGGGCTTGTCAACCCTTCCACCACCAGCGACTATGCCAATCGTAGCCCTGCACATCGGGTTGAAACTTTTCAGCTCACCAGAAGGCATCTGGACTATAACTTTATCCTCTTCCCTCGAAACAACTAGGGCAAAGGTTCCGCTTGCTCGAACAAATTTTCCTCCATCTCCTGGGATTTTTTCGATGTTGCAGATAGGTGTTCCTTCTGGAATGTTTTTGAGATATGTCGTGTTACCCGGAGCGATCTCAACTTTATCTCCAGCGTAAATCCAATCTCCAGTTCCTAGTCCTTCTACTGCAAGGACAAACTGTTCTTTACCGTCTGGGAGTTTGACCAAGGCCACTGGGCCATTTCTGGCTGGATCATGAATTATGTCGACTATCTTCGCAGCTATTGTCTGATCTCTGAAAGGCAAATGCTTTATTTCAGCCTTGTATTTGTGCGATGGGGCTGTGTAAGTTGGAGTCCCTTTTCCCCTGTTCTGGGAAATTATCCTTTTACCCATATGATCACCTCAGAATATTCCAAGCTTGGAAAGAAGTTCCTCAGCCGAGTAATTCGGCTTTAACTTGATATAAGCCTTCTTTTCTCCCTTTGGAGTTATGAGAACGTTCACCTTTTCGACTTCAACGTTGAAGAGTCTCTCGAACTCTTTCTTTATATCATTCTTTCTCGCCTTCAAATTCACCACAGCAGTTATCACATTTTTTTCAAGCTCAAGCATGGCTTTTTCTGTTACAAGAAAATACTTTATCAGCATAACCATCCCTCAAGAGCTTTCAAAGCTGACCTGCTCCAAACAACAAGCCTTCCTGCATGCCCTCCCGGGGCGAGAAGCTCAACATTTAAATTTCTAACTTTTACAACTTCAACTCCTGGCAATCCCTTTACGGCCTTGAATACTCCTCTGTCTTCGTTTACAACTACTAAAACGCTTTTCTTTGCAACGTATCTCCTTCCCCTCATTTTTCCAATTCCCGCTCTTTGCCTTTTTCTCTCCTTTGCCCTCTCTATGTCTTCATAGACACCTATTGCTTTAAAAACCGAAACAGCTTCCTTGGTTTTACTTATAGCTTCGAATTCGTCAACAACTACCTTTGGCAGTTCTCCTTCGAAAACGTGATTTCTGCTTCTAACGATTTCAGCGACTGCCGTTGCAGCTATTGCCGATCTCAAGGCCTTTTTCATCTCCTTTTTGTTTATCTTTTCTCTCCACTTTTTCTGAACTTTTGGCGGATGGGCTTCTCTGCCACCAACAGCCTGCGGAACTACGACAGCCCTTAATCCAAGCTTCCATCTCGGAACCCTTGCATAGCCATAGCCTGGTCCCCAGTTTTCCCATGCGTAGTCAATACCGCTTAGCGGATTTGGCCCATATGGCTGCCTGCGATGAGACTGGATCGCATGAACAGCTTTTCTTATTATGTCAGGCCTGTATTCTTCCTCAAATACAGCTGGAAGCTCTATTTCTTCCAGAACTTCACCCTTCAAGCTCAAAACCTTCGCCTTCATATCACTTCCCCTGCTTGGAGCTAGTGCTCACGTAGATGACATTAACGCCCGTAAACTCGACCTTGGGAGGTCTTATCGCATCTCTTATCCTGACAAGTCTTTTAACTGGCCCAGGAACGCTGCCAGAGATTAAAACATAGTCGCTCCTGACAACACCGTAATGCGGAAAGCCACCCTTGGGCGTTATTTCTTCACCATTCGTCCCTATCTTAAGGATCCTCTTGTTGAACTCCAGCCTCTGATGGAATCCCATCTGGCCATACATCGGTACAGTCCATCTTACCCTGTGCGGAGTCCATGGGCCAAGAGTTCCAACTCTTCTATGCTTGCTGCTCCTTGCATGCTTGGCGTCTAGAGTTATCACACCCCATCTCTTAACAACACCCTCAAATCCCTTTCCTTTCGTTATCGCGCTTACGTCGACTATGTCTCCTTCTTTAAAGACTTCTGAAATCCTCACTTCCTTTCCAAGCTTTGAAATCGCGTATTCCAGTGCATCATCAAATTTCCCGCCAACTTTTTGCTCCATGACATCGGGCACCTTTTTTGGAACCCCTGTAATGAGATATGGCTGTGTGTATGTTATTACTCTGACTTCATCGCCCTCCAAAGCTTTTAGAGATTCCAAATCTGGGCTCTTTTTCGGAATCTTCACTCTTCTGTCCAGATATGCATCCAAGTTGTTACTCCAGACTTCCTTCAAAATCTTAAGCCCATAATCCGTTTCCTTGTAAACCCTTATACCAGCGACCTTCATCGGTGGCACTTCTATGACTGTTGCTGGAACAACTATTTCCTCTCCATAGGTCTTTGAGTTCTTTCTGTCATCCACCATTACAACATGTGTCATTCCGGCTTTGTATCCCGCAAATCCCTGAAGCCTTACTTCCTTGCATTCAGGCCAGCTCCTAATTCTAGGAACTATCCGCTCAGCCCTTTTCCTTGGAGAGAAAGCCAAAGATCCCCTCTTTGGTCTATGTGTCTTCATCTAATACCACCCCAGTAGGAAATGAAATTGAAAACTGCCAAAGTGGATATTATCGCCTCCTCTAGGCGAACGGATCTAACTCCCTGATTCGGAATCGTGTTCCAGACTTCCAGCTCCATATCTATACCTACCCTTTTCATTATCTCAAACACATCCTCTCTCGGATTCCCAAACACTAGGGTAACATCTCTTATCTCCTCAAGCCTCGGCACTCTTCCTTTTTTCGAAGTTATCACCACGTCTTCTTCCTCAAGCAAATCCTTAAGCTCCGCTTCTCTCACTTTGTATCCCCAGTATTCTTCAGGCTCAGCCTCCTCGACGAGCAACGGGGTCTTCGAAACGATCCTGACGGTCACACGTGCACCCTTCTTTTTATCACACTTCAGGGGTGCAAGGGCATCTACGCCGACATCAACCCATCGTGTGCCGTCAGGCGCCACCTTCTTTACGACCCCTTCCCTCACCTCACCGACTTTTAAATGTTTCGTCTTATGGGAAGGTATCGCCAGGGGCGGAATTACGCCGATGAATCTCAGATCGCTGTCTATCGGGAAAAGATACTTCCTAAGATACTGCGGGGTCTCAAGGTATTCCAGAACTTTTCTTATTAGTTTGGTTTCATCCAGAAGCGGATCTCTGTAAATTATGACCTCTCTGATCCTGAAAATAGCAAGAGATCTGGCGATTTGTCCGATCTTGTAGATCTTTATCTTCTCATCTGTTTCGTTTATGAGCGATGAAGACGGAATCGCTACTTTGATTTCCATACACTAGGATAAACGCCTCTCTCCATAAGAACCCTTTCAACGTCAACGACTATGCCTTTCTTTAGCTCAAGCATTTCTTCTGCACTGAACAGAGCCCTTCCCAGGGCAACCAGTTCTCCTTTTGCTGTGAAAATCGTAACAGTTGAATCCTTTAAAACATTTTTCTCAACCATGGCAACGCCTCTTATTGAAAGATTTGCTCCGTGGCAGATGGCATCGACTGCGGTATCCTTTATAACTATCTTCGGAATCTTTGCAACAGCCAACTCCATGGGCTTTATTATTTCCCTTATATAACGCTCCTCGCCCTCTTCTTTCCAGAAAACGTATGCATCGAGGAGGTCTTGTAAAGTATAGCTGTCTGCTTCAGCAAAATCACCAGTTCTGATCCTTCTAAGCTCCTGCATATGAGCTCCCACGCCCAAAATTTCTCCCATGTCCTTGCAGATCTTTCTTATATAAGTTCCTGATTCAGTCGAAACTTTGAAAAGTATGTCTCTGCCGTCTATTTCCAATATCTGCATGCTGTAGACTTCCCTAATTCTAAGCTGTTTCTTCACAGCAGATTTAAGCGGTGGCTTCTGATAGATTTTCCCCGTGAACATTCTGAAAACCTTTCTTATCTCCTCTTCCTTTACGTCTCCATGCAAACGCATTATGCAAACATATTCCTTTCCAGACTCCTGAAGGAACTTCACGAGCTTCGTAGCGGTTTCGATGAAAACAGGCAAAACTCCGGTAACTTTTGGATCAAGGGTTCCTGCATGACCCGTTTTCTTAACCCCCAGTATATTTCTAACCCAAACGACAACCTCATGACTGCTCGGCCCTTTTGGCTTGTCTATGCAGACAAAGCCCTTCTTTATATGCTCCTCCACGCTCCTCTTATTCGGAGGACAGCCGTATTCTTCAGCAGTTTGCACGTCTTCGATGACGTAATAGTTCCCAAGTTTCACAGAAAAAGCCCGAAAAAGGCTTTAAAAACCTGATGAGTTCCTAGATAGCATATATCAAATAGAATGATTTAAATTATTTGATGCCCTGAACTTTTATGGAATACCAGTTCGGCGACTTTCTTTTCAAGCCAGAGATAAGAAAAGCCAAGGATTTAATTCCAGTTCTGGCATATCCAGAAAAACTTGAAAGGGACTTCGATGCATATTACATGTTCAGGGACGTGTATGAAAGCCAAGAAGACAGAGAAAAGATCCTGAAGCATGGCCTGAGATACGATTTAACCATAATTCCCCCTGCAAGCATCGGAGAAGAAAGAATAAAGACCTATGGCCATTACCATCCCGAGAATTCCCAAGGAATGACGTATCCAGAGATATACCAAGTTATAGATGGAGAAGCCTTCTTCATCCTTCAAAAGAGAGAATCTGGAAAGATAAGCGACTGCATCGTTGTTAAGGCAAAAAAAAATGATTTGGTCATAGTGCCTCCAAATTACGGACACGTAACGATTAACCCGACTGAGAGAGTTCTGATAACTTCCAACTGGGTTTCTAGAGATTTCTGCTCGATATACGAGCCATACACAAATCTTAGGGGCGCTTGCTACTACTATATAGATGGAAAATGGGTAAGGAATCCAATGTATCCCGAAGCTCCAAAGATGAGATTCTCGGAGCCAGACGGTTCGATGGAAGAAGAAATGTATTATCTACTGCACGAAATTGAAATCCTAGAGTTTCTTAAAAAGCCTGAAAAGTATTTCGAAGCGGCTGAATTAATTAAAAAATTCAAAAAATAATACTTAATTATTTTTCAAATTTATTTTGATTACATCGAGGCTGCAAGCTTTATGTCCTCAGCAGTAACCGTCTTTCTGCCAGAGTGCTTCGCAATGTCCACTGCTTTCTTTGCAACTTTAACAGCGTAGTCTTCTATTACCTCGACCATCTTCTCCACAGCATCAGCACTGACTCTTTCAGCACCTGCCTTCCTGATCAATCTATCGACTGGTGCCATAGGCAGTTCAGCCATCTAACTCACCCCCTTTCTCCTTTCACTATAAAATTTAGTATTAGGTATATATATACTTTTCGATTGAAGTTCTTCTGGAAATGGTATTTCGAAGTTTTAGGCATCTTTCAATTCCTGACTTTAACTAGAAGGAGATAGACCTCTCTTCAATGAAACCCAAAAGTGATCAGAAATTTATAACGTGGAAACATAGATACAAAAATCTTAAATAAAATTTTAAATAAGAATGCGCTGTTAAAAATTTTCAAACAAAAATAAAATTATCCGAACAGTGCTGCAAGACCCTCGATTGCCTCCTCTTCCTTCTTTTCCTCTTCTTCTTTCTTCTTTTCTTCCTTCTTCTCCTCAACCTTCTCTTCCTTCTTTGCTTCCACGGCAACAGGTTGCGCAACTATTGGCATTGCAGCACTTTTCTGCAAGACTTCGCTTATGTTTATTCCCTCCAGAGCTGAAACAAGAGCTTTAACCCTCGCATCGTTTACTGCTATACCAGCTGCGGTCAAAACAGCTCTGACGTTTTCTTCCGTTATAGGCTTACCAGCAGAATGCAGCAGCAGAGCCGCATATATATATTCCATCCACAACACCTCCTTCAACCAAATAAAGCAGCCAAACCTTCAAACGCTTCCTCTTCCTTCTTTTCCTCCTCCTCTTTCTTCTCTTCTTTTTCTTCTTTCCTATCAACCCTCTCTTCAACCTTCTGAACAGCTTTTCCAGCAAGGATCGACTTCAGCTCTTCATCAAGTGCTTGCTCTGGCAAAACAGATGCAAGCGAGAGCATCTGCGTATAGGCTCTGAGAATTAGATCTGGCATAACCTCTTTTTCCATTATGCATGCATTGATTGCTAAATTCCTCGCATCGCTGTAAGCTTTCAGGAGCAATATCTGTGCAGTCTCTTCGGTTACATAACAGCAGTTCACAGCAAGATTCATCGCAATGCTGTAGGCGCTCTGCAAATCCCTTATTACTGCTTCTTCATCGATCTTCAGCAGATCTGGTGTTAAAACAATGCCATCGTAGACCGCAATAGTCTCAAGGCCTATGCGGAGCGGTTTAATTCCAAGCTTATCCAGAGCCTTTGCAACTTCTGGCTTAACAACTTCTCCGGCCCTTACAACGGTTGTCTTCGACTTCACCACGACCTTTCCCTTTTCAACCGCAACTGGAATCCCTGCCATCTGCAGCTCAGCAACAACTGGGCCAGGAGTTAAAGAAGTTGGTCCCTCGTTCAAAACGACATCCACTGGTGAAATCTGATTTGCCTTGAGCGGAGCATTGATCTTCATTTCCTCTATCTTCTTGTAGAGCTTAAACGGATTCTCATTCGTAGCAATTATGGCAATCTGGCCTTTTATGTAATTCTTAAGAGCTTCATAACCCTTTCCAACCGAATCCAAGGCCAGACTGAGAAGGGTGTTCTTAACGACCCTCAGTTCGGCTTTTCCTCTTAGATCCCTCTTAATCTTCTGCATCAAATTCGCAGGAACTCCCCGAAAGCTAACGAGTGCAAGAACTCTGTAGGAAGATATAAGCCTCTTTATCCTTTCAACTTCTTCTATTTTCCACTTCGGTGGAGATCCTCTGATTGCTGCCATTATATCACCCTCACCGCAGGTCCCATGGTTGTCTTAACGAAAACGGATTTCAGTATCAAATGGGGATTCTCATACTTGTTTTCCACAACCTTTATCACTTCCAACGCGTTTTCAGCCATGGCATCGATTTTCATCGTTCTTATACCTATTGGAACGTGGAATGTCATCTTATCCCTGGTTCTAATCCTCACGGAATTCCTAAGCCTATCTATGATTGGCTTTGGATCCGAAAGAGGTGGAATCGGCTGCGGTATTTTTCCCCTCGGACCCAGTATTGCTCCGAGCTTCCTACCGATTTCAGCCATGAGCGGAGCTTCGGCTACGAAGAAGTCTATTTCATTTGCTATCTTCCTAGCTTTTCTCTTATCCTTCGAAAGCTGATCTATGTCTTCAGGGGATAAAACGATGTCTGCATTGGCACTTTTAGCCTTTATCATCGTTTCCCCTCTTGCAAATACTCCAACCTTTCTTGGCTTTCCCAGTCCATGGGGAAGGAGCAGTATCGTGTCTATCCTGTTCTCCGGCTTTCTCATGTCAACGTTTTTCAAGTTGACAGCCATCTCAACCGTCTCCACGAACTTCCTCTCCTTCGCTTTCGATATTGCTTCGCTTATGGCCTTTACGAAATCCTCCTTTCCCACGAGCATACTTCTCCTCCCGTAGTGCTTCGGCTCAAAGCCTCCTACGGAAATTAAATTAGCATGTCCANGTATTTTAAGCTATCGCTTCAGCTCTTCTTCTTCCTCAGCTTCTGAACCTGATATTTCTCCTTCTCTTCCTTGGTTTCTATCTCTTCCTTCGTCTTCTCTCTCGCAGCCCTTCCGAAACCGGCAAATACCCATCTATTGCTGAAGTCTCTGCTCATTCTGTAATAAGCCCCGCATCCGCATTCTTGAATCCCAAATCTGGTATCTACTGGTATCTTTTTGTTGCAGATCTTGCAGACTATTTCCATGTCCAAACCCGGAACATGGATCTATAAATCTTTCTCAAGGTTTCTCTCTATCCAAGCCTTTATGTCCTTCTTCGACATCGCTCCAACTACCTGATCNACAGCCTTGCCTTTTTTGAAAAATATTAATGTTGGTATTGCCGATATTCCGAATTTAACCGCTATTCTCTGATTTTCGTCAACATTCAACTTTCCAAAAACCAACTTTCCGGAGAATTCTTTTGCTAGCTCTTCTATAATTGGCGAGATGTATCTGCAGGGCATGCACCAGTCAGCATAGAAATCGACGACTGCGTTCTCGTTCTGCTCCAAGAAGTTTTCAAAATTGCTCTCGTTCAGCAATACTGGTTTCGAACCTTTCGAGCTGACCATTTTGATCAACTCCTTGAGCTTTTTCTTCCTGATTTCCTCGATCTCGTCCATGGTATTTAGCTTTTCTTTTTAATTTTTGAACTTTACTCGCTTTTGCAAACAGCTAAATTTGTATTGTATTTAATTACATTAGTTAATTATTTCAAAAAAAAGAAAAACGTTTATAACTTTCGATAGAGATACGTATCTATGGGTGTAAAAATCATAGACCTAACAATGAGAGACGGGCATCAGTCTCTGCTTGCGACCAGAATGAGGACTAGAGACATTCTTCCGATCCTAGAAAAATTTGATTCAGCCGGAATTTACTCCTTCGAAGTCTGGGGAGGGGCGACTTTTGACGTTTGTCATCGATATCTCAACGAAAATCCCTGGGAAAGGTTAAGGGAGATAAGGAAAAGGGTAAAGAACACTCTACTGCAGATGCTCTTAAGGGGGCAAAACCTCGTTGGCTATAGACATTATCCCGACGATATCGTGGAGAAGTTCATCAAAAAGACAATAGAATGCGGGCTGGACTTTTTCAGAATATTCGATGCTCTAAACGATGTCAGAAATCTCGTAAGCTCGATAAAATTTGCCAAAAAGTATGGAGCCCACCATGTTCAGGGAGCAATATGCTACACGATTTCTCCTGTCCATACGATAGAGAAATACGTCCAGATAGCCAGAGAGCTTGCTGAGCTGGAAGTAGATTCGATATGCATAAAGGACATGGCAGGTTTGCTGTCTCCAAAAGTTGCATACGAGCTTGTTAGAGCTCTGAAAAAAGAGGTAAATCTTCCAATAAACGTTCATTCACATTACACAAGCGGAATGGCTTCAATGAGCCTTTTAAAGGCAGTTGAAGCGGGAGCTGAAATNNTAGACACATGCATGTCTCCATTGGCCCATGGAACTTCCCATCCGCCAACTGAAACCATGGTNTANGTNCTTGAAGAGCTCGGCTACAAGACTGGGGTGAAGCTGGACGTTTTAATGGAAGTAAGAGAATACTTCATGAAGATAAGAGAAAAATACGCTGGCTATCTTGATCCGCTCTCTACGATTCCGGATTCAAATGTCCTGATCTACCAGATCCCGGGAGGAATGTTCTCGAACATGATATCCCAGCTGAAGGAGCAGAATGCGCTGCACAAGCTTAAAGAAGTTCTCGAAGAGGTTCCAAGGGTTAGAGAAGACTTCGGATATCCACCTCTTGTGACTCCAACGAGCCAAATAGTTGGCGTTCAGGCTGTGCTGAATGTCTTAATGGGAGAAAGATATAAGGTTGTAACGAAGGAGAGCAAGGATCTTGTAAAGGGAATGTATGGAAGAACGCCCGCACCGATAAAGGAAGAGATAAGAAAGAAGATACTCGGCGATGAAAAGCCAATAGACTGCAGACCAGCAGATCTTCTTGAGCCGGAGTTCGAAAAGAGAAAGAAGGAGCTGGAGGAGAAGGGAATAGAGGCCAGCGAAGAAAATGTTCTAATCTATGCTCTCTTCCCGCAGACAGGTCTTCAGTTCCTGATGAAGCAGACAAAAGAAGAGCCATTCCCGCCAGCGGCAAAGGTTTCGGGAGAGTTCGAGGTTGTAATAGATGGCGTGAAATATTCAGTTAGCGTGAAATCCTGATATCTGCCTCAGACTCTCCCTATCATCACAGCTCAGATCGCCCATCAGTCATCATCGGCATAAAAAGTTGATCCTGAAGTTAAAAAGTTTTCCGAACATTTTTTTATCTGTCCAGAGAACTTGGATCGTGATAAACGAGAAGAGGGTCGAAGAACTTGCAGGAATAATAAAGGAAATGAACTATAAGCCAATAAAGTTCGACAACCCGGAACTTTTCCCGGAACCGGATGAATTCATATATCCGAACTACGTTTTCTTCATGGTTTCAATAGACCACAGAACCGGGTTTGACGTCAATTGGAAATATCGCGGTTCCGATCTGCTCTTTTATCTGGCAAGGAAGAAGCAAATGGAGGTAAGGGACTTTTTCACGGCTGAAAATATGATCAAAATAGATGCAAACCAGATCCGTGAAATTTTCAACTTTCAAGGATTGGTCATTCGAGAGCCAGAGGAGAGAGCTTTTTTGCTAAGGGACTGTGCAGAAAAGCTTCTGGAGAAATACGAAGGAGACGTGATGAACCTCATAAGGTCTGCAAGGTTCTATTCAGATGCCATATGCGAAAAACTCAAGGAATTCAAAGCCTATTCCGATCCGCTAAGGAAGAAAAGCTATCTATTCCTAAAAATCCTGAAAAGACAGGGCTTTGGAATTTTTGGAAAAATTTGGTTCCCGGTTGACAACGTTCTCGTGAAGGTTGCCATAAATTCGGGAATCGTTGAGCCAGAAAGAGAAATTTTAGAAAAAATAATCAAAAAGGAGTTGCTGGGTGAAGAAGAGGTTTTTAAGCTCAGGAAGGAAACGGAGATTGCACTAAAAATGCTTTCCGAAGAATCGGAGATTGAAGCTGATATAATCGACGACATCCTTTGGACATACGGGAGAAGAAGGGGAGAAACAAGCTTGGATTGCAGGGTCGAAAAGTCTGCCCTTGAAAGATTCCTGAAGTTTATCGAGACGAGAAAACTTGAGCCGAATTTTCCGCATTCCTGGTTTTTCTGACAGAAGATTAATATCTTCATCCAACTTTTAACATGGATCGCGATGAGATAAGGGTTGCAGTTCTTGTGATCGAAGGAACAAATTGCGAAGAAGAAACTGCACTTGCATTCAGAAAACTTGGTGTTAAGGCTGAAATCGTTCATCTGAAGCAATTTTACAGTGACATGATAAAATTCGAAGAACAGAGGAGCCTTTTCGACTACAATTGTTTAGTCCTTCCCGGCGGTTTTTCGGCTGGCGACTACGTTAGAGCGGGGGCAATTTTTTCAGCAAGGATTAAGAGTGTTCTAAGAAAAGATTTAGAAGAATTTATAAAATTTGGATATCCAATTCTTGGAATCTGCAATGGATTTCAAATCCTAGCAGAGCTTGGAGCACTGCCCGGAATGGATGAAGACAGGCCGATTGCAGAAAAACCAGAGATGTGCCTGGCGATGAATGATTCCGGAAGATTCGAATGCAGACAAACCCTTTTGAAAGTTGAGAGCAGGAAGTGCATTTTTACCAGAGAAGTTGATAAGGACATCCTTCAGATACCAGTGGCGCATGCTGAAGGAAAGGTCGTTTTTCCGAAGGAAAGGGAAGATGAAATCCTTGAAAGGCTGAAGGAAAATGAGCAAATAGTTCTCAGATACGTCGATGACAGGGGAAATTACTCTGGCTATCCATGGAATCCGAATGGCAGTTTTTACAACATTGCTGGAATCTGCAACGTGACGCATACGGTTTTTGGCCTAATGCCACATCCAGAGAGAGCTTTCTTCGATTACAGAAAAAGGACTTTCGGAGACGGATACTACATCTTTAAAAACCTGATATCGTATCTTGAAAGAATATGAAGATGAGAGTTGCGGATTACATGACAAGAAACGTCGTGACGCTTAAGCCAGAAAACACGGTAGCTGATGCAATAGAGCTGATAAAAAAGACTGGTCACGATAGCTTTCCAGTCGTAGATTCCGATATGAAAGTAGTTGGCTATGTTTCCGCAGTCGACATAGTCGGAGTGGATCCAAGGACAAAGATAAAGGATGTCATGTCAAGACAGCTTTACGTTGCGAGAGAGTTCATGGATCTCAGAGACGCTGCCAGAATCATGTTCAGGACTGGTCACTCAAAGCTTCCTGTTGTGGACGAATCGAACAGACTTGTAGGAATAATTTCTAACGCAGATGTTATAAGAAGCCAGATAGAAAGGGTTGATCCTTCAAAGGTTGAAAAACTGAAGAAGACAATAGAGAAAGTTCATGGAGTGAGAGTTGAAGTTCAAAGAGGAAAAGTTGAGGTTTCGAAGCTGATTCCGACCCAGAGCAAGGTATACGCAGATGAGCTGAAGGGAAGAATACACGAAATAAAGAGAGGACTTGCTGAGCCTATAATAGTGATAAAGAAAGATTCCCGTCTCTTGCTGGTAGATGGGCATCACAGAGCCGTTGCTGCTATGAAGCTTGGCATTGAAGAACTCGATGCATACATAATATCTGTTGATGGAAACTTCGAGCTAGGGATAGAAAAGATGGCGAAAAAGAAGGGGCTGAATTCTCTGAAGGATGTCGAGATAATCGAAGACGTTCCGCATCCGCTCGTTGAAATAACCTTCAGAAACATGGGATGAATATGATCGTATGGACTGCAAACATAGATGCAAAGAAAACGAGATCTATGGGTAGAAAGATTCCAAAAAAGTTTGCAGTTCCAAACGTTCGCTTTCAGGAACTCATAAAGGCCTGTGAAGAGCTTGGTCTCGATTTCTCAGCAGAGAACAAGAAATATCCGAGATGCTGGTGGGAGGAGGGTGGAAGAGTTGTCATAAGGAACGCAAACAGAAAAATAATGATAGAAATTGCGAAAAAGATATTGGAGATTAGGGAGAGAAAGAAGAAATGATAAGCTTTCTCCTTTCTGGAGAAAATACAGAGATTGCTGTTGCCGAAATTCTAAGCCTGGCAAATGCCTTTGGAAAGCTTAAAGGCTATTGGATAGACGAGAGAATTTTGACGATCGACTTCGAAGGAGAAGAATTTTTTCAAAGGCTGGCCTTTGCGCATGAGGCAATAGAGCTTCATGGAATCTGCAAGCCAGGAGAACTTGAAAAGTTATTTTCCGAAATCGAAATAAGCGGTAGCTTCTGTGTTAGGGTCAGCGGAGTTGGCTTTAAAACAGAGAGAGATTTAGAAAGAAAACTTGGGGCAATTCTCTGGAAAAAAGGAGCTCCAGTTAACTTAAAAAATCCAGATGTCGTCGTAAGAGTTTATATAACAAAGGAGAACTGCTATGTTGGATTTCTAAAGTTCAAACAGGAAAAGAAGCAGTTTTCGCAGAGAAGACCAGATAAAAGGCCTTTTTTCATGCCAGTCGTAGTCCTTCCAAAGCTTTCCAGAGCCCTGGTCAATCTTGCAGCTGTAAAAAATGGCAAGATTCTGGATCCTATGTGCGGAACAGGCTCCTTTCTGATCGAAGCTGCTCTTATGGGTCTTGAAGTCTACGGGATGGATTACTACAGAGACATTGCCAAGGGCTGCAGAGAAAATCTCGCTTTTATGAAACTGAAGGGCGAAATACTGCAGGGAGATGTCAGAGAGATGCCGTTCAAAGATAACTCTTTCGATGGCATAGTTACGGATTATCCATACTTCAGAGCGACGAGAAAAGTTGATCGGAGGGATCTTTATGAAAAAAGTCTCCTCGAAATCAGAAGGGTTCTCAAGAGAGGTTGCAGAGCTGTAATAGTTACGAACGTCGAAATAAGGGATTTTCCAATGGAAGTAATTTACAAGCTGAGCCAAAGGGTTCACGGATCTCTTACGAGGAGAATCTACGTGCTGAGAAAAAGTTAAAGGACTTCCTTGAAAATACTGGCGATCTGCGGATTGTTCTTCAGAATTTCAATGATTATAGCTTGGACGCTCATTTCCCTTATATTTCTCCCCGCTATGCTCCTTGCAAGGCTGTTAAGGGCTGAATCGTCGAGTTTTAAAAAGAACTCTTGAATTTTCTTGTTCCTCCTAAGCTTCCAGCCGAAATCGGCTTTCCAGAGCTCATCGTATTTTCTAAGGAATTCTGCGGAAAAGTTTTTCTTTTCAACTGCTTCGCATGCAACTTTTCCGGCAAGATATCCTGCGCTTAAGGCGTTTGCAATTCCTCCACCAGTTATCGGATCCGAATGATAGGCTGCATCTCCCGCAAGCATTATGTTGTCCGAAACAGCAGTATCGATTTCTCCGTAAACGGGAACTGCTCCGCATACGAGTTCAACTATTTTTCCCTTAATATCAAATTTTTCAATAAATTTATCAAGATAATATTTTGCATTCCTTTTTGCCTTCGATGGAAGAATACCTATGCCAACATTTGCACATCCATTTCCCTTTGGGAATATCCAGGCATAACCGCCGGGAGCTATTTCGTTACCTATATAAAAGTAAGTGTATTTCTCATCTATTTCAACGTTGGACATCAGATACTGAGCACAGCTCTCTATTTCGCTCTTCTTTAGCGTTTTTATTATTCCAGCCATTCTTCCAACCCTGCTTTCAACGCCGTCTGCTCCTATGAGTATCTTTGTCTCAACTTCCCAATCTTCACCCATTCTTCTCATTTTCACCTTCAGCTTTTCTCCTTGCCTTTCAAATGAAACAAAAGCTGTCTTTACAAGAACCTCAGCTCCAGCTTTTGCAGCAAGCCTTGCGAGATGGCGATCGAATATCTTTCTTTCCAGAACAAATCCAACTTCGTTTCCAGCCATTTCCTCTGCCATTGTTATCTCTGTGCCATCTGGAGCATATATCTTGGCCCCTATGACTTCAGCCGCAATCCATTTTTTGTCTATTTCAACGAATCTCTTCAATCCCTGCTTGCTTATTCCTTCAGCACATCTAACAGGTGTCCCTATTTCCTGTCTTTTTTCTATTAGCAAAACTTCGAGTCCATTTTCAGCACAAGTCTTGGCAGCCATGCTTCCAGCTGGCCCAGCTCCAACTACGACTACGTCGAACATATCACACCTCCACAAGGCTAAGAGCACCCATTGGACAGACTTTAACGCAAACAGAACAGCCAGTGCAGTTTTCATTTATCTCTAGAAAAGTTTCAACGAGTTCTAAAGCAAGGGAGTCGCAGACCGCAACACAAGCGCCACAGTAAGCGCACTTTCTTCTGTTAACCACAACCCTCTTTACCATGACCTTCTGTCTTTGAAATGAATTTATCTCTTTCTCTCGAAATCCTTTCAATGAGAACTGCGACCAAAAGTCCCACTATGAAACCATTGCCGAAAACGGGTTTCAAAATAGGAAAAAAATCAAAGAATTGCGAAGGGGCAAAAGTTGCGAGGGAACCGAGAATTAGAGGGATGAAAATCGAAATAGCTGAACTAAAGTCATCTATTTTCAGGAATTTCAGGGCGAATAGGAGCTGATGGCAGAGTATGTATACGAAGACGCTTGCGATCACAGCCTTTGGAATCATGGCAAAAAAATGGATTAGAGGTGGAAAAAGTGCAAAAAGGATCAGGAAAATTCCCGCAGGTAGCAGAGAAAATCTCGATGCGCTTCCAGTGATGGCTATTATTCCCGGACTCATGGCGTAGTTCACAGTTCCAACAACGTTGAACAAACCAGAGAAGAAATTGGAAATTCCCGTGATCAAAACACCTTTTTTAACCCTTTCCTCCAATCCATTAGCTTCGAGCATTTTTCCCACTGAATAGATAGAGCTGAAATCGTTGATCGCTAAAGCTAAGTAGAAGAAAAGAAAGGGAATCAGTATCTCAGGCTTAAAGGAGAAGGAAAAATGAAAATCTACGTAGCCTATTTCGATTGGTTTGAATTCTCTTGGAAAAATCGAAAGATAGATAACTGTTCCAAAAATAAGGGCAATAAAGAGCATATTTGTGCTCCAGAAGCCCTTTAAAAACTTTGCAAGAAGGAAGAGGGAAGATACGAAGATTATCGAAAATACCGCATTGTAAAATGCGCTGCCCTCGGAGGAAATAAGATCAATTATCAGTGGAAGAAGGGTAATAATTATCAGAAGAAAGACGATTGAGACTATTTTTTGGCTGAAAAGCGATTGAAGAATTCTCATTTTTCCCGTAATTGCGAAAAAGAAAAGCAAAAGCCCGCAAATAGTAATCGAAGTGTATGCCGAGGGGCCGTTCGTTGCATATATGCCAGCGATCAGAATAGCAGATGGCCCAGAGATTATCGGAAGCCTGTGTCCGATAAGAATCTGGGCCAAAATTGTAAGTCCAGAGATTAAAAAAAGCTTCTGCATGTAGAGGGTCTTTTCAAATGCTTCGGTGAATTGAAAGTCTGCGACAATTCTGCCTCCAATTATTAGGATTGGAGCGGCTATTATAAGCCAGTGGATGCTTAAAGAGATGAGCTCATTTGGCTTCGGAATTTCGTCTATTCCGTATTTTAAACCCTTCACAGATTTTTCTCAACATGGAATTTATTAAATTTTCTGTTCAAAATTGGTAAAAAATAGAAAAATAGTTAAACTTCTGGGATAAGAAATTTCATGCACTTCGAGCTTAGCAAAGAGCAGGAAGATGTTAAAAGGGCTGCGAGAGAATTTGCTACGAAAGAGTTTGTCAAGGAAAAGGCAGAGGAATACGATAAAAAGGAGGAATTTCCATTTGATATCTGGAAGAAGGCATGCGAACTGGGCTTCATAGGGATTCATTTTCCAGAAGAATACGGAGGAGCTGGAATGGGATGCCTGGAGAACGTACTTGTAGCAGAAGAATTTTGCAGAGCTGACAGCACGATAGGAAGTGCAATAATTCTAGCAGATTTTTCATCGGAACTGATCCTTCTATACGGCAGCGAAGAGCAGAAAAAGGATGTATTGCCAAAGGTCGCAAAAGGGAAAGCAATAACAGCTGGCTGCTACACTGAGCCTGAAGCTGGAAGCGATCTGACTGCAATAAGGACTAAAGCAGTGAAGGATGGAGACGAATGGGTCATAAATGGATCCAAGACTTTTATAACCAATGCTCCCATAGCCGACTATTTCGTGGTCCTCGCTGTAACTGAAGAAACGCAGCCGAGATACAGGGGATTTACGACATTTTTGCTGAACAAGAAAATGGATGGAATAAAGATAAATCCGATAAAAGGAAAGATGGGCATAAGGGCTTCCCCGACCGGTGAAGTATCTTTCAGAGATGTCAGAGTCGACGATTCTGCAATAATAGGACAGCTTAACAGGGGCTTTTATCAAGTTTTAGAGTTCTTCAACGAGAGCAGAATAGAAATTGCTGCCCAAGCGCTTGGCATAGCTCAGGGAGCCTTTGACAGAACCGTGAATTATCTGAAACAGAGGAAACAGTTCGGACAGCCGATAGGAGCATTTCAGGCTCTACAGCACAGGATTGCCGATCTAAGGGCACAGCTAGAAGCTGTAAGGCTTCTTGTTTATAAAGCCGCCTGGAACTGGGACAACAAGAAAGTTGATCCAGCTCTTACTTCGATGGCAAAATACCTGGCTGGAAAGTTAGCCGTAAAGGTCTGCGATGAAGCTGTGCAGATGCATGGCGGATATGGATATATTGCCGAATATGAAGTTGAAAGGTTCCTCAGGGATGCCAAGATAACGGAGATATACGAGGGAACAAAAGAGATTCAGCTGAACACGATTTCCAGAGAGATTTTCGGAAAGATGAGATAGTCTTATATATTTTTTTGAACACATCTTATGTGGTAAAAAGATTGATCATCTCGATAGACAGAGATGACGATCTTGGGCAAAAGACGGGAATAGCTTCTCCCGTGATCGGAAGGGAAAATGTTCTGCAAGCTGCTGTAAGGCTCATCCTTGCAGATCCCGAGGATTCAGATGCAAATGCCATTTTTTCGGCAATAAAAATATACGACGAACTCGTTGAAAAAGGCGAGGATTGCGAAGTCATCGTAATAGCTGGGGACAAGAGCGTTGGAAAAATATCTGACAGGAAAATAGCGGAACAGCTTGATGCAATACAGATGAAGTTCAATCCAAACAGTGTAATCGTTGTAACCGACGGCTCTGAGGATGAATTTGTTCTGCCGCTTATATACTCAAGGTTCAAGGTTGACATGCTCCACAGGGTAGTTGTAAAGCAGAGCAAAACGCTGGAAAGCGCATATTTCATGCTCAGAAGGATATTCAACGAACCAAAAGTTGCCAGAGTTACTTTAGCTCCAATTGGAGCAATATTTCTGGTTTACTCGTTCTTCCTGCTCCTGCAGCATCCTGAGTGGGGAGTTGGGGGAATAATTCTATTCCTCGGTGCTTACTTTTTGATAAAAGCCTACGGACTCGACAAGCTGATTTCGGAGTTCATGGAAGCTGTAAGGAAGAGCGTTAGCGAGGGAAGACTTTCCTTCATTTTCTACCTTGGCTCAGGAGTTCTTTTGCTCATAGGGATTTCAACGGGCTTTAATGCTTCTATTTCCCAAGCTCAGCCTCACTTGGCTTTTGCGAGTTTTGTTTTTTACAGCATTGGCTGGATAACATTATCTGCTGTTTCAATAGCGATTGCAAAGGCTATTGATGCATTCAGCGAAGGAAAAAAGATAAAAAAATACATCACATTGGCTTTCATAGCGATTTCAATCGGTCTAATAATCTGGGGAGCAAGTGGATATCTTATAAGTCCAGAAGTTAGGGATTCAGTTTACAGATTTGTCGTAGTCGTCTTCGCAGCCCTTTTCATTTCAGCAGTAGGGCTTCTTTTTACAAGGAAGAGATGATTTTTTCGAGTCTTTTCAGCTTTTCCTTGCCCTTTTCAAGCTTTTTATTTACAAAATCGACCAATATTCTAAGATAATCCTCAGAAATTATCATCTTTCCATTCAGAGCAACAGGAAGCTCCACTCTTTCCAGCGAAGCAATTTCGACAACCAGATTTTCCAAAGAAATAATACCGCTTCTTCTAAATCCGGCATCGTTGGAAATGTCTAGCAATCTCTTTGCAGAAGCCAAATCCCTGCAGGCTACGTGTATTATAGGAGGACTTTGAATCAGCCAGGTTTGTCTCTTAGATTTCATTATTGCAGATAGAATTTCTTCAAAGCTGACAAAGCTATGCCATTTCCCGAGAAATTCGGAGTTGAGCTTTTTTCCGAATTCTTCGACATCTATTACAGCAATTCTCCCGCTGCAGCTCGAAAGAGTGACATAGCTTTCAAAGGCGTTTATCTTGTTCAGAAGGGGAACCATATCGCAGTCTATTTCTCCATCTTGCAGAGATCTTTTGTAGGAACTGAGCTTTCTGCTTTTATAGGCTTCCCAGTCATTTCTTTGCAACCGTTGAAACATAGGCCAAGAAAGCGTCTAGCTGAATTCTCTCGTTTGCACCTTCTGTCAATCTGAAGTCTATTTCTCCGAGCTTATCTATGAGCACAACCTTTAGCTTTTCGTTTATGTTCGAGGAAATTATCTCCCTGAAGAACTGGGCGACGACATCTTCTCCGCTCATCCCATACTCGATCATCAATCTTGCAAGCTTTTCCCTTGCTTCCAAGAAGTTTCCCTTTATGGCTGTGTCTATTATTTCAGAAATCTCCTTTGGCTGAGCAATTGCACTAACCTGGTAAATTTTTTCAGCATCTATCACTTCACCAACAGCTGCCGCAGCCTGAAGGACATTTATGGCTTTTCTGAAATCCCCGTTGGAAATATAGATGATCGCCTCGATTCCATCTTCTGTCACCTTAACGCCCTCTTTTTCGCATATCTCAAGCAATCTCTTTTTCATCGCATCCTTTGGAATCGGTTTAAATCTGAAAAGGGCACACCTGCTCTGGATTGGCTCTATTATTCTGCTGACATAGTTGCAGCTCAATATAAACCTGCAGCTCTTGGAGAACATTTCCATAGTTCTTCTAAGAGCCGCCTGTGCATCTGCTGTGAGCGCATCTGCTTCGTCTAGAAAGATGATCTTAAAAGGAGCTGAAATCGGTGCAGTTCTCGCGAATTCCTTTATCTTGTGCCTAACAACATCTATTCCTCTTTCATCGCTTGCGTTCATCTCTATGAAGTTTTCCCTCCAAACTTCTCCGAAGAGATCTCTCGTAAGGGCTATCGCTGTTGCCGTTTTTCCAGTTCCAGGCGGTCCAGAGAAGAGCATGTGCGGAATGTTCTTTTTTTCAACGTAACCTTTAAGCCTCCTCACTATCGCATCCTGCCCAACAACTTCATCGAGCGTCTTTGGCCTATATTTTTCAACCCATATCTCAAACTCTTCCACGATCTTTTAACAATACGGAGGTTAAAAAAATGTATCGTGCAAGCGAAAGGGTTAAATTTCCTCCTGAAATTAAAGTGCATGGCAAGGAAAAAGAAAGTAAGACAGGCAGCGAAGTTCAGAGCAGGATTTGGTTTGAGCGTTAGGAGAAAATGGCTGGAAATAGATATTCCTCAGAGGCAAAAATACGTCTGCAAGAAATGCGGAAAGATAGCTGTTAAGAGAACAGGAACTGCAATATGGCAGTGCAGAAGCTGTGGCTACAAGTTCGCAGGGGGCTGCTATCTGCCATCAACGACTGCTGTAAAGATGTTTGAAAAAGGATTATGAGCTACATATGCGTTATCTGCGGCTCTGAAGTGGACATAGATCCAGAAAGAAGCAGGGTTCAGTGCACGATGTGTGGAAACAGAATACTGAGAAAGCCAAGACCGCCGGCAAAGAAGAAGAGAGTTCCAGCAATATAATGAGATTTAAGTGCAGGGTAATAAATCCGGGATTTGCGAAGGGAGAAGCAATAGTTTCTAGATCCCCTGTTTCCCTTCTCGGAGATATCAACGAAGAGGGAGTCTTTGAAGTTGGAGAACTAAAAGGAGAGAGCGTTGCTGGAAAGATTTTAATATTTCCCTTCGGCAGGGGTTCGACTGTAGGCAGCTACGTTTTGCTGAAGCTTAAGAAAAGAGGCTTTGCTCCAGCTGCAATAGTGAACAAGATTACTGAGCCAATAATTGCAATAGGAGCCATAATTGCAGAAATTCCCCTCGTTGACCTCGTCGAAGAGGAGTTTTTCTCCAAGGTGAAATCTGGCATATTGGTTACAGTCAACGCATTTGAAGGCTACGTGGAGTTATGAGAATAGAAGACTACTTTTACATCTATGGAATCGAAAAAGGGAGAGATTTCGTCAGGTATTTGGTCATACCGAGAAGATCAGATGAGGAAATAGCGGCATTACTCGCGGAGCTTTCTGCAGAATACGATGCATCCCTGAAGTGGAGATACGGAGAGCTCATTTTGGAGCTGAAGAGAAAAAAGATGAAAGCTTGGATAAATCTTGTTCTCTTAATAGCAACCTTTTTCAGCACCAGCTTTTTTGGCTCCCTTCTCTATGGAGAGCCAGACATATTCGGGGGACTTTTATTTTCAGTAGCAATTCTATTCATTCTCGGTAGCCACGAGCTAGCTCATTACGCTTTCGCAAGAAGATGGAAAATGAGAACATCCCTCCCATACTTCATACCTTTTCCAACGATAATAGGAACCCTTGGAGCCATTATAAAGCACAGCGGTGTTATACCAAGCAGAAGAGCCCTTGTTGAAGTCGGAGCAAGTGGGCCAATCGTAGGCTTTTTGGCGTCCCTAATAGTGACATACATCGGCTTAGGAATTCCTTTCAATCCTCAATTCGAGCGCGGAGAAGGGATAATAATGCTGGGAACTTCGATTGCCTTTGAGCTGATGGTAAGGATTTCTGGATTCAGCGGAGAATTCCTGCATCCGATTGCCTTTGCTGGCTGGGTTGGTATTCTTCTGACATTTTTCAACCTTTTACCAATTGGCCAGCTTGACGGCGGACATGTGGCCAGAGCTCTTATAGGGGAAAAGAGCGAAATAGTCTCAAAGACTTTTCCAATCTTTTTGATTATTATGGGATTATTTTTCGGGGAGATATGGATATTCTGGGGAATAATTCTGGTTTTCTTTTCAGCTATAAAGCATCCTAAGCCTATAAATGACGAAAGGCTCGATCTGAAAGGATTTCTGCTTGGAATTTCATGCTATATAATTGCAATCCTGTGCTTTACCCCAAGACCTTTTATCTTTGAACTTCAGTAGTATTTCAACAGCCTTTCTCCATTCTTCTTCCGTAAGAAGCGGATCCCTTGAATTGTTGAGCAAAAAGGCTTCTGTTCTTTCAACACAGGTTCCGCACTTCAGGCAAGGCCTTTCTCTGCCTAGATAACAGCTCCAAGTCAGCTCATATGGAACTCCGAGCTTCAATCCAAGGGCTACTATTTCGGCTTTCGTCATGTCTATGAACGGAGCCTTTAGATCGACTGGCTCGTATATGTTTGCCAGATATATTGCAGAATCCATGGCCTTTACGAACTCCTTTCTGCAGTCAGGATACATATGATCGCTCCTGTGGGCTGCGTAGTGAACTTCTTTTGCTCCGATCTTGACAGCATAGCCAACAGCGATAGAAAGGAATATCATGTTTCTGTTCGGAACAACCGTTATCCTTTGACTTTCCTCTGTATAGTATCCTTCAGGAACTTCCTCTTTTCCAGTTATCGCCCCTTTGGCTATCAGTTCGTGAATCGAAGTTATGTCCACAATCCTATGNTCCACANAACCTGCTTCTGAAGCTTTCATGGCAATTTTCTTCGCAAATTCAACTTCTCTCGAATGCCTTTGGCCATAGACAAAAGTTAGGGCGTGGACTGAATAGCCTTTTTTTCAGAAGATAGTAAAGCAGAGTAGAGCTGTCCACTCCTCCGCTGAAAATCAGAACTGCCCTCATCTCAGTAAGGAGTTGCCAAGCTTTCCTCGTCCTTGTAGAATTTCTCGTCCATTATCATCTCTCCTTCAATTAGTGGTTTTGGTTGCCTCACGGCTTCTATTCTNAAAAGGGAAGAAGTATACCAGTCGTAATCCGTTCGAATTCCCAGCTTTTTGTATATCGGCAACTTCTCCTCGAATGAATAATAGCTCTTCTCCGTAGCCGGGTAAACGTTGAACCTTCTCTTTATATCGGTTATGACAAAGCCCATTTCAAGGAGCATTCTCTCGATTTCATACCACTTCTTCCTCGAAGCTTCAAGGGTTGTGAGACCAAAGTATCCAGAGCAGCCTATTCCTTTCAAAGCTGAAACTCCTCTGGAAAGGAAAAGCTTTATGCCTTCGAGCGTTTCAACTGGGTCTGTAACGAAAACGTCGAAGCTTTTTCGAAAATCTTCAGGAAACTCCTTTTGAACATCGTAGATGTGGGCAGAAACGTTCAGACTGTGCTTTTTCGATACCCTGTTTATGAACTCAACCAGCCTTTCGTCCGCATCTATGACCACTATTTCTTTGGGCAAACCGGTTAAAGCCGCAGCGATGCAAAAAAGATCGTCGTCTCCAACTACGAAAAATCTTCCGTAGATGTCTCCACGCTCATGAATGAACTCCAAACGCCTTATTACTCCTTCCTCGCTTATGAAGCCCTGATCAAACTTTTCCAAAGCCGGCGGTCTTTCCTTGCAGATCTCTTTGTATTTTAAAAGAACTTCTGAATAAAATTCGTTCAGTATATAGCCCGTTCCATCGCAGCTCTTGCATTTTGCCTCAATTGGAAAAAATCGGGCTGAAATATTCCTTTCAGCTAATCTCAGCTTTCCATTAAAAAATTCGATCAATCCAGATTTAAGCAGATTGTCCATTGCATCGAGAAATTCCTTTAGAGATGCATCTTGATGATCTATGACTTCATAAACGCTCCTTTCACCCTTCAAAAGACTTTGAAGGATCTGAATCTCGATTCTGTCCATCTCTATCCCCTATCGAGTATTACGTGCCTGTAAGATTTTGGTTTGAATTTCTCCAGAAAGAGTTTAAAAGCTTTTTCAGCCTTCGATTTATCACCGCATGTAAAAATGTCGAGGTTAACGAGCTCGTATTCAGGCCAAGTGTGAACCGAAACGTGACTTTCTGAAATTAGAATTATTCCCGTAACTCCATGTGGATTGAACTGCTTGTAAATGCTGCCTATCTTGTTCAAACCAGCTTCATCCACCACCTCCTCCAAGATCTCCCTGACTTTTTCTTCCCTCGCTATCAACTCCGGATTCACACCATAAAGTTCCGCAATTATGTGCTTGCCGACTATCATATTCATCACCTTCCATCATCCCCACCTCCTGCTTTACAAAGTGAATCCCAAGCCTTCAGACAGATTTCTTCTGAGAGGGACAAGAGAAATCTAATTTGGCTTGATTTTTAAATTTTTCGCTAAATTCAAACAGAGATTTAAACCCAGAATTTGATCCAAAAAGTAAAGATAGTATTAAGCTTGAAAAAAACAGGCCTTTTCTTGTATTTTCTGACCTTTAGGAATTTTTTATCCCCTTTTTTGGTAAAGGAGTGTAAGAACCAATATTTTTAATAAAAATAATTTCAGTAGCTCCTCGCAACGACTGAAAGGTTCCCTTTTCTTCCGCAAACGATGCATTCTCCTTCCATTTCGTAGCTTAGAAAATCCGGCAACTCCTTAAGCCATCCAAGCAGTTTTCCACCCAAATTCTCTATCTTCTCACCACAGCTCCTTTCTCTGCATAGATAAAGTAGCAAAACGGAACTTTTAACAAGCTCTCCAATTTTAGACAGATCATTCAGGAACTTCAGTTTCTCTTTAATCGATTCCACTGCCTTTTTTCTCAGCCTTTCTCTCATCTCCTTTCCCCAGCTGAGAATTCTATCCTCGTTTATTTCATCAACTGAAACCGAGAATTTCTTCCTTTCATCCCTAAAGGATACGACGACTTCTCTTTTTTCAGCCTCTTTTGGACCTATTTCGAATCTTATCGGAACGCCTTTGAGCTCCCATTTGTAATATTTAGCTCCTGGCCTCTCTTCGCTTAAATCTAGAACGTATCTGAACTTCTTTATTCTTTCAACGACTTCTTCACACAAATCCAGAACTTCCTTTTCCTTTTCCTTGTATAAAATTGGTATCACAACGATCTGAACTGGCGCAACGTCAAATGGCAATACTAAGCCTAGATCGTCGCCGTGAATGCTTATCAGCGCTGCGATGCATCTTTCCGAAATTCCATAACATGTCTGATGAACGTAGTAGTGATTTCCATCTAAGCCCTCGTATTTTATTTCAAAGGTCTTTGCAAAGTTCTCTCCAAGGTTGTGCACAGTTCCTATCTGCAGGCTACGGGCATCTGGCATTATTGTATCAAATGCAATCGTGTAAACAGCTCCAGGAAATTTATCCCAGTCCGGGCGGCTTACGATGAAATAAGGAATCGCAAGAAAGTCGTAGAATTCTTTATAATATTCCACGGCTTTTTTAACCTGCTCTTCCGCTTCTTCATGATTTCTATGTGCTGTATGTGCCTCCTTAAAAGAAGTTATCTCTCTAAGCCTTATAAGCGGTCTTGTGTGCTTTGTTTCATATCTGAAAACGTTCACTATTTGATATACTTTCAGGGGCAAATCGGCGTGCGTTCTTATCCATAGCCTGAACATCGGATACATTGCAGTTTCGCTTGTTGGTCTTAGAGCGAGCTTCACATCCAAGGGATCCAATCCGCCATGGGTTATCCAGTAGACTTCGTCCTCAAATCCCTTTATGTGCTCACTCTCTTTTCCAAGCTCTGTTTCAGGAATGAGAGCAGGAAAGTAGACTTCCTTATGGTCTCTGTCCATTATTTCCCTCAGTTTTCCATAGACTAACTGCCTAAGCTTAAAGCCAAATGGTAGCCAAACGTATAACCCCTTGACTGGATACCGAATGTCCAGTATTTCCGCATTCTGAATCAGCTCATGGAACCATTCTGAAAAGTTCTCTTTTTTCGGCAGAGCCATCGGCTTAAGTCGATCCACGTTATTTATTTTTTGTCTTTTTTGAGAAAATTTTTAAATAACCAAGAGAACTCATAAAGGGGCCGTGGGGTAGCCTGGTTATCCTCTCGGCCTGGGGCGCCGGTGACCCGAGTTCAAATCTCGGCGGCCCCACTTTTGCTCTTTTTCGTGGAAAGGTTTTAAAATCAGATAATCACGAGTTTCATGAAATTCGACAAGTCTAGGGACTTATACAGCGAAGCAATTAATCTAATGCCAGGCGGCGTTAGCAGCCCAGTAAGGGCTTTCAAGCCGCATCCGTTCTTTGTTTCCAAAGCAAGAGGATCAAAAATTTACGATGTGGATGGAAACGAGTTCATAGACTACTGCATGGCCTACGGAGCCCTAATACTCGGCCATGCGAATGAAGACGTGAAGAATGCCATAAAGGAAAAGCTTGAAGATGGATGGCTCTACGGAGCTCCAATAGAGCTGGAAGTGAAGTATGCGAAGCTGATCAGAAAGTATTACCCGTCTATTGAAATGCTACGCTTTGTGAACACTGGAAGCGAGGCAACAATGTCAGCCTTAAGGCTTGCAAGGGGCTTTACAGGCAGAGAAAAGATAGTAAAAGTCGAAGGGAGCTTCCATGGATCCCACGATGCCGTTCTTGTTAAAGCTGGAAGCGGAGCTACTACCTTTGGAGTTCCGAATTCTGCAGGAGTTCCGAGAGATTTCGTTAAAAACACTTTGCAGGTTCCTTTCAACGATTCACAGGCTCTCTCAGATGTCCTAGAAAAGAACAAAGACGTTGCAGCTGTGATAATGGAGCCTGTGATGGGAAACTCATCGCTCATAATCCCCGAGAAGGATTATCTGAAGGATGTCAGAAAGATAACTGCCGAAAACGATGTTCTTTTGATATTCGATGAAATAATAACAGGCTTTCGCCTATCCATGGGAGGAGCACAGGAATTCTATGGAGTAAAGGCAGATATAACGACCTTGGGAAAAATAGCCGGGGGAGGATTTCCAATCGGAATCTACGGTGGAAGAAGGGAAATAATGGAAAGAGTTGCACCTTCCGGAGACGTTTATCAGGCCGGAACCTTCAGCGGAAATCCAATAAGCCTACTTGCGGGCTACACAACTATAAANGTCATGGAAAAGAGCAATGCAGTAGAAGAGACTGCAAGGAAGACAAAAGAACTCTGCGAGGCAATAGCAGATGACTTGAAAAATGCTGAAATATCCTTCATAGCTTCCATGTTCTGCATTTATTTCGGAAAGGTTCCAAGGAACTATACCGATGCCCTCAAGCTTGACAAGGATGCCTACATGAGATTCTTCTGGAAACTGCTGGAAAAAGGCATATTTCTTCCGCCATCGCAGTTCGAAGTCTGTTTCATGAGCCTTTCGCACAGCTATGAAGACATAGAAAAAACTGCGAATGCGATAAGAGAAGCTATATGAAGATAAGGGTTGGAACCAGGGGCAGCAAGCTGGCATTGGCTCAGACAAAGCTGGTTGTCGAGAAACTGGAAGCTGAGGGATACGAAGTTGAGCTCAAAATAATAAAGACAGCTGGAGACATAATGAAAGATAAGCCCNTACATGAGTTCAAGGGAATTGGGGCTTTTGTAAGAGCTATAGACATNGCNTTAGCNANANGGGAAATAGATGTTGCCGTTCACAGCTATAAAGATGTTCCAAGCCATAGAGTTGAAGGAACAAGGATATCTGCAGTTTTAAAAAGAGACAGCCCATGCGATGCCATGATTTCAAGAGATGGAAGGAAGCTGCATGAGCTGGAGCCAAATGCGAAAATTGGNACATCAAGCTTAAGAAGAAGGGCTCAGTTTTCAAGNCTAAGGCCTGATCTTATCTTCGAAAACCTNCGNGGAAATCTGGATACGAGAATAAAAAAGCTGAAAGATGGCCTATACGATGCGATAATAGTTGCAGAAGCTGGAATTCAAAGGCTTGGCCTGAAAATAGATTATCAAAGCTTTCCCCCGGATTTAATCGTTCCCCCTCCAAATCAGGGAATAATAGCCATTGCAACAAGGACTGGAGAAGAAGAGCTCGTTTCCTTCATGAACGATGCAAAGACATGGATGGAAGCTCAAGTTGAAAGAGCTATAACGAAGGAGCTCGGACTTGGATGCGCAGTTCCATTTGGCGTTTATGCTGAGGCAAGAGGCGATAAGATTAAAGTTATATGCGAAATCTTTTCGAAGGGATACAAGAGAATTGAAGAGAAAATTTCATCGATAGAGGAAGCGATTGAAATAGCAAGGAGGCTTAAGGATGACGGGTAAGGTATTCATAGTCGGTGCTGGGCCGGGAAAAAGCGATCTTCTTACTCTAAAGGCTCTGAAGGTCATAATGGAAGCAGATGTAATCCTTTACGACGATCTCATAGGAGAAGTAGCAGACCTACTGAAGGGAACAAAAGCACAGCTGATAAGCGTTGGAAAAAGAAGGGGAGCTCACAAATTCGAGCAGGAAGAGATAAACAGAATGCTTTCCGAGCTAGCAAAAGCCGGAAAGAAGGTAGTAAGATTGAAAGGAGGAGATCCTTTTGTATTTGGAAGAGGAGGGGAAGAAATAGAGTATCTCGCGAAGGAAGGAATAGAGTTCGAATACATCCCGGGCATAAGCTCGGCAATAGCAGTTCCCGGAATAGCCGGAATTCCGATAACGCATAGAAACTTTGATCCAGCTGTTGTTTTCATAACAGGACATGAAAGCAGGAGAAGACTGAACTGGGAAGCCCTTGCAAAGCTCAATGCAACCATAGTTGTTCTTATGGGTCTTTCGAACATAGGAGAAATCTGCAAAAATCTGGTAGAGCATGGAAAAGATCCGGAAACGCCGGTTGCTGTTATAGAGAAGGGATTTTCCAGAGAGCAGAGAGTGATAGAGGGAAAACTTTCGGATATAGCCGAAAAGGTAAAGGAAGAGAAAGTATCGCCCCCGGCTGTAATAGTTATAGGAAGAGTTGTGGAAGTTAGAAGAAGGGTTTTGAATTTCTTGAAATAGAAAAATTAATCTTACAGTGACTTTCTTCATGAACGAGAGAGAATTTGCGGATGAAGCCATTAAAATTTGCGCCTTCATAATGGCCGAAAGCGCCAGAACTGCGCCGAAATCGAAGGGAATAGACGACCTTGAAATAATCTACATAGGAAGGGAGAAAATAGAGGAGATTGCAAGAAAAATGGAGGAATTTGCAGAAGAAGATAAGGATTTTCTGAGAGACGCGAACAGCATAAGAAAGGCAAGGGGGATTCTCGTAATCGGAGTCAGAGGGGATAAGCCAATAGGCGTCAACTGCGGAGCTTGCGGTTTTAAAAGTTGCTCTGAATTTGAAAGGGCAAAGAGGGAAGAAAGAAAGTTCACAGGTCCTAATTGCGCATTCAAGCTCATAGATCTTGGCATAGCACTGGGAAGCGCTGTAAAGGTTTCCGCAATTCTTGGAGTTGATACCAGAATAATGTACAGAGCTGCGCTGGCAATAAAGGAGCTCGGTATTATGAAAAAAGACGTTCTCTTTGCAATTCCGATTGCATCCGAGGGAAAAAATCCGTTCTTCGATCGTCAGCGCTGAATTTCAACAACTTTTGCATCGTATCCAAGCTCTCTTATTTCGTCTATTATTTTTTCAATCCTGTCTTCCAGCAGCTCAATTTCGGCTTCTTTCAAGCTTATGCTTCTCACAACTGCCCCATTTTCCTCAAAAACAGCTTTCACAGCGCTTATACAGCCCCTGCATTTCAGTCCTTGAAGCGAGAGCTTAACGATCATCGATAAGAGTCTGTTCGATTTTTAAATCTTATCTCGGGAATATCCTTCTTAAAAAGTCCGCTTCCTTTCTCAGGATTTCGACCTTCTTCTCGAAATCCAGATTCCCTATACCAAGATCGTCCAGCTCTATTGTCAGATATCCTCTGTAGCCCATCTCGGACAGCTCCTTAAGTATCCAGTAAACTTTTTCGCTTTTACTCGCCATAACGTGCTTTCCATCGCCTTCTGAGCTAACGTGAACATTTTTAATTCTTTCAACGAGCTTTAGGAATTTCTCGTCGCTCGAATGCTTTATATCGTATGTTATCCAGAGACCATAGGAGCTTGCGAAGAATTCAACCTCTTCAGCCGTTTTGCACAGGCTGTTTACCTTTCTCTCTGAGTTCTCAAGAGAGAGCTGAACTCCCTTTATTCTGGAAAAATTCGATGAAATCCTTAGATATCTGTGCAGGGAATTGTAATCTGTCCAAACTGGCTCCCTTGAGGCGCTTCTTTTCCCAGCATGAATTGTAACAAGCTTTCCACCAACTTTTTTGCAGAGAGAGATCGTATAAAGCGTTTCCTTTAGGCTAAGGTCGCAAACTCCGCTGTTAACTGAAACAGGGTTCAGATCCAAAACGGGAGCATGCAAGAGAAGCTCGAAGTCAAGAAGGCTTTCGAGCTTTTCCGTATTCCTGTCGATCCAGAAATAGGGTGTTTCAACCCAAAACTCGACACCATCGCATTCAGATAGCTTTACAGCCTTTGCTATCATATCCGTGGAGTATTCGTATAGGAACATGCTCGAAAAGAGGATCATATCCTTCTTTTCTTGTAATCCTCGAAAAGCTTCTCTATTCTCTCAACAGTCTTTCTCCTAATCTCTTCCAGCTTTTTCTTATAAACTTCCTCAAAGCTCTGATCGACAAATGCGACTTCGCTGCCCTCTATCATCTTGACCTCATCCTTCCTGATTCTCGGAATTCCATAAGAATCGAAAACATCTCTTGCTACATGAGACATTTCATTGCCAACGATCACCGCCTTTATCTTCTTCTGGCATAGGAACTCGGCATAGCTTTTGCTTCCACCGCTGGCATCCTGTATGTAAACAATGTCCCCCTCGGCAATTTCCGCTCTCTCCAGTTCTTCCCTCGTGAACTTTTTAACCAGCTTGACCTCCTTCCAGCCCGAAATTTCCAGCAATTTCATCCTTTTCAGAATCTCCAGCCTTTCTTTAAGCTTTGCAATTTCTGAATCCTTTTTCTTAATTTCAGCCAAAAGCTCGGCAATTTTTGCTTCGAGATTCTTCGTATAGATTTCTCTCCTTATTCTCTCCTTCTCCTCATCCGCCATTGCAACTATTTTCGCTCTTAATCTCTCTATTTCAGCCTTAAGTTCTTCTATTTGCTTTCTTAGCATTTCGTTCTCTTCTTTGAGCTCCCTTATCTTTTTATCCTTTTTCTCTATCAATTCCAGAAAATCAATCTCTTTTTCTTCCCTTTTTTCAGTTTTTTCCAAAATCTGTGGCTCCAGTAAGCTCTTGAGCATTACACCTTTGATTATTTCAGCTTTTGCTCTTTCAACGTCGAATCCAGTCGGAACTCTCTTTTCTATGTTTCTGAATTTGCTCTCATAGCTTTTAAGAGCATCTATTGCTGAAGCAAGAGCATCTCTTTCGTGATCGTTCAAAAAATCGTATTTTGAAGTCAGATCTCTCTTTTTCTCCAGACTCAAATCCTCCTTGGGTGCATAGAGAACAGCGTTGAAAGCTGCTTTGACCTTGTTCACGAAATCAGGAGGGTTTTTTTTGTCCGTAGCGATCAGCACGGGTTTTCCGTGGGATTTTATGAACTCTATCACATCCGATAAATTCCAGTCCTTTTGGCTTCTGACGCTTATTAGATTTCCGCTAAGATCGATGATCGCCACAGCAGTAGTTGTTCCCGGATCGATACCAACTATTAGATACCTCATAGCCTTCGAAATCGGGATTAGCTCGATTTTCTCCTTTTCAATAGACTCAACCCTAACCTGAACGTCTCTTGTTTTGAAAGAACTTATTGGAATCTCCTTCGCTGGAGCTTTTACTATCAGCTCTCCCCTAGAAATTCCACCAAACCCCGGCTTCACGTTTTCGCTATATTCAAATCCAGCTTGATCCAGAATTCTCTTTATCTCCCTGTAAACGCTTCTAACTGCATCGTGAACCTTCCTGCTATATCTTTTTTGCCTCCAGCCCCCTTTTCCCAGCCTTCTGTTTCTCGAAACGATTATCCTTGTCCTGTCGGTGAAAACAGAAACCTCGTAGCCAAAGTCCAGGCTTGCGAGATAGGCACAAGTTCTCGCTTCATCAAATGGATCCCTCGGATTCATCTTAATTCCAAATCTTCTGGCAATCGCTGGCAAAGATGCNTCNACTGCGATCTGTATTAGTCTAGCATTTGAGTTCTTCAAAAACTGCACNACTTCTCTCTTATCTTCAAAAAGCTCTGCTATGTTATCAACNGCAACAATTTCGGGCTTCAATTCCTTTATCAGTCTGAACAGTTTCGGCTTGGAAACGACTCTCTTCAGATCTCTATCCAGCATCACCACCGCAAACTTCCCCTTCCCTATCGCATCTATTCCCATTATCACCGATTATCGACTCCACTACTGAATTGATATCCCTTTCTATGCCATAGACCCTTCTGAAATATCTGAGCAAGTTGTAAACGTCTCTTTTTAGCGCATTATCCCAGAATTCCTCGCCAACTTCCAAGCTTTGCGGGAAATCTATTATCCAGAAGCTATCGCTTACAAGAATGTTGAACTCGCTCAGATCGCCATGAATTATTCCCCTTTTGTAAAACTTGGCTATTTCATCGATTATCATTTCAAGCAGTTCTTCGGCGTTTTCAACTCTAACTTTGTAGAGCTCTCTCGCATCTAAAAGCTCCATTAGCACTGCATTGCCCTCGTTTGCGTAGACTTCAGGAACTGCAAGGCCTCGAAGTTTTTTCAATGCATTGAATTCCCTTCTGGCAGATCTTACAGAAAGGACTGAGAAGTTCAGGTCTCCATAGTTCCTCTTCTCCACAACCTTCTTGAAACTCTGGTATCCGAGCTTGTGAAACTTTATAACTGCTTCTCCGTCCTTTGAAAGACAGTTGTATACCAAGCTTTCCTTTCCCTCTCCCATTTTTTTCCCCATCGCTTTTACATAGCCATTTTCAACCAGCCTGTGCAGCGAATAAAGGCTCAGGCCAAAAAATGTCAGAGTTGCGCCTTCGTATTCGGTATGCTTGTTTATAACTATCTTCTCATCCCCCAATACCTTCAGAATATTCTTCACCTTTTCTTCATCTATATTCGCATAATCGCTTATAACGCTTACAGGCACAAACTTGTAGCTCCAGAGGTTCTTGAATATCGCATCTAGTATTCTCCAGGAATTCTTTCCCATCCTTCTGTATGCTTCCACCAAGCCCATGATAAGAGTAGACCGAAAGATTAAAGTTTGACTGCCATGGGTTCAAGGAAGAAGATTATTACGAAGTATGCAAACATGAGCACAAGCCCAAGCGGAACGCCAATTTTTGCCCATTCGCTCATCGTTATTTTCAGTCTCGCCGCCGAAACTATGTTTGGAATGTTCCCGGGAATTAGCATTCCTCCTGAGATTATCAATGCCATTAAAGCACTCTTTATCTGGAATATAGTCAAAGCCGGTCCTATTTCGGCAGCTGTAAGTGTTGCGTTGTCGAGAATGGCTGAAACTATGTTAACCCAGTAAAGGATCTCCGGGGGGATCTTTGCGATATACCAGACTATCAGAGGGGTAAATCCTCCGCCGAGTAGAACGAGGGCTGCTATGAAGGTGTAAACTCTTATAGCTCGCAAAAAGACAGATCTAAGGGTTTCCGTGTATTCCGGAAGAGTTAAATTCTTGACTTCGTGTTTTCCTATTCTCAAAGCACCTAAAATTCCAAGCAGGACAATTCCTGGGATTATGTAGATTGCCAGAAGGTCAAATAGGAAGAAGAAATCCGCGTAATATGGCGGACCCGAGAGCTTCTTTACAGCAATCGTCGATAATGGTTCACCAACAGGTGTCAGAGCAGCCCCCATTCCGACTGCAAAGCATGCGAGAACTATGAACTCCAGCTTTTTTTTCCTATCAACCGGCATCACAAGGGCTATTTCAGCCAGCAATACAGCGCAGACGATTACGGAAATTATGCTCGAAATCAGACCAAAGAAAACGATGAATATGAAGGCAAAGAGTCTGATTCCAATCTTTTTCATCATCGAAAGAAGCGCAGAATATATGGGCCTGTTGAAATAGTGAATTATCAGCCCAACGACTAGAACGACTTGAAATATTCCTATAGGTATGCCATATACTTCAGCAATCCTTACAGGGCTTTCTAGGGCTTCTATCACCAAATCCAAACTCCAAAGATTGCTTACAGTCACGGAAATGATGCCCATTATCAAAAAAAAGGGTTCAAGGTTTTCCTCAACCTTTTTAACCCTGAAGGGCAGAATGAGCACGAGGAAAAGGATTACTAACAGAGAGACCGTCACGAAAAGATCGGGTTCGCCGACTTCTATATCTATAACGGCCATGGCAGAAGTTTTGCTGAGTGAATATAAACATTGCGAAAAAATTCAGCTAATACTTCCTTCCGATTACTATGTAGCCCGTATGCCAAACTGCAGTTGAAGTTCTCGTTCCAGCCCTCTTTATGTCCAGATCTACCTTCAAGATCTCGAAAGCTTCGATTTCTCCGAAATCGTTCTTCCTGAGCTCTTCATAAACGTTCCTTGCGGCTTCTATGTATGGATTGTATATGGCAATATATCCCCCAGTTTTCAGTATTTTCTTTGCCTTTGGTATGAAAAGAACGTCGTCCTTCATGTCCAGAACAACCAGATCGAATTCTGTTTTCAGACCATCTGCTATGAATAAAGCATCTCCTATCAGCTGATGCACGTTCTTAAGCCCGGCAAGTTTGAAATTCCTTCTGGCTATCATTGCAAAATCCTTTCTCTTCTCAACGGTAACGACTTCTCCGAACTTGTTGAAGTATGCTAAATAAGCTGCAAGCATTCCGCTTCCTGTTCCTGCATCGAATATGAGCGAATCTGGAGAAAGAGAAGTGTGGACTATTATTGCTCCTATATCCTTTGGCATTATCGGTGTTGCGCCCCTTTTGAAGTGCTTAAAAAATTCTGATAGCTTGAATGGCATTATTTTGAATTCCACGCCGAGATGGGTTTTTACGCTATCCCCTATCTTTTTATCCCTGAGCTCCTCAAGCTTTATGACTCCATGATGCGTGTGCAACTCCCCTTCAAACTTATCGATGAGATAACTTATCCTGCCCCTGTTAAGGACTACTGGCGGCTTCATTTCTGCAGTTTCATTATTGCTTCTGCTATATCTCCATTTGCCTCGATCAGAGCTTTTTTAGCAGTTTCCTCATCAACTCCTGCCTGTTCCATCACCAATCTTATGTCCTCTTCGCTTATCTGCGGAGCCATCTTCACGACTTCATAGCTTCCAACTATCTGGAATGTTTCAATTCCTTTTGCAGAAATCTTTGTCACAGATGGATTTTTGAAAACGATTTCTTCAGTGCCAGTTCTTATTATGACTTCCTTCGCATCTATTTCTTCCATTTCGATGCCCATCTGCTTCATCATCTTTTTCATCTGCTTTGCGTTCATCGGAAACATAGAACTTACCTGCCAGAGATACAAAAATACTTTACTCTCCCTTCACTATCGAAAGGATCTCCCTGAACTTTTCATTTTCAGCGCTTTCAAGGAGTTCATAAATCGCTGTTTCCGCTGTCGTCAGCACCACTCCCCTCGAAGACATCCTCTGCAAGGCAACTTCTTTGTCAAACCTCCTCCTTGAACCAGTGCAGTCAACTGCAACGTAAACTTCGAAGTCCTCGATCATGTCCATGGCAGTCTGAAGGATGCATATATGCGTCTCTATGCCAAGGAGAATGCATTTTTCTTTGCCAATGTTTTCAACAACTTCTAAAAAGCTCTTTTCCCTCATGCAGCTGAAGTGCGTTTTCTTTATCGTAAAATCCGGAAAAATACGGAGTTCTGGAATTGTTTCGCCCAATTTGATCTGCTCCGTGGCAATTATCGGAATGCCAAATATCTTGGATGCCTTCAGTAGCTTTTTGGAGTTGTCCACTATCTCCTTTATTCCCTCTATTCTCGGTGCTAGCCTTTCCTGCATGTCGATCATTACCACGAAAGTCCTGTCGGATTCCATATCACAACATGCGCAAAAGGTTTAAATTTTTTAAACAAGATTCCTAGACGTGGACTGCAAAGCTGTTTCACCGCTGATCGGATTCATACTGCTGATGGCAATTGTTATGGGATTAATCGGCATTCTGCAGTCAACTGCANTTCCGCAGTGGAATAAGGCCGTGGAGGCNAAGCACTTAAGCTCNCTGAAATATGAAGTTGCGGATATAAGCAGATTAATATCGATCTCGGCCTCAACCGGAAGTCCCGCAAAGGTTGTTTTAAAAGCCGGAGTTGATTATCCAAATTACTACATCCTATTCTCCCCATCGAAAGCTTCAACGACGATTTCGGCCATTAATTTAAATGTTAATATTTCAGGATATGTTACTAACGAACCATTTGTAATTAAAAACCAGAGCTCAGCAATAGTGGTTGAGCCGAACTATCTTTACTCGTCAAAATCAAAGCTAATTTACGAGCATTCTGCAGTCCTGAGAGAGGAAATGAATGGGATTGTTTTGGTTGAATCCGATCAGAGCACATTCAGCAGAGATTCGATTCATCTGAGCATAATAAAGGCAAACTTTGGAAGCTTTGCAACAACCGAGACTGCGAGCATAATCCTGATTCCAGAATCTTTCGGTGGGAGAAACATATTCAGCGGTAGCATAGAATTCGAGTGCTACGATGAAAACACTGCGAGATGGTGGAACGAAACGCTGGGCAGAATTTATGGCCAGGATAACGTTTCAGTCAGCGGCAGAACNGTGAAGATAGAGAATCTGCAAAACATTTCGCTTTCCATCTCCGTCTTCTCAGCCTACGCTGTATACGGTGGAGAGATTTTACCAGCTCCAGTTTCTGGAAGTGTAAAGTTGGTGGGCATCTCGCAAAGAAATTTTGAGGTTTATCAGTATTCAACCGTAACGCTCGTGGCAAAGACAGTCGATGATTATGGAAATCCCGTGAGAAATGTGGTGGTTTGGATAACAGATTCATGCAATAATAATAATACTAATAATAATACTAATTTACCACAGAAAAGCGATGAAAACGGGCTTGTTTGGTATTACTTCAATGCAAACTGCGTTGGTTCGCAGACAGTTACATTCAGCGTCGACAGCGAAAGCTTAAGCTTTAACATAAACGTTCTGCAACTTCCAACTGGCGGCGGAGGCGGCGGTGGAACGTTTCAAATAAGCTGGTTTAAAGAGCCAAACGCGAGC
>Ga0065719_100026_pt1 | contig 43191 bp, 40 predicted proteins | sample GBSCel85sediment_FD_59106 | JGI IMG/M metagenome (GOLD analysis project Ga0065719, IMG submission 59106) | Hot spring sediment microbial communities from Great Boiling Spring, Nevada - Cellulolytic enrichment CS 85C v3 (version 3) | ecosystem: Environmental > Aquatic > Thermal springs > Hot... | reverse complement strand
ATTGGCTTTTTCTTCCCGCTTGGTTTCCTCTGAGTTCGGCCTTTAGCCTGGGCGATGTGATTTTGGGTGTGGGCGCAGCCCTTTTCCTTTCCCGCCGCATGGTAAGGCCGTAAGGAGTCCCCCTCACCTTTATCCTCTCCCCAGAGGGGAGAGGAATTTCAAAGGGATTCCGGCAGGCTTTTTGGAAAGCCCTGAGCCGGGCGTAAAAACGAAAAAGAGAGGAAAGCGTTTCCGTGGTACCATGAAGGGGGTGGTGAGGGTGGGAAAAGGAGGCGGGAATGGATCAAAGGAAGGTGCAGAAGCTCATCGAGAAATACGGAATCCCTGGCCGTGATGCCTACGATCTTCCCGAAAGTCCCTTGCGGTTTCCTGACGGAGCCCACTACCGCATGGAGATCTCCGGTGTGGAACGGCCGGAAGTGTTGGAGGCGGTGATAGACGAGGCCAAAAAGCGTAACGTTCCTGTACATCGTGTGATCTCCGTGGTCATGGGGGCCACTTATCTCACCCGGGCCGAACTCAAAGAATTCGCAAAAATTGCGGCAGAGGCAAAAGTGGAGGTCATCCTCACCCCGGGCCCCCGCTCCGGCTGGGATACCGGGCGCCAGCTCCTCACTCCTGAGGGGTCTCTTTCGGGCTTGCGCTTCCGTGGTGCTGATCAGATCCGCCACGTGGTCACCGATATCCTTCGCGCCGTGGAGATCGGCTTCCGCGGCTTCCTCGTTTTGGACGAAGGCCTCCTTTGGCTTCTTTCCCGGATGCGGGAAAACGGCGATCTTCCCAAGGACACAGTGTTCAAGGTCTCCATCTTCGCCGGCCATGGGAATCCCGCGGGCGCGAAAGTTTTGGAAAGCCTGGGTGCCAACACCTTTAACCCCGTGGCCGATCTAGATTTGGCTGAGCTTGCGGCCATCCGCAAGGCCGTCCGGATTCCCATGGACCTCCACATCACCCTCACCGATTCCTTCGGCGGATTCCAGCGCTTCTACGATACACCGGAGATGGTGCGGGTTTGTGCGCCTTGCTACTTCAAGCTGGAGCCCGGGCCGGCCTGCGTGGTGGGTCCAGGTGCCCTCTACAAACCCTGGGTTTCTGGAAAGATGCTGGCCGACTGGGGCCGCGAGAAGGTCAAACACGCGGAAATCATTCGGGAAATTGTGGAGGCAAGCTTTCCCGAGGCCATCCTTTCCGATTGGGGGCCGGCGGATTTGGCCATTCCCAAGCCGTAAAAAGGAGAAACTTATGACCTTTGCGGAATTTGTCGCGCTTTTGCAGGAGGAGCGCATTCGCTATGTGGAGCTTCGCGCCGTGGACCTTTTCGGCCGGCTGCGGGGGTTAACCATCCCCGCGGAAGCCTTTTCCGAAGAAATGGTAAATGAGGGCGTAGGGGTGGATGGCGTCCACTATGGGCTAGCCCAAACGGAGGAAAGCGACTGGGTTCTTCTTCCCGATCTTGACGCCGTCTATTTGGACCCCTTGCGGGATCCGCCTGCGGCCATTGTCCTCTGTGATTTGGGCCGGCCTGGAGAAGGGCCAAGCCCCCTTTCGCCTCGAAATGTCGCTCGCGCGGCCCTCCGGTTTTTGCGGGATGCAGGGATTGCCCAGGATGCCAAATTCTCCGTGGAATTGGAGTTCTACCTTTTTGAGGAGATCCAGGTCAGCGACACACCCCTTTCCCAAGGGGTGGAAATTTTTCCCATCGAGGGCCAGCCCGGCCCCACCGGGGACCTCCTTCCGCCCGCGTTTCCTGCCTACCACCTCAGCGGCCCGCAGGACCGCGGCCGGGCCTTACGCGATCGCGTGGTGGAAATCCTCACCCGCTGGGGAATACCCGTGCGCTACCACCACCACGAGGGCGGCGGATATGGGCAAATGGAAATCGAGCTCGGGATGGCAAGCCTCCTCCAGGCCGCGGACTGGACGGTTTTGGCGAAAGATCTCATCCAGAGGGCGGCCCAAGAGGAGGGCCTCATTGCCTGTTTCCTTCCCAAACCCCTCTATAACCAACCCGGGAATGGCTTACATTTGCACCAATGTTTGATCGGCGCGGATGGCAACCTTTTTGCTGGTGAGGAAGGGCTTTCCGAAACGGGTCTTGCCTATGTGGGCGGGCTTCTTTTGCACGGCCGGGCCCTTTCCGCGCTTGTTTCGCCCTCCACCAACTCCTATCGAAGGCTCAGGCCGGGCTTTGAGGCTCCCGTGGAGCTCTTTTTCGGCACAGCCGACCGCACCGCGGCGGTGCGCATTCCCGGGTACCTCCGGAATCCCCAGGAACTGCGGGTGGAATACCGGCCGCCGGATCCCACCTGCAACCCCTACTTAGCTTTGGCCGCTTGCCTCATGGCCGGAATCGACGGAATACGCCAGGGAATCGATCCCGCGAGCAAAGGCTGGGGGCCAGGAAGGAAGCGCCGGGTTCCCTCCCTTCCCCGCTCCCTCGAGGAAGCCCTGGACGCCCTCCGCCGGGATCACGAATTCCTCAGCGTGGGTGGGGTCTTTCCGCCGGAACTCTTGGAGCTTTGGTTAGCCCAAAAGGAAAAGGAAGCGGCGGAAGTGGCCGCTAGGCCTCACCCCTTTGAATTCCGCCTTTACGCATGAACGCCTTAAGGAAAGCGGGGCTCAGCGTGGGGAGAATCCCACCTGGGCCCCGCGGGAGCATCACCGATGTTCCGGGCATCCGCGTGGGCCACTGCACCCTAATTTCCGGCTCCGGGGGAAACGCCGTTCGCACCGGGGTTACGGCCATCCTCCCTCCGGGCGATCCCTACGCGGAGCCCCTTTCCGCCGGAGTCTTTGTTCTCCATGGCCACGGAAAAGCCCTTGGACTTTGGCAGATCCAGGATGTGGGGGAACTCGAGACCCCAATCCTCCTCACTAATACGCTAGCTGTCTTTGTGTGTGCGGAGGCTCTGCTTACCTGGACCCTGCGGCGGCACCCGGAAGCGCGGTCCATCAACCCCGTGGTCCTGGAATGCAACGACGGAAGGCTTTCGGCCATTGAACTTCGGCCGGTGCGTGAAGAGCATGCGCTTTTAGCGCTCGAGGGAGCAAAAGAGGAGGTGGAGGAAGGGTGTGTGGGGGCGGGGACGGGAATGATTGCGTTTGGCTACAAATCCGGGATCGGCACGGCCTCGCGGGTGGTGGAAGGTTTCACCTTGGGCGCCCTGGCCCTTCCCAACATGGGCCGTCCCGAGGATTTTCGGCCTCCTTTCCCCGGGGGTGAAAAAGCTTCGCCCGAAAGGGAGAAGAACCCGTCCCGTTCCCTCGCCCCCTTTGGGGGAGAGGGCCAGGGTGAGGGGGACGGAGGCTCTTTGATAGTGGTTCTGGCCACGGATGCGCCTTTGCTTCCTTCCCAGCTTTCCCGGGTTTGCCGCCGGGCCGCTTTGGGCGCGGCGCGTACCGGCGCGCCCGCGGACACCGGAAGCGGCGACTTTTTCCTCGCTTTTTCCACAACCCTGCGGTTCCCGCGGGGTGCAGAAAAGGTGACAGCGGAGATCATCCCTGACCGTTCGCGTCTGATGGGCGAACTTTACCGAGCCGCGGCGGAGGCCACGGAAGAGGCCATTTACTCTGCGCTTTTGGCGGCAAGCCCCCTTGAGGGGCGGGATGGAAAAATCCCGCCAGTTTTCCGGCCCGCGGGCTAGAGACCTGAGGACCCCTTGACGCGGGTGTCCGGCCGCGGTATTATGAAGTTACGGAGTTACGTAACATGAGAGAGATCGGGGAAAGAAACAACGCGGAAAGGGGACGGGAAGCACCCCCTCCGGCACAAGAGGGACCTGGCCCCATCCCCTTGCTTTCGACCACCGCTCCGGCCTCGCTCCAGCTCCTCCTTAGCCAAACCCTCCAGGCCCTGGCCGCGGACTTCCAAGGGGAAGGAGCAAGGGTGCTCATCACCGGGATCTGCCGCACGCCCTCCGGAGAGGTGCGCACCTGGTACGAGCTTTTCTCCGAAAAGGCCGTGGAAAAGCTCCTTAGGCCCGAGCTCATGCGGACGCTTGAGGCCCTGGCCAGCCCCGAGCGTCTGAAATTGATGTGGGCGTTATCCCGGGGAAAAACGGGCTCCGCGGAGCTCATGGAGGCTGCCGGCCTCACCCAGGGCCAGTTCTACCATCACCTCCGGGCTCTAGAAGCCAGTGGGCTCGTGCGAAAACGCGGCCGGGACGAGTACGAGATCACCCTCCAGGGAACCTCCGCCTTCTTCACCTTTCTCGCGACGGCTGCCTACATCCTCCACGGCTTTCCGCCCCTGACGGAGCGCGAAGGAGGTGAAGCTTGAGCTCCCCCATCCGAAAATTTTTCGCGCGCTTCATTCTCCCTCGCTGGAAGATCGCCCTTGGCCTCCTCGGTTCCATGCTTGTTTACTCGGGCCTCGCTCTCCCCATTCCCGTGCTTTTCCGTATTGTCATCGACAAGCTCATCCCAGAAGGCCGGTTAGTGGAGCTTGGCTGGACCGCGGCTGGCCTTGGTCTGATCGCCCTTATGCAGGGCTTTTTTGCTTTCCTTTCCCAGCACCTCACCGTGCTGGGGGAGCAAACCCTGGTAGCGGATGTGGAGAAGACCTTGACCCAGCACCTCTTGGCTTTGCCCTGGGCCTTTTTCCAGGACCGGGAAGTGGGTTACCTCATGGCCCGGGTGCGCAGCGACGCGGAGGTGGCCAAGACCTTTTTTCTTGGAGTCCTGACGCTTTTCGACAACGCGGTTTTCCTTTGTGCGGGAGCGGCGCTCCTGTTTTGGCTCGACTGGAAACTGGCCACCGCTGCCCTCTTCCTCCTCCCTTCCCTCGCCCTCGCCTCCCGCTCGCTCAACCGGCGTCTCCAGAAGCTGGCTTACGGGATCCAGGAGGCCGACGCCCTCGCCTCTAAGGAGCTGGAGGAAGGTCTGTCCTCTGTCCTCACCGCGAAGCTTCTCCATCTTGAGCGCTGGATTCACTCCAAAATTGCCCAGGCCATCGAGAAGCTCAAGATCGTGAACATTCGGACCAACGCCGTGGGAGCGATGGCGGGTGGGGTCCTTACCTTCCTGGTTCGATTAGGACCGGCCCTTTTTCTTTCCGTGGGAGCCTGGCAGGTCATCCGCGGGCAGCTCTCTTTGGGGACAGTACTCGCCTTTGTCTCATTCATTGGCTACCTCTACGGGCCGGCCCAGGCCATCATCACCACCAACTTGGGGCTTCAACGCGCCAGGGTTGCAGCCTCCCGAATCCTCGAACTCCTGGAGGAGCCCGTGGAACCCCAAGGAGGCCTGCCGTTTGTGGTGCGCGAGGGAAGGATCGACGTGGAAGGAGTTTCCTTCGCTTACCCTAACGGTACTCTAGCTCTGAAAAACGTTTCCCTCCATATTGAAGCGGGGACCAAGGTCGCGCTTGTGGGCCGAACGGGCTCAGGCAAATCCACCCTCCTTGCCCTCCTCGTGCGGCTCTTCACAAATTATTCTGGAACCATCCGCATCGACGGCCAGGACATCCGCGAGGTGGATTTGTCCTCGCTTCGCAGGCAGGTGGTGCTGGTCACCCAGGACGTTTTTCTCTTCTCCGGTACGGTCATGGAGAACCTGACGTGCGGGGATCCCGCGATCTCCGAGGAGGAGGTCCTCCGGGTGACCAAGGCCCTGGGAGCCCACGAGTTCATCCTCGCCTTGCCGAATGGCTATGAAACTCAAATTGGGGAGCGTGGGGTAAAGATTTCCGGTGGCCAAAAACAGCTTTTGGCCCTGGCCAGGGCCGTCCTCCGCCGGCCCAAAGTCCTCCTTTTGGACGAGGCCACCTCGGCCATGGACTCGGAAACCGAGGCTCGGGTTTGGAGGGCTCTGGACTTCCTCCTTCCGGGGTGCACGGTGGTGCTGGCGGCCCATCGCCTGGCCACCGTGCAGGCGGCGGATTGGATCTTTGTCCTGAAGGAGGGGCGGCTGGTGGAAGAGGGAACCCACGGGCAACTGGTGATAAAGGGCGGGGAGTACCGCGCCCTTTTTGAGGAACAGCTTGCCAGCGCCAGGGGGTAGAGGTGGAAAAACCTCGGGTCTGGATCTACGTGCGCGTGGGCCAGGCAAGGAAGCCTCCTGGGCTCCTGTGTCCCTGCGGGTGCGAAAGCGGGGGAGGAGCCGGCGCCGGCTCTGACAAAGTTAAGGAGGAAAGCAAGAATCGAAGGCCCGCTGAACCTGGCCGCAGAAAGCACCTGGGAAGAAACGGGCGCGGGCACCGAAGGTGCTGAGCCTCCACAATAGGGACTTGAGAATTCCAGAAGAACTCCACCATCTGAAAAGGGGGCGATGGCATCTTTTCTTTCGCCCAAAAACCCTGGCTTGGACGCTAATGGACGATTTGGGAGCCTCGATTTTCCACGATCTTCGGCGCTCTATCGGCATTCCAGAAATCGCCGCCAAGCTCGCTAGGGAGTTGAATATCTCCGCGTGCGAAATAGCTCAAGAAATCCGGCGTTTCCTTGAGGCTCTACACACCCAGGGATTGTTTGCGGAAGAGGCGCCTTCCTCCCCGGTTTGTCCGAAAACGTTGCAGCCGCGCTCTTTGTACCTGCACTTGACCGCCCGCTGTAACTTGAAGTGCGTTTATTGCTACAACCGCAAGGAAAGGGAGAACTGGCAGGGTAACATGCCGTTTTCCCTTGCCAAACGGGTTCTTTCGCAAGCTAAAGAAATGGGGATCCCCGCGGTGGTCCTCACTGGTGGGGAACCCCTCTTAAACCCGGAGGCCCCTCGCATCGGGGAATTCGCCAAGGAATTGGGGTTGCACGTGACTTTGCTCACCAACGGCATCCCTGTTGACGAAAGCAAAGCCCGCGCGCTCGCGCAAATCTGCGATCAAATCGTGGTGAGCTTAGACTCCCGGTGTCCTGCCATCCATGATGCCCTTAGGGGCCAAGGGACCCATGCGCGCGCCGTGCAGGCCGTCCGGCGCGTGAAGGAAGCCGGGGCACGGGAGGTGGCCATCGCAGGGGTGATCACCCGCCTCAACCAGTCGGAACGCTTCGAAGAGTTCGAGAGATTCGCTCGAGGGATTGGTGCGGATCTGGCGGTCCGGCAGATCTACATGCTCCAGGGAGATGAGCGCGATCAACTCTTTGTACCGGATTTCCAGGTTCTTTTGCAACGAATGGACGAAGACCTTGAAAAAACGGTGGTAGAAGAGGAACCCGCGGGAGCGGACGCCATCTGGCGTAACCGATGCAGCGCGGCCTTCGGGGAGATCGCGGTGGATCCCCAGGGCACCGTGTACCCTTGTCAGGGCCTCATCAACCCTGCCTTTCGGGCCGGAAACATCATCGCAGCGGATCTGGCGGAAATTTGGACAAAGTCCGACGTCCTCGCGAAAGTGCGCGCAATCACCGTGGAGGACATCCCAAGATGTTGCGCTTGTCCGTTCCGCTATCTGTGTGGGGGAGGATGCCGGGCCTTAGCTTATACGGCCTTTCGCTCCCTTACCGCGCCTATTCCGGAGGGATACTGTGCCTTCAACCGCATCCTCGCAGAGGGGAAGCTCTGGAAAGCGGCCCTGAGTTCTAAGAGTCGATGATGCGGGCGCCGCGGAGGAGGCGCTCCAGCTCCGCAATGCGGCCTTCTACCAGGGCCTGCTCCTCTTTTGCCGCGTGGTATTCAGCGTTCTCCGAAAGATCGCCGTACTCCCTGGCCCGCCGAATCTTCTCGGCGATCTCGGGCCGCTTCACGCGAATGAGGTAGTCCAGCTCCTTCTTGAGCCGCTCGTAACCTTCCCGGGTGAGAACCTTGTCCCAGTTTTGAATTTCAGCCACGTCCCATCACCTCCTACGCGGGGCTTTGAGTTTAGCGGGAAAGGAGCTGCCCGCAAAGGATCGGGAGGCCCCCTCACCCCAACCCTCTCCCAGAGGGAGAGGGAGATTGAGAAATGCTCCCAAAGGGAGAGGGAGATTGAAAAATGCTCCCAGAGGGAGAGGAAGATTGGGAAATGCTCCCAAATGGGAATGGGAACTGGGAAATGCTCCCAAATGGAGATGGGAATTGGGAAACGCTCCCAAAAGGGGAATTGGGAAGCGCTCCTAAAGGGAGATGGAGAGGCGCTTCCTCGAAGGGAAGGGGAGTGAGAAGGGCTCCGGTAAGTTCTTAGACAAGCCCACAGATCGGATACCATTGAAAAAAGGAGGACGCATGGAGGAGCGAAAGAAACTAACCATTCCGGATCTTTTGGACATGGTGGCCCGGGGGGAAAAGATTACTTTCCTCACGGCCTACGATTACCCCACCGCCCTTTTGGAAGATCGGGCAGGGGTGGACATGATCCTCGTGGGCGACTCCGCGGCCATGTGCATGCTTGGCCACCGCACCACCCTCCCCGCGAAAATGGATTTCATGATCGAGATCACCGCGGCGGTTTCCCGGGCAGCCACCCGAGCCTTTGTGGTGGGCGATATGCCCTACATGTCTTACCAGCCCTCGAACGAAATCGCCATCAAGAACGCAGGAAGGTTCATCGCCGAGGGCGGGGCAGACGCAGTGAAACTCGAGGGCGGGGCACGCATGGCCGAGAGGGTGGAGGCCATTGTCAAAGCTGGAATTCCCGTAATGGGGCACATCGGCCTCACTCCACAGGCGGCAAGCCTTATCGGTGGCCTCAAAGCCCAAGGAAGAAACGCCCAGACCGCAAAGCAACTTATCGAGGATGCCAAAATCCTCGAGGAAGCCGGAGCCTTTGCCATTCTCCTTGAGGCCATTCCCGCGCGGGTGGCGGAGATCATCGTGAAGCGTGCAAAAATCCCCATCCTCGGCATTGGCTCAGGGCCCGCTTGCCATGGGCAGCTCCTCATCGTCCACGATATCCTCGGCCTCTTTGAGGCCTTCACCCCGAAATTCGTGAAGCGCTATGCGGATGTGGCAAGCGTCATGCACAAAGCCTTTTCCGACTACGTGCGCGAGGTGAAGGAGGGGAAGTTCCCGGGCCCCGAGCACACCTACAAGATCCCCCAGGAGGAGTGGGAACTCCTTCAAAAGCTCCTCGGCGAAGGCTAGCGCCGGCGCTCCTCCCGCCAGGGGTCGCCCACATCGTGGTAGCCCCGCTCCTCCCAATACCCGCGCCGAAGCTCCGTCAAGAACTCCAGGGCCACGAGGTATTTGGCGCTTTTCCAGGCGTAAAGGGAGGGGACCACCAAGCGGAGGGGCCAGCCGTGCTCCGGAGGAAGGGGCTTCCCATTTAGGGAAAAAGCGAGGACGGTGTCGGGCCGGGCGAAGTAGGAAAAGGGGATGTTCGTGGTGTAGCCATCGTGGCTGTGGGCTAAGACCCAGGCCACTTCGGGCTTGGGCTGCACAAGGTAGAGGATGGCGCTTGCCGGAACACCTTCCCAAAGAAGATCCGGAACGCTCCAGCCCTCCACACAGTGGAAATCCGCACGGATTCGCTGTCGAGGAAGCCTGAGGAGCTCTTCCCAGGAAAGCTCGCAAGGGTTTTGCACCTCGCCGAAGATCCGCAGGCGAAAATTTTGGAGATCCAAAGGGGGCAGAGGGGCAATGTCGTAAACGATCAAATCTTCGACCCACTTTTGTCCAGGCGGAAGCCTTTTTTCTTCCACAAAAGCCTCCTTAGGGAAGATGGGGTTTAGGAGCGAGAGCCTCCTCGGGCTGGCTGGCGAGCCAGCGGCAGAAGGCATCCAACTTCTCCGCCGCAGCTTGCAGAATTTTCTCGCCCTTTTCCACCGTGGCCCGGGAAGGGTCGCCGGTGGCCCCGCTTTCCGTGAAATCCGCGGTATCGAAGCCCACGTCGACCCCCTCCACCTTCTTTCCCCATTCCGGAGCGCCCTTTGCCACGGCCTCGCCGTAGTTTTCCGGCCGCACCAGCTCCGGCGCGACGGCCAGGACCACGGCTGTCTCCATCTCCGCAGCATGGGAGCCGCCAGTTTCCACAACTTGAGCGATCGTCTCTGCAATCGCCCGCCACCAAACGTAGACGTAGGCATAGATTCCTTCCTCACGGAGGCGGCGGGCAGCCTCCTCTAGAGCAGCGGTATTCCCACCATGTCCGTTCACGAAAACCATTTTCCGAAGACCATGGAAAGCAAGAGAACGAGCCACGCCTATCACGTAATTCCGCAGAACATCGGGCGGAACCCAGAGGGTTCCCCAAAAATGGCGGTGATGTTCGGAAACCCCCACGGGAATCGTGGGGAGAACAAGCCATCCCCCTTTCTTTCCCGCGCGGCGCGCGATTTCCTGGGCCGTCATCCAATCTGTGCCCAAGGGAAGATGCGGACCGTGCTGTTCTGTTGAGCCTACCGGAAGAAGGGCTACTTTCGCCTGCCGTACTGCTTCCCTTGCCTCTTTCCAGCTCATCCGCGAAAGTTCCATCGCCTCTCCTCCTTTTCTCCAAAAGCGTTGCCGAAAATCGGGCTTACCGCTATCCTCAAAGGCCCAAGTCTAAGGAGGGAAAATGCGCAAAGCAATCGGCCTATTCGCTGTGCTTTTTCTTGTGATCTTCGGTTGGGCCCAGGAACGTGGGCCCATTATGATTCGCGGGGACGCGGACTTCACCCCCGAGAACGGGGTCATTGCTGGCACCGGAACTCCGGAGGATCCTTTCCTCATTGCCGGCTGGACCGTCCGCGTTTCCAAGGACTCGCCCTTCGGCATTTATCTCGCGAACACCACCAAAGCCTTCGTCCTAAGAGGGTGTGTGGTGATAGGCGCCCAAGATCCAAATGGCGCAGCCATTGTCCTGGAAAACGTGCAAAACGGGGTGGTGGAGGATTGTTTGGTGCGGGAAAGCATCAACGGCATTGCCATCCAAGCCTCCCGTAACCTCGCCTTGCGCGACAACTTCCTCGGCGTTTCCGGGCTAGGCTTGCAAGTTCTGGGGACCACACTCGAGCACTACCAACACGTCATCGAGCCCACTACCACAGTGAATGGGAAGCCCGTCTATTACTTCTTCGGGATCGAGGACACAGTTTTGACGGATCTGGACGCGGGAAACATTGTGATCGCGGGAGCCAAAAACGTGGTCCTCCGGGGGGCCAAGATTGACCAAACGGACGGGATTACCGTGGCCTTCTCGCAAAATGTGCGCATCGAGGCTGCCGACATCTCTCGGCCCCGCGGAAACGGGATCACCATCCTCTCCTCGCCCGGGACATCCGTGCGGGACTCCCCGCGGATCGCCAACTCCAAAAACGCGGGGATCGCTGTGATCCTCTCCGATAACGTCCGGGTGGAAAACTGCGGTATCTACGCGAATCTTGTGGGAATCTACGTGAACGCTTCCGACAATTTTCTTGCCCAAAACAACGCGTTTGCCGCCGGTCCAGTGGGCGTGCACATCACCGGGGCTTCCCGGGAACCCATCGTGCGGAAAAGCCTTTTCTACCAGAACTCCTACGGAGTTAAATTGGAGTCTGCCTTGGGGCCTACCGTGGAGGCTTGCTCGTTCTGGCAGGGCGATATCGCGATTTTCTTGGACAAAAACGTGCGCTATGCCCGAGTTGCCCAAAACTCCATCGTCGCCTACGGATATGGCGTCTCCAACTTCGGCTCGGAAGGTTTGATTGAGCTCAATCACATTACGCGGGCGAATATCGGGATCATCTTCGAAGAGGCCTACCAGGAGGCTTTCCCCACCGGAAACATCGTGCGCCAAAACGTGATCTACCGCTCCTACGACGGCTTTTACTTCGGCCGGGAAAGCCGGGACACCCAGATTTACGAAAACCTCGTGTGGCAATGCCAGCGTTGGGCCCGAGATTTTGGGCAGAACGTCTGGGCGCCCTACGGCCGCGGGAATTGGTATTCCAACTACACCGGTCCCGACGCGGACGGAGATGGGATCGGCGATGACCCCATTGATTTCACAGGCGGAGGCCGCGATCCCGCTCCCCTTCTTTCGCGGGACTTTTTCACCAAGCTCCCCGGAGTGCTGGGAACGATGGAGATCCGTACCGTCGTTTTGGCCGACGAGGCGGGGAACACTTTACGTCTTCCCGTGCTCATTGCTGACGAGGCCCACGAACGGTTTATCGGGTTCATGGGCATCCCTCCGGAACTCGGGGAAGACTTAGCCATCCTCTTTGCCTTCGACACGCCAACGGTGAGCCAATTCCACATGCAAAACGTGTTTTTGCCGCTGGAGATCGTGTTCTTCGGCGCGGACGGGTCCTTCCTCGGCCGAAATCTCATGAAGCCGGATACTCAGGACCGCTACGGTGCGGCCAGCCCCTTCCTCACCGCGTTGGAGGTTCCCGAGGGGAGACTTTCTCCCTTGGGCCGGGCGATCAGGCTTTTGGGGTTGGAGTAGGTGATCCGCGCGGTTTTCTTTGATCTCGATGGAACGCTCGTCCGCTACGCGGGCGTAGCGTACGAATCCAGTTGGGGAGCGATCGGGCTTGCTGCCGGGGTCGGAAAGGCATGGGACGAGCTCCTCCAGCGCTACCGCGGCCAGCCCGATCGCTACCCGGAATGGGTGCGGGAAAACGCGGCTCTGTTGCGGGGCATACCCGTTTCCAAGGTAACGACCCAAATCTTCCCCCCTCCCTATGCGCCTGGCGCGCGGGAGGCTGTAGGTAAGCTGCGGAAGATGGGACTCATCCTGGGCATCGTCTCCTCCGGGGTTTCCCTCGTGGCCCAAAAGGTGAAAGAAGAACTGGGGATGGACTTCTTCGTGGCGAATGAGCTCGTGGTAGCTGACGGGGTTTTCACAGGAGAGGCCGTCGTCCGTGTGGGGTTGGGGGACAAGCTCCAAGTGGTGGAAAAAGAGGTCGAACGCCTGGGCTTGAAGCTTGGAGAAATCGCCTTTGTGGGCGATCACATCAATGACATCCCCGTTTTGCGCGCCGTGGGCTTGGGCATTGCCTACTGCCCTAAAGACCCGGCGGTGGCGGAGGCCGCGCACTTCGTTACGGAGGATTTTCGGGAAATCCCGGCCTTTCTGGACCGAAACCTGGGTGGACCAAAGGCGAAAAAGGCGGAAGGAAAAAGTTGACGCGGAAGGCAAAGAGGACCAAAATGCTTTTTGTGGATGGACGGGGAAAAGGAGCTCGCTCAAAAGTGGCGTGAGTTTTTGAGCCTTGTTTCCGACAGGATCCTCCGTTCTTGTTTGCCTTCCTCTCCGGAAAAAGTGCGCTACGATCAGGAACGCCGCATCCTCTACCTCGAGCTCGACTCACCATTCAAGCGGGACTATGTGCTGCGGAAGCTTCCCAAGGTTCGGGATGCTTTGGAAAAAGTTTTCGGTCCTCTCGAGGTGAGGGTGGGGGAGCTTCCCCTTTTGGCGGAATTGCGTAAACCTGAGCCGCAGCCGGAGGCCGCTGCGGATATTTTGGTTATCGGACTGGGAAGCAGCGGTTTGAACGCGGTAGAACGCATGTGGAGCGCGGAGATGCGCGGAGTCCGCCTTGTGGCCATGGACACCGATGCTCAAGCCTTGGCCAGCGCGAAGATCCCGGAGAAAGTGCTCCTGGGAACCCAAACCACCGGCGGCCGCAGCGCCGGCGGCGACCCCGAGCGCGGGAAAAAAGCCGCCGAAGAGTCCCTCTTCGAGATCGAACAGGTCATTGGCCAGGCCCACCTCGTTTTCCTCGCCTGCGGATTGGGGGGCGGAACAGGGACAGGCGCCGCGCCGGTGGTGGCCAAACTCGCCCGCACCAAGGGCGCCCTCACCGTGGCCGTCGTCACTCTTCCCTTTTCCTTCGAGGGACCGGTACGGGCGCAGCGGGCCCAGGTGGGCTTGGATCGCTTGAAAACCGAAGCCGATGTGCTCCTTGTCATCCGCAACGATCGGCTTTTGGAGCTTTCTCCAGGGCTCCCCATCACCCGGGCATTTGAGCTTGTGGACGACGTCCTCGTGAGGGGCATCCGCGGAATTTCCGATCTTATCACCGTTCCGGGCCTTGTTAACCTCGATTTTGCCGATGTGGCTGCGGTACTGCGCGGTGCGGGCAAAGCGGTGATGGGCATGGGCGAGGCCCAGGGCGACGGCCGCGCCCTCAAAGCCGCGAAAGCTGCGGCCACCAATCCCCTTTTGGAAACGGGGAGCATCCAGGGTGCCCGCCGCATCCTCCTCAACGTTTCCGGCGGAGAGGACCTCACCCTTTCCGAGGTAACTCAGGTGGCGGAGTTCATCCGAAAAAGCGCGAGCCCCGAGGCCGATCTGGTCTTCGGCACAGCCATCCGGCCGGAATTGACGGGGAAAGTGGCGGTAACCGTGATCGCCACGGATTTCCTCGAGCCAAGCCTCGAGGANACGGAAACCCCNAAANCGCCGCGGCCGGTGATTCCCCGGCGCTCGCCCGACGANGANTACGACCTTCCCGCATTTCTGCGCCGTCCCAAAGAGGAACAATGAGGGTTTTCCTCGCCCTCATTCTTTTATGGCTTGCTTTCCTCAGCTTTGCCACAACGTATTCCATCGAGCTTGCGGTGGAAACGGACGGAACTTTTGTGGGAAANGCCCTTNTATACNCTTCGGTGGAACCTGGGCAAATGGAGCTCCTTTTCCGCCTTTATCCCAATGCCTTCGGGCCTTTTGTGAAGTTAACGGAAGCCTGGNCAGGTGAAGCCCCACTCCACATGGATTCCGTAGANCCCACGGTTTGGGTNATCCACCTTCCTGAGGGGATCACACAAACAGCGACGATCCAGCTTCGATTCGAGGGAAGGCTTCCTAAAGAGCTTTTGGGCTACGGGATTTTCGCCCAGACCTCTTCCACGATGACGTTGAGCCAGTTCTACCCCATTCTTGCCCCATGGGATGGGGAGTGGCGCGTTTATCCTGCGTTTCCTTTTGGCGACAACGTGGTGGCGGAGGTCGCAGACTACACCGTGGAGATCACTCTGCCCGCGGACTTCCTCCCGGTGGGAAGCGGCGAAGAGAGCTTTAGAAGTGGGAAATGGCGAATAAGCGGGGAGAAGTTACGGGAATTTGGGCTTGTTTTGGTGCGCGGCTATGAAAGCCTCTCTTCCGTTTGGCAGGAGATTCCGCTGCGCGTCTTTTTCCCGCCCTCGCTTCGTCCGGCCGCGGAGAAAGCCCTAAAGGTTACTCAGGAAGCTTTGGACATCTACACGGAAAAGCTCGGCAATTTTCCTTACCCGGATTTGGACATGGTGATCGTGCCTTTGGCGAGCGCGGGAGGCGTGGAATACCCAAGGCTAATACTTATTGGCGAAAAGTATGCTCTCGATCCGGAAAGCGAGATTTTCGCGGAAATTGTGGCCCATGAGCTTGCCCACCAATGGTGGTACGGCGAAGTGGGGGTGGATCAAGTGCGCGAACCGTGGCTCGACGAAGCTTTGGCCACGTACACTTCCAGCCTTTATTTCGAAGCGAAGGGGAAACTCCAGGAAAAGGTTGTGGAGTGGCGTTATCGGTATGAACGTGCCAAGCGCTTAAATCCTGCGGCCACCGTGGGCAGTGCTCTTTGGGAATTCCCCTCCGGCCCAGGATATTCCGGCTACGTTTACGCAGGCGGCGCCCTTTTCCTCCACGAGGTGCGAGAACTTTTGGGTGACACCCTCTTTTTCTCGGCCCTGCGAAGCTTCCGGGAAAAATTCCGGTGGCGTTTGGCCCAAGGGGCGGAACTTTTGGAGCTTTTCTCCACGCTAAACCCGGCAATATCCTCTCTGGTGCAGAAATTCTTTGGCAAGGATTAGGCGCGGCCCGGCATGCCCAAACCGGGGATGCGCGTACGCTTTTCCATCCAGCGGAGGATCAGGGTGAAAATGAGGATTAGCGCAAGATAAAACATGGCCACCACAAGATAAACCTCAAAATTTCGGAAGGTTCTTGCGGCGATATTTTTCGCTTGCCCCATGAGCTCCAAGACCCCGATCAAATAGACCACCGCAGAGCCCTTGACCATGTAGATGAGCTCATTGGACCAAGGCGGGATCACCAAGCGCAGGGCCTGGGGGAGGATGACATAGCGGATGGCCTGAAGGCGGGTAAGGCCCAAAGCCAAGGCCGCTTGCATTTGGCCGGCACGCACCGATTGGATCGCTCCTCGAAAATATTCAGCTTGGTACGCAGCGGTGTTGAGGGTCAAAGCCAAAAGCCCGGAAATAAACGGGGTGAAACGGACCCCGAGGGTGGGAAGGCCGTAGTAAATGGCCATAACTTGGACCAAAAGCGGGGTGCCGCGGAAAAAATGAACATATGCGGAGGCCAAAAGATACAGAGGATAGAAGGGACCGCGGCCGTAAACCCTGAGGATTGCCAAGACAACACCGAAGAAGGCGCCCAACGCCATGGAAAGACCTGTGAGCTCTAAGGTGAGAAGAAGGCCCTGGGCTAAGCGGGGAAGCCAATCCCAGGAAAAGACGAGGTTCATCTTTCTCCTCCGTAGAGATCGGTGATGCGGCGGAGGAACTCGGCGGTGCGTGGGTGCTTGGGATTACGGAAAAGCTGCTCCGGCGGCCCTTGCTCCACAATTACGCCCTTTTCCATGAAGATGATCTCGTCCGCTACTGTTCGGGCAAACCCCATCTCGTGGGTCACCACAAGCATGGTCATCCCGCTTTTTGCCAGATCCTCCATAACTGCAAGGACCTCCCCGATGAGCTCCGGATCCAGAGCGCTCGTGGGTTCATCGAAAAGGATGAGCTTGGGATCCATGGCCAAGGCGCGAGCGATGGAAACGCGCTGCTGCTGGCCTCCGGAAAGCTCCGCGGGATAGGCCTTAGCTTTGTCAGCAAGCCCGACCCGCGCGAGCTCCTGCATAGCCCTTGCCGTGGCCTCCTGTCGGGAAAGGCCTTTCACACGCATAAGGCCGAGTCGCACGTTATCCAAGGCCGTGAGGTGGGTGAAAAGGTTAAAGTCCTGGAACACAAAGCCGATCTGGGCGCGAATACGGTGGATGTTGACCTTGGGAGAGGTGATCTCCACATCCTCAAGCCAGATTTTCCCCCGATCCGGCTCGGTGAGGCGGTTAATGCACCGAAGGAGGGTAGATTTCCCCGTGCCCGAAGGGCCGATGATGACTTTCGTCTCCCCTTTCTCTAGGGAGAAGGAAACACCTTTTAGGACCTCTTCCTTGCCGTAGCGCTTGTGAAGGTCCTCAACACGGAGAAGCATCGTCACCTCCGAGCCTCAAGACCTGGAATGCGCAGCCTTTTTTCGATTTTCCCCAAAAGGAATAGCCCCGCATAGGTAAGGAAAAGGAAAAGAATGGCCACGGTGACATAGGCGGGAAAAGTGAGGGGGAACTCGCGGCTACTGATAAAGCGGGCCTTCTGCATTACTTCCACCACTCCGATAGCATAAGCCAAGGTGGTGTCCTTGAGGACCACAGCGAACTCATTTCCCCAACCAGCTAAGGAAAGACGCAAGGCCTGAGGAAGGAGGACGTAGCGGATGGTACCAAATGCGGAGAGGCCCAAAGCCCGCGCGGCCAAAGTTTGTCCTGAAGGAATTGCCTGAAGGGCCCCGCGGAAAATCTCCGCTTGGTAGGCGGAAGAGCGCAGTCCTAAGGCGATAACAGCTGCCCAAAACGGAGAAATAGGGAGGCCAAAACGAGCTGGCCCAAGCCAGACCAAAAGGAGAAGGAGAATTTCCGGAATGCTCCGAAAAACCCAGGAATAGGCAATGCCCAAAAGGCGAAAAGGCAGGGGCGCGTAAAGTTCCAAAAGAGCGACGAGAATACCCACGAAAAAACCAAGGGAAAGAAGGGCTCCCAGAATGGCAAGGTTCGTGNAAAGACCTTGGAGAAAGGTGGGAAGGTAGGACCAGGTCTTTAGCCAGTGCTCGAACGTCAAGGGAAGAAAGGGGGAGGCCTCTTAGGCCTCCCCCAACCTCCTCACTTGCTCAGTTCCTGGACCTTCTGGGCCAAACAGGCCGCGTAAGCCACCGGATCCTTCTGCACTAAGAGGATATCGATGCACGCTTCCCAGGCGGCCTCGATGATCTCCAGGGGGTTCCCGAAATACGCAGCCACGAGGTTATCCCAGGCCCCGGTCTCCTTGAGCTTCTTCATGCCCCGCTCGATGCGGGGGAGGATGCCCTTTGGATCGCCTTTCGCCACAAGGAAGCCAAACTCCTCGTAGGTCTTGATGATGCCAACGATGAGAAGCTGCCCAGCATACTGCCGCACCGCTTGCTCGGAGGGAGCCTGATCCTGAATAACCGCGTCCAGACGGCCGGCCAGAAGGTCCATGATGGCCTCGGGATACGTCTCGTAAAGAATGAGCTCTACGGCCACTCCTTTAGCGATGAGGTTATCCTCGATCCACATGGCACCGGTAGTGCCCCTCTGAGCCCCTACTTTTCGGCCTGGCATAAGAGCGGTGACCACGTTCAAACCGGAATCGGCCCGTACCAGCACCGTTTGATCGGAAACCCAATAAGGAGAGGAGAAATCCACAACCTGCGCCCGCTCCTCGGTGATGGTGAAACCGGAAGCGCCGATGTCCACTTTGCCCAAAGTCACCGCGGGAATAATGGCATCAAACGCGAGGTTTTGGATTTCGATCTCATACCCCTCGAGGATGGCGATCATCCTCATCACGTCGAGGTCAAAACCCAGCATATGGCCTTTGGCAGAGACCCACTCGAAGGGAGGCCAAGTAGCGTCGGTGCCAACGATGAACTTCTCCGCGCCGATCCCGAAGACTCCAAGGGCCAAGGCCGCAAGGACGATACAAACCACCTTACTTCGCATCCCAAACCACCCCCTGAAAACAAAGTCCTTTTACTTTACCTGGACGGGCACGGCACGTCAATCCAGGCCAGGAAGATGTCGACGCAAAAGGGCTTCTTCTTCACCAGGAAGGGCGAAAGGCTCGGGCCGTGCGATTTTTCTCATAAGGAGGCGGAACGGAAAACGCCGGGAGATCTCGTACCAACTTAAAACAAGCTCGTTATACCGGTTTTTCCGAAGATCCAGCTCCTCATCGGCTTCGGCCAAGCGGTTTTGCGCAACTTTTACGCGCTCCTCCCGCTCGCGGGGAAGAGCCCGGTAAATGCCGCGCAGGACCGCCTCCACCCTCTCGTGGGCTTCCGCGAGCTCCCGTGGGTTTAAGCCAAAACGCCGCAGTTCCTCTATGGCCTTGCGGAGTTTGGGCTCCCCTTCAGAAACGTAACCCGAGGCCCGAAGAGCGGAAGCGAGTTCCTCCAGGGCCGAAACCCGCGCGGCCATGGCCTGGGAAAGCTCCTGCCAGGCGCGGGAAAGCTCCGCCTGCATCCGGGAAATTTTGCGTTTGGCGCGAAGGAAGGAGAAAAGGAAAGCACCCGCCAAAATGACCAATGCAGCAAGGATCAGCTCTACCATGCTCTTCCGCCGCCTCCACCCATTCCGCCGCCGGAAAAGCCGCGGCCGCCAAAACCTGAGCCGCCTGTCCAGCCCCCAAAGCCCCGCGACGCCGTGCGGGGCACAGACGTAGCTGCGGCGTGGCTGAGCTGATGGAACAGGATGAGGCGGGCGGGAAAGACCGTGGGAACCCAGGGCCCGCGGCTTTCATACCAGCTCGGCGGCGCGGTCAACACCCCCGCAAACTTCTCCGCCCAAAGGTCGCTCAGCCCCAACGCCACTGCGTAGGGAAGAAGTTCCTCGAAATGCTTTTCTTTAGCGGCAAATTCCAGGCGGTCCACCTCCGCCCGGCGGATGTACTCCGAAAGGCCCAACACCCAGCGCAGGGCCTCGATCCCCTTGGACGTTTTTCTGGGCATGTAGGGCGCAAAAAGGAAAACAATTCCACCGGAAACCATCACCGCTACCCCAAGATAAACATTGCTGAAAAGGAAAAGGAGGATAAGGCCCAAGACGCCGATACCGATGGCCAAGGCACGCCAAAAGGAGCGAACGTTCTCGGGATTCGCCCGATAAAAACCCCTGTCCACAAGGCTCAGGAAGAGCTTTGCCCTAAGTCCCGGAATCTTCTCGTAAAGCCTGTATTTAAGCTCGGCAAAAGTTGGCCCCTCTTTTCCTCTGCCGAGGAGTGCTTCCCGCAAGGCTTCCTCGTATGGGGTCAATTCCTTTTCGCCTTTTAGGGGCACAAGGCGAAAATCCCGTTCTTCATCGCGAATTTTGAGCCAGCCTTTCGTGGCTAGAGAAAGGATTCCGGCGGTGAAGTCCCGGGGATCGAAGCGGTCGTCCACAATAACGCCGGCCTCCGCCGGTCCAATCCCGGGCGGCGGGGTGAATTCCGGAGCGACGGTGCCCACCCGCGGATCCTTTCCCCACCGCCACCAAATGAGGTTCATCCCCAAAAGCACAAAAAGCGGGATGGCCGCGTAGGCGTTGTCCTCCAAAAACCAAAGGAGCCGTTGGCCCAGGCCGGGAAGTGCTATGTAGTCCTTGGGAACCCGTACGGCCACGGTGATCCCTTCACCGGGCCGAAGGTTTTGTGCTTCTCCCCAAAGCTTGTCCTCTTCCCAGGAAAGCGGGAAAGGAAAAGTGCTTCCATAGGGCCCCTGATAGCCCACAAACCGCACGGCTTCCGCGGGTATCTCCGGAGGCAAAAAGATCTCCACCCGGGCCAGGCGGATAGGCATGGTCCATTCCGTTCCGATGGCGTTCCAGTAAAGTTCAACTTCGTCTTCGTAGCGGACGAGAGCCCGAAAAACGCGGTAGCGCAAGGTGTAGACGAAAAGACCCCGCACCAAAACGTGGGGATCCCCGATTTTCACCACAAAATTTCCGTCCTCCCAATAGGTTTCGTAAGCTGCAGGCCTTTCATTCTGAAAGACATTCAAAAGCTCGAGCCGAAGGCGGTAGCGCTGGCCCGTGGGAAGGCGGTAGGAAACGGGAATTTCCCGAATGATCCCATGCCTGGGAAGATCGAAAAAGACCGCGATTTTCTCCGTCACCTCGAGGCTCGCATCGTTTCCAACTCTAAGACCAACGTAGAAATCCCGGATCTCCTGGGCGGCCCCAAGGAGAGGGATGGCCAAAAGAAGAAGGAGAAACTTCTTCATCGGGAAAAGCTCACCTTCGGCGGCTCGGCGAGGACCTCGTCGGGGAGCATGTAGAAATCCCGGCCCTGGATGCGGAAGAGGGAGGCCACCAAGTTCTGGGGGAAAACCTTGATCGCGGAATTTAGGTCCCGCACGACCGCGTTGTAATAGCGGCGGGAGCGGGCAAGTTCCTCCTCGATCCCTTCCAAAGAGCGCTGAAGAGCAATGAAGTTTTCGTTGGCCTTAAGGTTTGGGTAGTTCTCCACCACGGCAAAGAGAGTTTTCAGGGTTTCCCGAAGGGCGTTGTCCGCCTCGGCCTGCTCCCGCGGGGTTTTCGCCCCGAGGGAAGCGGCCCGAGCTTGCGCAATCTTCTCAAAGATCTCCCGCTCGTGCCCCGCATACCCTTTCACGGTTTCCACAAGGTTTGGAATGAGATCCGCTCGCTTGCGCAAAAGGGTATCAATCGCCCGCCAGGCCTCCTCCGCGCGGATCTGAAGCCGCACAAGTTTGTTGTACGTGAGCACAACCCAAAGGAAAAGCACGGCTACAACGCCAAGTACAATCCACCCGATCATCCCGCCTCCTTAGGCTCTCATTCTACGGAAAATCCAGTAAATTCGCAGAAGGAGGTGGCGATGGAGATCTACCTGGACACAGCGAAGGTGGAGGAGATTCGGGAGTTCGCTTGGCTCATTGATGGTGTGACCACCAATCCCACCCTCATGGCCCAGGCCGGGAAACCCTTCCGGGAGACCCTAAAGGAGATTTGCACCATCGTGCGCGGACCAGTTTCCGCGGAAGTGGTGGCCCAGGACGCCGAGGGCATGATCCGCGAGGCCCAGGAACTGGCAAAAATTGCGGACAACATCGTGATCAAGATCCCGCTCACGGTGGAAGGGCTCAAAGCGGTAAAAATGCTTAAGCCTCTGGGGATCAAGACCAACGTGACTCTGGTTTTCTCCGCGCCGCAGGCCCTTTTGGCCGCGAAATGCGGGGCGGATTATGTATCGCCCTTTGTGGGCCGCATTGATGACCACGGCGGCGATGGGATGAGCGTGGTGGCTGAAATCCTCCAGATCTTTCGGAATTACGGGTTTGCCACAAAGGTGATCGTGGCGAGCGTTCGGCATCCCGGGCATGTGGTAGCCGCAGCCACCTTGGGCGCGCCCATCGCTACCGTGCCCTATGCCGTGCTCCAGCGGCTTTTCTCCCACCCTCTCACAGAACAGGGGATCGCCCGATTTTTGGCGGACTGGGAGAAGGTCCCCCGCTAGGGCACGTAATAGAGGGGCTGGTGGAAAAGTTCCACCCACTCCTCCCAATACGAGGGAAGCGTATCCCACTCGTTGGGTGGGGTGTCATCCGTGCAGTGAACGAACCCGATGCCTCTGGCGCGGCGTAGAACCTCTTGAGCTTCGGCCAAGGAGGTAACACCCCAAATGAGAATGGCGAAACGGTCGGGAGGATAGCGATCCACGTATGCGGGGAAGACGTGGCTCAGGAAATTCGTGTAGTTGTCCTCATAGATGACAATGACATCCCCCACTCCTTGGGCAAGGTAATCCTCGGCGATGGAGGTGCCCGGGTTGAGCACCACCCAGCGAAAGCCCTTGCTTTTCGCGTATGCAAAGAGCTCTTGGTAATAGGAAAGCCAGGCAGCGGAGGAGTTCACGCCATCAAAAAATATCCCCGAAAGCCCTAAGGGCTGGAAATGTTCGGCGTAAATATCCACTTCGGCTTTCACCTCGTCTATGGATTTGGCACCATAGTTTGTCCAGACGTAGCCAAGCATGGTGACTCCGGCATCGTAGAGGTCGGAAATCCCGCGGACGTAGTCGGAGTTGGGTGGGCCGCCTGGCCCGCTGGCGGGGTTAATGATGGCCCAAATCTCCGCTTTCTCCGAGGCGAGGGCTACCTCATCCCAGCGGTAGAGATCCGCGTCCCACCACATGGGGTAAATGTAAAGCGGAAGCAAAATCCTTTTCCCGACCGGGCTGTAAGTAACCTCCGAGCGGATATAGAAACATCCAGCCAAAAATCCGCTGAGCACGAGCAACGCCGCGAATGATGCAAAGCGCTTCATCGGCCTCCTTTCACGACATTATAGTGCCCCTCAAGACCAGCCGTGAAGAGGGAGGTTGGGATCAGGCGAAAGGGAAAGGGGGTCGGAGCGGCCAAGCTCCCGGTAGCGGTGGTAAGCGCAAGCAGCAACGGTGGCGCCGTTATCCGTGCAAAGCTCCGGCGGAGGGAAGAAAACCTCCATCCCCCGGGCCGAGGCCCGTTCTGGGAAGACCTGGCGGAGCCGGCGGTTGGCGGCCACCCCTCCGGCGACGACGATTCGCTTGAACTGAAACCGCCGCGCCGCCCGCAGGGCCTTTTCCACCAACACCTCCACCACCGCTTCCAAAAAAGACGCGCAGAGGTCCGCAAGAGGAGCACCGGAATGGTCCCGAAGCCAATAGACCGCCGCGGTTTTTAGGCCGGCAAAGCTCATCTCGAGCCCGGCCTCCAGCATTGGCCTTGGGAAAGGAACAGCATTGGGATCGCCTTTCTGCGCGAGTTCATCGATTTTGGGGCCGGCAGGATAGGGAAGGCCTAAAAGTCGGCCGAATTTATCCAGGGCCTCGCCGGCTGCATCATCCCGGGTTCCGCCCAAAATATCGTATTCGCCCCATCGGGGTACGCCCACCAGGAGGGTGTGGCCGCCNGAANCAATCAAGCCCAAAAACGGNGGCTCCACCGGNGGNTCCATGAGGCGGAGAGCAAAAAGATGGGCGGCCAAGTGGTTCACGCCCACCANGGGGACCCCCAGGGCCAGGGCCACGCCCGCGGCGTAGGAAGTGCCNACAAGAAGNGGNCCGATCAGCCCAGGGCCATANGTAACCCCCACGAGNTCCACCTCTTTCCAGCCGATTCCTGCCTTTTTCAAAGCCTCTTCNGCCAANGCGGGGAGCTTGCGNAGGTGGTCACGACTTGCNGCCTCGGGCATCACCCCNCCATAGCGGGCATGGAGGTCCGTTTGAGAATAGACGAGGTTGGAAAGGATTTTGTGGCCATCCTCAAGNACNGCCACCGCCGTCTCGTCACAGGANGTCTCGATCCCTAAAACGATCATGGGTGCCCTCAATTTTTAGCGGGAATTTCGGNCTTGTCACTTCTCCCGNATGTACTCGGGCTTGAGGACGCCGATGAACGGGAGGTTCCGATAAAGCTCGCCGTAATCGAGGCCGTAGCCCACGACAAAGACGTTTTCGGGAAGAACAAAGCCCACGTAATCCACAGGAACTTCCACCTCCCGGCGATGGGGCTTATCGAGAAGGGTGCAGACACGGAGGGTAGCGGGTTCTCTAGCCCAAAGGCTCCGGAGGATGTGACGGAGGGTATGGCCAGTGTCCACGATGTCCTCCACGACGAGAACATCGCGCCGGCCGATGGCGCAATCGAGATCCTTGAGGACCCGCACTTCGCCTGGGCTTGTGCCGTTGCGGTAGCTGGAGACGGCCATGAAGTCGTATTCCAAGGGGATGTCCATGGCACGGATGAGATCGGCCATGAAGGGCATGGCGCCTTTAAGGAGCCCGACCACAAGGAGGGGACGGCCGAAAGGATCGCGTTTCCACCCGTTCTTGTAGTCCTGGGCGATTTGGGCGCCGAGCTCCCGCACCCTTTGGGCGATCTCCTCCGCGGAAAAAAGCACCCGCTCAATATGCTCCTTCATCGGGCTTTCCCGGAAAAAGGGAGAAAGATGATACCCCAAAACCCGGGGCTTGCTAGCCAGACCGCGCCAGCTCCTCCGCCAGGGCCAAAAGAAGCCTTCCCGCCACTTTCCGCCGATACTCCGCGGAGGCCCGAAGATCAGAAATGGGTTTCGTGGCCGCGGAAAGGAGGGGAACCAAGTCCTCCCAGGCCTCGGGCGAAACAGGCCGGCCCACCAGAGCCTCCTCCACCTCTTTGGGCCGGATCACCGTAGGCGCCACCGAACCCAGGGCCAGCCGCGCCCGCTCCACTCGGCCATCCCGCACCCAAACCAAGGCTCCAAGGGAAGCGATGGCGATAATGAGAGCCCGCCTCCTTCCCACTTTTCGGAAAAAGCTTTGGGGCTCTCCGGAAAGCCAGGGAAGGAAAACCGAGCGCACAAGCTCCCCGGGACGCAGAGCCGTCTGGCGCGGCCCCACGATGAACTCCGAAATCGGAAGTTCCCTCTCCCCTTCCGCGCTTATCAGGCGAACGCGGGCCTCCAAAAGGTAAAGGGCCACGAGGCTATCGCCGGCGGGCGAGGCGGTGACGATGTTTCCGCCCAAGGTCCCCATGGCCCGAATGGCCGGGGAACCGATGGTCCGAAGAACGGAGCGCAGGATGGGAAAACGTTCCGTGGCCGGATTGGTGAGGAGCTCGGCATGGGTGAGGGCCGCACCCACCTCCAGGCCGTCCTTCTCCTCCCGAAGCACCCGAAGTTCCGGAAGCTCGCCCACGTAAACCAAAAGATCTGGGGATTCCGTTCCCTTACGGACCGCCACGAGAAGGTCGGTTCCCCCAGCAAGGGGCTTCCCGCCTTCCTGAAGGTAACGTAGAGCCTCGGAAAGATCCTTAGGCTTTACCACCGAAAGGGGCCTCATGAGGGCTTCACCTCCAGATCCTCGGGCCGGTCCAAATCCAGGATCACGCCGGGCTCCTCCCAGGGGATGAGGACGCACTCGGGGAGGAAATCCCGGGCGCCCACATCGCCGCGAATCCCAAAGAGCTTAGGTCGAAGGGAAGCGGGCAGGAATACGGGAAACCCACGCTGCCCCTGGTAAGAGGGGGCCACAGGAAGTTCACCGGCCTGAGCGAGCACCGCCCGCGCTGCCTTCTCCGAAACGTAGGGCATATCCCCAAGGAAAACGAGCATCCCTCCGGACAAGGCCTTTGCCGCCAGACGCAACGAAGACCCCATCCCCTCGGGCCAGCCGGCGTTATACAAAACCCGCCAGGGCTTCCCATTCCGCTCGAAAACCGCTTCCTCCTCCCCAAAAAACTCCGCGGAAAAAAGGGCGCGCAAGATTTCTTGGGCATAGGCACCCACCACCAGGACCCGCTCGTAAAGGGGGAGCCCCTCCACAAGATCCAAGACCCTTTCAAGCATGGGCTTTCCGCCGATGGGCAAAAGGAGCTTTGGGGTGGGGAGTCCCATCCGGCGTCCGGGTCCGGCGGCAAGAACCACACCTGCGACCTCACCCATGCTTCCCCCTTAGCTTCTCCGCCGCCCGGAGCACGGCCTCCACGATCTGTTCGTACCCCGTGCAGCGGCAAAGGTTCCCGGAAAGCCACTCCCGCACCTCTTCCTTGGTGGGGCTGGGGTTCTCCAAAAGGAGGGCATAAGCGGCCATGAGGAAGCCCGGGGTGCAAAATCCGCACTGCACGCCGGCAGTCTCGATAAACGCTTCCTGAAGGGGATGGAGTTTTCCACTTTGGGCGAGGCCCTCCACGGTGTGCACGTCTTTCCCCTCCACTTGAACCGCCAAGGTGAGGCAGGAAAGGCGGGGCTTTCCGTCCACAAGGACGGTGCAGGCGCCGCACTCCCCTTCCCCGCAGCCCTCTTTTGTGCCGATCAAACCAAGATCCTCCCGCAAAAGGTCAAGAAGCCTTCTACCCGGCGGAGCATCCACCTCCACCGGCCGGCCATTTAGCCGAAAACGCAGGATCATCCCCTCACCACCTCGCTTACCGCTTCAAGCTGCGGCGGAATGGTCGGAGGCTCTGGAACTTCCCGCAAAATGCTTGAAGGATCCTTTAGCCCCGAGCCGGTGACGATGAGGACCACCCGGTCGCCTGGTTCGATGCGGCCCTCCGCCAAAAGTTTCCTTAGCCCTGCTAAAGGCGCGGCTCCGGAAGGTTCTGCAAAAATCCCGGTTTTCCTGGCCAAATCTAAGGATGCCCCCAAAAGATCGGGATCTCTTACGGTCACGTAGCCTCCGCCGGTTTCCGCCACGTATTTTACTGCGGGGATTACTGCTGCCGGCTTGCCCACGCAAATGGAGTCCGCGATCGTCTCCGCGGGCTCCTCCGCAGGGAGGATGGGCTCCCCAGAAAGGAAGCGGGAAAAAGCGTGGGCGATGGCGGCCGCGCCCTCGGCCTGTACTCCAAACACCTTGGGAACACGCTCCGCAAACCCTGCCCGCTTCAATTCCAAAAAACCCTTACAGACCCCGGCCACCACGGCGCCGTCGCCGGCCGCCACCACCACTGCCTCCGGCACATCGCCCAACCCCTCCCAGATCTCGAAGGACACGGTCTTGTTCCCCTCCACCACCATGGGGTTGAGGCCATCCGAACGGTTGTACCAGCCGAATTCTTGGGAGGCCACTAGAGCGAGCGCGAAGGCCTGGTCGTAAGAGCCATCCACGCGGAAAACCCGGGCACCGAAGGCCACAAGCTGGGCGATCTTCGGCCGCGGCGCGGCCTTGGGAACGAAGATGTAGCAGGGGAACCCCGAGGCTGCGGCAAAGCCCGCAAGGGAAGCAGCGGCATTTCCGGTAGAGGCGCAGGAAAGCGCTTTTCGTCCGAGTTTTTTGGCCGCAGCCACCACCACCGCTGTCCCCCGATCCTTACACGAACCCGTGGGATGAAGCGCGTCGTCCTTGATCCAAAGCTCCCGTAGACCCAATTCCTGGGCCAGCTTAGAAGCGGGATAAAGAGGAGTAAACCCGGCCCGAAGGGGCGGAGCGAAATCCTCTCCCACCGGCAAAAGGGCCTCGTAGCGCCAAAGGGAGAGTTTTTCCGTTTTAGGAAAAGGCGCAGAGAGTTTCCGATAGTCGTAGAGGACCTCAAGAGAGCCCGCGGGAAAGCCGCAGGAAGGGCAGAAGTAGTCCAGGGACCAAGGCGCGTATTCCTGGCCGCAGGAAAGGCAACGCACCCCCAAAGGCTCAGCCACGGCACACCTCCAAAAGCCCCGGAAGGGAACGGCTTATCCCTTCAAGGATCAGGGCCATCTCCAGCGCATACCGGAGGCTCTTTCTTCCGGGGAAAACACGCCGAAGGAGGATCTTTTGTACAGAAAGGTCCGGGCCCAAGAAAACCTCTACCTCCTCGTCGGAAAAGATAAAACCGTTGGGCGTGTGGCGAAGGACCATTTCTTTTCCGCCTTCCCTTCGCCAAAGCTCCCCGGCTTTCAGGAAAAATGCGTTCCCTTCCTCTTGGGCGTAACTTGCGGGATCGAAAAAGAGGCGAGGCTTGTCCTGGTAGGGTTTCCCCTGGTGCACGCAGAAGGTGGCGCAGTTTCCACAGTCGTTGCAGAGATCGTCGAGGTGCAGGATCTGCCGCTCCTGGGTAATGGTAAGCTCTTCCGTGGCCACGATTCTGGCGGTCCCCTCTTCCACGGCGAGGATGGGGACTTGGAAAATCCCGGTGCGAATAATGTATGGAAGGTTTGCACGGTTTGGGCAGACTTCTACGCATTTATCGCAGATGGTTCGGCACTGAAGGCATCGCTCGGCCTCGAGCCTTGCTTTTTGGGGATCAAATGGAAGTTCCACCACCGCGAAGTTTCCGCGCTCGGCGGGCGGAAGGAGTTCCGGTCCGAAAGGCATTACCTTCTGAGCTTTTTTCCGCTTGAGCTCAAGATGGTCTTGGGATGAAGGTACCGGGAAAAGCTCAGGATAGGGCAAACCGAGTTTTTTGAGGATGGCGAAGGCGGCCCGGCGGCCGTCGGCAACGGCCTCGATCACGGTGGCGGGACCTCGGGCGGCGTCCCCACCGCCATAAACCCGATAGAGGTTGGTCTCGCCCGTCTCCGGATCCACCACAAGCCGCCCATCGGGATGGAGGACGAGGCTGCTTCCCTCGTAGAAACGTATCTCCGGCCGCTGCCCCACGGCGACGATCACCGCATCCGCAGGGATCTCAAACTCCGAACCAGGGATGGGAATGGGTTTGGGACGTCCATCCGGCCCAGGCTCTCCGAGTCTATTCCGCACGCATACAACACCGGAAACCTTTTCGCCCTCTCGCAGGATGCGCACGGGGCTTACCAGCTCTAAAAGCTCGTTCCCTTCCCGAAGGAGTTCTTCCACCTCCTCGGGATGAGCGGGCATTTCTGCGCGGGTTCGGCGGTAAATTACGGTTACGGGGTTTTTTGTGAGGCGCCAAGCGGCACGGGCCGCGTCCATGGCGGTGTTTCCTCCACCTACCACCACGACTTTTTGGCCGAGCTCGACCTTTCCGGCCCCAAGGAGGCGGAAAAACTCCAAAGCCCCAAAAACGCCGGGGCCTTCCTCTCCGGGAATCCCAAGCTTCGCTTCCTCGGGAAAGCCCAAGCCCAAAAAGACTGCGTCGAAGCCTTGCTCCAAGAGCTCCTGGGCGGACTTCACCGGGCTGCGGAAGTGGAAGATCACGCCCAGCTTTTCCAAGCGCCGGACATCCGCAAGGATGGCTTCCTTGGGAAGGCGAAAAGCAGGGGCGAGGGAAATCATGCCGCCTGGCTCTGCGCCGGCCTCAAAAACGGTCACTTCCACGCCGGCCAAAGCGAGGTAAAAAGCGCAAGAAAGCCCGGCCGGTCCTGCACCCACCACGGCCACTTTTTTCCCTGTAGCCGGAGCGGGTTGGAGCTCAACCTCGGCATTTTCCGCAGCAAAACGCTTGAGAGCCCGAATGGATACGGGCTTTTCGTAGTTCCAACGGGTACAGCGTTTTTCGCAGAACGCCGGGCACACGTAGCCCGTTACCGCGGGAAGGGGGTTCCGCGCGAGGATGGTGACCAGGGAGGCACGAAGATCCCCACGGGCAATGTGTCCGACGTATTCCGGAACATCCTGGAGGGCAGGGCACGCGGCCACACACGGCGCGGCAATACAGTCAAAGAAGGAAAGTCCATCGGGGATCTTGGGGAGCTCCCCAAGGAAAAAGTTCTTTTTGTACCGCGGATTTTTGAGGCTTTCCTCCGCAGCCTTTTTCAGGTTTTCCGCCCGATTTTCCGTGAACTCCGCAAGGCTTTTGGCGCCGGCCCTCCGCATGCTCTCCCGCAGCTCCGAAAGCCACTGGGAAAAGCGCGCGTATCCCCCAGGCTTAAGGAGATCTGTACAGGCTGTAACCGGAAGGGCTCCGCAGGAAATGACGGTAGGAAGGTTCAGGGCATCTGTACCCGCCGAGTAGGAGACGTGAATGTCGCCATCCAAGTCCGAAAAAAGCCGCCAAAAGAGGTTCATGGTAATGGGATAGAGGGCCCTTCCGGACATGTAAATTTCCTCGCCGGGAAGGACCTCACGGTGGTTCCGCATGGCCAACGTGTTCGTGAGCTTCACCCCAAACGTTAAGCCAAGGTCTTGGGCCTTCTTACGCAGCCGGCGAATGAGAGGGAGAGCGTCCTCGTACTGCAAATCGTGTTCGAATACGGAATCAGGGATCTCGATTTCCCGAAAGCCCAAATGATCGTGAAGGATGCGCATGACCCGATCTTTCCCAAGGAGGGTGGGATTGAGTTTGACGAAGGTGTGAAATCCCTTTTCCAAGAGGAACTCGGCGATGGCCTCAATTTCGTGAGGAGGGCAGCCATGCATTGTGGAGAGGGTCACGCTTTTAGAAATTTTCGTGGGGATTTCCAGGTCCGCGAATTCAGGGGCCTCGCGCCGCAGGATCTCGCGAATTTCCCCCAAGGCCTCGGAAGCGTCGGAAAGCTGGGCCAGAAAACCTTGGATGGCCGGACTCTTGATGCCTTCAAGGTTGTACCCCACGCTCATGTTGAAGACCGTGGCCATGGGGTACTGATCCCAGCCCAAGGCCTTCCGGAGAATGTGGATGAGGGCCCAGGCGTGGATGTATTCCCGGGCGGATTGATGTAGCCGGAGCTCCTGGGACCATTCTACGTTGTAGCCCTCATCGGCCGCATCAATACAGGGCCTGGGAATGGTGAGATCGTCGAGGATCTGCACAGTTTTGAGCTCAATGAATCTTCCGCCGCAGAGCCAAGCGGAGACGATGTTCTGGCTCATCTGGGTATGGGGGCCCGCGGAAGGGCCGATGGGCGTAGCTAAAGCCTCACCGAAGATCTCTGCGGAAAAAGGCTCAGACCTCGGCTCGTAGAAAAGCTCCCGAGGAATACCGAAAATGGACTGATTTTCCCTGAGTTCCGTAAGGGCCCAGCGCAAAAGCTTCTCAAACGGAAGGGGACGGAGTTCCGTAGGCATCCCTCACCCCCTAAACCTTCTTCCACATTTCCTGAGCCTTCTTCTGTGCGCGCTCCAAAATTTCCGCCTCGTCTAGGTCCACGACTTTCCCTTGGGCCACGCGAATTTCGCCAGCCACAAGGACGTAAAGAGCCCTAAGCCCCTCGGTGATATTGGCAAAAAGGAGATGGGAAAGGAGGTTTTCCGCACTAAGGGGCGTGGGAGGAAGGTAATCCCAAAGGACGAGATCCGCGGCATAGCCTGGGGCTACCTTGCCGAAGGGAACACCGAAGGCCCGCTCCGCAAGTAGATAGTTCTCGTGGAGGAGTTTTTTGGCAACATCATCACCGAATGCCACGGGGTTTGCTTCCGCATGGTGGGCCAAAAGTCGGGCGGAAAGGAGCTCTCCCCACATATCGCAGCCAAAGCCGTCAGTTCCCAAGGCCACGGGGATCCCCCGGGCCACCATCTTCTCCACCTGCGCCGCTCCCACCGCGTTGTTCATGTTCGAGCGAGGGTTATGGGCAATGGTGGGCTTCCGCTCGGAAAGAAGCTCCAGCTCCGCCTGAGAAAGCTGAATCCCGTGAGCCAAAATGGAGCTTTCCTGGAGAATTCCGAACTGATCCAGGCGCTCCGCTGTTCTCATCCCATATTTCTGAAGGGCATCAAGAGGGTCTTCCTTTCCTTCCGCAAGATGGCTGTGGTAGCCAATCCCAAGGCGCTCCGCTTCGCTTCGGCATCTCTCCAGAGTCTCGTTGGAAAGGGTGAAGGAAGCGTGGAGACCAAAATGCGAGGAGAAGCGCCCCAAAACCCGCTCTTCTTTAGCAAAACGCACATTCTCTTCGATTCCCAGATCCCGTTCTTTTGGTCCACCGCGGTCCGTGACCTCATAGCAAAGGTCTCCTCGGAGCCCGAGCTCGGAGAGGGCCCGCTTGATTTGGGAAAGGGAGCCCAAAATGGCATTCGGTGAGGCGTGGTGATCGAAAATAACGCTCACGCCTCGCTTAAGATGGGCAAGACCTCCCACCAAAGCGGAAAGATAAACATCCTCCAAATCCAAAGCCCGATCAAGTTTCCACCAAAGTTGCTCCAAAATTTGCCCAAAACTTTTAGGGGCAAACTCCCGCGGGAAGATCCCCCGAGCCAAGGAGGAATAAAGGTGCGCGTGGGCATTGACGAGGGCTGGGGTAAGGAGGAAACCCTGGGCATCGATGCGCTTGGCGCCGGGGATTTCAGGAGCTGGCCCTGTTCCCACTTTGGCGATTTTCTCCCCTTCTACAACCACGTAGCCTGAGTCCAGATAAGTCCCGAAAAGGTCAGCGATGCGCGCCCGCTCGATGACAATAAGGCCCACTTTCACCTCCTGGAAATAAAAAGGGGGCCTGGTAGGCCAGGCCCCCTTCCCGTTTCCCTTATGGCTCACCCGGCCAGGGGCCGACAATCCCTGCTGCTGCCCACTCCATGGTGATGAGGGCGTCGTAGCTCATCCACATCCCCTCAGGCACGCGGAGGTTGCCTTTGCGGTCATACACCGGGCCCTGGAACGGATCGAAGGTAATGCCCGGATCGCCCATCTGCGCAAGGCGGATAAACACCAGGTCATAAACGGAGACCTTGCCAAAGACTGGGTGATCGATCACGTAGTTCTTGAGGACATCCTCGTACTTGGGGTTGATGACCATGCCGGGCTTCGCACCCACCTCCACCGCGCCCTGGGAGAGGAGCCACCAGTAGTCCACGTGCCGGAGGTTCTTCGTGGTGTAGACGCCCTCATGGATCTTCACGAGGAAGTCCTCGTAGATCTTCTCCCAGTGCACGAGCTGACCGGACACCACGTAATCGGGAGCAAAGTCGTACATGGGGGAGTAGTGGCCGAAGCTGGGAAGCCCTTTCTCTGCAGCCACCTGGACGACAGTGGGCGAGTCCTCGGTGAAGGCGAACACGTCGCAGCCTTCGGCGATGAGGGCCTCCGCGGCCTCCTTGGCAGCGGCAGGGTTGAACCACTCGTAAATCCAGCGCACGTGCACTTCCGCATTGGGGTTCACTTCCCGAACCCCGATGGTGAAGGCGCTGATGTGGCGCTTCACTTCAGGAATGGGGAAGGCTCCCACATACCCGATTTTTCCGGTCTTCGTGAGGGCTCCAGCCATGAGTCCGTTCAGGTAATAGACCTGGTAAAAGTCGGCCATGTAGGTGGCCATGTTGTCCCAGCGTTTGAAACCGGAGCAGTGGGCGAAGATTACGTTGGGATAGCGCTGGGCCGCGGCCAAAGTTCCGTCCATGAATCCAAAGCTCGTGGTGAAGATCACGTTGCAGCCTTGCCGCACAAGCTGGTCAATGTAGGTCTCCACTTCCCCTTCGGGAACGGATTCCACGTAAACCGTCTCCAGCCAGTCATATTTCTCGTCCACGATGCGGCGAGCCACATCATGGGCATGAGTCCACCCGTAGTCGCCAATAGGACCAACGTAGATGAACCCGGCCTTGATCTTCTCCGCGGAGAAGCCCAAGGCTCCTAGAGCCAAAACCGCCAACACCGCCATCAAAATGCGCTTCATCCTTCACCTCCTTTTTTCCTCCACGTCTTCTTCCCTCTCGAAGTCCTGCCCGTCACTCATCACCGATTCACACCTCACCCCAGCGCACCACCTCCTTTCAGCGCTCGCCGCGCACATAGGGTAACCCCAAAGCTCCGGGGGCGCGGCGCCGGATGCGGCGGCCCCCAAAGCCGCTTAGGGCCAAAACCACAATGGCAAAAAGGTAGGGCATGAGCTTAAGGAGTTCCGGGGAAATAAANGCTTGCAGCCGATACGAAAGGTGATACAGGGCACCAAAGAAGAAGGCNCCCCAGATGGCCTGAAGCGGATCCCANGCAGCGAAAATGGTNAGAGCAATGACGATCCAGCCCATTCCCGCCGTCATCCCCTCTGTCCAGGACGGCCGATAGGCCACGGAGAGGTATCCTCCTCCCACTCCCGCCAAAAGCCCGCCGAAAACCACGCACAAATATCGAACCAAGGTCACATTGATGCCCAAGGCATCCGCGGTACCCGGGCTTTCCCCCACGGAGCGAATGGCTACACCCCAGCGGGTGCGGAAGAGCAAAAGCCAAAGCACAAAGGCCAGGAAAATGCCGATATAAGTAAGGATCGTCTGATCCTGAAAGAGCATGGGTCCTAAAACGGGGATGCGGGAAAGGCCGGGGATGGTGAGGGATGGAAGAGGAGTTCCCAGGGGTTTTCCTTCCCAACCGCGGCCCAAAAGACCCGCCAGGCCTAAACCGAACATGGAAAGAGCCAAGCCGGAAACGTATTGGTTGGCCCGCAGGGTTACGGTGAGAAAAGCGTGAAAGAGCGCAGCCAAAGCGCCAATCCCTGCCGCGCACAGAAGCCCGAGCCCGGGATTTCCCGTGCTTTGGGTCACAGCAAAAGCGGTGAAGGCCCCGAGGATCATCATTCCTTCCACCCCGAGGTTCACCACACCAGCCCGCTCGGCATAAATCTCGCCCAGAGTGCCCCAAAGAAGGGGCACACCGAAGGCCAATGCCCGGCTCACCGTGCTTATGAGCCAGCTTGCGATGTCCATACCCCCTCTTTCTCTTTTCGGGCGATCCGCACCCGCCAGAACATGAGGATGTCAAACCCAATCAGGAAAAATAGGATGAGTCCGTTAAAGACGCCGGTGATCTGGAAGGGCAAATTCAACACGGTTTTCATGTAGTCGCCAGCGGCAAAAATGAGACCAAAAAGGAGAGCTGTGAAAATCGCGGCCACTGGGCTTCCCCGCGCAAGCCAAGCCACAATGATCGCCGTATAGCCGTACCCCATGGAGATATGGGCGGGGCTGCGCAGCCGCCAGTGGATGCCCGCCACCTCGCCCACCCCTGCCAGCCCCGCCAGTCCCCCGGAAATAACCATCACGAAGGAAAGGACCAGGGTGAAATTGATCCCCGCATACCGGCCGGCATCGGGATTTTGCCCCACCACGCGAATTTCGTAGCCCAAACGCGTCCGCGCCAAAAGGAACGCCACCACAAACGCCAAGGCCACCCCCAATACCAGGGTCAGCCAGTGGACCCGGGTGCCGGGAAGGTAGGAAAGGCGGGCGGAAAGGGGAAAAGCATCGGTGTAGGCAAAACCTCGCATGGTCGGCCCTTTCCAAGGCCCATGCACCAGCCACTCCACGATATAGCTCATAACGTAGTTCAGCATGAGGGTGGAGATGACATCGTTGACGCCCAATTTCACCCGAAGAAGGGCAGGGATGACCGCCCAGACCGCCCCGGCGAGAAAGCCAAAAAGGAACATGAGGGGAAGACGGAGGCCATCAGGGACGGGGAGGAAGAGAGCGACTCCGGTGGCCGCGGTGGCGCCGGCCAAAAGCTGCCCCTCCGCGCCGATGTTCCAAAACTGCGCTCGAAAAGCGAGGGTCAAGCCCACCCCGCAAAGGATGAGGGGGATAGCGCGACGGAGAACCTCGGAGAAGCTCGGCCAGCTTCCGAAAACTCCGCGGCCTATCGCCGCGTAGGCCCGCCAGGGATTTAGCCCATACCCCCAGAAAATGAGGCTCGCCAAAAGCAGGGCCACCGCCACAGAGAGGGCGGAGACTAAGAACACCGTGGCCCGCGAGGGCGAAAGCCGTGGCTCCAACAAAAACGGACCGATTCGCTTCATGGCACCTGCACCCTTCGCTCGCCGGCCATCATGAGCCCGATCTCCTCCAATGTGGCTTCTGCCGCCGGCAAAATCCCCATGATCTCCCCGCGGAACATCACAGCAATCCGGTCGGAAAGCTCCATGATCTCATCCAAATCTTCGGAAACGAGGAGCACCGCCGCGCCCTCCTCCCGCTGCCTAAGGAGAATTTGCCGAATCTGTTCGGTGGCCCCCACATCCAACCCGTAGGTGGGATGGGCGGCGATCACTACCGCAGGTTTTCCCGAAAGCTCCCGGGCGAGAATAAGCCGCTGAATGTTCCCTCCGGAAAGGAGCTTTGCCGGAGTCCTTGGGCTTGGGGTCATGATCCCGTACTCCTCGATGCTCTTTTGGGCAAAGGCCCGNATCGCNGCCGTCCGCAAAAAGAAATGGCGACAAAACGGAGGACGATGATGCTTTTTCANGATGAGNTTTTCCTCTACNGAAAGGGCAGGAACNATGCCCATGCGGATCCTCTCCTCGGGAACGTGGGCACACCCCAGATCCGAAAGAAGCCTTGGCGAGCGGTTCGTTACCTCCCGGCCTAAAAGGAAAACCCTTCCTTTTTCCGCGCGCCGAAGTCCTGTGAGGACCTCTACCAATTCCCGCTGGCCATTTCCCGCGATCCCCGCAATGCCCAAAATCTCCCCGCGACAGATGTGGAAGGACACGCCTTTCAGGGCCGGAAGGCCGCGGTCATTGCGAGCATGGAGATCCTCCACCCGCAGTGCCGCCTCCCCCGGCTGACAGACGGCCTTGGAAAGGCGGAACACCACCTCCCTTCCCACCATCATGCGCGCAAGCTCCGCTTTGTTTGTGTCCTTGGCCAAGACGGTGCCCACAACCTTTCCCCGCCGCATGACGGTGATGCGGTCGGCAATGGCAAGGACCTCGTCCAGTTTGTGGGAAATGAAGATGATCCCGTGACCTTCTTCCTTCATGCGAGAAAGGACCTTGAAGAGTTCCGCGGTTTCTTGAGGGGTGAGGACGCTTGTGGGCTCATCGAGGATGAGGACTTCAGCTCCGCGGATGAGGGCCTTCAGGATCTCCACCCTTTGCTGTTCGCCCGCGGAAAGCTCCCAAATGCGGCGATCGGGGTCCACGGGAAGACCGTAAAGTTGAGAAAGCTCCCGGATTTTTTGGGCGATCGCTTTCGCGGGGGCCCAAAAGGGCGTTCCCCAAAAGCCCAAGGCCACATTCTCCGCGACAGTGTGGGGGAGAACAAGTTTGAAATGCTGGTGGACCATGCCGATTCCCAAGTGGATGGCATCGCGGGGCGAGCGGATGTTCACCTGCTTCCCCTTGATCCAGATCTCGCCGGAATCCGGACGATAAAGGCCATAGAGGATGTTCATGAGGGTGGTTTTTCCGGCGCCGTTTTCGCCCAAAAGGGCGTGGATTTCGCCGGGGCGCACCTCGAAGGTCACGCGGTCATTGGCGAGGACACCTGGGAAGGATTTGGTGATGTCCTTGAGAAGAACGAGGGCGGGCCGGGAGGTGGGATCATGCGAAAGCTCCCTCGGGCCCACCATGGTGCTCCAGTATACCTGCCTGGGTCAGGGCCGGTCAAGTTGTCTTACAACCTCCTTCGCGGTACACTGCGCACAAAGGAGGAACGGTGCGGCTCAGGGGTGTGCAGCGGTACCACTGGGCACGGGATGTAGAGGAAGCCCTCTCCCTCCTTTCGGCCTACGGAGGAAAAGGCGCAATTCTCGCAGGTGGCGTGGATTTGGCCCGCTCGCCTCGNACNGACATCGAAGGCCTCATCGATATCACCGGAATTGGCCTCTCCTANGTGCGGAAGGAAAACGGGCTCCGCATCGGAGCTACGACTACCCTTACGGAAATCCTCGAGCACCCGCTTGCCCAGGAATACGCGGGCGGCATTTTCTTGGAAACCCTAAGAAAAGTGGCGTACCCTGCGCTTCGAAACGTGGCCACCTTGGGCGGGGCCGTGGTTTCCGCCCATCCCTGGGCGGATATCCCTACCCTTCTCGTGGCCCTGGGTGCCCAAGCCCGCTGGCAGGGCTCCCGCGAGGAAAAGGCCGCGGTGGAAGACCTCTACGCCCGGGAATTCCGCAAGATCTTCCGGGAAGGCGTGCTGTTGGAGCTTTTCTTCCCTTCATGGGATGGGGCCTTCGCCTTTGAGAAGATCACGCGGAATGCTGGGGACATTGCCCTTCTCAACGTTTGCGCTGGCCTGGGCCTTCGGGAAGGAAAAATCGCGTGGGCCCGGGCGGCCGTGGGCGCCCGGCCAGAGCGCGGGGAAAGGCTGCCCTGGCTGGAAGAGGCCCTGGTGGGCGAGAGGCCATCCGAAGCCCTTTGGCAAAAGGTGGAGGAGGAAGTGAAGGCCAGGGTGGAGGTGGGGAGCGATCGGCGGGCCGAGGCCTGGTGGCGAAAAGAAGTGGCAGGGGTTTTGGTCCGGCGGGCCCTTGCGCGGGCCTGGGAAAAGGCCGCGGCCGAGGAAAGGAAGGCGCGGTGAAAATTTATTTCGAGCTCAACGGAAAGCCGCAGTATCTGGAAGTTAAGCCCGGGGAATCCCTCCTTTCCCTCCTTCGCCGATTGGGAATGAAATCGGTGAAGGAGGGGTGCGGAAGCGGAGAATGTGGTTCCTGCACCGTGCTTTTAGAGGGAAAGCCTGTGCGCTCCTGCATCCTTTTTGCCCCTAAAGTCCAGGGAAAACGGGTCACCACCCTAGAGGGCCTGGGAACCCTGGATAACCCTCATCCCTTGCAGCTGGCGTTCGTGGAGGCTGGTGCGGTCCAATGCGGTTATTGCACGCCGGGCATGATTCTCACCTCCTACGCTCTTCTTGAGCAAAACCCGAACCCCACGCCGGAGAAGGTGCGGGAATACCTTGTGGGCAACCTCTGCCGGTGCACAGGCTACAAAAAGATCGTGGATGCGGTCCTTTTGGCCGCGGAGTGGAAAAGGGAGGGGCGATGGTAATCAAACTTGGCCGGCCCACCGAGGTCGTGGGGAAAAACGTTCTGAAAGTGGATGGCATCCCTTTGGCCACCGGGCAGCCCAAATTCACCCTGGACATGGACATCCCCGGAGCCCTTATCGGAAAGCTCCTCTATTCTCCTCACGCCCACGCAGAGATCGTCTCCATCGATACTTCCGAGGCAGAGAAGGTTCCCGGTGTGGTCTGCATCCTGCATTATGGAAACGTACCCCGTGTGCCCTACACCACCGCCGGCCAGGGATGGCCTGAGCCCTCGCCCTACGATACCGTTCTCTTTGACAAAAAGGTGCGCTATGTGGGCGACCGGGTGGCCGCCGTGGCCGCGGAAACGGAAGAGGCCGCCCTGGAAGCCCTCCGCAAGATCAAAGTGGAGTACAAAATCCTTCCCGCGGTATTCAGCATCGATGAGGCTTTGGCTCCCGGAGCACCGATTATCCACGATGAGCCCGATGCCCAAGGAATTTACGACGCGCAAAGGAATATCGCCGCCGCCGTGGATGTTCCTGTGGGGGATCTCGAACGAGGTTTCGCCGAATCCGACGTGATCGTGGAGGAAACGTGTGAAGTGCCCTACGTACAGCATGCAACCTTGGAACCCCACTGTGTGGCGGTTTATTTCGACGAAGACGGCCGCTTGGTAATCCGCTCCTCCACCCAGGTTCCCTTCCATGTTCGGCGGATCGTCTCCCGGGTTTTAGGAATCCCCATCCACCGGATCCGGGTAATCAAGCCCAGAATCGGCGGAGGGTTTGGCTCCAAGCAAGAGGTGATCCTCGAGCCCATTGCCGCGGCGCTGGCCCTGCGCGCCGGAAGGCCAGTGGTGATGAACCTTTCCCGCGAGGAAGTTTTTGTCTCCACCCGTACTCGTCATCCTTATCGCGTGCGGGTGAAGCTCGGCGCGAAAAAAGATGGGACCCTACAAGCGTTGGAGATGGAGGCCTTGGCCTCGGCCGGCGCCTACGGCCCCCATAGCGGCACTGTTCTTTACAACGTGGGCTCAAAATCCCTGCCCCTTTATAACAAAGCGAGACACTTACGCTTCCATGGAAAAGCGGTGTACACCAACCTTCCTGTGGCTGGCGCATATCGAGGTTATGGCGCCACCCAGGGATTTTTCGCGCTCGAGGTGGCCATGGATGAGCTCGCGGAAAAGCTCGGAATGGACCCAGTAGAGCTCCGCCTCAAAAACCACATCCGGGCCGGCGAAACCTCCCCCATCTTCGAGAAGCTGGGTGAGGGCCGAGAGGGAAAGCCGCAAATCGTGCGTTCCTGCGCCCTAGAAGAGTGCATCAAAATTGGCGCGGAACGAATTGGCTGGTACGAAAAAAGAAAAGCTCCGCGGCGCGAGGGATCTTGGGTTTACGGGGTGGGCATGGCCTGCGCCATGCAGGGTTCCGGGATCACCGGAGTGGACATGGCCGCCGCCACCATCATTATGAACGAGGACGGTTCCTTCAGACTACTTGTAGGTGCGACCGACTTGGGCACCGGTTCGGATACAGTGCTTGCCCAGATTGCCGCGGAAGTTCTCGCCGTGCCCGTGGAAAAAATCGTGGTGTACTCTTCGGATACGGACTTCACCCCCTTCGATAAAGGCGCCTATGCCTCGAGCACCACTTACGTGTCGGGAAACGCGGTTTTGCAGGCCGCGGAGAAAGTAAAAGAGCAAATTTTGCTCGTCGCTTCAAGAATTTTGGATGAACCGGTGGAAAACCTTGATCTGGAGCGGGAGAAAGTGGTGAGTCTCCGCACGGGGAAAGAAGTGTCCTATTGGGAAATTGGGCACCGGGCCTTTTATGTAACGGAACAGCAACACATCATGGCCAGTGCTTCTTTCGCCTGCCCGGAGTCGCCGCCGCCTTTCGCCGCGTTCTTCTGCGAGGTAGGTGTGGATACGGAGACCGGGGTCGTAAAGGTGGAGAAATTCGTGGCGGTGGCGGATTGTGGTCAGCCCATCCATCCGAAACTTGCCGAGGGGCAGCTGGAGGGCGCGGTGGTTCAGGGCATTGGCCACGCCCTCTTTGAGGAAATGCTTTTCTCCCAGCGCGGAAGCACTTTGAACAAGGCTTTCTTCGATTACAGAGTTCCCACTTCGTTGGATGTACCCGAAATCGAGGCCATTTTGATTCCCTCCCACGAGCCCACAGGGCCATTTGGAGCCAAATCCATTGCCGAGATCGGAATCAACGGACCCTTGCCCGCCATCTCCAATGCCATTTATCACGCGGTTGGAGTGAGGCTCACCCGAGCGCCTTTCACTCCGGAGCGCGTCCTTCAGGCGCTGAAAGCAAAAGCTAAATAGCGGCTTGGGCGATGCGCCAAAAACTCTCGGGATCCAGGGATGCGCCGCCCACAAGCGCCCCTTGAATCTCCGGAAGCCGGAGAAAATCCCCGGCATTCTCGGGCTTCACTGAGCCGCCGTATTGGATCCGCACCTCTTTCCCTTTCTCCCCGAAATACGCCGTAAGCCAAGCACGGATCATCCGCGCCATCTCCTGAGCGTCCTTGGGTTGGGCGGGCACACCCGTGCCGATGGCCCAAACCGGCTCATAGGCGATCACAAGGGGGCCAGAAAGCCCCTGTTCAAGGGCCGCGGAAAGCTGCCTTTNCACCACTTCCCAGGCTTTTCCCGCCCGGCGCTCNTCAAGCGTTTCCCCCACACAAAGAATAGGGGTNATCCCGTAAGCCCAAGCGGCCCGCACCTTCGCCGCCACGAATTCGTCGGTNTCCCCAAAAATTCTCCGGCGCTCGGAGTGGCCACAGATCACGTATCGCACGCCCAGGTCCGCAAGCTGATGCATGGAGACCTCGCCGGTAAAAGCTCCTTCCCGCTCGGGATGACCATTTTGGGCGCCAAGGGCCACGGGAGAGCCGGAAAGCATTTCCGAGGCTAAAGAAAGAGCAGTAAACGAAGGGAAAACAGCAAGCTCCACCGGAGGGTCCGGAGGGACCAATTCCAAAAGCCGCCGGAGATAATCCTCAGCCTCCTTCAAGGTTTTGTGCATCTTCCAATTTGCTGCCACCAAAGCCCTCATCTCGCCCCCTTTGACAAGGGGGATCGTAGGCCCCTATCATGGGAAGCACAAGGAGGGAAAAATGCTTTGGATCATTGTCATCGTTGGTTTAGTCCTGATCTTTTTCGCTAGTGCCATCCGCATCGTCCGAGAATACGAGCGGGGTGTGATCTTCAGGCTCGGCCGGCTCATCGGCGCCAAAGGCCCAGGCCTTTTCTTCATCATCCCCATCGTGGACAAAATGGTGAAAGTGGACCTGCGCACCATCACCTTGGACGTGCCTCCTCAGGAAGTGATCACCAAGGACAACGTACCAGTTCACGTCAACGCCGTGGTTTATTTCNGGGTGGTGAACCCCACCGCGGCGGTGGTGGAGGTTTTGGACTTCATCGAGGCCACGCGGCANATCTCCATGACCACCCTGCGCTCCATTGTGGGAAAATCTGAGCTCGATGANCTTCTCACCGAGCGGGAGCGNTTAAACCGCGAGCTCCAAAAAATCATCGATGANCACACCGATCCTTGGGGCGTGAAGGTGATCACCGTGGAGATCAAGGACGTGAAGATCCCGGCGGAGATGCAGCGGGCCATCGCCCGGCAAGCCGAGGCCGAGCGGGAGCGCCGAAGCAAGGTCATTCACGCTGAAGGCGAGCTTCAGGCCGCGGAAAAACTCCGGGAAGCTGCGGCCATCATGCAGCAATCCCCCGGCGCTTTGCAGCTCCGCTATCTTCAGACCCTTACAGAAATTTCCGCAGAAAAAACAAACACCATCGTCTTCCCCATCCCGCTTGAGCTCCTCACTGCTCTGACCAGGAAAGACGAGCGTTGAAGCTTTGTGTCCTGGGAAGCGGTTCCTCGGGGAATGCCCTCCTTTTGGAGGCGGAGGATGGGCTTTTCCTTGTGGACTGCGGCCTCCTTTGGCGGGATTTAAAGGCGCGGGCTGAACGGGCGGGATTTTCCCTGCGCGGCCTCCGATACGTCTTTATCACCCACGAACATGCCGACCACGTACGGGGATTGGAGTCCCTTGTGCGACGGGGAGTTAAAGTAGTGGCCAGCCCGGGAACTCTGCAAGCCCTGGGGGTGAAGGGCATCCCTGCAGAGAAGGGACTGGAAATTTTGGGGTGCAAACTTTTCCCCTTTCCTCTTCCCCATGATGCGCGCGAGCCCATGGGCCTCCGGATTGAGTGGGATAGCGTAAAAGTTGGGATTGTAACGGACCTTGGCAAGGTAACCCCGGCCATCCTCTCCGAGCTTGCCGGATGCGAGACGCTCGTTTTGGAAAGTAACCACGATTTGGGGATGCTCCTTTCCGGGCCCTATCCCTGGCCTCTCAAGCTTCGTATCCTGGGGCCTTTTGGGCATTTGGCTAACGAAGAAGCCGCGCAGGCCCTGAAAAATTTGCGGGATTGGGCAAAAACCGTGTTTTTGGCACATCTTTCCCAAGAGAACAACACGCCGCAGCTTGCCCTTGAAACGGTGGCCCGCGCCCTAAATGGCTGGGAGGGCCATCTCTTTTTAACCTATCCCG
>Ga0065719_106593_pt1 | contig 43453 bp, 54 predicted proteins | sample GBSCel85sediment_FD_59106 | JGI IMG/M metagenome (GOLD analysis project Ga0065719, IMG submission 59106) | Hot spring sediment microbial communities from Great Boiling Spring, Nevada - Cellulolytic enrichment CS 85C v3 (version 3) | ecosystem: Environmental > Aquatic > Thermal springs > Hot... | reverse complement strand
GGGCCCGCCGGGACTTGAACCCGGGACCTGTGGCTCTCTTCCTCCAAATCCGGAGGCTTGCGGCCTCTCTGTGGTCACCGCGCTTCCTGCCTGCGCTACGGGCCCCTTCGGTTGTACTAATGCCCGAAGGGCTTATTCTTTACGGCGCACTGCGAACTCCTCGAGAAGAGTGTATGTCTCCTGCATCATCCTGATAAGCCTCAGAAGCTCATTGACGATAGATTTAGCCTTGTAAATGCTATCACAGCTCAGAGTAAACGTGTACTTTAGCCTTCCTCCCTTAGTAGTGGATGTCAGGAGGACCCCGCACCCGCTGAAATCGTCAACAAGGAGAGACTGATGCATGTCTTCGGTTGTTACACACTCTATGATGAAGCTTATCTTAACCCTTATCTCCTGAGCTTTCGGCGCTGCTGTCATATATGCTCGACGAGACTTTGTACGGCATTCTCGTCAACGAGAAGACCTCCAGCAGCGGGATGCCCACCGCCAACTCCTCCTACTTTCGAAGCCAAACTCCTCAAAAACTCGCCTAGATCCACATCCTCCGATAATCTCCTGAAGGAAATTTTCCACTTCCCCTTTCCGTACCTTGCTGCCACTCCAAAGAACTTTTTCCCCCTAAGCCTACTCGATGCAATGCTAGATACTACCGAGCACAGCGAGCCCGTTAGCTTCGAAGGTAGATCTTCTAGAAACGCGATAGCACCCGCTGTGCCTTCCTTGACCACATCGTACCACTCGCTCTCAACCAGGGATATGTACTTGGCCAGAAGCCTTCTGTAGTGCCTGAGTACTTCCTCGGCACGCGCGAGGTACTTCCCCTTGTAGCCCATGTTGAGAGCCACCGCTGTGGGGTACTGCTCCATCCTGCCGAGAGCATTTAACAGGTAGGCATACTCTCTTAGATCCTTCAGCATGCTGCTCGGAGGCTCCTTCACTAGGTAGTAGTTGTAGCCCACAATCTTCTGCGCTTCACGCACAGAGACACCGCTCAGAACCATGTACTTCACAAGCTCTGTTGCAAGAAGCTTCTCCTCCTCTTTAGTCAAGGAAGCCAGGGGTCTCAGCTCGTTTCCCGCCTTCGGCTCGATTCCTATCCTCTGAAGAAAGTTGTAGGCGGCTGCCTCGCTCCCACTAAGACCTGGGATAAAGGGATCCATTGTTGCTGCTAGAGCAGCAACAATGGACCTTGTCCTAGATCCAAAGAGCCTCAGTCCAACACTCTCCTCCACAAACCCCTCTAGCTTGGCTATCTCAACAACTTCGGAGTTCAAGCCTGTGAGGGAGAATTTATCACCATTGTCCATACGATCACCCAGCGCTCCAGCAACAGCGATGTGCGCCAGGCGCTTCGCTGAAGGATCCGCCTCAATAGCCACAGCAAAAGCTACCGAGGCTGCGCACGAGCGTGTCGAAGCATCAATCCCGACCAGATAGGGGTTAATCTCCACGACTCCCGAAAGCTCTTTCTGTGGATGCGGTGGATGGTGGTCTATGATCAGCGCGTTCTGCAGATGCATGCTTGCAAGGATATCCTTATACCCGCTCCCGAGATCCAGGAGCAGTAATCTAGAATACTCGCGCAGAGGCAGTTCCGAGACAACATCGGGGTACAGCTGCTCGACGAATGTTAAGTGGAAGTCTATACCCCAGCCGTTAAGTAGAGAAGCAATTATGCTGGCAGCTGCGAGTCCATCCGCGTCATAGTGAGCTACGACAAGCAAAGCGCCACCCTCTTGGGAGGCATCCCTGAGGAAGGTGACACCTCTTCTGAGAAGCGGTCTTAGCTTCTCAATGTAAGACACAATGGTTCCAACCTATCTAAGGACAATCTTGTCTGGTTCATATTTCCAGTCTGGAGGCAGAATACCCTCTCTCTTATAGTACTTGACCAGCCTGTGGATCTTGCTCTCAACAAGCTGGAGACCTCGTTTACTATGGTAGTCCTTCGGATGCTCCTCTAAGTGGCGCCGGATTTTCAGCGCCTTGCGGATGAGGTTGCTCAAATCCTCGGGAATCTCCGGTGCCAATCCCCTCTCGCGCAATATCTGGAGGACGCTCTTACCTGTTGCGGCCTTCACCAGAGGTATTCCGTACTGGTCGCGCAGAATAACGCCTATACGTGGACGGGGGGTACCCTCTGCGGTACAAGCTCACCACGAGCTCTTCTACCTCTTCTGGGCTCATCTTCACCCAGTCTGGCTTCTGAATCACCGCGGGCCGCGTGGATCCTGAACGTCCTTTTTCCTTCGACTTTCTCATACAGCCCTCTGAAGCCTATGGGCAGTACCTATAAAACTTGCGCAGCAGCGTGGCGGGCCCGCCGGGACTTGAACCCGGGACCTGTGGCTCTCCGCTACCAAACGGTAGCCGCAGGCCACCACGCTTCCATGCTACGCCACGGGCCCTCTCTTCACTCTCTAAGAATATTCTCGCTCCTATTTATCTCTTCGCACAAGCCACCACTACTTCAGCTAAGACTCTAGGAGGGGGCTCGCTGCTTCGCGGTAGTATTCTTGAGGAACTCTAGTGTCTTCTTCAGCTTCTCAACACGGGCTGTGTTGTCGTAGGGTTCGAGAACCTCGCCGCACTTAACACAGAGATATCCTAGTTCATCGGCCTCGACAGATGTGTACTTGCTACCGCACACAGGACATATGTAGTACTCATCCCGAGTCTCCTCTAAGAATATCTTCTCTAAAAGCTGAGTCACTAGCCTCTTCCTGTCCTCTACTATCCTCTCAGGCGGTTCATCGGTAACCCTCCAGTAGTAGTGGTACCAGCCTATGCTTTCGTCTCTAGCCCTGCGATACCTGACAAACCTGCTTTCATAGAGCTCGTTGAGTATTCTCCGTACTCGGGCAACATCCATGCCTAGCTCTGCTGCAAGCTCTTCGTCTGAGAGCTCAGCCTTGTCAATAAGTATCCTCAACACGCGTGCCGCGTCTTCACCGTGTATTTTCCTTGCAAGGGTTATCAGCACTTCTTCGCTTCTCATCCTCACTTACCCTCTTTACAATTTTACCCCTCTCCGACGGGATAACTTTTAGTTTTGCCCCCTTAAATTCCCTTACTAGCTCCCTACCCTCGAAGAACCAATCAAGGAACACTGCCAAAGCCGCAACTTCGCTGTGCGGCTGGTTGCCTATAGCGATATTGTAATCTGCTAGGTCGAAAACTTCTCTAGGCATTTTCTCCCCACCCACAACCACTAGGATATCGGTACACCTCTTCCGTAGCTCAGCTAGCAGGCTAGGTTTCTCAGCGATGTTGATACCATACATTGTCAGGTGAACAACTATACCCCCTAGCTTCTTCCAACCCTTAATAAAGTTTATGGGATTGCTTACAACATTTATCTTAAAGTCGCCACCCCAGATCTCAGTAACTTTGTGCAGAGTCCTTATAACTGACTCCTCTACGAGCTCCTCCAAATATATCCCATTAGCTCCAAAACGCTCTCGCAACTAGCCCCACGTGAGTAGTGACTCTGTGATCCCTAACAGGTCTGTGTCCCATTCTTAACACGAAAACTCTACAGGAACAGGATGTCTCCACTCCCTCCTCCGCCTCCAAGACACAAGTACCAAACGAGGCTATTAGCTCTGTTCAGCAGGGCCAGCACTCGTCATGAGCTCATGAGAAGCTGTATCCAGGACGGGGTATTCCGCTGGGATGCTGAGGATACTCTCGCAAACAGAACCGAACTTCTTGGATATTCTCTCAGCAACATCTTTCTTACATTCAAATAATATATCAATCCATTTATTGTTAATGGTCACCTCTAAAACCCTACATTTACTCTCAATTTCTCTCATCGTGACATCAAATAATTCACTCGGGATTCTTAACAGCTTCCTCGTCCTGCCTGGTAGGCTCTCTACTATCTTCTTTTCGAGTTCATTTAAGTTGTAGTTCGTTCTCGCCGAGATGGGCACAACCCCCAAGGAGTTCAAGGTTTCTAGCTGATGCAGGTTAGCCTCTAGGATCGAGGGTTGAGCGGAATCTACTTTGTTGGCTGCGATAAGGACTTTGCTGGGCGGTATGCCTAGGCTAGATAGGATGGACATTCCCGCGATAACTTTCCTCTCGACTTCTTTAGGGTTCTCCGACACATCTACTAGAAATAGGACTAGGTCTGAGTAGCTGATCTCACCTAGCGTGGTGTAGAACGCGTCGAGGAGCTGCTCTGGGAGACTATCTATGAAGCCTATAGTGTCCGAGATCAGAATGGGCATGCCAAGCATGTTCACCAGCCTGGTCTTAGTGGATAGCGTGGCGAAAGGCTTGCCGTCGACATAGCCCGACCACGAAGCGAGCTTGTTGAAAAGGGTTGTTTTGCCGGCACCCGTGTAACCTGTTAGCGCTACACTAAATAATCCAGCTTCGTGCCTTCTCAGCCACCGCATACTCTTGGTTTTTCTAAGCGCTCTCAAGTCTTCCTCGATCTTTGAGATACGCGATACCACGTACTCGTAATAAGCATCAACAGCGTACCTGCCGCCACCCATGAATCCATGCAGCTCACCTCTCTTCTGCAGGTTGATGTACTCCCTAGCAAAGCTGAGCTCCCTCTTTAACCTAGCAAGCTCTATCTGAAGCTTGGCCTCCTTGCTCCCGGCTCTCTTAGCAAATATTTCCAGTATCAGTTCATAGCGATCGATAACTTCTACTCCCAGCTCCTTCCTCAGGTTATAGACCTGGTTGGGCTTCAGCAGGTTGAAGAAGATGACTTTGCTCGCCCCCGTCTTTGAGATTAACTCCCTTAGTTCTTCAACCTTGCCTCTACCAATATTATAGCGCGAGTCAGGAGCCCTCTTCTGCGTGAGCTCGCTGACAACCTCATACCCTGCCGCCTCAGCTAACGCTCGTAGTTCATGCAGCATGCACTGCTCACCATCGAGCAAGCGCTGGACTAGTATCACGCGAGTGGGCATGCAATCACTCCTTGAACTCCGCGACATCACCTAGAGTTAGCGAGTAGCCTCGGTAATTCTCACCGAGATCATCGAAGCCTGCTACACCTTCGCTGACTCTCTCAAGCAACTTGACTCTTAGGACTCTCTCTAGCTTCCGGGCTAGCTCCAGAGTTGGCTCTAGTTGCTCAGCCTCGATGCGCCTGATCGTGGATTCTTTCTCGCCCACCATTGCGGCTAAAGCCTCACGGGTAAGCCCCATACTCTCCCTGGCTCTCCTCACTATCTCGCCATACCTCTCTACCACAACGTACTCGTCCGCTTCCGGCGCTCTCGGCTTTCTCGCTGCCATGGTTTTGCGAGCGGCCTGACCCTTGCTGCCCTGAGACAAATTGAGTACTGCAACCACGGTGCGGCCTCTGGCGCACCTCGGGCATACGAATAGCTCAGCACCCTCGAATACTATCTTGTAGATTGCCCCCCTAATCTCAGCCCTGCAGAGCTCACACCTGACCATTCGTACAAGCAGCACTACCTCAGCACGATAAATAAGTTTCTACGCTGCAGTGCACAAGAGGAGTGCAAAACAAAGCTAAAAGGCGCGTGCACGGGGCTAATCGCATGCCGTGCATAAAGTGCGAGGAACCAAGCGGGTGGGAGAGAAGGCAGATAGTTGCTGTAGTCAGATACCTTTACGGCTTCGACATCTCCGCACTGCTAGCAAACAGAGACTTGCGGGTCTATAGATCCCCTGCAACCGGGAGACTAAGACACGTCTACTTGGACGGCATGCTTGCCATGAGTTTAAGGAGCAGTGACGGATTTCTCGTGCTCACTCCCGCCTGCTGGGAAATGTTGCGCAAGGCATCTTTAAAGCGCCATGAGGTCATTGTCCCGACAGACGTCGCCAGGTTTGTTGCAGAAGGTAAGTCTCTATTCAGCAAGCATGTCGAGGCTGCAGACCCAGAGATTTTACCCGGAGACGAGGTATGCGTGGTCTCTGAGGGCAAGGTTGTTGCAGTGGGCAAAGCTGTGCTGCCTGGAAGAGACATGGGTGCCATTAGGAGAGGAAAGGCTGTAAAGATTCGGAAAGGAGTTGATCCCTGGTAAAGAAATCTCTGACCTAACAGAATAGGAGAGAACATTACTTAGACTTGTGAAGGACGACGTAGCGGAGCTGCCGTCGCGTCTCAATCTTCGCATTAAACTTGTCCCGGAGCACTCTCTCTATCTCGCGGTAATAGTATTGGTTTGTAAGCCATGCCGGAGGTCTCACTCGAGGGACAAGTCCTCTTATCACACTAATGTCGCTGGTCTTCTTCACATAGGAGACATAAGTGTACCTCAGCAGAGTCCTGAGCTTAATAGATATTCTCTTCGATTTTGTGGAATTCAACAATTGCTGAACAACGAGCTCCAGGTGCTCGAGAAGCTTCTCCTTTTCCTCCCGGATTCTCAAGCTCATAGACGCTACCTCTCGCTCTAGCTAATATTTCTGCTTCAGAACTGGTAGAAAGGTATAATAAACTTTCGCTTGGCTCCAGCGGATTTTCGCCTTTAGTCGAAATAGATTTTGCCCAGGTACTCACATAGTCACTTCAGAACACTCCATATGCTATCTTCGTTAACACCTAATATCTTTGAAACCTCCTTGACAGCCTCGTTTAAAGATTTCCTTAGGGATCTATGGTTGCAGTAGAGTGTACGTTCCTCTCCAGAGGCCGCGACTTCGATCACGAGAAGATAGAAGCGTGGCTCGCCACGAGCTTCCTCTACCTTTATGACCTTCAACACCCTTACCTCTGGCAGCACTGTAATCTCCTCCACTTTCACAGATGAGTCTCCGTGGAGGAGATCATTCGCAGAGATACCTACTACCACTCCCACTTCGCGGTCAAAATCGACGATATCCTCCTCTGTAAACTCCCTAGGGACCCCTGCTAGCCTCGACAGACCCCCGTCTTCGACTTTGTAAGCTCTCGTAGTAACTGTCAGGTCGACGTTCACGGGGTCTACTTGCTTCAGTGTAAAGGAAAAGTTCTTCATACAGGTGATCCCTGTTACTCTTCGACTACAGGAATACCGAACCTCTTAGAGGCAAGCACGTGGTCTTCGTAGGGTATGCTATCAACGTCGATTATTCCGTCATAGTGCCTCCTGTACGGCTCACCGGAGATAAGCTTTTTAATGTTCCTCTTGTAGTGCTGCGCAACGAGAGAAATGCCTGTGAGCTTCTCCCAATCCTTCGTAGTATATGAGAACGCCCTTTGGGCTCTCTCCCTGTAGAGCTCATCAATGACGTTAAAGGAGCAGAAAGGCACCTGTCTGCCATCAGGCATCACGTAGTGTATGTCGCACCGCGATACTCTCGCCACATCGTGGTTGTACAGATCCTGGAAGTGCATCATGCCGAGGAACAGTGTGTTGTAGTGAAACTCGCCAAGGCTCTCGTAGTTATGNTTCACAAACACGTCCAGTAAGATCCTAAGAATCTTACCGCGCTCCCTAAGTCTCTTGGGCGCCTTCTTCAGATCAACAAACTTCCTCAGCTTTACAGCAACCTCAAGAAGGACTAAGTACTTGTTTCTCCCTCTCTCTAACTCCTCAGCCTTCTCCTTCAGGAAACTCAGCAGCTCGTCGACATGCACAAACCTGGTTATGGGGATTATCTCACCGTCCTCCTGCCACACATAAGTCGCTGCACCGCATGCAAAGTGCGTTGTGAACGTTAGCTGAGGCCTCCCTGTTAGGGCTTCCACAAACATGGAGAGAGGAGCCACACTCGGTACCGGGTACCAGTCCTCCTTCCTTATCTGTCCACCGGTCTGGCGCTCTATCTCAGCAATGACGTCCGGTATGGTCACTCGTTCCTTCTCGCGCTCTTTGCGAGGCATTTTCCCAGTTATCGAGACCGGCTGGAAGTTAACACCACGGACTATGTCGTTATGCCTAAGACCGAACAGTATTATCTTGCCTACATCGGACAGGTTGTAGCTTTTAATGATCGTGGGAACCAAGACAACGCCGAGACCAGCCTTCCTCAGATTGTCGAGCGCATAAGGTGCTTCCCAATGGTTCTTTGGGTTTGTGTAAGGTGTTACACCGTCGAAGCTCATGTAAACAACATTCACACCGGCTTTTCTCACCTTAGTTGCGAGCTCCGGGTCAAAGGCTAGCCTGATGCCATTTGTGTTCAGCTGTATATGCGTGAACCCCTCCTCCCTGGCTATACGTATGATGTCTAGTAAATCATCCCTCAGCGTCGGCTCGCCTCCTGTGATCTGTATAGCAGGAGGCTTCACGGGCTCAGCAAGCCTAGCCTGTCTCAACATGTACCTTATGTGTTCCAGTGAAGGCTCGTAGACGTAGCCGGCCTTAGTGGCGTAGAAGAAGCAGTAGTAGCAGCTCAGGTCGCACCTATTCGTTGCGACAATGTTTATGAGAGCGGCGTGCGACTTGTGCCTGGGACAGACACCACAGTTAAAGGGACAGAGAGCCTGCAAGGGTACGTGTGTTACGGCGTTACCCCTGCCCTCGGCCTGGTAGTGCCTATACCTCTCGTAGGTATTTGCGTCGCCGAAGTACAGCTCTTCGAACTCCCCGTGCTCAGGGCAGACCTTTCTGATCCAGACTTTACCATCTCTCTTGAAGACGACTGCCCTGAGAAGGGAGAGACACTCAGGACATACCGACTGCGTATATACGATAAGCTCCTCGTCTTCGCGCAGAGGAGGTTTCACTGATAGGTACACCTTGTAATCGATGCCCGGTTTGGGCATAAGCCGCGGTGCGAGCGTTTCCGCAACCTCCTTAATCTTCTCAAGAGAAGCATTTCGGAGCTCGAGGTAATTCACTCGAACTTCCTCTCGCGAAACTTCATGAAGATGGGGCATGAACCCCTCACTCCCTGCAGCTTTTCCTCTACAAACTTATATTCTTTGNCATTATGACCAAGGCATACTATTGGATGAGGCCTCTTAACCTTTGAAGAGCTTGGATAGCTTCTCAAGAGGCAGCACTGGGAGATCGTATGCTAGCGAATCTAGGATTTTCGCGAGCATCTTCTCCTCTTCCTCGGATAAACTCAGCTTATGCACCTCGGCATAGCTCTTCAGAGCCTCAACGAGTTGAAAAGCTTCCACTTTGAGTAGAACTCTCTTCTCTTCTAATGCACGCCTTTTCTCGGCGAAGACCTCCCAGGTTATAGCCCCGCTTATCACCTTCTCGTCCAACTCGAAAATCTCGTTTCTTAAACGCTTTAGCTCCCCGGAGATGTCCTCGAGCCGCTTCACACACTCGAGAAAAACCTCCAGCTCCTCGCTAACTATGTACACGCGCCCGCCTTCAACCCTTACTCTTTCGGGAGGAAGCTCTAACCTCTCCCCCTTTCTCGTTAGCACAAACACTTTCAGCGGTTGCTTAGATTTCTTGGAGATGAAAATCTTGTAAAGCTTCCCCACAGGCTTCTCCTCCCCCCTCTTGTAGACCTCCCTCCCAATCAGCCTTTCAAGCAACCTCTTATCGTTGATCTCGCTGAGCAAAACCCCTCTGACGGACATCACTCTAACACAGCCTTCTAAAGGTGGATAAAGGAAAACCAAAGCTTGAGAGGTGAAAGCGCTTTCGAATATATCAGTAGTACCTATGTACTACATCGCGTTAAGAAGACAGTTTTTTCCTAAGGCTACACCACGCATAAAGTTTTTTTAACAGGATTGACTCATGGACACTGGTGGTGATAGCATGTCTCAAGGTGGAGGAGAAATAAAATTGGACCACGTAGACAAGAAGATACTGGAGATACTCCAGGAAAATGCGAAGACTCCTTACTCCCAGATAGCCAGCCAGGTGGGGATATCTGAAGCCACAGTTCACCTGCGGATAAAGAAGCTAGTTGCTGCTGGTGTGATAAAGAGATTTCAAGCAATAGTAGACCCGGAGAAAGTGGGAAAGAAAGTTACCGCAATAATTGCGGTGATAGCAACCCCTCAGAAATATTCCCAGGTGCTGAAGCAGCTTGAGAAGCTAGAAGATGTTTACGAGATTTACGATGTGACCGGAGAGTACTCTACAATACTAAAGGTTCGCGTGAAGAACAAGGAGGAGCTAGCTAGGCTCATCGACCTCGTGGGCAGCATAGACGGCGTAGAGAGCACGAAGACCATGTACGTGCTGAGAGCTATCAAGGAGGATTCTAGAATCCGCATAGATTAGCTAGGCACTATCGAGAGCTGCCACGTGGACGTTTTCTCTGGCGAAAAAGCTAAAAAACTTCAGCTAGAGCGACTCAGGAGCTCCCTTGAGCGTAAGGAGAGCTAGAGACAAGTGGGCTGCTAAGCAGTGGGTTAGAGTACTGGCACCGCGCGCCTTCGGTTACGCTGAAGTAGGGTTAATACCCCTCACAAGGCTTGAGGACGCTATCGGTAGGACGGTAGAAGTAAGCTTTTACGACATTACAAAGGATGTATCCCAGATTCATATCAAGCTGAAGTTTCAGATAGTTCACGTAGAGGATAGCACTGCGTACACGCAGCTGAAGCTAATGGAGATGACAAGGGACTATATAAGAAGTTTAGTGCGCAGAGGTACTTCAAGGGTAGACGCCATTCTGGACGTGGAGACTAAAGATGGAATAAGTCTTAGAGTAATGGCGATGGTTGTCACGCAGTCACGTGTCAAATCTTCTCAAAAGAAAGCTATCAGGAGGATCATGTTCCAGCTGATAAGCGAGAAGGCACGGTCTATGGACTTTGACACATTCATCCAGCACTGCGTCCTGGGAACTCTCGCCGCGGAGATAGAAATGCATGTAAAGAAGATTTACCCACCCAAGAAAGCAGAGATAAGAAAGATCAAGGTGTTAACGCCGACCAGAGAAATCCCATTAGTGAAGCCAAGCGCGGCTAGCATCGCTTCCTAGTATTCCTCGCACCTAGCAAATATTCTTGAAAATGTCTCCATGAGAAACTCGCGCACAAGAGTATTTCTGTGAACCCTTCCTCTAATTTTAACACCCGCTGCTCCTTTGTGACCCCCGCCCTCACCTCTAAATGTATCTGCAACGCGTCGCGCTATATCCGCTAGGTCTATACCCCGCTTAGCCAGTTCCCTTGATAGCCTAGAGCTAGCTCTTACCTCACCCTCCTTACCACCCACGACTATTGCCAAGTCCGCACCGAGGGAAACCAGGGCTCTAGCGGCGGAGGCTTCGAAGGAAGAGACCTCGCTAACCGCCACAAGGTATCCGCAAACATCTATGAACATCGCTCTTTGAGCAGCCTTCAGCCTGGCAATTCGCTCGGCGTAATCAGGCTCCTCCTCCAGGCAGACAAGAGCCTCCTCGAGAGAGCCCCCCTGCTCTAGTAACCAGGCGGCGGCGCGCAGGGTGCGCGGTGTTGCGATGGCAAAGCGCTTCGTGTCGAAGGCTATCCCAGCTAGAGCTAGCGTTGAGAGCTCTCTGCTCAGTCTCAATCCCTGAAGCTGTGCTACCTCTACTGTGAGCGTTGTGGTGGAAGCCTCCCGCTCTACCCATGCTAGCGCTGCTCTCTCGACTATGGAGCCTCTATTCTCGTGGTGGTCTACCACAACTACGCGCCTACCTGTTAGGCACTCCCTGGCATCAGATAGCATGACCTCGTTGGAAACATCGCATACAACTACATACTCGGCATCACCGCACAAGCAGGTCTGCTCGTAACCAACACCAATACGCTCCATGAGTTTTTTAGATAGCTTGCTTGGTCCTTCCGGGAAGCAAAGTTTGACCGAGAAACCCATCGATCTAAAAACCTCCCGTAGGATAAGCACCGAAGCTACCGCGTCTGGGTCAGCGTTCACATGGGTTGTCAAGAAAATCGTGCCCGGCTTTGCTGCTCTAAATAGTTCGAGAAAATCCGAGCTCATGGCAGAACCTCTAGACCCTGCAGCTTAAGACGTTGAGCCGCTTTCTCGAGAGCCTCATCCACAGCCTTGTTCACGGCTTCTTCTATGTTCTTCCTGGGNTAAGCTCTTGATCGAAGCCTCCGTTTCAACAGTCAGCGTGTAAGGCCAGTCCAGGTCTATCTCAACCCTGGCCACTATCTCAAGCTTGGAGTCCACCCCTAACCTTGTCTCGAGTAACTCTACCAACTCCCGGACGAGCCTCTCCGCTTCATCTACAACAGCTTTTGCTTTCCCCTCAGGGGGGTTAGCGATCATATGCGGCTAGGCACCTTGAGCCTCTCGGAGCTGCCTCTCCAGAGAGCTTAACCTCTCGCGCAGTAGCTTCTCTCTCTTAGAGAACTCCTCCACGCGCACCTGCAGTAGCTCTTTCTCGGAGGTGAGCTCCTTTACGACCTCTTCCTTGGAGGTCTTGAAGAGAATGTTCCCATAACTCTTATACACGTAGTCCTCTGAGAGCTTTTCAAGCTCTCTCAGCACTCTCTCTATCTCTAGTAAGCGGGCCCTGTACTGCTGCAGGCTTAAGACAACCGCCCTAAGTTCTTCTACAGCTTGCTGGTACCGCATGGCTAGACTAGACTCGATGGACATCCGACCACCCCTCCTCAGAAAAAGCCATCGCACTTATACTTAGCGTGCATGCAGGCGACGTGCCCTGCGGCTCAGCGGAGAATCAGCAATATATACGGCTGGCATCTCCCGGGTCTATAGACCCAGTGTGGCGCTCTCACTACGCCTAGCTCTAGGCGTGTCGATGCTGCTCTTATTACTCTCTGTAGGCAGCACCCTAGCGCACCATATAGAAAAAGCCACCCACACATCTACTCGCGACTAATGGCCTAAACCAAAGCATGTTTAATTTCACCCTTTATATAAAAACTTGTAAAAATGAAAATATTATTTGGCAAGGTTCAGATAACCCTTTAGTCACGATAAGAGGAATAGATGTCAACTACACTAAGAACGTAGTATGTGTTGGGTTTTCTTGTAAGATCGAGTACCCTCTGCCTGGGAACTACTCTGTGGAGATCATATGGCTCGGCCTCAGGGTCTTCTCCCAGATTCTTTACCTTAACGGATCCCAGTCAACAGTTATTGTGAGAGCAAACATTTCTAATGTCATGATCTCTGTATATACACTAGACGGCAAGGAACTTAGGGAGCTTAAGGTAACGTTACGCGTAGGAAGTAGCGAGCTCAGCGTACTATCGGGGCAGAGATTAGCGCTACCTCACGGTCAGGTGGCGTACGAGGTCTACAGTGCAAGAGGATTTACAAAAGCCACTGGAGTAAGTAACGTAGATTGCAACACCGTTGTGCTACGTGTAAATCTAGGTGTATTCGACAGGCTGCTGCTCACTTTCAGGCTACTTGACGGCCTACCGGCGGTGGGGCTTAATGGCAGCGCCAAAATCTTCTACAGAGGGGCGGATAAGGAGGTGGAGATCAAGGAAGTGGATCTGAGAAGCTCCAGCGAGGTGGAGATCGCAGAGGCTCCTACCGGTAAGTATAGGATAACAGTACTCGTGGCTGGTAAGCTATTCGAGGAGAAAACTCTGGAAGTTACGGTAAACAGCAGCAGTTACACCATTACACTGGGTATTGTTAGCAGCACAGCAGTAAGGATTCTCGATGTTCGTGGTAACATCATACAAGATGAGAGACTCGAAGTCATTGTGGTGGACCCTCTTGATAGAATTTTCAAGGCTAACTTGTCGAAAGGGCTTCTCGCGCTTTCCTACGCCCCCCTAGGTAGCTACGCGCTGTCAATATACAACACGAGGTGGGGGATCCAGCTAGGAACGTATGTATTCACTGTAGCATCAGCGGAGACCTTTAAGAGTTTGGAGGTTCCCACGAACCTCGCCAAAAGCTTAATTAGAGTGAGACCTTCAGGCTCTCAAACTTTACCCAGTGACTCCCATATCCTTTTGAAGTACATAGACATTGTTATTTTCACTGAGCGTTTAAGCGAGGAAAAAAATGATGTTATAATTGAGCCAGGCTACCTACCACTCGGAGCTATCCTATATCTCACCTTTAGGTATGGCTACTTTATGCAAGAGGAGGTATTGAGAGTAACCAGCGAAGAGAAACTAGTAGAGATTCAGCTTTACGATGTCAAGCTGACAGTACTAGATCTTGATAAAAATCCATTAAGAAATTGTGATATCATATTGTATTCGAAATATTTTAATTACAGTTACAAATTGGATAAAGATATATTATTAAAACACTTACCGTTAACCGATGTGAGAATTTTCGTGAAGTGTGCTGGTTTTGAGGTTCTGCGAACAACACTGACTCCGGAGGAATTGAAAGGAAAAAACACAACTTTAGTAACTCACGTTGGAAGCGTGGCAGTTTACGTTAGAAGCTGGTTCAACAAACCCGTACCAGGTGCCTTGGTTAAGATTGCTGTCTCAAACCCCTCCGGGACAGCAGAGTACTTAGCTCAAACAGACCAGAGTGGCTTCGCTCTAGTGAAAAGTGTACCGCTACTTCCTGAAGCAAACATCACTCTTACTGTATCGTTCAAGAACTTGGTATACGAGCGCAGCCTTGACATAAACACTAGATCCTATGAAATCTTCTTAGATGTATTCATTGATACTCCATTCTTCGTATTATCACTATCCCAAGCAATTATGATAACAATAGTAATATTATTTTTAACAGTGGTCATGGTATTCATGTATACCAGGAGTACCAGGTTAAAAATTATTAAGAATATGTTCGAGGAACCGCTTGGAGAGGCAGAAGAGGTTGAGAGTAAGAGGTTACTCAAGCGTCTGAGGAATATTCTCTCAAAGAAAAAGAAGGAGGAGAGAGAGGAGGAGCTGTTTTTTGGCTTTTGACGTACTTAGGGCTGCGCTATGCGGCACTTCCTCATTATCCGTCGAGGCGATTTACCTCTTGTCGGACATGTGGCATTTGGTATCATAGACAGAGGAACGAACCTGCTGCAAGTGAGGCCAACGTCCTTTTGCCCTCTCTCGTGCATTTTCTGCAGTGTTGACGCAGGGCCGTGCTCTCTGAGGAGACAGACCGAGTTCGAGGTGGATAAGGACTACCTCGTCGAGTACGCGCTGCATGCGGTAAAAGAGAAGGGACTTGAAAAAGCGCACATTTATATAGACGCGGTTGGTGACCCGCTGACCTACAGGCACATTGTAGATCTAGTCAGAGCTTTCAAGGAGAGCGGTGCTGCCGAAAGCATAGCCCTGGAAACTCACGGAGCACTCCTGTCACGCGCACTGGCTGAAAAGCTAGATGAAGCGGGTCTCGACAGGATCAACCTATCTGTGGACGCTCTCGAGCCTAGGCTCGCTTCGATGCTGGCCGGAACTCCGTGGTTCGATGTGAGAAAAGTAGCAGAAGTGGCGGAGTACATAGCTAGCAGCTTGAGAATGGATTTGCTGGTGGCCCCTGTTTGGGTGCCTGGAGTCAACGATCACGAGATACCCAGGATAGTAGACTGGGCCTTGAAGATCGGTGCTGGGAAGAGGTGGCCGCCTTTGGGAATCCAGAAGTACGAGGTGCACAAGTACGGGCGTAAGGTTCCTGGAGTGAGGCCGCTGACGTGGCGGGAGTTCTACGCGCAGCTCAGAAGGTGGGAGGAAGAATTCGGCGTGAAGCTAGTTCTCAGAAAGGAGGACTTCGGCATAAGGCCTGCCAAAAGGCTCCCGATTCCGTTCCAGGTGGGTGAGAAAGTGACCGCTAGGGTGGTGTACTGGGGGTGGCTTAAGGGACAGTGGCTTGCCGTAGCCAGGGGTAGAGTTCTCACAGTGGTGGGTGTTCAGGGAGATCCTCCTGCAAACCTGAGAGTGAAAGTGCGAGTCCTTAGGACAAAGGATAATATCTACGTTACACGCGCGCTTCTTTGAGCAGGAAGTATGGGCACGACCTTGCGCCCACCGCGTGGGACTCGAGACTGGATGCCCGAGGAAGCCTGGTTCAAGAGGTTGGTGGAGGACAGGATTAGAAAAGTCTTCGAGTCGTACGGCTATGGAGAGGTTATTACACCGGCATTCGAACACTTAGAGCTACTCGTAGCAAAGGCGGGAGAGGAGGTCGTGAACCAGATATACAACTTCAAGGATAAGGCTGGGAGAGACCTGGGACTTCGCTTCGAGTTAACAACTCCAATCGCGCGCATCGTCTCCTCGAAGCCAGAGCTCTCCAAGCCCATAAGGTTCTACTATATCGCTCCCGTATGGAGGTACGAGGAGCCACAGCGCGCCCGGCTGAGAGAGTTCTGGCAAGCTGGCGTCGAACTTATAGGAGTAGAGGGTGTTGAGGGGGACGCGGAGGTCATAGCTATACTCCACGATTCCCTACGTAGCGTGGGCCTGAGAGACTTTAAAATACTGGTAAACGACAGGAGAATAGTAGAGGACATACTTGTCTCGGCGGGAGTTACCAGGGAAAATCTGGAAACAGCCCTGAGGGCTCTCGACAAGCTTGAGCGCATGGGCGAGGACTTCGTCATAGGTGAACTTTGCAAGCTAGGTCTAACTGAAGAACAAGCCCGGAGAGTTGTAAACACGCTGGTGGAGGGGTTTGAAAGCTTCACCCCCTCGACGAGAGAGGGAGAGGCCGGCGCTAAGCGTCTCCTGGAGCTTGTGGAAACCTTAGAGGAGGGCTACGAGATCCGTGTCGATGTAGACCTCTCTATAGTACGAGGGCTGGGCTACTATACAGGAGTAGTCTTCGAGGCTAAGAGCAGTGATGCAGGTATAGGGAGTGTTGCTGGCGGAGGCCGGTACGACGACTTAGTGAGCAGCCTGGGCGGTCCGAGGCTCCCCGCGACGGGTATGGCTATAGGTGTGGACCGGCTACTAGAGGCTCTCAGCGCGCAAGGAGAGCTGCCCAAATACCGCCCTGCAGAGGTGGTGGTTATCCCCGTAGGCACCGAGAAGAGGATTCTGATGGCAGCGCTTAGAGCTGCCCGAAGCTTGAGGGAGAACGGTCTTCGGGTGACAGTTGAGTACTCGCGTAGGTCGCTCTCGAAGACTCTCGAGAAGTTGAGCAGATCCGGAGTGAGGTTTGTGTTAATTCTCGGACCCTCAGAGCTGGACAGCGAGCTCGTGACCATCCGCGACATGGAAGCTTGGGAGGAGCGCAAAGTACGCACCAAGGACATGGTAAGTCTTATCAAAGCACGCCTATCTCAGAGCGCGTGAAGCCCGAGGAGCTCCTGCGCAGGTACTCAGACCCCAGCGTGGACAGGAGCGGTATGCTCGACCTTGTGCTACGCTTCCCCGAAAACCTCGGTAACGCATTGAAACACTACGAGGAGATTACTCACATGCTCGAAGGCAAGCTCCCGAGGAACCCCAAGGGAGTGATCGTAGCCGGCATGGGAGGGTCGTTTATAGGGGGGCTTTTTGCCCAGGATATTCTCTACGACTCCTGCAGCATTCCACTGATACCCCTGCGCGAGACCGAGCTTCCAGCATTTGTAGATAGCAACTACCTAGTCATCGCGGTTAGCTACTCGGGCAACACCGAGGAGACGATGAGAGTGTTCCTCGAGGCCTTGAGGAGAAAAGTTCCTCTAGTTGCCGTAGCATCAGGAGGTTTCTTGGAAGAGGCCTCTTCCCGAGCACATGTTCCATTTGTGAAACTTCCAGCAGGCATGCCCCCGCGCGCCGCATTCCCCTTTATGTGTGCAGCCCTGGCGGTGCTCCTCGACTTAGTACAGGATTCCTTAAAGCTGGCTAGCGAGCTGGGAAGGGCTGTTAGCAACCTCATAAAGGCCTCTGACTTGGCCCTAGAGGAGAGTGTTTCTCTCTCAAAGTGGATGATCGAACAATACCGCTTGGGAAAGGTACTCGTGGTGTACAGTTACAGGCCGTACCTGAGTGCCGGGTATAGATTGAAGACGCAAGTCAACGAGAATGCAAAGCTGCACGCGTTCTTCTCGGAAATTCCTGAGTCCAACCACAACGAGATCATGGGTTGGGAAAGTCAGGCGGAGTTGTTCGCCTTGCTCCTAAGAGGCAGCAAAGAACCACCGTACATGTACTTCCGCATAGAGTTCCTGAGGGAGCTGCTCTCCGGCAAAGGTGTAGCTGTTCGCGAAATAACGGCGAGGGGAGAGACACGTGCAGAGGAGTTGCTGTACCTCTTCTACGTCTTCGATATAGCATCTGTGCTGTTATCAATATCACGGGGTGTCGATCCAACCCCTGTCGAAACGATATCTAGGCTCAAGAAGTACCTTGATGAGAAGATAAACCTGAGAGAGGAAATTATGCTGACACTAAGCAATTTTTAGACCCGATTCCTAAACATAGAGGGGGCTGTGAAGAGCCTTGCGAGGGCAGAGTGATGAAGACTCGAACCCTTCTGAGCCCCTATACCAGAATCACAGTGAAATGCGGATAAGTAACTCCTAGAACTACGATCACTTGGCAAACGATGATACTCTACGAGTTTGAGGTCAGACACATTCTGGAGAAGCTAGGGGTTCCGGTCGAGCCCTCGTGCGTGGTTTCCTCCCCCAACGATGGCTCGCTGCCCTCCTGCCTTAAAACAATAGGGTCTCCGTTCATGGTGAAAGCCCAGGTCAGGGGATGGGGTAGAGGTAAGCGTGGATTGGTTATCCCCGCCGAAACCGAGGGCGAAGCAGCGCGTGCCGTAAAGGAGCTTTTCTCCGCTAGCTACGACGGGCAGCCCATTCGTTACGTGATGGTTTCTAAAAAAGTTCGAGTGCTGAAAGAGTACTACCTCGCACTCATGCTAAGCGCAGATACCCGAGAAATACTACTTCTAGCCTCGCGAGAGGGGGGTGTTGATGTGGAGGAGCTTGCACGGCGACCAGGAGGCTTGCTCGTGCAGCCTGTAGACCCCCTAGTGGGTCTGAGAGGCTATATTGTTCGGAGAGTAGCGAGTTACCTGGGCGTGGACGCTCAAGAAGTAGGCAGGATTCTGAACGCTATGTACACCGCGTTCTGGAGGTACAGCATGATTCTTCTCGAGCTAAACCCTCTCGCGCTCACAGACAAGGGTCTGGTGGCTATAGATAGGAAGGCTATTGTCGACGATGACGCAATACCGCTAAACGATGATCTGAGGGAGTATGCATTGAGATACGAGGAGGAGCTGAGCGAGGTTCAGAGGATCTCAGCTAAGGAGGGCTTCGCGGTTGTGGAGCTCAGAGAAGGAGGTATAGCCGTTGTAGGCAACGGTGCTGGCTTGACCATGGCCACTATGGACTACGTAGAGCAGGTNGGGGGCCGACCCGGGCTGTTTCTCGACCTAGGAGGNGGTGCCAGCTCTGAAAGAGTGGAGAAGGCCTTAACGCTCATAATATCGCTAGAGAGATACGATAGGATACTCCTGAACATCCTTGGAGGGATCACCCGGTGCGATGAGGTTGCACTTGGGATCCTGCGAGCACTGGAGAAAACGAGCAACAGANATCTNAAGATCTCGGTCAGGATTTCCGGCTTCAAGGAGGAGGAAGCGCGCAACCTCCTGGAGAGCAGAGGTATAAGAGCCTTCCAGACNCTNGANGNGGCNGTCANNGAGGTGATCTCNTAATGGCNATACTAGTGGANGAGNNCACNCGNGTTCTCGTGCAGGGNATCACNGGGAGACAGGGNTCNTTGCACACNCTNGAGATGCTGANGTACGGTACCANAGTAGTNGCNGGNGTGACCCCNGGNAGGCANGGGGAGAGANTTCACGGCGTNCCCGTCTACAACGATGTCTTCTCAGCTCTAGAGGAGCACCCCGAGGTAAACACGTCGATAGTGTTTGTACCTGCGGCGTACGCCCCGGACGCTGTATACGAAGCTATAGACGCTGGAATCAAGCTCATCGTAATAATCACGGAGCACATACCAGTACACGAGACCCTCAAGCTTGTCAGGTATGGCATGTCGAAGGGCGTTACCATTGTAGGACCTAACACCCCCGGCGTGATATCCCCAGGTAAATGCAAGGTGGGAATAATGCCTTCGGGCTACTTCGATGCTGGGCGCATAGGGTTGATGTCGAGAAGCGGGACTTTGATGTACGAGGTGGCTTCCATACTCAGAGCCGAGGGGTTCGGAGTTTCGACTGCAGTGGGTATCGGGGGGGATATGATCACTGGTTTGAACTTCGAGGATGTATACTCGATGTTTTTACGAGACAACGAGACAGATGTTGTGGTTCTCATCGGGGAAATAGGAGGTAGCAAGGAGGAGCGTTTCGCGAAGTACTTCTCGGAGCTAAAGCCAAGGAAGCCTGTTATCGCGTACATAGCAGGCCGCAGCGCCCCTCCGGGTAAGAGGATGGGACATGCAGGCGCGATTGTGATGGGGGATGTAGGCACCTACGTGAGCAAGGTGAGAAGCCTCGAGGAAGCGGGCATACCCGTCGCCAGAAGCGTATTCGACATAGGCAGAGTGCTCTCCGAGACTTTAAGGAATCTTCACGCTAAAACCTCGCTCTAGCTGTAAGTCTAACAAAACTCCACGGAAGTTCTCCATCGAGGTAACCTGTGTATTTCTCGGGGCTGAGCCCAGCCTCCCGCAGTGCTGCTCTGAAACCACCCAGCCCAGCTCCCCTTACGCGCCCACCAGCTGTAGTACCTCGCCCAGCTCAACCCCTCCTCTCGCGAGTATTGTCTGAGCCCAGGCTAAACGAGGATCATAAGCGCGCACCTCGGCCAGGCCGCCCAGTCTCTTTTTCTAGGCGCTTAATCCTACGTCTGGCCTCGTCGACGCCCACAAAGCAAACCCTTTCGAGAGGTGTATGCGGCTTAGGCACAAAGGGGCTCACAGATATTTTTAGCTGTCTAGACCCCTCGTAGCCGCTCTGTCTTGATAGCTTCAAAACATACTCCGCAGTAGCGTTGAGATCCTCGTTCTCCTCACCCGGAATGCCTACCATGAGGTACAGCTTTAACCCTGTGAAACCCACCTTTCTTGCCTCGGCTGCAATCTCGGCAGCGAGGTCTAGCTTGATGAACTTCCCAGTAACCGCGGCTAGGCGTGAAGACCCGGTCTCAGGAGCTATCACAAGAGTCTTCTGACCCCCTCTCCTCAACAGCTCCAGCCTGTCTCTATTCAGCATATCGGCTCTGAGAGAGGGCACTGCGAACCTGAAACCCCTCTCTACCAGCCTCTCGAGAATCTCATCAGCCCTGTGGTGGCTAAAAAAGGACAAGCTTACAAGCTTCACAAGCCTAGACCGGTTGGCCACAGCTCCTTTTTCGGCTATCTCAATCACGTCCTCCACGGGTCTCTCGCGTACACCTCGAAAGATCCAACCCTCCATACAGAAGCGGCAGCCGTGCGGGCAGCCCCTCGAAGTCTCAACAGCGGTCCTCCTCCTCCACTTGAAAGGTGCCCTCGCAGGTTGTACTTGCGCCACTGGGTGAAACTCGCGCGGCAGGCTTTCAGCGGCTTTAAAACTTACCTCACCTCCTGAAAAGACCTGCGGTGCGAAGAACCCCAAGGAAGGGGGGAGGGACTCCAGCAGGGATTTCTTCGAGCCTCGCTCCTCGAGGATCTTGTTGATGAGAAAAGGAACTGTGGGTTCTATTTCGCCTACTACCAAAACATCTGCGAAGCGGGAAAGAGGGAGAGGGTTAGCGATTATTGGGGGACCGCCCACCACAACTAATGGTCTCTCGCGCTTAGAGGCTACAGGCTCTATCCCTGCCTTCAAGAGAATCTTGACTACGTTGACGTAGTCCAGCTCATAGTGAACAGAGAATATCAAGACATCCATGTTCCTTAGGGGCGTTTTAGACTCCAGCGTGTGCGTGGGTGCTTCACCTTGCCTCAGGAAAACCGCTCTCTCGGCAGCGACGCCGTCAAGCCCGTTGAGATAGTGGTACAACATCTGAAAGGACAGCGAGTCTATTGCCGCGTAGTAAAGCGAGGGGTAGGTTACAGCCACTCTCAGACACTCCCTCCCGCAGCGTTTCAACACGGCATTCATCTCCTCGAATCCGATCATCAGGTATTCAGGGGTGCGCCGCACTTATTTACCCCATGTACCTCTCTGTTTCCGTGAGCGAAGAAGGTGTTGGTGCGAGGACTAAGACTAGCTTTACGCTTCCGGAGGTCGAGATGCCTGAAGTGGTCGTTGAAGAACAGCGCAAGTATGGGTACCAGCTGGTGAAAACGGGTATTGAGGGGCTTGACGGAGTGATAGGAGGTCTGCTGCGTGGCAGAACGTATCTGGTGACAGGCGAGACAGGTACTGGAAAAACACTCTTCAGTCTCACCTTCCTGATAAACGGCGCTGAGATCGGGGAGCCTGGAATATACGTGCTTGTAGACGAGGAGTACGAGGACTTCCTAAACGGAGCTTACGACTTCGGCTGGGATCTCGAGAAATACATCAGCTCGGGAATGCTGCAAGTTCTAACACTCATGCCCGACTTCGTGGAGAGAATGCGCAACAAACCTGCGGAAACTGTAGTCATGTCAATCGTGGACAATATAGCGCGGTACGCCCGGCAGGTCGGCGCGAAGAGGCTCGTGATAGACCCTGTAGCGCCACTTGTTGTCAACGAGGGAGATGTCGCTTGGACGCGAGAGTACATAAAAAGCTTGATTATAAACTTGGAGAAGAAGATAGGAACTACCAACATTATCGTATCTGAGATACCTACCGGTAGCACATCTCTGAGTAGGTTCGGGGTGGAGGAGTTCCTTGCAGCAGGCGTCTTCGTGCTGGGGATCGAGAGAGTTGGCAACGAGTTCATAAGGACACTATTCTTGAGGAAGATGCGGTGGAGACCCGTGCCGCCAGGTCTCTACGAGTTCGAGATAGTTAGGGGTAAAGGTGTAGTCGTCAAGGGAAAACTCTCCCAGCGCCGCTTCTAAGGATTGAGAAGGTCAGCCCTGGTGTCTCAACTCACACCTCGTAAATACCTGCCCTCATCATCCGTTAGAGCACCGCGTGCACCTGCTAAAACTTTTTCTTAGGCTTTCTACCTCTTAGCCTGAGCACTGTGACTGTAATCCTCCGGGTACACAGGCGGCAGGGCTACCTCATAGCTGCAATGTGTGACAAGGAACTCTTGGGCAAAACCCTCAGGGATGACACAGAGCAAATACACTTCTCCGAGGAGTTCTTCGGCGGGGTAGAGGTAGATGCAGACGATGTGACCAAAGCGTCGGAGCTACTACACGGGGTTGACAGCATAACCGCGTTTGGGGAAAAGGCCGTCAATCTACTGTCGAAGCTCTACCCCTCTGTGAAAGATGCTGCGATAAGGGTGTGCAACGTCCCCTATGTTCAGGTTTTTATTGTGCCTTACGAATAGGCGTGCAAGGATGGTGTGCACAGTCTGTCCATCATGCGGAAGAGAAACCGATGCACTAGTAGGGGGTCTGTGCCCTGATTGCTTCAGGGCAAATCATCCTTTAGTCGTGCAGAGAAAGGAGATAAAAATCGAGGAATGCAGGATTTGTGGCGCCTTACGCCTAGGTGGTTCTAAATGGCTCCGCAACCTAGGGAGGTTCGAAGAAGAGGTGCTTAGGAGGATATCAACGTTTGCAGATGTGAGAGGTGAGGTGCAGGAGCTCTCCTTAAACCTGGAGAGAGGCGTCCTCAGGCTTAAAGTCCTGGGAAAAGCCGACGAAGAGCTACCTGAAAGCTACGTGGAAGTTCACGAGCTCCGCTTCAGAATTTCCAGGACTATCTGCGAGAGCTGCTTCGGCTATGTCTCGAAGAGAAAGTCCGCAATAGTCCAGATCAGAGCAAGGGGGAGAGAGCTCACGCAAGAAGAGAGAAAAATCATCAAGAATGCTCTCAGCGCGCTCTCTTCGCATAGCACATCCAGAGGGCTGGAGTACGTGCCTGTAGAGGTGAAGGAGGAAGCATTCGGCATGGATATCTACTTCTCGTCGAGCACCGCGGCAAACGAGTTCGTCAGAGTGCTTTCAGGTAGGCTTCACTTCGATGTTCTGGAAACAAGCAAGCTAATAGGGGTCACCAACAGCGGGAAGGAGAAGCACAGACTCACCATACGACTACTGCTCCCCCCCTTTAAGCGCGGAGACCTTGTGGACATAGGTGGTAAACTCTTCCTGGTCGACAGCATAGCCTCCGGGAAGATCATCGTCAGGGATCTAGTAACCTTTGAGAGGAACTCGCTTCCGCTCTCGAGGTTAAACCTCAATACCCTGCGTGTACAAGCAAGCAGTGAGGACTTAGAGGAGGGTTTTGTGATCTCGAACGATGGTACTTCAATCTACGTGATGACGGCGTCCAACAGGGAGGTGCTGGAAATCCCTGTAAGGAACGATAGACAGGCAGCTCTGCTGGCTCCAGGTAGCAGAGTGGGCATCCTAAGGAGGGCTGGGGAGACCATAGTCGTACCACGTGTTTTAAGCGATTGAAGATCTCCCGCTTTTACGCGTGAAACTCTCTCTGTACTCGAGTATTAGCCTCTCCAGAGCATGTCTAACAAGTTCTGAGAGAGAGGAGTACTTGCCCGCCTTTACTGCGAACAGCATCTCCTCGTACTCTTTCGCAGGCACCCTGAAGCTGACCTTAACCAGGTCGCTCCCCGAGCTTCTCGACTTCCTGAGGGGGCTCTTCCTCATCGCGTAAATGTGCATGCACACCTCTATACGGTTTGCGCGGGGGCTACGCGCCACGCTTAAAAAGGGCGGTTTGAGGCTGTGGAGGGGGTACAATGCCTGAGTTCAAAGTAGTGATATCGGATCCGAAGACCGGAAAAGCTGAGCAGGTCGAAGTGAAAGGAGAGCAGGCGTTGAAGCTCATCGGGCTTAAGATAGGTGATGTGATAGATGGTGCTCTGGTAGGCAAACCCGGTGTGAAACTAAAGATAACCGGGGGCTCAGGTCGTGCTGGAGAGCCTATGCGCCCAGATATCCCTGGACCACGTAAGGGATACTTCTTGCTCTCGGGACCTCCGGGCTACCACCCGCCAGAGAAAGGTCTACGCAAGAGAAAATTTGTGCGAGGGAATACGATCTCTGAGGATATTGTTCAGGTAAACACAGTCATCGTGGAAACTTCGTAGGCGCAGACATAAAAGTGCGAGTGATAGCAGGGTGACGTATGAGAAAAGAACACGAGGAGAAAGGAGAGACGGAAGAGATCCCGCTACCCGACGGGCAGACAACCATTCTCTGCATTATACAGCAGCTACTGGGCTATGATCGCGCAAGAGTCATATGCAGCGATGGTAAAGTGAGACTATGCAGGATCCCCGGTAAGCTAAAGAAGAGGATGTGGATGAAAGTAGGAGACGTGGTGCTCGTTGCACCATGGGACTTCCAGCCCGAGAAAGGAGATATCCTCTACCGCTACACCCCAGGAGAAGTTCAGAGGCTGGAGAAGAAAGGATTGCTTGAAGATTTGAAAAAATTCTTTGAATAGTTGCGCACGTGAATAGTTAACCCATGCTGAGAGTCTGCTCGTTTGATGTAGAACCCTTGGCGGATGAGAGCCTAGGCGTTAGATCGATGAGCCTACTGGTAGCAACCCCCTGACGTCGTTCTTCTTCTAGACCCTGGGATCAGCCTAGCTCCCCGACGCTACAACCTGCCCCCGCATCCAGAGGAGTTCCGAGCTCTAGCCAAGGCGCGTGAGCGAGTTAACGACCGAGCACAAGACGCCGAAGTACTCGTTGTATCCCATTACCACCGCGACCACTACACTCCTCCCTACGAGTCTCTTTTCGAGTGCTGCGGTGAAGATGACTTCAGAGCGGTCTACAGCGGCCGCAAAGCTTTGCTCATGAAAGCCCTTGACAAGCAAACTCCCTTTAACCAGAAGAAGAGGGCATGGCAGCTTGCGAGAGAAATTGAGAGACTTGGCCTTAAGGTTAGGCAAATCAACGAGGAGAGTATCAGCTTCGGGAAAACGACCCTGGTCTTTTTCCCATCATTTCACGGGAGCGCGAAGCTCGGTAGAGTGCTTGTGCTGATCTTGAAGTACCGCGATGACTGTACGCTCGTTTTCGCACCCGACGTTCAGGGACCGGTGGACGATGCGACCTTCAAGAAGCTCCTTACCATGAAGTTTGACCTAGCCATCGTAGGAGGACCTCCACTGTACCTGAAGAATAGGTCTGAGGAGCTTAGCAGCATAGCAGAAAAAGGGCTAGTAAACCTCGCAGCCTTAGTTAGGGCAAACCCTCACCGCGTAGTTGTATCGCATCATCTGCTACGCTCTCCCAGCTGGATAGAGGCTCTTGAACATCACGGCGCGAGTAGAAACGATCTGCTGACATACAGCGCGATACGGGGTGTACCACACACACTTCTCGAGGCAAGCAGAAAACTTCTCTACGAGTCAGACCCACCGCCGCCTAGCTACGAAAGCCTTCTTGTAAAGCATAAAGGAGAAAAGTGTACGAAGCTGTTGCACGCACTAGGGTGACAGGAGGTTACCAGGGATGCTGTTTCAAACCAACTGCGTACGCGAATACATTTGTAGCAATGTGAATCGGCGGGGTTAGCAGCAGGAGAATCCCTGCCATGGCAGTATCCAATTCTCCCAATACTAAAAGGTGAAACGTGAAAGCGCCGAGAAGGAAATCTAGCTGGTCTAGCAGAGGTGCAGGGTCTCCGGGTTTCATACCCATTCTCCGCTTCACGAAGGCTCCCGCAAGATCTCCTAAAAGCGCTCCGACGGAGAGCACTATCCCGGAGGGCAGATTATGGAGAGAGAAGCTTTCAAGTATGGCCGCGACAGTCACCCCCGCGAGGGTACCTCCGACAAAACCCTCTATCGTCTTGTTGTCTCCAAACACTCTGCGACCATCAGGGAGGCAACGCCCGAAGTCGAGCGGGTGTAGCCTAATTCTCCCCCTCAACAGCTTTGTCACAACCACGGGAGCTGCGTTCGCCACGTACGCGGGGAGGATCCAGACTAGGGCGTTCACTACTATTACGAACACGGGCATGCTCCAGGGATATGTTCTTATCCTTATCGCTTGGCGTGCTGGTCAAAGTGCTTAAGGATGTGCCGCGCGCTCGCTTAAAAAAGCCAATATCTCCTGAAGCCCCACTACAACTCTGCTCTCCGTCACCAGCACTGGCGTACGGGAAGTACCATACTCCACGTAGAGCCAGCCCCGCAAGCCGTTTACATCGACTATCCTCACCCTCTCACGCAGCTCTGGCCTCAGTTTCCTCAGCAACTCCGCAGACTCCGGGTCTTCTCCCACAAAGAGTACTGCCTCCGGAACCTCCTCTCCCCTCATACCCCTTAACGTTGATCCCGCTCCGCCGTCTAAGTCATGTCCTTTCGAGACTGTGAGCATACCCCTTCGTATGACGTCTCTAATACCACCGGCGGAAAAATCAGCCGGGGGTAAGAGCGAAAGTTTACCCACTATGCATGATAGGAGAAAAGCAGGAGAAGATCATGGTGGACCGGCCGGGATTCGAACCCGGGACCACCGCCGCTCTCGGGAAGCTCCTTGCGAAGGCGGCCTGAGGCAACTACTGTATCCTCCCACTAGACGACCGGCCCTAGGAAAAGGGAGTACTGCTGGGGGTTTAAAGGGTTTCGCAAGGGGTGGGAAGGATCTCCTCTCGTAGGTTTCCACAAGCAAAGCAGCGAGAAATTTTAATTACTCGCGCGGTGCTGAGTGCGCTATGAGGTCGTATGACCGAAGCCCGCACCTTCAGAGTTCAAGGAGTAATGCGGCTGAGGAACGGCGAGCGTAGGAAGTTCACAGTATATGTACGAGGGCTGACGGAGAAAGAGGCGCTCGAGAAGGTGTACAGCAACCTAGGCAGCAGGCACAAGCTGACTCGAAGGCACATCACAGTACTAGATATATCCGCGGTTAGCGAGGAAGAGATAGATGACGAGTATGTGAGAGCCTTAGCAGCAATAAACAGGCTTGTGGTGCGATGAGGAAAGGTGCCGCCTCATGAGCACCTCTCAGACTCAGAGGGAAAGAGCCGCAGAGGAATATGCAGTTCTAGCACAACTAGCGGAGGAGATACAGAGGGAGATTAGCCTGGCTCAGAGCTTGATTGCAGAAATAGACTCTACAGTGATAACCCTGAAGAATATAGGTTTGCTCGAAGAATCTAAGGAGGTACTCGTACCACTGTCAGCCGGTGTCTACGTGAAAGCTGTGATTAGCAAGCAGGAGAAGTTCCTCGTAAATATTGGCTCAAATATACTTGTTGAAAAAACCCTGGAGGAGGCCCTTAGCATGCTAAATCAGCGCAGAGAGGAACTAGCCCAGTTGGTAAGTAAACGTGCAGAGGAGCTTAACGCTATAATCTCCCGTGTTCAGCAGCTCAGACAGATCTTGGTGCAAAGGTAGGGATGTCTTCGAGAGGTCTTTCGAGAGTTTTCACAGCTCTTCTGGAGAAGTTGAAGTACTCGGAATTCTCCGAGAGCGATCTGAAGAAGATAGAGAACGAGTTCCTCATACTGCTCGTAGAGAATGACGTTGCTCTGGAAGTTGCCGAGAGCATACTGCACAAACTAACCATTAGGCTCTCCCAAGTGAAGATCCCAAGGTTCTCAGATAGGGAAAAGGTGGCTCGTGAGGAGCTCTACAAGCTCTTGCTAGAAATTTTCGAGAAAGTTCCTCAGCTCGATATCGAGAGGGAGATTGAAAACTATGCTAGCATACGTGGAGAGCCCTTTTCGATAGTTTTTCTGGGACCTAACGGTCACGGTAAGACAACTACTGTAGCTAAGCTTGCCCACAGGTTCTCCAGCAGGGGCTTCAAGGTAGTTATTGCGGCAGCAGACACCTTCCGGGCAGGAGCTATCGAGCAATTGAGAGAGCTCGCGGAGAGAGCTCGTGCTGAGCTCGTATCCATGGGTTACGGCGCCGACCCGGCGGCAGTAGCCTACGAAGCTTATATGTACTCTGTGAGGCGAGGAGCTGACTTGCTGCTTGTAGACACCGCTGGTCGCATGCACACAAAGAAGAACCTGATGGAAGAGATGAGAAAGATCATCCGGGTTCTCAACCCGCGCTACAGGATTTTCGTGGGAGATGCCCTGGTGGGAAATGATGCTGTAGACCAGGCTCGGATGTTTTTCGAGGAAGTGGGGTTCGACGGCTCTATACTCACAAAATTTGACGCGGACACGAAAGGAGGGATAGCCCTCTCTATTGTCTACGTAACTTCTCGACCTATACTCTATATGGGCACAGGACAACGGCTACAGGATCTTGCGAAGTTCGACTACAGGAAATACCTGGAAGAAATCCTACCCAGCGTCCTTTAAGCCGAGAAAAAGCTCTTATTGGCCCAGTGTACCCAACCCGCGATGAAGCGGGATTTACTGACGTTAAAGGAGCTTTCGGGAGAGGAGATACATCGCATCATTGAGGACTCCATCACGCTTAAGAAGCTCAGGAAGCTGGGATTGAAGAAGCTAGACCTTCTCAAGGGGGTTTCGGTGGCACTGATCTTTGAGAAGCCCTCCACAAGAACGAGAGCTTCCTTCACAGTAGCGGCCTTAGAGCTAGGCGCTTGGCCTGTCTCCTATAGTTCTCAGGAGCTACAGCTGTCCAGGGGCGAACCCGTGAAGGATACTGCTAGGGTTCTCTCCAGATATCACGACGCGATAGCAGCCCGCGTATATAGACACTCGGATCTAGAGGAGCTAGCGAAGTTCTCGTCAGTCCCCGTGATAAACCTGCTCAGCGACCTTCACCACCCGCTGCAAGCACTAGCCGACTATATGACCATATTCGAGAGGAAGGGGCGAGTGAGAGGTATCACTATAGCATTCATCGGCGATGGTACAGATAACGTCTTCAACTCTCTGGCGATAGCTGGGGTTAAGCTGGGAGCGAGAGTCAGAGTTGCATCTCCGCGGGCATTCGCGCCAAACCCCCAGGTTCTCGGTGAGGACATATACAAGAGGATAGATGTCTACGAGAACCCCGAGGACGCAGTGAGGGATGCTGATGTCATATACACAGATGTTTTCGTCAGCATGGGTCATGAGGCTCAAAGAGAGGAGAGGCTCAAGGCATTCCTGCCTAGGTATCAGGTTAACCAGAGCCTCTTGAAGGCTGTTGGAAGGGAGGACTTCATAGTGATGCACTGTCTACCCGCTCACCGCGGCGAAGAGATAACGGATGACGTGTTAGAAGGACCTCACAGCGTAGTGTTCGACCAGGCTGAGAATCGTATGCACACAGCGAAGGCAGTGCTGTTGTACCTGCTGAAACCTGACTGGGTCCTATCGAGCTAAAGCTAAAAAGCTCGCACAAAGTGCGGGAGTAGGTGGATATGCCGAGTATGGTGGAGTTGCTGAAGGACATAGCGAGAGTGATAAAACTCGCTTCCAAGCCTACAGCCGAGGAGTACAAGCTCTTCCTTAAGGTCGTACTAGCGGGCATGAGCCTGTTGGGCGTTCTCGGTTTCTTCTTCCAGCTAGTAGGCTCTATGCTAGAATTTGCACGATTTCAAACCATTCCTACGCAGTACACTATACTCATCGGGCTTGTGATGCTGGTGATAATCCTAGTCTTCGGGCTATACCTGAGGTCGCGTGCCGAGATCTGAAGTATGGGCTAAAGGGAGCGGGAAGAAATATAGGAGCAAAGAATCAAGGTATCTTAGGTGAAGAAGTTTGGTGNCGGAACCCGCGAAGGTAAAATTCTATGCTCTCAAAGTAACAGCTGGACAGGAGTACAACGTCGTCGTGCTTCTCAGCAACAGGGCTAAAACGGGAAACTACAAGGTCGATTCCCTGATCGTGATACCCGGTCTCAAGGGGATGGTGTTCGTCGAAAGCAATGCTGCCTACGAAGTCAAGAGGCTCGCCACGGGGATCAAGCACGTACGTGGCTTTGTCAGAGGTGCAGTTGACGTAAAAGAGATGGAATCCCTGCTTAAGCCAAGACCTCTCTCAGAGCAGCTGAACGTGGGAGACATAGTCGAGATAATTAGGGGACCCTTCGCTGGTATGCGCGGCAGGGTTGTAAGTGTAGAGAGAACAAAAAACGAGATAAAGGTGGAGCTCGCCGAGGCAGCCTATGTTCTCCCAGTCACTATTAGCGCAGATGATGTTAAGCTTGTGCAGAGAGCTGAGACCAAATGAGGTTAGAATCCCCGCAGACGAGCTTGAGGGAATTCCTCAGAGCATGTGCAGAGGAACACGGTATCAAAGCATCCAAGCGGTCTTTGAAACTGGAGTTCGAAGTAGCCGCGGCTATCAGAGCAGCAGAACCTCATCCGCTGGTTGTTAAAACCGAGAAAGGGTATATCGTATCAAACATCCTCGCGGACAGGTGGAGATTGTACAGGGCGATAAATTCCTCTTCGGACGCCGAGGCTTACCGGCGCCTCACAGAGGCTATGAGCAATCCCATGAAGCTTAAGCCTGCCGAAGTTAGCGGGTACGCAAGCATGGGGGACGACTTGGGAAAACTACCCATACCGAAGTTCTTTGAGAGGGATGGAGGGTATTACATAACGGCAGGCATCTTCCTTGCTAGAGACCCTGAAACCTCCGTCCTGAACGCCAGCATANACAGGGCCATGGTACTGGACGAGAGGCACCTGGCTGTTAGGCTCGTGCCACGCCACCTTCACTACATGTTCTCAAGGGCAGAGAAGAGTAACAGGCCCCTGCCAGCTGCAATCGTCATAGGTGCCCCGCCAGCTGTTTACGTAGCGGCTGCCTCCAGCCCTCCGTATGGTGTTTACGAGGTTGAGGTTGCTAATGCCTTAGTCGGGGGAGAGCTCTCCGGCTCCCCCGACCTTATTGAAGGTATACTGGTACCACTGCCGTGCGAGTACATAATCCTAGGAGAGTTCCTGCCAGGAAAGAGAGCTCGTGAGGGACCCTTCGTCGACATACTGGGCACTTACGACGAAGTCAGAGAGGAACCCGTGTTTCGGGTGCATGAAATACTCGCAAGAGACTCCCCCCTGTTCTACGCTATCCTACCTTCAGGGCTTGAGCACAAGCTGCTAATGGGATTCCCGAGGGAGGCAGCAATCTGGGACGCGGTGAGCAGAGTTGTCCCGAGAGTGCGAAGTGTCCGGTTAACGCCCGGGGGTGGTTCATGGCTCGTGGCTGTCATCAGCGCTGCGAAGTCAAGCGAGGGAGATCCCAAGAACGTGATTCTTGCAGCATTCGCGGCTCATCCCTCGTTGAAGATAGTCATTGTTGTTGATGAGGATATAGACCCAGACAATGCCAGCGACATAGAGTGGGCTATCGCTACGCGCATGCAGCCTTCAGAGGATCTCCTGATAATAACCGGCGCTCGAGGAAGCAGCCTAGATCCCTCGGCCGATCCCCGAACCCTGTTAACCTCGAAACTGGGAATAGACGCTACAAGACCCCTCCATAAGGATCCAGCGCTCTTCGAGAAAGCACGGATACCCGTGCAGCTGGAGCCCGGCTCTCTAGAAGACTCTGACCTCCTCGATGCAGAACTCCAGCTTCGATCTGAGAGCTTCTAGGAGCCTGTACCCAAGACTATCGGCACCTAATCTCCCGACACCTCTCCTCCGCGAGATCCTTAGAAGGACACGTCCCTCCTCCCGACAGCACACAGTGAAAGTCTCGCCCCAAAACCTTCTACCCGGAGATTTCATTTTCACGTGTACAACTCTGCAGCTGCCGCTTAGGGGGGTGAATCTGAGCTCCAACCGCACTGGGAAGAAGTCGTTAGCCGTCCTTAGGAAGAGACCTTCTTCAACGACCCAGACCCCCTCGAGCAGCGCTGTCAGATCCCTGCAGGAAACCCCTTTAATTGTGAACACCGCCTCCTTCAAGAGTGTGTCCATGCAATCCTATGCAGTGCTGAGAAAAAGGTTTCTCAGACTGTTAAGGCTCTCGTGCCCCAGAAGAAATGACAGCTTGGTGGTGGTCACTCTAAATAACTCCCAATCGTACCTCCTGCTTAAGCTTGCTCTGGAAGTAGAAAGGCTTTTCGCGACAGAGATCATGAACCTGCACATCGGTGCTCGCAGAGCGTCTAAAATCGAAAAGCTCTCCGGAGAGTGCTCCCGCGTAGTTCATATACCAAAGCAGCCGAGTACGGTCACGGAGCTTAAGCTCATCGTCTACGATGTCTTCAGGGAGGAGCTGGGAGCTCTCTACTTACTCCCCCTCACCGCAGAGGAAGTGTACTGCTACGTTCTAGGAGAGATCATGCTGGGTGATCTATCCGGGCTTATCCTCGAGAAGAATGCTCGTGTAGCTTACCCTCTAGCCTCAATCTCTCTTGCGGAAATTAAGAAAGCCGTGACCTTCCCTGCACAGGAGGATGACGTTATCAACCCGCTCTGCAAAAAGCTTATCGACGAGCTGGGGTCGAGGATTGAACCGCAGGCGCTGAGCTGGCTGTACGTAAGGACATTCGTCAAGCGGTGTCCTTCAGTAACAGTCGAAACCTCCCGCGCAGAACCCCCTGCATGAGCGTGAGAAAAGTTATAATTAGCGGTGCACCGCTGGGGCAGAGGTGAGATTAATGCCTGCAGTAGTATACTGCTCATTTTGCAAGGATCCGATCAAGCCAGGAGAAGGTATAGCGTACGTGAGAAACGACGGTACTATAGAGAGGTACTGTTCTTCGAAGTGTTTTAAAAGCGCTGTGATCCTGCACAGAGATCCCAGAAACTTCAAGTGGTCTAGGAGTGCTAGGAAGAAAACGTAGCCCCGAGGCGCTGAGCACCGCTTACCGCCAGAGGCGACCCAGCAATGTCTAAGCAATCAACCTACTTCAGAGCGCCCATAGTCGTTGTTCTCGGACATGTAGATGCAGGCAAAACCACGCTGCTAGACAGGATTAGGGGTACGGCTGTAGCCAAGAGAGAGCCGGGCACGATGACCCAGCATATAGGCGCTTCTTTCTTACCCTGGAGCGCTCTAGAAACGGTATGTGGACCTCTACTTTCTCAGATCAAAGTCGAAGTGAAAATTCCAGGCTTTCTGGTAATCGACACACCAGGGCACGAGGCGTTCAGCAATCTGAGAAGAAGAGGGGGCAGCATAGCCGACCTCGCGATCCTCGTAGTAGACGTGCTAAAAGGGTTAGAGCAGCAGACGTACGAGTCCATCGAGATACTGCGTCAAAGAAAGGTCCCCTTCGTTGTTGCTGTAAACAAGATTGACAGAATACCGGGGTGGAAGCCCGTAAAAGAGGCACCTCTGAGCGTGACTTTGAAGGCTCAGGAGGAGGTTGTGATTTATAAGCTAGAGGAGCTTCTCGCATATATAATATCCCAGTTTAGAACTCTGGGATTTCAGGCAGACCGCTACGACAGGATTCGCGATTTCACGCGAACGGTCGCCTTGGTTCCGATTAGTGCTCTTACAGGTGAAGGTATCCCCGACCTGCTCATGGTCATGGCAGGGCTCTCCCAGAGATTTCTTCTAAAGCGCCTGATAGCCTCGGTAGCCCCTGCTAAGGGAGTAGTTCTAGAGATAAGAGAAGAGGTGGGTCTGGGTACAACAGCAGCTGTGATAGTATACGACGGAGTCCTCCGCAAAGGAGACACCATCGTGCTAGGAGGTCTCGAAAAGCCTGTTGTGACCAAGGTGAGGCTTCTTCTCATGCCGAAGCCATTAGACGAAATGAGATCCCCGGAAGACCGCTTCCTTGAGGTAGAGCAGGTGCATGCTGCTGCTGGAGTGAAGCTTGTAGCGGATGGGCTGGAGGAGAGCGTTGCGGGGGCACCTTTATACGTCGTCCCTGAAGGTCACCCCGTAGAAGAGTACCTCAAGCTAGTGAGAGAGGAAGTTTCATCGATAAGGTTCCACTACGATACAGTAGGAGTAGTCGTAAAAGCCGATACACTGGGAACCCTAGAGGCGCTAGTTGGGTACCTGAACAAGCTTGGTATACCCGTCAGGGTTGCTGACGTAGGACCCGTGGCTAGGAGAGATGTTGTCGAGGCAAGTATTGTGAAAGAGAAAGATCCGTCCCGCGCCGCAATACTAGCTTTCAACGTGAAGGTCTACCCGGATGCCCGGGAAGAGGCTAAGAAGTTCGATATACCCATCTTCTCCGAGAGAATAATCTACAAGCTGGTAGAGGAGTACCAGAAGTGGTTCAACCAGGTTAGAGAGAATGAGAGAAGAAAACTCCTCGAGCAGATGTCCCAACCTGTTGTTATTCAGATCTTACCAGGGTATGTGTTCAGAAGGAGAGACCCAATAATAGTCGGGGTGAGAGTAATCGCAGGTCGGTTACGCAGCGGGATAAAGCTCATTACAAGAGACGGGCGTGAAATCGGAGAGGTCATGCAGATACGCATGCATGATAAAGTCCTTGAGACCGCAGAAGAAGGCTCTGAAGTGGCAGTCTCCATTAGGAGCAAGGCAATTGTAGGGAGACAGGTGGAAGAGGGAGATTATCTATACTCGGATATTCCGCTGGACGAGATAAACACGTTGCTTGAAAAGTATTCAAATATGTTAACAGATAATGAAATTACATTCCTTAAGAAGCTTTTAAGGTTCAAGCTGGGGTTAAGCCGAGAGATAGAGTTCCCCTGATAACTGCAGCCTCCGTTCAAGCTTTGGATCTATTACCTCTTGGTACATTTCCCGCTTCTTCTGCGTTCCTCTGAACACTGTCTTCAGGCACTCTTGAATGCTTATGGAGAACTACAGGGTTTGTACCTGCAATTACTATCTCCTCATCGCTTCAAATTTAATTTTTATATTAGATACATTCTGCATGTGCATTTATTCTGGAATGATTAACGTTCCTATGTCTTCTCCTTCCACAGCCCTGCGGATGTTCTCGCTGGGTTCTCCTTTGAAGATCCTCACTGGTAACTTGCTTCTCTGGATGATGTTCAGAGTGAGCAGGTCTAGCAGCCTGTAGCCTCCTGCTTGCTGAGAGCCCCCAAACTTCGCGAGAAGCTCTGAAACGGAAACCTTTTTGAGCAGTTTAGCATCATGGAAGACCTTGGGATCTTTATCGTACACACCCTCAGTGTCTGTAGCTATGAAGAGCCTCCCCGAGAAAGCTTCCGCGATAAGTGCTGCAGTAGTGGTTGTGGATTGACCAGGTTGAAGCCCTCCCATGAACAATATAGGCAACTCTGATGCTATAAGTAAGCGTAGCTCGTCAAGAGTCGCCGGGACTGCGGAGTAGGTCCCGTAGGTGGCTGAGAAAAGGAGTGCTGCATTCACACGGGATATTAGAACTCCTATCTTGTCGAGAGCTCCCTCGTTGAGCCCAAGCTCCCTTCCATAGCCTATGTACTTCCGGGCGACCCTTCCACCCCCCACCACTACCACTAACTTGCGGGATTGGGAGAGCTCTCTTAGAACTGGTATCAACGAGCGCACATACCCTATTCTAAGCTCTCCTTTTTCGTCGAAAAGCAGGCTGCCACCTACCTTGATGACTGCGATCTCGCGCGTGTACACAGGAGTATCAGAGCACTGTTTTTTTAAATGACTGACTCTCCTCTCATCCCAAGCCACTGGTCGAGGTGAAGAGTCGCGTGAAGGAGGAGCTGGAACGGTTAAAGCTGGAGAAACTGGTCGAGGAGCTGAAACAGAAGAAAGGGAGAGGTACAGAGCTTGTCTCACTGTACATACCAGCAGGCAGACCAATCTCGGAAGTACTCAATACTTTGAACCAGGAGTACGCTACTGCTACTAACATCAAGGACAGAGTCACGCGTCATCACGTACTAGATGCTCTGGCAGGCATAATCAACCGGCTCAAGCTATTACGCGAGACCCCTCCTAACGGCCTCATAGTCTTCGCCGGCTATGTTGCAGGTGACGTCCCGGGCAGGGAGAAGATGGAAATATACCTTCTAGAGCCACCGCAGAGGCTAGGAGTATGGCTCTACCGCTGCGATTCCAGGTTTCACACAGAGATACTAGAGGACATGATAAAGACACGTGGAGCGTATGGGCTCATAGTGATAGAGCGCGGCGAGGCTGCTATAGGTATACTACGTGGCAAATCAGTGGAGATTGTGGATGAGCTAACTTCAGGAATCCCGGGTAAGCATAGGGCTGGAGGGCAGTCTGCCAGGAGATTCGAGAGGATAATAGAACAGATGGTGCATGAGTTCTACAAAAGGGTAGGTGAGCACGCGAACCGGATATTCCTGCCCATTAAGGATGAGCTCCTGGGTATTGTGATAGGGGGACCGGGTCCCTCCAAGGAGGAGTTTGCAGAGGGGGAGTACTTGCACTATGAGCTGAAAGCTAAGGTCATAGCAGTTGTTGACACAGGCTACGGAGGTGCAGCTGGTATATACGAGCTCATCGAGAGAGCAAAGGATGTCCTCAGAGATACGCAGCTAGTGAAGGAGAGAGACTCTGTCAATCAGTTCCTTTACCACCTAGCGAGAGATACAGGTTTAGCAGTGTACGGTGAGGAAGAGGTCAGGGGGGCTTTGACCACAGGCGCTGTCGAGAAGCTTTTAATATCCGAGGGTGTTTCGAAGCGGAGGATCAAAGCATCATGTCCCCAATGTGGCTTCACTACAGAAGCAACAATAGATCCCCACGCAGATAGCCAGCAGGAGCTCAAATGCCCGAAGTGTGGTGCACAGCTTCAGGTCATTGAAGAGAGATTGTTGATAGAGGAGCTGGCAGAGCTCGCCGAGAAACACGGCACAGAGGTTGTGCTCGTGTCCACGCAAACTAGCGAGGGCAAAGAGCTCCTCAGAACCTTCGGTGGTATAGGAGCAATACTGCGTTACAGGATACAGACATGAGCGCGTCCACCTTGAAGAGGAAGGAGCTTGAAAGAGCGCTGAGCAGCATCCCCGCACATCCCTCACCTAAGGTAGAGCTGGAGCAGTATGTCACTCCTTCAACAGCTGCTGCTACAGCACTCTGGATAGCAGAGTTTCATTACCACGATTTATCTGGAAGGAAGGTTATTGACTTAGGCTGCGGCACAGGTAGGCTTGGTTTGGGTGCTGCATTACTAGGAGCAGACTATGTAGTCATGGTGGACGTGGATGAAGAACCCCTAAAGATAGCCAAACTCTACTCTCAGAGAATGAAGCTCGATCACAGGGTAGACCTCGTGCTCTGCACGGTCGAGGAGCTCCCCGTGAGGGAGGGAAAGGTGTTCGATACTGCTTTGCAGAACCCTCCCTTCGGCGTACACAGGAAGGGCATAGACATCGTCTTTTTGAGAGTAGCGCACAAGGTTGCACGGGTTATCTACACCATGCATAAAACCTCCACGGAGGACTACGTAAAGAGAACAGTCCGAGAGCTCGGCCGGGAACCTTTGGTTCTTTCCAGGGAGAAATTCTGCATCCCCTACATGTTCGGATTCCATAGGAAGCGTAGGCACTGCTTCCTAGTCAGCCTACTACGCGCGTCCTAGCAGATCTTCTCGCGTTCGACAAGCAATTTAAAGCTCCAGCAAAAACACGTGGCACGGGGTACGGATAGTGGCAAAGGCGGGTGGGGAGGAGAGGCGGCTGGCGATCCCGTGGAGAGCACCTGGGCTTTGGAGGAGGAGTTCAGTCGGCGGGGAGGAAGTGCCTATGTAGATCACGACACAGGGGAGCTCCGAGCTAAAGTTATCGGGATAGTCGCTAGAGACTGGTCAAACAGGTCTATCGATGTAAATCCGGTAAAAACTCCTAAGTACCTGGTAAGAGCTGGTGATATAGTTCATGCTATTGTATACGGTATTAAGGATTCTCTTGTGATCACACAAATATTCTATATCGAAAATAAGAAGATACAGTTGCTGGTACCAATAACAGGCATAATACCTGCAGCCTACATAAGTAGCTGGCGTACATCTCCATATAAAGATGTATTTGGTTATGGTGACATAGTTAGAGCAGTCGTTGTGGAGGAGGCGGGACCTCCATACGTCTTGTCGACAAAGGGTAGAGAATTCGGCGTAATACTGGCAAAATGCCCTAGATGTCTCGCATCTATGGTTAAGCGCGGAATGGTTCTGCTATGTCCACAGTGTAAGGCTAAAGCCAAGCGTAAACTCAGCACTAGGTACACGAAGACGAGGTGACAGAAACTGAAAGGCGTAACGCTGACGTTCTCCTTCAGCTCGTCCGAGGAGGCCGTAAGGTTCCTCGAAGTAATAACCAGAGTACTCGGGCATAGGGACATCCTGGGGGAAGTAAAGGGAACTAAGGTCAAGGTCTTCATACCATACTCGGAGGATTACCAGGAGGTTGTGAGGAAAGTAAAACTTCTTTACATAGAGGTTCACAGCAGCTCGAAAATAGGGCTTAGGCGCTACGATGCAGCGACTGTGCTATCCGCAGCCAACCTTGAGGTGGCAATTCCTATGCAAGCCCTCATAGACGCGCTGAGGTTCTCAGGACGCAGAGCAAGCATGGAAGGTGCCTTCATACTGTCCGACGCCGGCTTCAACGACATAGTCCGCCTAGCGGAACAGCTTTCTCGCAGATACAGCGAGGCGGTCAGAGCCGGGCTTCCAACCCCTCTACGTAGGTTGATTGCTGCAGCTGCTGCATGTACAAACATGAGCGTTCAGGAGATACTAGATGTGCTGGAACGTAAAGGTCTCATCAAGCGGGACAACGGTGTTCTTCAGGCTTCAACCCTAGATGCTATACACCGCGAGCTGGAAAGGATGGTCTCCACCGGTTCAAGTCGGTGAGCCTCAGGTATAGCTTTTCGAGAATGTTCACGTAGGGTTCTACTACGACAAGCTCAAGGTATGTGCGAGCCGGTCTAACCTCCACCGTCTGTGAGTACTCTAGGCTCAACTCCCTCTGCCCGTCGACCACAACAAAAGCAGGGTACTTCTCAACTTTCAGCAAGATGGGCATATCGTAAACCACTAGAGGTCTCAAGAGGCTGGAAAGCCCTCCCGCAAAGACAACCTCTAGGATAGGCTTGTCAAGGTTCAGCAGTATGGGTCCCCCGTAGGAAAGGGCGTGCGCCGTACTCCCAGCAGGTGTGGAGATAATCACGCCATCACTCCTTGCCCTAAACATCTCCATACTGCCCACATTAAGGATGAACTCTATCAACTTCCCGCGTAACCCCCAGACACTAACCTCGTTCAGGAATACGCCCCTGTGCTTACCTATCGAGAACTCGCCGAGTATTACCTTCCACACAGAGTGTTTGCTGTCCATCAAGCTCTCCAGAACATCCGCGTAATCTTCGACCTTGTGGGGCAGCAGGTAGCCCAAGCTATCTACGGTAAAACCGACTATTGGGGGTAGCCTACCATTACTCCTTTGAACAGTTTGTAGCAGCGTCCCGTCACCTCCTATAATCACCGCCAGGTCTACTTGCCACGCCTCATGCTCGGGAAGCTGTGGTAAGGACATGCTGTGATGGAGTATGGGGTCCACATACACGTCGAGACCCTTCTCCTTCAGGAACTCGGCGATTCTTCTTCCCCAATTTATGCTCGCCGAATCCCTACCTCTGACCTTCACCCAGACTTTTCCGCGCACACCTCTCGTCTAGAAAAATGGCGTTGCCAAAACTTATTGTTTACAACTGAAAAGGTGTGCGCCTGACACCCACGAGAACTCCAGCGCTGAGCCCTGCGGGTTAGCGCGAACCTCGAGAAACTCTTTTGATATACTCACTGAGAGGTTCTCTTATCACTATACCTCTCCCTGAGACTATGTCGAAAACGTACTTGCTGGGCTTAACGGGAGCCCATCTAGCCTTCCTTATGTACATGATTCTCTCCACATTGCCGTATATCTCTTCTATGCCCAGCACGATTATACCTGATGCTAAGAACTCCTCCACCCCGAACCTACTGAGCTTCGAACTACCTGTAGGTATCTCGCTTGTCATTATGGTTGTAAGCTCTCCAGTCTTCTCAATCGCAAAGACCATCTCTCGTAAGAACTCCCTCGCATACAAGACATCTTCCTCTTTGCCTCCGTAAACTAGAGGGGCAATAGGGTCTATCACGAGCCTTTTAGCGTTGATTTTTCTCGCTGCAGCGAGTATCTGCTCGATAACGTATCTGGGCTCAATGTGTTTTCTCTCGTCTCTCAGGTAAATTTTGCTGAAGTGTGTCCGCATGTCAAGAAACATGAGCTTCCGTGACGATATGAGATCGCCTAGATCCCATCCGAAAAGCCTCAACCCTCTTAGTAGCTGGTTCGTGGGCTCATCTATCGCTATGTACAGACCCGGCTCGCCTATGAGTGCGCCGTGAATCAGAAACTGAATGGAGAAAATAGTCTTACCACAGCCGGCTTCGCCTGCCACGAGATAGGTCTTGCCTCTAAGAAAGCCTCCGCCTAGGATCTCATCTAACCCCGGGATGCCCGTAGGGGCGAATATGTCTGCGCTTTGAAGTGCAAGACCCTGCTGGTATTGCAACGCTGAGTAAGAGGGGCTAGGAGAGGGAGATACCAAGGGTACCTCGCCACCATACGGGTAGTTCACTGGTAGAGCGCTCTCCTGCTGAGGGATTGGTATCTGCGACACTGGCTGTGGCCGTTGCCCCGTCGGATCCTCCGGTGTTTTCTGCTCGGGTAGCGTCAGAGTTTTGCATGGAGGTGATAGAGGATCGTCCACCCGCGTCTTCAGCTTGAGGCAGTACGATCTCGAGGGGATGAAGAGGGGACACTCGGTGCACGACCTGCGGGACATCATACAGGCTTTCCATAATTTAGAAAAACCGTCATATAAAAAGTGCACGTGCAAAACCGCTGAACAAAGCCTCCGCCTACAGCCTGTTGTTGCATGCCGAGCGAGCTTGCGATATAACCTCCGATGACTTGCAGAGAGCTCCCAGAGCCCTAAGCACCATATTAAGGGAGGCTCTTAAGGAGGAGAGATCCCGGCTGGAAATGGTTATCCTCAGTATGAACGGTGACTCGCGAACGACCTCTACCCTGGATCTGTGCCTAGGCGTGGGCTCGGACTCCGGCGTTAAGGCAGCATGCAAAGCATCGAGAACCCTGGGCTCTACACCGGAAATTTTGATCTCGGCCCGCAGCATTCTGTGATCCAAAAGTGGTGTACAGTTATTGATTATATCGCCGAGAGAAAGGCTTCCTTCAGGATGTAAAAGACGCCAAGCGCGTCGCAAACTTCTTCACGAGGATCTTAAGTCCTAGGTCTCTAGAGCCTTCCTGGAACTTCAGTACATAGGCGAAGCTCTTCTTCTCAGAAGGCTCCACAAGAAGAATTCTTCGGTTATCAAAGTCTGCAATCCCTGGATCCACCCCACCCAGATACGGATAGTTCAACGCGATAGCAAGTTCTTCCGCGAAATCCAGGTAGCCTCCTATGGATGCGACTAGGAGAGGGTTCGCTGGCCTCCTTATTGACCGGAGTTTTTCGGGAAATATAACTCCTCTCAACCAGAGTACGAGCAGCAACACTGGCTCGTCTTGAGAAAGGTCGTAGAAGAGCAGCTTCCCAGGATTTCCATGCAGTCCTCTGTCCACAAGCACAAGTCTACGGGCGCCTAAACCCTTCGAAAGCAGTGCAAGCTCCTGGAAGCTCGACCCGCCTCTGTTGATCCTTTTCGCAGACCATAGCGCGCAGCTTAGCTCCCTAGCTAGCCTGCGTACTGGTGGAGTTGGGTGGCGAGATGTCGAAACAACCAGCTCGACACTCACACGTATCTATCACGTTTTCATCGTCATAAAGCTTTATGACACTATATCACTCGCGAAGAGCTGCCGGTCCGCAGATCGAACCTCCTATAAAGATTTAAATCCCAGATGAAGAATTCGCCCAAGGGGGGCCCGTAGCGCAGTCAGGAAGCGCGGCGACCCGGTGGGGGCCGCAGGCCTTCTATGAGACTGCGGGGGCAGCCGCAGGTCCCGGGTTCAAGTCCCGGCGGGCCCGCCAGGTGCACGTCATGATAAGCGTAAAACGTTTCTATACGCCAGCCTTATGTCGTAGCGGAATTTATCATGGCAGAGGACGTGAAGAAGTGCATGGTAAGCCTTGCAGAGTACATTTCGAAGATAGCCGATGAAATAGATCCCGAGAGCGTGAACCGCTTCCTGAAAATACTGACAGCTGCACTTGCAAACAAGCGGAAGATACTAGTTGTAGGTGCGGGTAGAAGTGGACTTGTAGCCAGAGCCTTTGCTATGCGTTTGATGCATCTGGGATTCAATGTTTATGTAGTTGGTGAGACTATAACACCTTCTATCGGCGAGGGCGATGTTCTGATAGCAGTTTCCGGTTCGGGTAGTACGCAAGTGGTAATCTCCGTAGCCTCCGCTGCAAAGAGCATCAAGGCGACCGTCGTCGCGATAACATCCTTCGAGGACTCACCATTGGCGAAAATCAGCGATCATGTTGTGAAGATACCAGGGCGGACGAAAGTTGCTACAGAAACCGACTACTTCGCCAGGCAAGTCCTGGGGCTCTACGAGCCAATAGCCCCTCTGGGCACATTATTCGAGGATGCTGCTTTGCTCTTCTTCGACGGTGTAATCGTTGCATTGATGAACATACTAGGTTTGGAGGAAAAAGACCTTAAGGAGAAACACGCAAACGTAGAGTTCGTCTAGCACGTGTGTCAGCGTGGGCAGCGTAAAGCATTTTTCCACGCACGCTCCTTACAGGAGTAGCGCATAGTGGGGGCCGTAGTCCAGCCTGGTAGGATGGAGTAGCGGTATCCCTAATGCCTGGCTTGGGCCCAGGTGGAGGGCGCCTGCGGAGCGGCGCCCGCCGAATCCCGGGTTCAAATCCCG